>Ga0315904_10000783_pt1 | contig 50502 bp, 39 predicted proteins | sample LakEriMetagenome_6_FD_203529 | JGI IMG/M metagenome (GOLD analysis project Ga0315904, IMG submission 203529) | Freshwater fungal communities from buoy surface, Lake Erie, Ohio, United States - Buoy 12 MA120 | ecosystem: Environmental > Aquatic > Freshwater > Lake | place: USA: Lake Erie, Ohio...
AATTTAGAAGCTGGAGACCTAGCATCCAACACCAGGTCCTTTAGGTGCCGCATTAGGGTCTGTCCACGCTCCGCACACTCGGCAATCTCGCTTAAGCCCTCCAACCCCGAATCAACCACCCCAAGCATCGATCGCTTCGTGGAGCTGCTCTCCTCTTGGACAGGGTAACCAGCAAGATCGTTAAGCCATAACTTGCGATACGCTGAGCGATACCGAGTAAATGCGTCTCCATCAGAGGTGTTAATCGACTCAAGGTCACAAAATCCCTGCGAATCAAAGACCGACCGATACACAACCACCTCGCGCGGGTCAGCTAACTCACGGCTGACTTTAGTCACCTCACCAAAAGCTCGCTGAATGGCAAGCTCAGCAACGACCCGCGGACTAATCGTTGTGTGACAATCCGGCCTACTACAAGGCTTGTTAGGGTTACACGGCCCACATCCAATCACTGGCTGCAAAACAATATTGCCTGCGCTATATGGGCCAGTTTCAAAACCGTACGCAGATGCGAGAAACATCGACACCACAGGAGTCCCAGCCGCAACAGAGATGTGCATGGGGCCTGTGTCTCCAGTGACTAGAACTTTACACGCACTTAAAAGCGCCGCTAGTTGAGGAATGCTGGTCTTTCCCACAGCCGAGAAAACATTCGGAGATTCGCATCCCTTAAGGATTGGGTTGACTATGTCTAGCTCTCGAGGAGACCCGGTAAGTATTACTCGCGCTTTGTACTCCTTTACCAAAATATTCACCATCTCTACAAAGCGCGCTGGAGACCACTGCCTCTTGGCTTGACTAGCACCCGCTTGTACCGCAATCAATGGCCCATCATTTGTAAAACCAGCAGCACGGATCATCTCTTCTACGTATGCTTTGGCCGCTGGATCAAGCGATATCTGGAGCTTCTGTGGGTGATCTTCAACATCAGCCGAGCAGCGGAATATATCGACCAGATTGAGAGAATTGTACTGGCGATTAAGGTGATGTACCGAAGTCGCAAATAGCCGCGCCCAGTCAGACTCAATAACACGGTAGCCCTCCTCGTCCGAAGTCCATCCGCCAGTCTGAGGAATATTTAAAAGGCGCAATAGAAGCGCTGTGTATGCCGAAGAAGACATATTCAGACAGTAATCAAACTTCTCCTGAGAGAGAGATTCAATCAGCTCTGACACGTATTGGTAGGCCTCGATGATACCAGTCTGTTCGGCAGCGATGTTGCGACACGTATACGCCAGGTCGATACTCACTACCCTGTCGATATCGGGGAGAATGTGGCAGATGTCTGCAAATTGCTTCTCGACTAACACAGTTGTGTGACAATCTGGGTTCTCACGCTTGATGCCAGAAATTGTCGGAGTGGCTTGAAGCATATCTCCTAAACGAGTGATGTTTACCAACAGTACCTTATTTTTGTGCGGATATTTTCTGTTCATAGCTAATTCCTCACTCCTGCACCTTCGCTCTCCATGCGTACGATCTGTTTGCGTACGTGGAACAGAAACAGAAGCTTCTGCTCGGTCTCTGTCAGAGTTCCCTGACCGGTGGCAATATCAGCGACCAATCCATCAAGAATCGGCTCTTCACCCCTCGCAAATGCGCGTTCACAACGCATCTTGAGCTCTGGATCAAACTCAGCGCGACGTATCATTTCGCTCCAAGGACTTGATTGCTCACGTGCCCGCAACTTCTGGTACGACGTGGCATAGATGAGAGTCAACATCTGCTCCAGTCGCTTCTGGTAGGTGTGCTCGCTAAGAACTCGCTCTCTAGCCCGCTTGGCAATTCGTTCCCTTTCTTCAGGGCGGTCCCTGTAGTACTCGATTTTATCCTTTAGGTCGGCGATCGAAGAGAAGGTGATAACCTCTTCTCCCGCCTTAAAACACTCAGGTAGTAATTCGCGCTCATCAACTAGTTGAAATGCCCCGCACGCTGCCAATTCAAATGTGCGAGGATTTAAGAAATCCCCGCTTGGATCTACTCCATCCCTCTCATTACTTGAATGTAGGTTAAGATTAATCTCGGTTGCGTTAAAGATTCGGATGTACTCCTCAGGGGTCAAGCGACGCCCAGCCTCTTGGACCATTTTGTCAAACGGCTTACAAGTCGGCCACTCTGTTCCCCACAGCTTACACGGGAGATGTGCCAGACCAGCAAAAGTCTGGCGCCGATTGTAATATCCGGCTCCCACAAACGAGATCGGTGATCCCCACCTCTCGCGCTCTTCAGCCGAGAGATTTAGGGGTACGTGCACGGATGGGTCACACGCTGTCGGAAGGTAATGCACGTGTCCAGCACCCGCTTTGCGAATCGCCTCTATGCACTCTCCTTTCTGAATTGTGAAGACATAGTCAAAGTATTTTGCAGTCTCTTTCCAATAGGTGAAGCGCAAGTAATCCTCAACAAACCATAAAACCGTGATCACCCCCTGTCGTCGCAATTCGATCAGAGCTCGTGGAGAGATCGGCGCCTGGGCCATACAGATCAGGATATCAATTGGCTTATCCGCGAAGCTCTCAAGCAGCACCGATGAAAGAGTCTCGATATAAGTCTGCCGTGCCAAAGATTCTCGCGATGAATTGACCATAAATGAGCCAATTAGCTCATAAGCCGAATTGAATCCACTCATGTCCACACCGCGTACGCGCTGGCCGAGACTCCTTAAGGCGTTTGTGGTGTAATGATAAATCGGCAGGGTTCCCCCCTGCAGCGGCCCCAAAACTGCTATCTTCGGGTGTAATTTCGACAACCCGCGCTGGGAGTAAAATGCACTAGTAATCTTGAGTGATAGATCGCCATACACAGGTATCACCTGTGGCCTAACTAACAGCTCCGAATTGCCATCAAAGCTGTAGTTGGATTTATCCGAAACAATCATCAACGAATCTAGACTTGCAAGTAGTGGGCGAAGGTCTCGCGCCGACAACACCTTGCGCAGGGCGCTGCAACTCGGCTCGATGCACGACACCTTGTAGGCTTTCTTGTCAAGTAGGCTCTCTAAGTGATAGCCACATCCGAATCCCACCACTACTACGTGCGAACACGATTTGAAGCGCTCATCATTCAGAGCTCGCTTGACCCAATTAGCTGCGGCGATAGCTGGTTTATCACCGTGGTCGAGGCATGTCTGATTGACCCATACAGCAGGACCGTCAGCTGTTGGACGGATCTCAACGGTCCCCGGAGCATCATTAAGAGAGCTACTTAAAAGCTCGTATACAACTGGGAAACGTTGGCGAATAACCTCTAGGTTGCCCGAGTAATATTCGGTCTGCACAGATTCAGAGCCTAGCTTTTCACCCACTTCTTTCTGTGCAGCAGTGCGAGAGATTCGATCAAGTGTATCTCGCACATCAATTCCAGCTGTTTGGCAATGCTGTGCTACATACTCAAGCACTGCTCTAGCCCGATCGAACTCTCCGTCCTGATACAGCCGATCGGCATAGTGCAGCGCCAACCAGCCCTCAAATGCCGAGCATGACATGCGTGCATCATCCACTTCTGGTCTCCCAGGAAGTAGCGCCTCAGCAATAGCTTGAACATCGCCACTGGGCTGTGCGCCCGGCGCAAGAGTGATCATGACACTCTCAAGACTAAGCTCCTCTAGCAAATCGCCAAGTGGAAGCTGTGTTGGAGTTACTTCTGTAAGCTCTAGACCAGATAGCTTAAGGGCAGAGCGCAAGTCGTTCTCAACATAAGCCCTTAGCCTGAGTGTGTCGTTTTCAGCAGGATTGTCATTTAAGCCCAAAAATATGTGCAAACGCGCACATCCGGAGGTCTTAAGAACACGCCTAATTTCCAACAAATAAGAGGCGAATACACGTGTGGGCATATGCGGCAAAGATGCAAAGCTCCACACCAAATCGACACTTGCTCCAGGAATAGAAGAGAGATCAAAGCCTGAGTTGGCAACTAACTCAATCGAGTCGCCCTGTCCAAGCAACTCAGCGGCTTTTTCAACAGCTTTTGGAGAAACATCAACACCGATAACTTTGCCAAAGTGATTAGTAGCCGCTTTGAGCATGCGCCCCACACCACAACCGATCTCAAGTGCTGTCTGAGAGGAGTTGGGATTGATGCCCTTTAAAAATATCTCAAAGTCACGCTGGCCCTCTTCCCAAATTACAGATCCCTTTGAGATCTCGTTTGTGATCCAGAATCGGTAGTCGTGCTGGACTCGTCGGTCCCAGTCGCCTCTCATGATCGAAGCTAGTTGCGTAAGTGATTTCATTTTTGATTGCCTACTAAAATCAGCTGCGTTCAATCTCTCTGTAAAACACAAAAAGGCCGAAGTAGGCGCCTCCACGAAATTTAAGGAGGGCCCTCGGGTCGTATGCATTAAAGATGCGCAAGTACTCCAAAAAGCAGCTTAAATTTTGCCTATCGGACTGCTAAGTAAGTGCCTGGTAGAGCGTCAAGGGGAAATACAACCCAAGTAAATGCAAGGAGTTACCGAACAGTGAGCCGAATTTATAGGATTTTGGACAGAGAGGCGCAGGTACTAAGACCTTAGTTGTAGTTAGATACTAAGCCTCCGTTGTGGCTGAAACTCCAAGACGGCTGGTATCGGACTTATAGGTATGGTCTTTTTTACACGCGCAGGCTTTATAAACCGCGTCTCGCTCGATACCTAGACTAGAGCTAAGTTCGCCGCAAAACCGGAATAAACCCTGCGCGAGTGATTTTTTTCAAAAATGAATTGGGCTAAGTTTAATTAGCCCGCTACAAGCTAATCTGCACGCGCTTGATTGCATCTCCTACGCGAGCGGCTTCCTCGGAGACATCGACTGGTGCGCCCTTGTTGCCTTCGATGATCTCCTTGTATGCCGAGTAGATCACCTCAATTAGATTGATCACGCGAGTAATTCGATCCCCGTCTCGATGTAGGTTAGCCTCGCTTAGATAAAAGAGCATAAAGTCATACAGGCGATCTAGATCGCGAGCGATCGTGCCGCCTTTTTCGAAATCGAGTGTATTCATCAACTCAGCGATGATCGCCTGGCCCTTGTTAAGAAATCTGCAAAATTTGGCAATATCCTTCTCTTCAAGTCCCGCCTTGGACTGCTTTAGGAACTTAATAGCTCCTTCATACATCATCAGGAGAAGTCTGCCGCGATCGGTGGTGGTAATCTGAACGTTTTGGTAGGTAGTGTGTGCATTTTTGCCGTACATAGGAGCGCTATTTCCTCAACTTTTTTACTCAACTTGCTTGTCACAACTGTCGCGCCTACTAACCCTTAATTTAGTCTGCACGAACAAGCCGCTAAAAGTCTCCGATTGTGCAACCCTCCATGGTTCACAACCACACAAGACCAATCCCCAGGTGGGAATCGAATCCTTAGCGAGTGGATTAAACAGCTGTCCTGCCCGCTAAATAGTTATTCGGATACGCTGCAAAATAGCTTGAGCAGAAACATATTGTGGCGAAAAGCGTAGTGTTTTCATGTGCTTACAAGCCTTCTTTTAAGATAGCACTAAGCACACCTAGCATGCACAGAGAATAACGCAATCAGCCTAGCTGTTGCGCGCGACGATAAGCGGCATCGACTGCGCGACGCATGATCTCGTCCGCCTTCTCGTTGTTTAAAACTGAGATCGCTGCTGCCGTTGTACCGTTGGGAGAGGTAACGCGCACACGTAATGATGAGAAAGTTTCAGCGCTTGACTCAAGGTATGCCACCGCTCCCTTAAATGTTTGCAACACAATCGCGTGAGCATCTCTTTCAGAGATGCCTTGCTCAATAGCTGTGCGCTCAATCTGCTCACCGAGCCAACACAGATACGCTGGTCCTGTGCCCGCGACAGCAGTGGCGAGGTCGATTATATTCTCTGACTCCACTTTCCACGCTTTACCGCACGAAGATACTATATATTCGATATGAGCCAGCTGTGCATCGCTCACTTCTGCCGGAACGAAATAGGTTGTTGCACTTTCGCCAACTCCTGCTCCCAAATTAGGCATAGCACGTGCCGTGATTGAATGATTGAGTAAATCCTTTAAGGTAGCGCAAGATACTCCAGCCATCACGGAGAGAACTGTACTTGCGGGTGAAAGATGCTCTCTCACTGTTCGGCATAGATCGGCTGCATCTTGCGGTTTAACCGCAAGAATAACGACTGTAGCATCGCGTATAACGTTAATTTGAGCTGGCTGTATCCCCAGTTCGTCGCACACTTTATTTGATCGCTCTGAGCCGCGAGTCACCAGCGAAAGCCCGCTGGGTAAAAATCCGGCGTGTAAAAGCCTACGAGCTAACACAGACCCGAGGTTACCCACGCCGACGATGACGATTTTCATTGCTTACGCCCACGTTCGGCGTTCTCTACCTCAGCAACATCACCCTGCTCAAGACCAAGGAACCTGAGCATCTGATCTACTAAGACCTTGTAGTCGCGCGGGTCGGCCATATTCAGCCTGTATTCGTTGAGCACCTTAATCTGAACATCTTTACTCCACTGATTCCAGGCTTCAGCTGAGATCGTGTTGTAGATTCGCTCGCCCAACTCTCCTTTAAATGGGGGCTTTTCAAGACCAGGTAGCTCTTTCTTAAACTTGGCACAAAATACCGTTCTCGACATATTTACCTCCTCTGACTGCTTTCAACCGCTTTACACCGCTTATGTGTAAGGCGACTGCGATCCTTGTACAAGAAACTTTGTCATTCTGACATACACAAGCCACTCTGTCATGTCACTCCTCAATCGACACTTAGGTAGCAAGATGGTACCATGGCGGATTACTAGCGCACTTTAACTAATACCTGACCCTTCATGTTTATCCCGATTGGAGACGATAATTCAAGGCGATTGCGTCCACCTGTGGTGGTCTGGCTTCTTGTAGCCCTGAATGGAATAGTGTGGTTTTTGGAGCTTCAACACGGAGATCAATTTATCGCAGCGTACGCGGCGATTCCTTTTGAGATTTCGACTGGAATAGATCTGACCTCAACAAAATATATTAGTATACAGGGCGAGCGTATCGCTATTCCTCAAGCTGCTGGTCCCTCGCCCATCTATCTGACTCTGTTCTCCTCAATGTTTATGCACGGGTCATGGATGCATATTTTTGGAAACATGATCTATCTGCTGATCTTCGGTGACCAGATTGAAGATCGTCTCGGCCACCTGCGCTTTCTTATTTTTTATCTGCTTGCTGGAATCGCTGCTGGCATAGCGCAGGTAATCACAACTCCTAACTCTGTACTGCCATGTGTTGGCGCCTCTGGAGCTATCGCTGGTGTGCTCGGAGCGTATCTTATCTTGTTCCCCGGAAACTCAATTCGGGTCTTAGTTTTCCGATCGATTATAATTATGCCGGCCTTTATTGTGCTTGGTTTCTGGGGAGTTATGCAGGTTTTAGGGCACTTTGGAAACCCGTCTGAACAGGGCGGAGTAGCATATATGGCTCATGTCGGCGGATTTGTGGTAGGGGTCGGTGGAAGTATCCTGGTTAGGCTCTCTGGCCGACGCCGGTAGTGATCGCTACCTACACGACGAAGGCGCAACGTGCTGATTTAACCCAATAAAAGTCAGTCCCGCCTGCTTGATTCATAAATCGTCTGTTGGCCCCCGATCTTTTTACAAATCTGTGACAAATCGGTTTTGCGCTTATGGCAACGTGATCCCCATCACGTATCGTTTTTGGAGGGGGAAACCATGGCGACACGAAAAACTGACTCAGAACTTGTTACGGGAGTGCTTGGTAAAGAAGAAAGCTGCTTTGAAGAGCTACTTGAAAGATACGGGTCCAAAGTCCTCAACTTAGCTATGAGGATCACACGCAATCAGGAGGATGCAGAGGAGATCCTTCAAGACGTATTTATCACCGTGTTTACTAAGCTTGGAAGCTTTGAGCATAAGGCTCAATTCTCAAGCTGGCTGTACCGGGTCACCATGAACTCAAGCTTCATGAAAATCAGAGCCCGCAATCGTCGCCGCACCGTTTCGTTAGAAGATGTTGAACCGAATATCCGTCAAAATTGGGTGGGAAATCGCACAGAGATGTTTGATGTTGACTTCATGAGCTCGCGACACGAGCTGCGTGACGCAATTCAGGCTGCTGTTGCCGAGCTGCCTGAGGATTACAGAGCAATCTTTGTTTTACGAGATATAGACGGGCTCTCTAATGAAGCGGTCAGTCAGGTACTGCGGCTCTCAGTCCCGGCTGTAAAGAGCAGACTGCACCGTTCGCGGCTTTTAATGCGAGAGCGACTAAAATCACACTATGCTCAACTAAGGGCTGATGGTGAGGTAGTGGATACCGCTGACACCTACATCGTATAACGTAGAAGCAACTCTGCCACTGTACGGTCTGGGTCACGGTTCCGCCTGGCTTGCTCGATGACTTTCGGTGAAATAGGCGATTTATCCGCCAAATAAAGCCCACCCTGCTTGCCTCTGCATAGCTGCTTGAGCTATGCAGAGGCTCAGGATGACTTTTGTAGCTGCCTTTTATAACTTTACCATTGAGCTTAATCACTCTGACCGGAATGTCTATACGACGTTTAGGCTCAAGACGCCCCGTCATGAGCTTGAAACACATGCGCATCTCTACGCTCGTTTGATTGCATACCTTCACTGCTATCGAGCAGGAATTGATTTCTCTCGCGGAGTATCAGAACCAAAAGAGCCAACGATCTGGCTTAAAGATGCAATTGAGCAGATTCAGCTCTGGGCGCAGGTCGGAGTTCCAGAGAAGAGAAAGCTTGAGCTTTCTCTCAAACAACACCCAACTGCCGAGCACCGCGTTTATTTCTATCAAGAAGGCGACGTGGAACGATTCTGTCACCATCTACGTGGCAGCAAAACAAATTGGGTCAAAGAGATCCAGTTTTACCAGCTTGACCCAATATTTCTTGAGAGGCTTGCAACCCTTGAAACAACAAGCCCATTGTGGAGTATCTCTTTTATCGACAACCGCATCTATCTAACGCTTGGACATATCGATCTCGAGTCTGAGGTGACCCCAATCGATATCTGGGATGCGTTTCAGCAGTCGCTTATCCGCGAGCAGATTGCGTCATGAAGATACGCTTTCTGTAAGCTCGCTTGGTAGCATAAACGTCCCATCGGCTAGCGGAGTAAAAGCAACTACTGACTTCACCGCCGAAAGATTAAGCGGCCCATAGATGTGCGGATAAAGCTTGCCGTTTCCGCCGTCTTCATAAATAACTTTAGGTTTCACCCGAGTCGGGTCAATAACCAACAAGCACAGGTCATTTCGCCCGCTAAAACGCAGATTAGCAACCTCAACTACCTGTTCAGGTGTTGAGCAGTGAATAAATCCCTCTGTAGCCAGAGTGTCACCACTATACTCGCTGCTCTGCTTGGCAGCGGCCCACGCGCTCTTTGAAATAATATGAAGAAGCATCGCTCTCCTAACTTCCATACCCCATCAGCCGTCAAAGCATCCCAATACCCACAGATACCGACAGATAAAGTTCACTACGTACCTAACCTAGCCTACCTAAATCCCACAAATTCAGATAGTTACTCTTAACCAAATACTACGAATTTTTCGTACGTTACACGTCACATCTGGCGGTAAAATGGTCATAACCTTTAGTGATAAGGAGAATCTGAATTCACAGCGGTGTGGCTATATTGATGTACAAAAGTCCGGGCCAGCAAAACTGGCAAGGCTTTTGCCCTGCATCACTATAGGTTGTTGTTTTGATTCGCATCCGCGAATCGATAGCCTTCTCTAAAAGCCGGGGTTTCGCTACGGACTTTTGCAGAGCGCTATATACGTCTACTGATACCACGGCGCAGCAGATCAGATTTAAACTTCAAGATGCTAAAGCACGATACAAAAGAAGGTTCTACGACTGGCGTTGCACCACAGCTCAAGCGCGACGATGCGCTGCCGCACGTAGACCAGGCGGCTGCACAGAAGCGCCTTATGGCTGGTTCATCTCAAAGCTCCATACCACCGGTAGTCGATCCAACCCAGAAAGATTCTGCTATACAGCACTACCTAAAATCCCTTATTCCCGCCTCTAAGCAGCCATCCCAAGCTACCCAGCGCCAGACACAAATAAATTTTGAAGTGGATGAGGCTGTTAATCAAAAGGCGCGATTTGAATCCACCGCTGATAACCATGAACTAGGCGACCCGAGTGTTGAAGAAGCAGCTATCGATCCGATCGCTCTTCTTAAGAGCACTCAATCTGAAAGAATCGAATTAGAGAAAGAGCTTAATCTGGCGACAGACACTGCTTTAAAAAAGGAGCTTGATAAAGCGCTCCTTGTGCTCCGAACAAGAGAGGCTGCTCTGGAGAGGATCAATACAGTGAATGAGCTAGAGCAAGCCGCTAGCACTCTAACCCACACTGCTCTGATAGCTTCAACCGGAGATGCTAAGGCTATAGAGAGCATAAAGCGCATAGCACTCAATTCAGACAGTGCGCTCGATAAGATGTGCGAAGCTCTCTTTGTTACACGCGAAAAGATCGCAGCGCTCCATGAAAAAATGCGCAGCTTAGAGGCAAGTTTACGCGCGGCAGTCGCGCAAGAAACCTCCGATGAAATTCGGCTGGAATTAGAAAGCTACGCTCAAGCGGCCAAAGAGGAGCTGGAGGCGCTTACAGCAGAACAGTCTCTGCTTGCAGGTGCGCCAAACGCTGGCACTTCGCAAGGTGCAGCACGATCGCCAGCCGCGATCGCAGAGGTTGCAGTAAATATCGAGCGTATAATTCGCACTGCTGCGCCACAAGGGGATACAGCTGATGAGGCAGCGGACCGGGTGCGTCAGGCTCTTGAAAAGCTTGCCAATGTTGAAACCGGTACTCATACTGACTTAGCCGACCTGCTGATGCGGCAGCGATCGATGTTACTTGTTGAAGCGGCCCAGCGCACGCTAGCCTATGAAGGGGCTTCAGTAGCTAATCTTAAAAAAGTCAGCTCAGGGCTACAGAGTGCGGCAGCCATTCTACAGAACGCTGCTACGCTGCCTGGTCTTGAGCAAGAAAAGAAAGCCCAGCTTCAGCAAAGCTCAGCGGAAATTTTAGCTCAAAGTTTTGAGTACCAGGGCATGAGCATCGAAGGAACAGAGACGGCTGATCTATCTAGATCAGCCGAAATGTTCTCTACGGCACTCTCGCTGCTTATTGCAGGCGATACTTCTTTAAAAGGATCCTTCGCTTTTGACAATGCTCACGCCAGAGGGGTGCTCGCCCCCTTTACTTCACAAGGAGAGCAAAGTAACCGCGACTGGTTTCCAACTGAGATGCGGATCTTAAGCGAAGCTGAGCGCGATCGCTTAGCCTCGATGGTCGCCGCACTTCCTGAGGAGAAACGCTCTCAAGCTCTAAACCTACTCTTTCAGATATCCGAAAAGCGGCTACAGCAATATGAGTTTTCGGGTCGATCAAAAGACTCGCTCGACCGCTGCGCAGCTGGGTATCAAGCGTATCAAGTTATCGACCGCGTCGCATATCTTGTCTACGAGCAACACAAGACTCAAGGTTTACCAGCTGGACATATCCCGGTCGACCATGAATGCTACCTACATGCACGCGTGGCTGAAGCGCGCTTTTATACCGCTTTTGGAGGTGGCGCAAAGTCAGCTGAACTAATCGACAAAACTCTTTTAAAATTGCGCCAGGCTACACAAGACGTTCACGGAGTGCGTGGTCAGTCACCGCTTCAGATTATTAAAGAGATCGAACATACTCACAAGCTTGGGGAACATGGAACTCAGAAGCTTCAGCACTTAGAGCAAGAGCTGGCAACGGCTGTAGCAAGAGAGATGCGTGTCCAGGCGCTGTATGAACGTGCTGACCAATTTCGTATTTCAACGTACTCGCTCTTAGCACGCGAAGTCGCATCTTCTGGAAAGCAGTTTGCGGGTAAGGCTCTTATAGTAGCTGAGGAATTTCGTCAACGAAAGTTGCAGGAGGCCACCACTACTAGTCAGCTGATTGCTTCATACCAAAACGCTACACAGCAGGATCAAAACTCTACTAAACCAGGCGCAATTTTACAGCAGCAGTTGAAGATATCGCGAGCTAAAGAAGCTGACCTCAGATTTCAAGTCATCCTTGCTTTTGGCGAAGCCAAGCACTATGACCATGTATCAACTCTTCTCGATCAGTACCAGCAAACTTTCGGCAATGAGATTCCCGCCCATATACGGCCAAATATGGACAGGCTTCTTGAGCTGCGTAAGCAGGGAGATAGCTTCGGAGCTGGGATGGCGGCAATGCTTAATGAAGCACGCAACAATGGGAGCCTCGCACAGGGTCTGGGGTTGTGGGCTACCGGAGCCGGTGTTGGCTTGTGGTGCGGAGGACCTATTGGAGCCGGCATCGGCGCCGGAGTCGGTTGGATTGTTGATCAAGGTATCAACGTCTACCGCGGAAGCGATCGAATTGGCGCTGCATTTTCAAGCGGAGTGTCCGGTATTGATTCAGCACAAACAGCCTGGAACGCAGGCTTCTTTGCTCTCGACGCTGTTACGGCATTTCTTCCACTTAAGGGTGGTGGAAAAGTTGCGAGTGTCGGAGCCGATGCTATCGGACTGACCGGAAAAGTAGTCAAACCAACCTGGTCGCAGACCATTACAAATACCCTTGGTGGAAGAACGGGTGCTACCCTTTTAGGCACGAGTGTTGCAGCAGAGACGAGCTACTACGGCTTCCAACGGCTCAGTATTCTTAGCGACCCACACATGACTGAAGGGCAGAAAAGTACAGCTCTTGCGCAGTTAAACTTTAACACCGCCGCAAGTGTCACTCTACGCTCAGCACTGCTTAGTGGCTCTGTTATTCTCTCAAAAGCAGTCCAAAGACGTAGTGCTTTACAGATACATAATACATCTGACTTAGGAGCTGAAATATCTCCTGCTACGAAAACAACTCTAGCCGATCCAGTTGCAGCCACGCCAAGCTCAAAAGCTCGCGCTGCTACTGATGTACCTCAATCAAATCCCCTTCTTACTCGCCAAAATAAACTTCAAGCAGAGCTGCGAGACATTCCGCAGAGACAGCAGCAACTTGATGCTGAGATACGACACCTTGAAGTAGAGCTTCCCGCCAAAGATGCCGCCATCAAGGGACGAGAGATATCGCTGCGCAATGCGCAGAATTCAGCAATCGTATCACAAGTGCAGAAACAGATTGATGATGCTAAGCTAGAGTATTCCAAGATGCAGGGGCGTTTAGCAGAGCTGCAGCAACAGCGTGCTTTGATCCCTGCCGAAATTAAAATCAAGACTAAAGAGCTGCTTCAGATCGGTGTTGAGCTTCAGGGCGACCGAATTGCAAATGTCCAGCGTTTTGTCGATAACCTATCCTTAGGAAAATCTAAAGTTGTCCCGACCGAAGCAAGTACCCCGGCAGGGAAAATTCCCCTCAGTAAGGCTGGTATCGAGCCAGCTATTTCAGAGATACAGACTCCTGCCACAGCCCTAAAAGCCTCCGCTGACAGTAGAGGCAGTATTACTAAAAGAGATACCACAACAACACAGACCAAACCCACGGTGCGGAATGAGATCGGTCTAGACGAGTCTCGTACCACGCAAGATAGAGGTCCAGACTTTGGCTCAGATGGCATCCCTCCATCAAGCAGATCGCCTCGGCAACCACCCCAACCAACAATCACTAGGCAAAGCACCACGCGTGCTGCAGACGATCTACCGCTTGGTATGAAATATGATCTCGGCATCACTTGGAGGGAAAGTGGGCATCAACGTTCGAGAGCCAGTATTCAGAACAGCCTTGGAGGCTCATCATCAGCTAAACGTGGAGCGACTTCCCTCTTAGAACCAACCGACTTCGATTCGTTCTCGATCCCATCTACCCGCCCCTTAAAGACACTCTCCGCCGATACAGGAACAAGCAGTGGTATCCGTAGGCAAGAGCTGTCTCAAGAAGCCTTACCGCAGCAGCAGCAACAAAGCACTGCTAGAAAACGTATTGCGGTAGCCGATCGTCCCCAATCTTCTTTAGATCCAAGACTTGCAGCGCTCCAAAAGCAGATGGATGAGTTAAATAAACCACGGCCCACTACTCCCGTCGAAGTTCAAGTTACACCGCAACCAAAGCCGGCAACGACCACCTTATCCCGAACACAACAGCCACTAATACCCACTCATCCGCATAGTAACGACGCGGCACTTAAAGTTGATCCTCAAAGGCTAAGTCCTATGCAGGATGAATTTCAGGCTCACGTACAGCAGCCTGCGCACAGCGAAAATCCCATTACCCAAAACTCTACTTCCACTAGACCACTAGCTACCCCGCAAGACACCCCGCTAGGTAAGCGTGTAACTGCATCCCCACACCCGACTGAGAGTCCAATTTTTGATCCTCAACCCCTTATTCCAGAGACTCAACCACTTCCCACACCTCAGCCGGCCCCGCAAAGGCAGCGCTCTACCATAACTATTCCAAGCCCAGCTGAAAGCCCCGCACTGCCAAGCCGTAGGCTTGCTCGTGAACTCGCTCCGGCACCATCACAGCAACCAGAACTAACTCCTTTTCAGAAGCTTGCTCCGGCCCCGAGGACGCAGCCTGAACCAGATCAGCGCCCGATCCTCTCTCCGCTCCCAAGAACAGCCCTTAAACCACAAGTTGATCCGAGACCTCAACCACAAACACAGCCACAACGTGAGACAAAACCACAAACAGAGACTCGTACTGAAACAAAACAGCGTCAGAGACGTCGCAAAGAGCTGGAATTTCCGACTTTTGATATTGATCCAACTGAAATCGACCGGAAAAAACCTGTGCCACCAGCTGAGGAGCTGCGAGTGGCAGATCCAGATCGTGCCAAATCTAAACATAAGAAATATACAGCCCGCCGAAGCAAAAAGAAGATCGTTGGCGGCCCCGTTGGTGCCCGAACGCTAGAGGAGCATCAATTAGCGCCCGACGCCCTCTTTGGTGCAGCTTTGGTTACTAAGGATGTTGGGGGCGATAGTTAGTTCGACTTACGACCGACCTCAGCAAAAGGCTGCCTACCCAGCTAAAGTACAGCAAGAGCTGCTACATATGCCCTAAGGTGTGCGCAATCACACCATGCGTTTTTCCCTTGGTATAAATCCCGCAATGCCGTATTCTAATGGGTATGCGTGAAAACGCCCCAGTTCCTGATGTAATAGGCTCCACCTCTCAACAGCCGAGCAATCTAAGCAAAGCGCTCGGATCGGCGTTGTTGTGTTTAAGTGGGCTTGTATCATCCGCAGATGCTCAGGAGATTAGGCTTGCAGATGCCGGGCCACTACTCCACACCGCAAGCGCGCCCGACCTGATGTCTGACCTTGCGCTTCCCGCACGCCCCACTGAAGTTGATACATCGCCAAATCTTGATCCAGCTCCTTTGAGTTCCCCAGCAGCAGCGTTTAATCCCGCTCTACCGCTCTCTACAGATACAAGACCCGAACGACCCCGACTGTTCTTTGGTGGTGGTCCGCTCTCAACCGATGCACTGAGACTCTTTGCTGCGTGGGCTGGAGGTGAGAATGCCAAAATCCTCGTAATCGCTTGGGGTAGCGAGATACCTAAGGAGTATGTCGCAACCTTTAGAGAGAAGCTTCTCTTAGTAGGTGGGCCTGAGCCTATCGAGATGCCATCAATTCGTGAGCTTGAGGGCGATTACGGAAAAGCTCTGGAACTTGCTAAGGATGCCACCGGTATATTCCTACTCGGCGGAGATCAGGGACGTTTAATTGATGCACTTAACCGAACTGGCCTCACACAGCACCTGCGCACGCGAGTTGAAGAGGACTCTGTTGTATTCGGGGGAACAAGTGCTGGAACTGCTGTTGGTGCTGCTGCTGCAATTATTGGTACCGGCATGGCTCCCAATTCCCACCTCGAATTTAATGTTATACCTGGATATTTTGTCACCGAAGGACTCTCACTGTTAGCCCCTGAAATTATGATTGAGCAACACGGCCTGCGTCCAGGCAGGCTTGATCGACTTCATGGCGCCCTTTCATCGACCTCTGACTCTCGGCTTGGCTTTTGTATCGAAGATGGTGGATGCCTCGTTGCTGCTGGTGACGGTTGCTTCTACTCAGTTGGCCCGACAAAGGTGCATCTCTTCTCTAAAAATCTAAGTGGTATTGTCGAGCAACGTGAGCCACTGCAGGACGGCTTACTCTTTGAGTATCGAAACCCTGAAACTAAAACGCGCTAACCACTCATCGACTCTAGCACTCTCCTCCGCAGTAAGCCTTTGTTCTATCGACCTGTTTTCTGAAAGGATTTCTCGCTTTAGTACACTTGCTTGGAGATATATTCGTGGTAAGAACTAGTGATCCATGAACTCTCCTGCTCCATTTCACATCCCTGAACACTTCGGCATCGACCGCCTACATAGCAACCTTCAAGCGCTCGTAAACCTTGGTCAAACCATGATTCGCAATGCCCCGCAAGGAGCGCTGGAACCCCGCTGCGCCTGGGATGACTCTGGGCTATCGCTAGCAAGCGAGCACGAACTACCACCTACAGACGTATCACTGCTTATAGATATCGGTGGCAGCCATACAAAAGTTGCTTTGATTGGCCTAGACCAGAAAATTCGGATACTTTTTGACCATCCTAATGAGTGGTTTAAGCCAACGCGTTTTTCATCAAAACGGCCAATCGAGTCCTTTTTTTCGCAGCTCTCGCAGACTATTTCAGAATCAGTAGCTCTACGTACTCACGTGGATACTCCACTACGTATTGGTCTCATATGGTCAAATCAGCTCCAGTCACATCCATTCCACTCCGAAACCACCCAAGGCACCACAGGAGTGGTGAGCGGCAAGGATCTCGGAAGCTACCGTAAGGGAGAATGGTTTTTAGATGGCCTTAGAAATGGAGAGGATCTCGGGCGGCTCTTTCTTGCAAGTCTGGCCGAGAATCAGATCTCGTGCTCAGTGCTTGTAATTGGAAACGATACGGTATGTACCCTATTCGCAACTGCAAACGCTCATGCCGGAATCGTCGTTTCTTCAGGCGCAAACTGCACCCTAGTCGGCCAAGGCTCACGCGGAGAGAGCACCATCTTAAACTCTGAACTGGGTGGATTACTGATGATTCCGTCGGAGCTTCTCTCAAAAGGCGATGTGCTCTACGCTAATACTTTCTCACATGGAGATGTTGCATTCGAAGAGCTCTGCGCTGGAAAGTGGTTTGCAGGCGTTGTATCGGCTCATATCCAGGCCCTCGCCCAAGAACCTGAAGGTGATCTCTTAAAGCCTCTCTCAAATACCCTTACAACTAAAGATATCCAACTGACTAACGAACTAATCAGTGACCTATTACGTCAGCCCATCGGCTCGATAAAGGAGTTAGGATCTCTCTCATATGCTTCCCTCAGCGCACTGCAAGTGCTTGCCCAAGCCCTTGTCAACCGGGCAGGTATGCTTGCCGGCGTGCTCTGTTTTCTCTCGGTATCAAATCAGAAATTAACTTCACTTAAATCCATCACCGCCTCACTAGATAGCTCTCTAGCAAGACATCTTCCCGGCTTTTTTACTTCAGCATCGAAAACCTTTACTTCTCTTCTTCCATCAGGGGTTGTAGGATCGCTTGCTTTAGTTAAACCTATCGACATTGGCCCGGGCGCAGAATTGACTCCCCCGATGATTGGACTTGCTCGCGCCCTAAAGCAGTATAAGACAACCTCTCAAGGATCATATGTCAGAGCAGCATGTGCAAAGTAGCACAAAACTTTCCACCGGATTTTATCGACTAAGCGGAGCGGATGAGAATCGCCAGGCGCTCTATTCTGATACGCTTTCCTCTGTTCTTTCAGCTTGGAAATCTGGTGAAGAGGGATTTCTTGTTCTTGTCCCACACGATGATGATGCGGTTGTTGGAATGGGGATGGTATTGCAACATCTGACTCAGTGTGGTCTGCCACTTCTGCTTGCGGTCGTTACTGATGGACGACTTGGATACACCTCACTTGAAGACCGCACACATATCTCTGAAATACGTCACAGAGAAACTCTACAATCATGCGAAGTCTTAGGGATTACTCCATCTCAAGTACACTGGCTTGGATTCCCCGATGGCGATCTCGATAGGTATCGCGGAAAACGACTCGCTGCAGCCGGCGACCCAACGAGTGCCGATGGATACACTGGGCTTGAAGATGCGTTTGTGAGGCTCTTGCGACGCGGAATCGAACATAAAGGAAAAACTTTTCCGATCACACGGATCTTCTTTCCCGCGGCTTCTGATTACCATAATGACCATATAGTGTCGGCCGAGCAGATAATGATCTCAGTCTTTCATGCCCAAGGCATTATCTGGCCAGAGTGCGGCACACCGATTACACACAGGCCATACTGCTATCAATTTAGCGTCTATTGCGATTTCTCTGCTACGGAGCCTGCAAACCTTCTGTATCGCGGCTCTGAAGATCACTGGAACGCGAAGATCCGCTCAATAATGGCGTACGAATCACAGGGGCAGATCGCTGCCCTGGTTGATTCGCTCAAAAAAGAAGGGCCCTACGAGCTATTCCGTGAGGTTGAGTTTAGGCTCGCAAGCCGCGAACGCCAGTTGGCTCCTTTTCTCAATCGGAGCTATACTACAGTCTCGTAAGTTTGTAAGGGAGGCTCCCATAGAAGTCATTATCTGCCCCACACCACAGGTAGCGGGTACGCTCGTTGCAGAGCTTATCGCTAATACGATTCGCGCAAAGCCCGCTGCCACTATCGGCCTAGCTACAGGCCGCACCCCGGAATTAGTGTATGAGAAGCTTGTAGCTCTCTACCGCGCAAAGCAGCTTGATTTTTCGGGTGTTACGACATTTAACCTCGATGAGTATATCGGTATCCCTGCCTCTCATCCGCAGTCGTATCGCAGCACGATGAAGCGCTCGCTCTTTGATCACATAAATATCCGCCCTGAGTGCACTCACCTGCCGGACGGCATGGCAAAAGACCTTGACGTTGAATGTTCTCGATACGAACAGGCGATATCATCAGCCGGAGGAATTGATCTGCAGCTTGTGGGTATTGGGCTAAATGGTCACCTTGCATTTAATGAGCCGTTGTCTTCTCTTTCTTCGCGCACACGCACGAAATCCCTTACCCCTCAGACCCGTGCTCAGAACGCGGATTTCTTTGGATGCGTTGAAAAAGTACCTTCGCGAGCAATTACGATGGGTGTTGGTACGATCTTAGAGAGTCGCTGGTGTGTGCTGCTAGCTACTGGTGAATCTAAAGCAGAGATTCTTTTTAAGGCAGTTGAAGGCCCAATTAACTCAGTCGTCACTGCAAGCGCCTTACAGCTTCATAAGCGCTGTACTGTCGTGTGCGATGAAGCTGCCGCTGCTAGGCTTGAACACAAAGAGTACTACCGCTGGACCTTTGCCAATGAGCCAGAGTGGGAGCCGTATCGGCACCTGGCCGGCTAGTGAGGAGATCGTCTCTCTAGCTAGTTACGCCCATGCTGGTGGTTCCTCGTAGACCCAAACTGACCAAATAAGCCCCAAAAAGCCGGGATATGTCACTCCATGGGTGGTCTCAAAGCATATCAAAGTATAGGTTTTTACTTTGAGTTTATTGGGCTCTATGGCTTCTCTAACGGCACCACCACAACCGCCCCCGACAACCGCGCCTGAAGCTCCGCACCAACCAGGTGTTTTTAACGAACTATCCGATCCGGGTTCGGTGGCGATCGCAACTATCGCTCTTAGAAATGGATCTGAACCCAGGGATAATTTTCTAAGCTTAACCAACAAAGCCCTCGAAGAGCTCACATTGAAACATCCTAATCTGACTGTGATAGTCTATGAACAACAAGGCCAACAATCGCTTCCTATACAAACCGCTCTAGACATCGCTAAGAAGTCCGGTATTGATCTTGAGATCGGGCTACCTTATTCAGAAAATACTGCCAAAGCACTTCAGGCGATGCAGGAAGCGATGTTTCCGGATGGTGTCAGTATGGGAGTGGAGGAGGCTACACTTCGTAACCACAGCTTCACTCAATTTATTTCACCCGAGGAACGCAGAGCTGAAGCTGATTTCTATGAAACATTGAAAAAATGCGAGCTACCACGCGAGCAATACGATGCCTGGATTCACCGCTATAAAGCTGATTTCGGATTTAATCAGAGTGAGCTGCACGAGGGTGCATGGCTTCAGATCAGCCTCCGCCACCTAAAACACCTAGCCAAAACCAATCCTGGCTTCGCTGTGATGTGTCGAAATGAAGAGTTGCCGATTGAACCCTCTAAGCGCTGGAAAGCTACCAGCGTAAAGACCGCACTACACATCGAGAAAGAAGCTCGCAAAAATGACCCTGAAAGCTCAAAACGTTCGGGTAGCAACCTCACTCGCTTCTATGTTTATTGCGCGGATCCAGGGGCTGCCCTCGAAATATCGCTGCAAAAAACACGCATCTCTCACTCAACGATGGCGGCGTACGATCGCCTCCAAACACTAAAAACATTTCAAGGCGCCGTCGTAGCATTTGGCCTTATCGCCACAGCGGTTTCAAGCCTCTTTCAGGAGGCTGTTACGGAGAACGTTAGGAAGCTTTTACCCCCAAAAGAGCCCCTACCGGTGGTGAAGCTACTTGAGGAGGAGGAGAAAATACCTAGAATGGCCCTTAAACATCAGGTAGAACCGCCATCGGCTGTCGACCATGCGCTGAACGAATCCAGCACTATCAGGCCGACTAACACAGGTTTTTCATCGGCTCCCAACCCACTTAGACCAACTAGGTTACCTTGAACACCCAGAGCCCCAACACGCCTCCCCACCCACAAATATTTTTAGCCGTATTTTTGGTGACTTATCCCTCAAACTCTATAAAACGAGGAGTACCCCCGAAAAATTTCTCACATTTTTTTTAAAAACTGATGTACGGTTCGGGGAACAGCAGTCGGTAGTGGTCGTTCAACTCATACGCGGAGGCCCCTATGATATTTGATACAAGAGTTTCTGAGGTTCTTGCGTTCAAAGGTTCTCACCATGTGTGGACGTTGTCAGGTAGTGCTAGTTTACTCGATGCAGTAAATCTCATGCGCAAACAATCGATCGGCTCGATCGTAGTTGCTGACGATTTCGAAGTTGTAGGAGTGGTCACTGAGAGAGAGTGTCTGGCGCAGCTCTCTCAGGATGGCATTCTTCCTAAAGCCGCTAAACTCCGAGATATAGCAAAGGTAGATTTTCCGGTGGTCAGCATGCGCACAACCGCCCGGGAATGCTTTGAGCTTATGGCGGCGTTTCGAGCCCGATACATTCCAGTTGTTGAGTCAGGGCAACTCTCAGGTCTAGTTTCGATCGGCGATATCGTTCGCGCACTCGTAGATGATCAGCGATTCACCATAGAGCAATTGATGGCCTACGTCACAGGCTCGTACGGCAATATCGCAAACTCATGGGATCTTCCTGCATCCTCGCTTGAGGTTGGCGCGCTGCGAGTCGGCTCAGGGCTGATGAATGAGTGAGCCCATCTTTATAGGCTAGGCAGCACTCCATAGGTTACTACGGAGCGAGCTAAATCGCGGGATTTTATTACCTTAGCCGCAACGCTTTTTCCATGGCGTGCTGGTACATTACTCGGAAAATCGAGGCGTGGCCGTGAATTTTTTCGTGTAAAGCATGCTTGGCTAATACCGTCTTTACTATATCCCAAGAGCTTGCGCTGATATCGTCGTGATCAAATACACTTTGAAGTTGTGGGGGTGTTGCTGAAGCGGCTGTAGCGAGGGAGCCTGGAATTATAAGTAGCTTGTCGCGCTGGTCGTACAACCAAGGATTTGCCAGTAGATCGTTTCCTGGCCCCATCAGCATCTGTGTGTTCACGGCTCTCAACTTTGGCATTGAGAAAAATTCCGGAGGGCCACAGAAGCAGTATATATGCCCGCTCTCGCTGCATACCTGATTCTCCATAACCGGTACGGTCGGAAAACCCAGCGCATGCTGCTCCATATTCAGCACTCCGCGATCTACCACAACAATTCGGCGAGCACCTCGCTCTTTTAGCATCTCAAGAAGCGCTTTGCCTATGCGCCCATCCGCTCCATCGAAGATAATTTTTAGGTCATCAACCCCTCGACCCTTGAAATGGCATTCAGCAAGAGCCTGCAATGCACCAAATAAGCTGGCAGCGGTATTCTTGCCTGCATTGCTAAGACTTTCGTGACTACTACCCTCTCCTCCACCGATACGCAGAGCCACCAGAGCGCCCCGATCACAACCAACATCAGGCCTAGCAAAAAATCCTTCTGGCTTTAAGGCCTCGACCAGGCGCGCGATCTCAGCGGTTCGCTCTCCAGGGCTGTGGGCAATATTAGGTGGTAGGGAGATGACGAGCTTACCCCCAGAAAGTGGCATTCTCGAAAGTCGGCATTTAATCGTACCCTGACGAGCTGCACGCGCTGTAAAGTATGCAACCTCTTCAGGGCTACGGAAGCCAATCTCAACCTTAGAGCGAATCTGAAAGCCGCCAATAGCATTCCTTACTGTGCAATCATCGATTACTAGGCATCCAACAGATCCGTTGCGCGTCTCGTGCAGCTTTAAAATTGTATTCTCCTGGGGCCGGAAGAGGTCATACCACGAATCAAAAGTAGCCGCCGGAAGATCGACCTGCACGGCTGGAGTGGCTAAAGCAGCTCTAGGAGATGAATCGATATAAGGTGTTTCAACGTTATAAAGACTCCTCTCCCTAATGGAGTGCCACACTGGCCTAGGAAGGGTCTCACCTTCAAAAGCTGAGTCACTCTTTAGCTGCTCTCTAATCGTACTTGACGATATCTGAATCGCGCTGTGCACAAAAAGCTGCCTAATCCTCTCAGCAACATCGTCTGGATATCCATATCTCTCTAGCTCTGATAGGTCATTACTATACCCAGCACGACCAACGGCGACGATCGAACACTGTGAACATAACGTGTCAAAGTTAGACCACTTTGGGATACTCTTAAGCAGGTCAGCACCAATGACTAAAAAAAGTTCGGCCGATGGCCGTGCCTCTCGCAAAAGCGACAGCTTGTATACTGTAGGCTGGTGCTCTTGCTCCTCCACGCGCCAGACCTTAGCCTGCGCGATATTGCCAAACGCTCTTTGCGCCAGCTCTACACGATGATCAAACGACTCAACTGGAGGATTTCCTCTCATTGGATGTCCGGCACTGGGAACCACCACCACATCAGAGAACTGATGCTTCTCCAGGGCTGCTGACACCATACTCACGTGCCCGCAATGCACTGGATCAAATGTACCACCAAAAACTGCGATGCGGTTGCCTAAAAGTCTAAGGTCGCTGACTACCGGACAGATAAGAGTGCGAAGCGGTAGCTCTGTCTGGTGACGTGGATTTGAGGATGGTTGTAACCCCATTAGTATAGAGTGGCCAAAAATAGCCGACTAATCAACTCTGTCGGAATCTAGCGGTTTAAGGTTGAACCTTGACCAAATAGAAACCAAATTGCGCTTATTCATAGCGCAAAGCATCCAGCGTCTCGATTCGCGACGCTCGCCAAGCCGGCCCAACCCCAAAGATCCCTCCCACAAGCAGCGCTAAGATAAAAGCTGGGAGCACTATCCACAGTGGTGCGCGCATATCAAAAGCAGGGAAAAAGAAGTGCAGTACATACGTGATTAAAACTGCTCCTCCAACCCCTACTCCACCACTAAGAAGAGAAAGCCCAAGAGCTTCTGCCACAAACTGTTGTAAAATATCGCGCCTGCGCGCTCCAACCGCACGCCTAATTCCGATCTCTTGGGTGCGCTCGACAACCGAGACCCACATTATATTCATGATGCCGATGCCACCAACCAACATTGAGATCGCAGCGATAGCAGCCAACACGTAGGTAAGCATCGAGAGGATCGTATTCATACTCTCCATCATCGACACCTGAGTCATAACGGTAAAGTCCTCCTCTCCGTCACGACGCTCTTTTAGGATCTCAGTTATCTCAGCTACAGCATCATCAACGCTTACTCGCGACGATGCTTTAGCGCGAATACCAAAGAGCTTCTCTTCGTTAAAGAGCTTTAGCGCTGCCTCGGTCGGGATAAACCCAAGCTCATCAAAACTAAGCCCTAACTTATCACCCATTGGGGCAAGCACCCCGACGACTCGAAACTCACTTTCATTAAGTTTTACAGCTCGACCGATCGGATCATCATCTCCAAAAAGCTGCTGCGCGATATTTTTCCCAAGCACAACTACTCGGCGACCGTACTCATCCTCCTCCCGTGTAAAGAAGCTTCCCTGCCCCATTAGCAAGGTAATAATGTGTGGGAACTGCTCGTTACTTCCAAAAACGGTGATATTACTAATCGCGTCTTCGTATCGGACCGAGACGGTGCCGAGCACCAGCCCCGATACCGCCTCAAGATTAAGAGCCTTACGCTCAATCGCTGCTACGTCAGCCGTGGTCATCTTGCGTTGCGCCGCACCTATTGGAGGGCCAAGGTGGGTTTTCTTATCAGACTTTCCCGGTTGAACGACGATTAAGTTAGTTCCTAGCCCTTCAAACTCGCGTAGAACGTATTTTTTCGCCCCTTCTCCAAGTGAAACAAGAAGCACCACGGCCCCCACGCCGATCACCATACCAAGTACGGTAAGCGAAGTTCGTAGCTTCTGAGCAAGAAGCGACTCAACAGACATGCGCAGAATCTCTTTATACTGCACGGGTATCTCCCAGTAATGCACCATCCCCCAGCACAAGCCGGCGCTTGGCTCGCTCAGCAATCGACGGGTCATGAGTAACCATAATTACAGTCACTCCTTCGCTGTTGAGCTGCTCAAAGAGCTTAAGGATCTCTTTTCCAGATTTTGAATCAAGATTTCCCGTTGGTTCATCAGCGAAGAGCACCCTTGGTTTATTCACCATCGCACGGGCTATCGCCACTCTCTGGCGCTGGCCACCCGAGAGCTGGTTTGGAACGTGATACATGCGATCCGAGAGCCCAACCATCGAGAGTACCTGCTCAGCGCGCGCCTTCTGCTCGGCCTCTGGTAAGGCCTTGTCGTAGCTTGAAGCATACACAAGCGGCATCATCACGTTACGTAGCGCCGTGGCGCGTGGCAGAAGGTGAAAACTTTGAAAGATAAAACCCATGTACCGGTTTCGCAGCTTGGCACGCTCATCGTCAGAGAGCTTCTCAGCTTCTCTGTCCTCAAGGTAATACTCACCCGATGATGTGCGATCAAGCAGCCCTAGGATATACAGCAAGGTTGATTTTCCACTGCCAGAAGCGCCTGTGATAGCGATAAACTCTCCCGCTTCTATCTCAAGCGAGAGATCACGAAGCGCTAGAATCTCCTCATCCCCGCGGTAAAAAATCTTGTTTACACCACGTAGCGAGAGCAGACTCATACGGTTACGATCGTTTGGGCTCGATAACGAGCCCGTCGCTAAGGTCAACCTTCTCTGAAGGCATAACGATTTCAGTTCCTGGGGTAACACCGGAAACAAGCTCTGTCGCGGTAAAGCTTGTGATCCCGACCTTTACTGGTGTTTTATGAAGCTTTGACCCGCTAAGGGTGTAGACGTATCGATCGACTCCTCTACCAAGCACTGCTTTAACAGGAACCAGCACGGCATTTTGTTTAGTCTCAACCACTATCTCAACATCTGCCGATGCACCAGCAGGGAGCAGTATGCCTTCGCTATCCACGGTCAGTTCGACCTCCGATGTCCGATCCTGCTCTCTAATGGAGCTTACAAACGGTATCACCTTACGAACTACGGCCTTGAAAGGCTCGCGCCTAACAGCAAGGATCTTCACACGAGCAGACATGCCCACGAAAACCTTGGGGAGATCAACCTCATCTATCTCAACGTCAACGTAACGCGGAGCTGTATCTACTAAACGAAGGGGTGCAAGCGGAATGACAGCTGTAATCTGAGAGAGCTGTCCAGCTTCCACATTTCGCTCTACGACTATCCCATCAAATGGCGCCCGTATGATGCTTTTTTCGTACGCAATACGCGCTGCATCGTAGTTTCCCTGGGCTTGAATCACATTACTGCGCGATGCAGCCTGGCTTTTTTGCAGAGTTTTGGCTCTACCCAACTCTTCATTAGCTACGTCTAATCTTGATTTTAGATCTTCATTCTCAATCTGTGCGAGAATCGCTCCGGCTTTTACCGTATCACCGACCTGTGCGTGAACCTCTTTCACGCGCCCGACCGCTCCAAATGCAAGCTCGGCGATCTGCTCAGCCTTGACCGTACCAGAGCTCACACCTGAAACAGTTGCCTCTATTGGCCCGCGCGATACCGTAGCGACTAAAACCTCTGGTCGCTCACGACAGGCGCCTACGGCTGTTCCGACCACACACAGGAGAAGCCAGAGAGCAGATCGTATCCTGAGTGTGGTCATCGAAGAACCGCTTAAGAGGCTAAACGCACTTCTTGATTACGGCGAGTGCAGCTGCGTAATCTGGCTCGTCTGCAACCTCTGTCACGTAGTCTACGTGAACTACCTTGCCACTCTTATCGGCGACGAACACAGCCCGGGCAAGCAACGCTAGGTCAGGTAGCTCCACTCCGAAAGCTTTACCGAAGCTGCGGTACTTGTAGTCGCTAAGCGACACGACACGATCGACTCCCTCTGCTGCGCACCAGCGCTTAAGAGCAAACGGAAGGTCGCGGCTTACTGTAGCGATCACCACATCCTGCGAAAGGCTCACAGCCTCTTTATTAAAACGCTTAGTTTCTACAGCACACACTGGGGTATCGATACTTGGGATAGAAACCAAGACCACCACCTTTCCAGCAAAAGTGGAATTGGTCACGTCTGCCATATCAGCACCCGTTACGGTGAATGCAGGAAGCGGCATACCCTCTTCGACACATCGTCCTTCAACTTTTAATGGTGAACCCTTCATGGTTATCTTCTCGTTACTCTTTGCCATATATGTACTCCTTTTATTATTCTTTAATTTTTACTTACTACTTTTAAATCTTCACTTCCTCACTACCTATTAGTCTCTCAACTACGGAGTAAGAATCTTTGATGTTCCTTGTACAAACTCTTCCCATGCGCGGTCGAATTTAGCCGCGAGTATAAAATCATTCTCCGACAAGCCGTTCACGGTGTGCGTCCACAAGGTAAAGGTCACCTTACACCAGGTTACCAAAGCATCAGGGTGGTGGTCCTCAGCCTCAGCGATCGCCGCTGCAAGCGCAAACCACCGTACGCCATCCATATACGACGAGCAGATGTAGGTGCGAGTGATTGAAGCATCATTAACCAGGCGCCAGTCAGGGATGACCCGTAGAAGAGATGCAACCTCCTCCGGGGTGAGTTTGGGGGCACCGGCCGGCAATGGCTTACACGAACTGGTGAGGAGCTGCAGACGTTTTTGCTCATTCATACTATGCACGAACCATCAATATAATCAGTAGGTTACTACCACTACTAGGGTATTGAGTAAAGGTTTTGCGTACAGCCAGGCGCTAGCAAGCATCCAATCCTATAGAGCGTACCCAGAAATTAGCCTAATTGCAGTAAGAATCGGCGGAAATGGAACTGCTATGAGAGTGAACAACGTAGGCCCTGGTCAAAAAGGTCCTGGTAGTGACTTGGGGACAGGCAGCTCCCTAGCTACTCCAGGAGCCGCTAAGCCCGTTGAGAACAACCCTTATGCGAACTTAGCGCTGGGTAACAGTTTTGATAGCCTTTTTGCGCCACAAAGCTCCTCGCCCGTGACGTGTGAGTCGTTTGAGGGTAAACACGGGAGATCTACCACAATTGGTTCAACGACCCTAACAGTGCAGAGGGTAAAAACGGAGGGGGTTTCTCCAAATGGTGACGCCGCAAGCCCCGTTGCTGTTTATCGTATAGAGCTTGAGGGCCCCTCAGTTAATACGACACCACGCTCGCTTTTTAATCTGATGTCCGGCCCATCACCGGAGCAGCGCAACATGGCTCTTGAACTCTGCGTTGGGAGCGAGCGATGTCCCGACTGGGATCACGCCAATCTCTTTCTTACAGCGATTCAAGATCTGATTAAGCTCACCGATGGATGTATGACTGACGAGGTCGTTAAAGCCTTAAAGACTCATATGACAGTCGTGTCGTAAGAGATTTCATAGAAACCGTGAGTCAGATTGTCTATTACTCTCTGACCGACAAGATAAAAATTAGCCAGAGATTCAATCGCTCACCGGACCGCAGTCTAATCGAATTGCGTCTGTGGTTAGAACCGGCGGGGCTTGGCTTATTGGGATATCTGACTGGACAGCGAAGCTGCTAGCTTCGCTTAAATGTTTGACGCATCGACGGGGCTTGGCTTCTTGGCGGAGCTGGAAGCTCCGCGGTCCAATAAGGCGTGAGAAGGTCTTGGCGTTTCGCGCTTGGCGTGCCCGATACGATTCGAACGTACGACCTCCAGCTTCTCGTTGAGGCTATTGACTGGCGCTCTATCACCTGAGTGTGAGGAGTTTTTGGCATTCGGCGCTTGCCGCTTGGCGTGCCCGATACGATTCGAACGTACGACCTCCAGCTTCAACGTACGACCTTCAGCTTCTCGTTGAGGCTATTGACTGGCGCTCTATCGCCTGAGTGTGAGGAGTTTTTGGCATGCGACGCTTGCCGCTTGGCGTGCCCGATACGATTCGAACGTACGACCTCCAGCTTCGGAGGCTGGCGCTCTATCCGGCTGAGCTACGGGCACGTGCCTTTTGTTATACAACCCTTTCAACTGCCGATCAAACGGCACAAAACTTGGGTTTCTATCGATAATTTCAGATGCCGGCACTTGATCCAGCTGCGCTACAAAGCAATCCTGCAGAGTATTATTCCATAACGAGCAGGTTACGGCACTTCAGGCAACTCTCCCAGTATCTCTGGCAGCTAACGCCCAAGCTACATCGACACCACGCCAGACCCTTACAGATCCCGCAACACAATCACAGCCAACACCGCTAAACCAACTACAAACGTAAAAGGTATGCCGATGCGCATAAAGTCTCTGGACTTGTAACCCCCCGCTCCGGTCACTAAAAGATTCGCTCGACAACTTGTCGGCAGCATAAATGAAAGTGAGCTGCCTAGCGTCACAGCTATCAAAAATGCGATCGGAGTGCCTCCACTGTATCGACCCATCTCAAGAGCTATGGGGCCTAAAAAAATCACTGCGACTGAATTATCCACAGCTTGACTGATAAGACTTCCCGCAATAACAAAAAATGCCGCCAGCACAATCGGAGAAACACTTGTCGCTGCCCCCTTCACAAGCGGCATGAGATTTGAAGCCGCTGCTGCATGCTCTACTGCATGTCCAAGTGGGATCATCAAAGCCAACATAAATACCACTCTCCAATCTATCTCTCGGTAGACCTGCTCCATCGAGATCGCTCCAGTAAAAACCACAAGGCACGCCGAGAGGAATGCAGCTTCATGCGGCGCCATGCCAGTAATGAGTGGTGTAAACATCAGCATGAGCAGCGCTATTACAGCAAAGGCTGACTTAGCGGTAAGGCGCGGAGTCTGACGGTGCTCAGAAAGCAACAGAAAATCGGGCTCCTTGCCGAGAATAGGCAAACTCTTGCGCGGGCCCTGAACGAGCAACGCATCTCCGTAAAGTAAGGGCAAAGCTGACGAGAGCGACAACATCGGCTTGCCATCTCTCCACACTGCAAGCACCTGGCATCCATATTTCTCGCGAAAATGTAAGTCCGCCAGCGTCTTACCGATCAGCTCAGAGCGCGGTGTTAAAATCAACTCAACAATACCAACGTCTAATGATTCAATGTCTGACGACGCGGCCTCAGCCTCAAACGATAACGAACTTAGAGCCTCTCTCTGGTGAGCATCGGCTGGTGTACCACTTACCAAGTACCGCTCCCCCTCGCGCAAGACGTGATCTGCTGTCAGACGAGATAGCACGGCATCGCCCGCAGGGGTTGTACTCGGCACATCAAACCATTCAATGCTGTGATCGGGGGTCACTAATCCCAAAATTGAGAGCTTGGTGTCGTGAGCCAAGCGGTGCAGTGGCGCTCCCGCCCAACCGCCGGCTTGAATCGATATCGTAAATAGGTTCTCACGCAAAACTCGAGTGGACTCAGACAGCTCTGCAACCTCAAGGTCAACTAAGGGCGAATCCTCACTATACCGGCCCGCGATGCAGCCGATCAATGTGTCTCCCTTGTGCACCATCGAATCCAAAAACCAACTTGGAGGTCGAGACTCCCAGGCATATTCCTGCGCAGCTCGGGCTATCGCTAAAGGTACGATTCCTGTCGTACGCAAAAGCTCGCGCAATAGAACCACATGAGTATCTGTATGAACATCACGCAGCAAACACGATACAACCTGGAAATTCTTCTCAACTGCTTGCAGAACTTCAGCACTCGGGTCTTCTATCTTTAAGCCGTGCAGGGCCTGTATTTGAGAGAACCTCTCAGGGTTACCACGCACGAGCAACACATCGCGAGCATGCAGCTTTTCATCGGCTGTTGGCGAGAGCAGCTTCCGACCGCTGCGGATAATCGTCACGACCACTCCGCCAATAAACGAACCAAAACGCAGCTCGCCTAGAGTTTTCCCATCAAGGCTAGAGGACTCAGGCACTCGCACAGAGAATATTCGGTCTTGTAGGTTATACAGTGCGCGTAGATCAGTGATGCGCCGCGTGGCGCCGTGGGTTTTGCGAATCGGCAAGATCTTGTAGCCGATTAAAGCCATAAAGATAGTGCCTGCTACTATCGCAGCGATGGCATACGGCGAAAACTCAAAGAAGGAGAGCGGCTCAAAACCGCGGCGACGTACGAGCTCCGCTGCCAAAATATTCGGCGGAGTTCCTATAATCGTTAGCATGCCGCCCAAGGTGACGCCGAATGCAAGCGGTATAAACAACCTTGAGGGCGCAATATTGACCTCGTGTGAAAGCACTGCCACGGCGGGCATAAGCAGAGTGGCAGCTGAGACATTGTTCATACACGAAGAAAGGACCGCTGACACAAGCATGATAATAGCGATCGCTATGCGCTCGTTAGAACCACCATAACGCTGAATAAAACGCGCTATAGCATCGCTTACTCCTGTCATCCTCAGTGCGGTTGCGACAAAAAGCGTTGAGACCATCACCACAACCACTGGTGAGGAGAACCCAGAGAAAGCCTCCTCTGGGGTGACATACTCCCCCAATACCAGTACCAGCACGACCCCCATCGCCGTTACATCGAGCGGAATACGCTCTGTGATGAAGAGCACCACCATCACAGCGATCACTGCCAGTAAGGCTAGGGAGTGAAAAGTCGAGCTAACAATGATTGGATCCATGCCCTAACGATCTACCTACCGAATGCTATACCGATCTTCAAAAATAGTCGCACCAGCTGAGATCTCCAATCGTGCATTAGCGGCGAGATGCCGTGCGACTTTAAAGATCGCTTCTGTATGTTGTGGTTCATGCAGACTCTGAGCCAGCTCGTCAACGGTCATCGCTCGGCCGCCTTGCTGTAGCGCTTCGACAACTCGCAACTGCAGCTGCAACACAGCCGCTGCCGCCTTCTTGCCTGCCTCAACTCCTGGTTGATGGTAGGCGTTGACACTAATGAGCGAAGCATACAACCCAACCGCTCTCTCAAAAAGCGCAATAAGCATACCGATGTAATACTCACTGACTTCTGGTACAGTCACTGTGATACTCTCGCGCCCCTTTTCGAACAGTGCAGCACGAGTTCCTAGGTAGAATCCGGTCAGATAATCACCACTAGTGATACCAGGCTCTACTTCGATCTCTTCAGCTTTAAGAGCCGCACTCGGGCCGGACGCGACTGTTCGCACAGAGCGATCGCGCAAGACCTCGATAAACACCGCAAAGAAATTGTGCACACCGTCCCGCAGCTGTTGCACGTAGGCGTGCTGGTCCGTTGAGCCTTTATTTCCATATACGGCCAACCCCTGCTGCACCACCGCTCCATGGAGATCATGCTCTTTACCTAAACTCTCCATAACGAGCTGCTGAAGGTATTTACTAAACAGCTCTAGGCGATCCTTATACGGAAGAACCACCATGTCTTTATTACCCTTTCCACAGCCGCAGTGATACCAGGCTAAGGCCAATAGAGCCGCGGGATTCTTGCGAGTCTCACGCACTCGCGTGAGCGCGTCCATATCTGCTGCTCCACTCAGCAGCTGATCAATATCAAACCCCTGTAGAGCCAGCGGCAGGAGCCCCACGGCGCTACACTCGCTCGTTCGACCACCAACCCAATCCCACATCGGAAAGCGCTCTAACCACCCCTCTGCTACCGCCAGAGTGTCCAGCTCGCTACCCTCACCTGTCACCGCTACAAAATGCTTGCGAAAATCAAGGCCCGCTGCTTGGAAGGCATTCTTAGCGATAATCTGTCCGTTTCGCGTCTCCTTTGTTCCACCTGATTTTGAGATTACTATTACTAAAGCACGCGAAAGATCGCTTAGCTTAAAGAGAGCTTTGCTCATCCCATCGGGGTCAGTGTTATCGAAAAACGAGATTGTCATCGGATCGGCGGCTGAAGAGAGGGCATGATCGACAAACTGTGGACCCAAAGCAGAACCTCCGATGCCAACAACAAGAATGTGCTTGAATGCTGCCCCACCACTCGGCGCAACTTTTCCAGAGTGCACCGAGTGAGCAAAAGAACGGATTCTGTTTAGCGTCCCTTCAATCGCTGAGCGAATGTGCGGCGCAGGTGCGAGTTGCGGAGCGCGCAGCCAATAATGACCAACCATGCGCTTCTCGTCTGGATTTGCTATCGCTCCTGCTTCAAGCTGCTCCATGGCATCAAAGGCCGCCTGTATTTTGGGTTCCATGCGCCCCAAGTAGGCGGTGTCATAGGTTAGCCGGCTGGTATCGAGCGAGAAGCCGCTTTTGGGGTCAAAAACAAACCTTTCCTTAAATAAATTCCAAAGGTTATCTTTGCTCATTAGTTTTTCTCCCTAGGCCTTATCACAACCACCTAAAACAGCTTTATAAAAATTTATCGGTATTAAAAATCGCCCCCGATTCTAAAGCTATATTCTTGAAGTTTCGATTCTTCTGAAAGGAGCTTTTCGCACTCTGCGGCTTTCCCAGCGTTCGAAGGGCCAAAAACGATACCTCTGTTGTGAGCACTACCATACCCTATTCCTGTCGTTTTGATATCAGCTCTCTACAGCGCTTCCTTGGGCTTATCGGTCAGGAGCATCGAGCTCTCAAGGTATCTACTTTAAAAAGCTACAAGTATTTAGACGTATAAACATGTACATGCTAGAGATTTTTCCTTTAATTACGGCAGCGTTCAAGGATCCCAAGGTCTGGACTAAATCCAATCAGATCAGTAAATTATCGGCGAGGTTTTGGTTGAGCTTGCTACCACCTAAGGCACGAAACAGACCAGCGTACCGCACACCCTCTTACAACGGTGTCATAACTTCACTGGGCAGCGTGAGAAGATGGTTAGGAGAGTAAGCCATGGCTAATCATGCACCCTCGCTCAAAGGTGACAGGATCGTACTCATGATTAAAGAGAACTTGGTATTTCTGCGGGAATTTCTGCTGGAGTTTAAAACTACGGGTGCATGCTTTCCAACTTCGAAATGGGCAGCAAATGCACTTATCACCCCGCTCAGAGAACCAAATCGCAAGCCAAAGAGAATCCTGGAGCTTGGACCAGGAACCGGTTCAGTTACTATTCCACTAATCAATGAGATGCGTGAAGGCGATCTGCTAACTATTTGCGAGATCAATCCTCGTTTCATGAAAGCGCTTAAAGAGACCCTAGAGCGCGAGGAAGCATTCCGGGTGAAGCGAAATCAGATCGAATTCTTTGAAGGGGCAGCTCAAAATATCCCGCTCGGAGCACCGTATGACGTGATAGTCTGCGCTCTTCCATTTTTAAATTTTGATCTTGAGACAGTTCAACAGATCTTTGCGCGGCTAAGGCTTGTAAGCACCCCCGATACACTTATGACGTATTACGAATATATCGGCGCACGAAAATTCAATCAGACCTTAGGTGCCCAAAGCAGAAAAGATCGTATCTCTCAGGTAAACGGCTTCCTACGCGAGTCTGGTGCAGTGTGCAACATCGACTGCACTAAAGTGTGGCTCAATCTTTTCCCGATCAATATCTACACCGTTAAGCCTGCTGCCTAGATAGCGTAAGGCCATGTGTCCAGCAGACAAAACAGATCTACTCGACAGCAATCGGGTGCGACTTGACACATGGTTGTGGGCCGTGCGCTTTTTTAAAACCCGCTCACTCGCACATGCAGCAATCGAGGGTGGCAAGATCTCAGTCGATGGCGCCAAAGTAAAGCCAAGCCGAGCGGTAGTGATCGGGCAAAGTATCTCTATCCGCTCGCCACGCGGCGACTTTGAAGTTGTTGTTGAGGGCCTAACAACAAAACGAGTCGGAGCTCCACTAGCGAACAAACTGTACCGCGAAACCGAACAGAGCAAACAAAGCCGAGAGGCACTACACGAACTTCATTCGCTTGCTCGTTCAACCGCTCCCGATGAGCGCCCAAACTCACAAGACCGAAATCGGATTAGAAAGCTTAAAGAAGCAGAGTAAGCATTTGCTTACCGTTACTTTGAGGCTGGCAAAGTTAAAGAACTCCCCCCATCCAACCCGGCAGATAACGCCTTAAACGCATGAACGGCCCACTACCAGCATAAAAGCCAGAGAGCGCTAACAGACCAAGGCTTGGACTCTTCCACACCAACGCTATCAAAAGACCGATTAGGATCCGCCCCTTTAATTTTATGCCCGAAAGCTTTACCTGCTTGATGCTCATAAATTCAATCGTTGAAACCATCAGATATGCCGTGATCAGTAACGCAATAGTTCCGACCACAACGACAGGATAACTAGAGTGCTGATACGGAGAAGTGTATACTATTGAAACGATAAACGCCGCTGCGCCCGGCGTTGGTAAGCCTGAAAAGCTCTTTAGATTTTCAGCGGCGATGTTAAAACGAGCCAATCGGCTGGCTGCGCACAACGCATACAAGAAAGTCACCGCAACCCCGACCTCATCAGCAATCAGCTGGAAGGCCCAATGATACATGATAACTGCAGGCGCAAGACCAAACGAGACCACATCTGAAAACGAATCGAATTCAACCCCGAACTTTGACGTAGCATTGAGCCGTCTAGCGACACGCCCATCGAGACCATCAAGCAAAATCGCTATTAGGATCGCAATCACAGCTTTTTCAAGTCGCCCCGACGATGCGTACATAATTGCGATAAAACCGCAAAACATATTGCCGACAGTCACTGCGTTTGGAATCGCATACCGTCTACGATAGAGAAGCTCTTTAAGCTCCTGGCGTTTCATCCGTCTTTCAATAGTCATAGCTTGCTCTATCGCATCCTGCGCACGACTGTAAATAATTCTCTTTAGGCTAGCAGGTCTCTCTATTCTAGGAGACCATTACCTTAGCAACTTGAGCGTACCGGGCATCGAGAAACTGCTCTTTACTCCTAAGCTCCAGGCCGGCCCAATCAAACCCTAATCGTAGCACAGTATCGGCCATAATTTCGAGGCTTTCTGGTATACCAGCATAGAGCACTGTTGCCCCTCGCTTTTGCAGTCCAGAGATAAGTGTTATGAGTGTCTGCTGGTGCCGATCAGGCATAACATGAGGGCCATCGATCAGGATCAATTCCTTATTAAGAGAGTGCTTATCCGAGCCGGGAGCGAACGCCCCGCCATATCGCCCTAAACCTCCAAGCAACTTTAAGAATCTGCGCGTGCTTGGGGTAAGATTGCTTGCAGGAGTTGCAAGAGAGAGCGCTGGGTCACTATGAGCTGCTGCTAGCTTGACCACACCATAGGTTTGCGTCTGTGTCCATAATAATCCAGCAAGCTCCTGGATCGGAGCCTTTACAAGCTCATCTATGCTTCGACCTAGGACGTTAAATCCCGCCACGCGCCAATCGTACAGAGCTCCCTGGCACACACTACACAGCTCACCTCTAGCCGTGTGACCCATACCATCACATTCAACACACCGAAACTTTGAGCGTGGCAGCTCAAGCTCTTTCTCAAGCAGACCAAGCTCCTTAGCTTTTCGCGTTCGAGCGATCTCAGCTGCCAGATCCACCGTCAGCCCTAGTAACTCAAGTACACTTCCCGATGAGTCAGCCAGGCCTGAAATTAGAGTACAGCGCTCAATACCCGCAAACGAGCTGACGTGCTTAAGCTTTCTGCGCTTTGTAAATCGAGTCGCTACCAACTCAAGAAGCAGCGATTTACCACTCCCTGTAGGCCCCTGTACAGCACTTAGTCCGCCCACAGGAAATGCAAGCTCTGATATTCGTAGCGGCCCGCAATTCAGATCCTGTAGACGAACAACCTCTGAGAGCGAAGCGTGAATGGACCCAGTAGCTTGCAGCGGAGTGCGCTGCGGAGTAGTCACGATAAGCCGCCTTTGTAGCTGCTCCTGGGCACCGTCCTGCTCGCCTGGATATGCACTATAGGCAGCATCGAGCAGATACCTTGTACCGCCTAGCATCCCCAAGTCGCCCACAAGAGCAGCCAACAAAGATCTTTCTCCGGGCGAGAAGAGATCCACGGCAGCCCCTAAAGGATAATTCGCAAAGCCTGCACCACACACCCGCGCCACAAAACCCGCCAACTCAACAGCCTGCGGCTGCAAATCCTTATGCAATGCTTTAGCGAACTCAGCAAACGACAGGCACATAAAGACTTTGAGCGGTTGGTCCAGAAACCGGTACGAAAAAAATTCAGACTGTGATCCAACTCCATCACACTCCCGGCACGCTCTTTGGCGAAGCCTAAAGAGCTCATCAGCAACTTCAAGCCAACCCTGCCCCTTACAGCTCTGGCACTGCGGCACTTCTACCAGCTTCGCTCGGGTTGCCGTATCGCAGCCACGCTTACACCCGGGACACGCCCACGATTTTTGCAAATGGCCTAGCTCAATACCCACCGCATCACGCGAGGCGAAGTGTAGTATTCGCAATCCACCTCCTCCGCGTGAAAACCAACGCTCGCCCTCAAGATCAATTGCATCACTGTCGCGACCCGACGCCACACACAGCACCGGCTCGCCATACACTCCGACAGCATCAGCGCTGCGTGTAAGCTTCCCATCGACTACCGCTCTCTCTACGCCGAGCAATTCACAGCGCTCTTTAAGCGAAAACTCATCTGAGTTATCAACGATTGAAATCGCTACAACCCCCTCTTTGGGAAGAATATATTCAGCGATACCCTTAGGCCGTGTAGCTTCACACCCGCACGCAGCACACCATGGAACAAGCGATGACACCACATAATCCACGGTCTTATCGAACAAACCGGTGGCGTGGAGGAGCGTTTGCGGCACGCACCCAAACTCACACCGCGAGCTCCTAGTCGTAGCTCGTCGCGTGAGCGAGGGAACGATCGGCACAACACCTGTAGCGCACAACGCATCAAAACAGCGCTCTGAAAGCTCTAGGATCCTGTTATAACCCCGATCTGAATCGACCCGAGGGAGGGCCTCTACCAGCAAAGAGTCCTCTCTATTTAGGTCAGTGCAGGTGCTAGACATAACAAACTCGCCCGGTTCGAGGTTACACAAAAAACTGTCTGTCGTGCGGGTCTAAACATAAGAAACAGATCCTACATCGGTATGTAGATCTATTTTTGCACGACGTGACATCGCCACCTAGAGACCATCCTTCCCCTGATATTACTACCGATTTTCTCAAAAAAAAGAGCCAGCACGGGTTATAAAAGCTTTGCAGTAGCTGTTTTTAACTCCTACTCTATGAGCCCTTTAAAATTACCACCCCAATACAGATAAGTCATTTTAAAAATCCCTCTATCTTGATCAAGAGCTTTCCCTTACCGGCGGTCATTGGTAACCTATTGGGGTGTTGAAACATGTAAGGGCTCAAGATGTATGATACATGTTGCAGCGTAAAGAGTTGGATGTGCGACGCCAGATAAATCTTGATCTCCTTATAGCTAATCGATCTCTTCTAAGCCCTTGGACTGTGGGTGTGACCCGCCCAAACCCGTAAACACCGTACAGCATAAACCATGAGTTTTTTGGAAACAGCTAACCGATTTCGACAGTTCATAAGGCAAAAAATCGGGGTGCTGCGTCCAGCCATGCGCACACTTTGCTCGCTACTGAATCGCGCTCCATTTACGCTGCAATCCGGTCTGCTTCTTCTCTTCTGTTCGTATCTTCTGCTTGGGCCGGTGCCTAATAGCTCAGACATCATCTCTGCTTCGCTGGCTCTGGGGCTCCTCACTTTACTGACACTGATAAGTCTGGTGACTATTATCCACGCACTGCGGGTCAAAAAGCGCCTATCTGTAGAGCTATTTCCTCCAGACGATGTGGTCATCGCAACTAAACAGGCGCAATGTGTTTTGCGCCTTCCAGAGTTCTCGCTCTTACCAGGAACATTTCTTGATTGCGGTATCGCTTTTAGCCACCCCGGAGAAACAGCCAGCCCAAAAGCAAGAGCCAGCACTGTGCGCCTGTACGGATCCACTAAAACCGAACGGCGCGTAGCTGTGCATATTACCTTTCCACACCGCGGGAATTGGGAGATAGAGGGGATTGATTGCACACTCGGCGACAGCAGTGGCTGCGTCAAGCTTCAATGGCGCATTCCGATGCAGAGTTCAATTATCGTAGAACCGCCGATTCAACCTAACACAACACTCCCGCTTGTAAGCTCAACCCAACGTCCAGGAGACTTAGCACCCGATACGATGCACCGCCTGGGAGACCCGTTTGATATCAAGCCGTACCATCCTTCGGACGGAATAAAGAAAATAGTCTGGAAAGCATTTGCAAAGAGTGGTGAGCTACTGGCGCGGCACCCTGAACCATCGATGACTCCAGAGGGTTTCGTTGCGATCTGCGTGTTAGCACGACCCGAAGACGATGAGCTATGCGGCAAGGCTCTCTCGTATATAACCGCGCTCAAAGAATTTACTCTCGACATCCTAGTGGGCTGCCAGGGTCACAACGGAAGACCACTCGGCTACGATGCTGAAACAGGAAAAACACTGCTAATCGATTCAGTCTGGGATGCAGCGAAAGCCGGCCGAGGAACACTTCAGACAGATTTGCAGGTGCTGATTGATACCTGCGCATCGGGAAGCTCTCAGATGCAGCTACGCAAGGTGGTGGTTTTTTGCGCCGGCTCACGACTTGCAGACTCAGCCGAGAGCAGAAGAATTGTTGAGCTTGCGACATGGCTTGATTCCCAGTCAATCGAGCCGGTATTCTTTTTAACACAACCACAAAGCCTCACTCCTCACCCCGCACAGTCACGCCTTTCACAGAAGGCTCAAGCCATCTTTATAGAACGCCCATCAGATACTCCGCAGAGCTATTCTGCCTCGCACTACCAGGGCTTCCTTTCCACCTGCCTATCGAAACAGTGGGAGGTGTTTCTATGAGCACCATATACACCAACCAGGATAAGAGTCCTGTACAGGCCATTCCATTCTACAAAACAGTTCTTGCATTTCGAGCACTCTGGGTAGTGGCGATCACTATCGCTGTACAAGCCCTATTTCCGCTTGGTACGGCACGCTCGCTGATTATCCTGTCTGGTATTATCGGTATAATTATCAGCTCTCGACTTGCTCACAGCCGTCTGACTCACCTCGGTTTTAGCGCGGTTCTGGGTGGCTTAGTTATCGCTGTAAATATACTTGGTTGGATCCTTCAAACCGGCTCAGCAGCGCTTGGCTTAACCTCTTTCTTCATCGATCGGGTAATGCTCCACACTGGAACTTGCCTTATGAGCGGAATTTTGTGGGGTGTGGCCACATGGATCTTCTGGCGCGTGCGAGCGGCGTTGGTGCTTGAGGTTTTAGCTATCTTCTTTTCTGCGATCTTGCTCTTCTCTGGTCACCGTGAATTTCACCTTGATAGACCAAAGATAGTAAACTCGATCGCATGGCGGCTGGGTGTCGATCACCTCACGATGCTTATCATTATAGGCTCTGTGCTTGTAATCATCGCTCTGGTTTACCTCTACGTTGCTTCTCTCGCGATCAGACCACGTATCGAGGCTAATACAGTACGAATTGCCTCTCCGCACAGGCGCTTCTTCTCGGCATGCATGTTGATTGCTCTGCTGCTTGGGGTTCTTTACGGGGTGCAGCAGATGGTCTACGGGTTTTACAATGAGAGTATGCTCGCACGCGTAGCAAACGGCGTGGGGATGAACTCTGATCCTGGCGTAAGCCCGCTCAGTTTTCAGTCAGCTCTTGGTAGTACCAATCAACCAGCAGGCCTTGTGCGACTTGAGGGAGACTACGCAAACAATCCCTTTAGCCCGATGATGTATATGCGCGAAAGCGCGCTATCTGCATTTAACGGCAAAGAGATGGTATTTGCAGGGCGTGCCTACGATGAGGATCTTCCGGTCACGTCGACTAAAGATTCCTTTTCACGACAAGAAGATGTAGAGCTCGGCGAGCGCACTCCGTTAATTCAATCAATCTACCTATTGGCAGATCACGACCACGCTTTTGCAGTCGATTATCCGATCTCAATCGTACAACTTAAAAATCCGCGCCCCAACCGCTTTAAAAGCTCGTACCGCGCGTATTCGATAGCTCCAGCGTATACCCTCTCTACTTTATCTTCCAAAGCTGTAGGGGACCCGCGTTGGAGCGAGGATATCCGTAAGCATTACCTGGCACCCCATCCTGACCCGCGCTATGCTCAACTTGCTCAAGAGGTAACTAAAGAAGCCACAACCCCGATCGCAAAGATGGAGGCGATCACTCAGTACCTCTCTAAAACTGCAATCTATACCCTCACCCCGCGACATGAGGTGAAGCCTCAAGAAGACCCGGTTGCTCCGTTTCTTTTCGGCGATCACCGCGGTTACTGTGTGCATTTCGCGCATGCAATTGTCTACATGGCACGAACGCTCGGTATTCCAGCGCGAATTGGCACTGGATACCTGACTGACTTAAGCCAAGCTAAAGATGGCCACATCTTACTTCGCATGAGCGACAGGCATGCCTGGGCGGAAACTTTCGTTAGTGGGATCGGTTGGGTACCGTTTGATGTACAACCAGATCAAGTAGAGAGCCACGCCGAAACTCAAGTCGATACGAAACTTCTCGAGGAGTTAATGGGTGTGCTTGAGCCTGGGGAAGAGATCCTTCCCTCTGATTCGATTAAGGACGAGGCCGGCGTGTCCGAGCCAGAAGAGTTTTGGGTTCCAAGCCGCTATCAGGTTTTCACCGCTCTGCTCTCACTGATACTCGTTGCGATGCTGGGAAAACTCATCCTGCGTCACGCCTGGAGAATCGCCCCAAGCCGCCGACTCGCCGTAAAGTGGGGTTATATCAGTATTGCATCGCAGCTACACGACCTGGGAATCTCCAGGCAATTTGGCGAGACCCGCGCCGAATTTGCAGCTCGCTCGCCACACGGACTCCTCACTGATGTGACTAACCTGGTCGTTGAAGAGGCTTATGCAACTAAACACAACCTAGACTCGCATGCTGTAAAGCTAGCCATGAAACGATCTCACACGGCATACCAGAAGCTACCAAGACGGGCCCGCGTAATCGCTGCAATAAACCCCTCATCGCTTCTTAAAACCGCCTCTGGGCTACTTTCCGGTGGAGGGTGGTAGAGGTGTTATGAAGAGGCTTTGCACTCATCCAGTAGGCATTTTTTCTAGGCTACGACTCGCTCACCCACTGCTTGGTGCCCTGATTCTTGTACACAGTGTGTGCACTTCAATTGTGCTCCATGCGCAGCCTACACCGCACACCACAGAGAAAAGCCCTGACTCTTCTACACTTTACGATCCTTTTGATCCATTTGACCTAGGCGACACCGATCCGCTCGCAACCGCACAGGAAGATAGCAAGAAAAGTGCAGAGGAGCTGTTACGTGAGGCCTCGTTGCTGCTAATGTCTGAACGACCTCTAGATGCCAGAACAAAGCTCTTGCGAGCGTTACAGAAAGATCCCAACCTGTACCGCACCCACTACCTGCTTTCTGGATATTACCTTGTCCACGTTGGTCACTTTCGTCTGGCCCTTAAATATATCAAGCGCGCTGAGGAGCTATTTGAGAAGCAGTTTGGGCGCCCACCCTACACAGACCAGGTGCAGCAGCTTGAGCACTCAAACATCATCTACTACCAAAGCCAGATCCGTTTAAGCCTCGACAACTACAAAGGTGCTCTTGAGTCGCTTGATCGGTACGCAGCTCTTGGATACACCAGTGAGTGGTACCCCGGCGCGCGTGCGTGGATTTTGATGAAGTTAGGCGATATTCAGGGGGCCATAAAGGTCGCTCGCGCAGGAATCCTGGCTGGTGCAGAGCCAGGCCGAACGCTGAATATGCTCGGCATCCTACTCTCGATGAATGGCCAACCCCAGGAGGCTCTCGACGTTTTTCGCAAAGCGATTGCCAATGAATTTGCATCAGGTTCAGATGGACAACCAGCAACACCACTTAATAACGCCGGCGAGGTCTACAAAGAGCTCTTTGACGATGACAAAGCTGAGAGCTCCTTCCTACGCGCAACCTCTCTCCCCGATGGCTGCGAACATGTCCTTCCAAGCCTTAATCTAACACTGCTGTACATCGAGCAACTAAAACTCGACGCCGCAAGCTCGACACTCGACGCATTTCAGCGCTGCATAGCACAGTTTCCGCTGCGAAATAATGAGGAACACGAAGCTTTAGTCAGCTTGGCTCGTGGTCGAATCGACCTTCACACCGGCAAGGTCGACAGAGCCATTCAGAGATTTAGAAGCGCTATGGATGGCACCCAGTGGTTTGGAAAGATAGGCACAAATCAAAACGACCTGATCGTAGCGGCTACAATATCACTAAGCCAAGCATTACTCCGAAAAAATAATATTATTAAAAGTTCAACTAGCTCAGGAATCCGCGATTGGTTTGCAACTAGAAAAACGATCCTGACAAACCGGATTGAAGCTTGGTGGCTGATGCGCAGGGCCCGTCAGATGTTGTTAGGCGAGTTAAACGATGTAGAGGATCTAAACATTCGAAACACCGATAGCCTGCTTGAATATCCAACATTTGGAGAAGCTCTGCGCGGCCTCTCGCAGTCGAGCTTGTCGCGTCGATTAGCTAAGGAAAGTCGAGACGATTCCCGCGCCCCTGCAAAGCTCTTCTATCAGCTGTATGAAGCTGAAAGCGGCTTGGGATGGTGGCCTGCACGGGCCACACTAGCCTCGCTTGATACGATTATTGAAAGGGCTAGGCCTCGTTACGATGAACTGCTGCGTACACATGCAATTCTGTTACGTATGCTGTCGCTTGATAGAGATTCCAAGCGCTACCAAGAGCTTGCATACCGAGTATTTCTCACCGCCCCCGCTGAACTTAGAAACTACGGGCATCCCCTTCCCATACTACTTGACTATGCCTCGCTTTCCCGCCCTTTACGCAGAGCGCTCCGCGCAGGGCCTTTTGTTGAGCTTTCGAGTGGAGTTGGTTCAAACCCTACTATATGCACTGTGGCCGCAAAGGAGACAGTATCGACCCAGGGTAAATCCGGAATACAACTACACTTTACTTGTCCGGGCCAAACTGCAAAAAATCGCGTAGTAGAGGATAGTGATCCAGGACAAGTTGTGAATAAACTATCAGAAGCGTTATTTAGCCAGGATGTTAACAATGCAAATCCAACCTAACGAACTACAAACGACATTCCGCACTATCTCGAGCTTGATCACAGCTTTGGAAAAGGTAATTCGCGGTCGAAGCGATACGATTAGACTCGTTATTGCCGCCCTTATTGCTGATGGGCATGTCCTGCTTGAAGATTATCCAGGCTCTGGGAAAACAACTCTAGCGAAGACCTTAGGTGGACTTATCGGACCTGATCAGTCCGGCTCCACTCGCTTTCCCTCTCGCGCCAGCGACCCTATAGTGAACTTTAGACGAATCCAATTCACTCCCGACATGCTGCCTGGTGATGTACTCGGGGTAAACGTTTTTGACCCCAAGAGCGGGCGCTTTAGCTTTATGCATGGCCCCGTGTTTGCTCACATTGTGCTCGCCGATGAAATCAATCGTACAGGCCCCAAGGTTCAAGCGGCCTTCCTTGAGTGTATGGCCGAGAAGCAGGTAACAATGGACAACGTCACCCGTCCTCTTGACCAGCTCTTTTTTGTACTAGGAACTCAAAACCCACTTGATATCGCTGGAACATACCCACTACCCCAGGTGCAGCTCGATCGATTCCTGCTCAAAGTGCCGATGTCATATGTGGATAGTGCAACTGAGTTTGCAATTCTTGAGAACCACACCGCGATTCGTGACGGCTCAAGCGCACCAACCCCAGTATGCACGCGAAGCGATATTCTTGCCGCACGCGAAGTGTGTGAACAGGTATACATTGCGCCAAGTTTGCGCGAAGCGATGGTAGAGATTGTGCAGCTAACACGCGGTAATCCGATGATTCAGTTCGGCGCTTCAACCCGAGCTGCGCTTATGCTGCAAACTGCAACACGCGCATGGGCGCTCATAAACGGCCGCGATCACGCCACCGAAGACGATCTTAGAGCAATCGCTCCGTACGTGCTCCTACACCGACTACGCTTCCATGCAGGGGCTGGAGAGGCCAGAAAAGCTCTTGAGGCCCTCATGCAACCTGCGATGGAGAAGCTTGTTCGGCGCGCGCTCAATGGCTAGCGCCTTAGTGGGAAAGTTGTACTATCAGGCAGGTCTACGGTGCTGCTTTAACCCCTTCTTGGCGCATAGAATGCTCAAGCGCCTCTGCTAGAGCCGCAAAGTTTCCATCACCGAAACAGCCGATCACGTCGCTCGCCCGCTGGATAATTTCAACAAATGGTATGCTCTTCTCTGGAAACATGCGCTTTGAAAAGAGCTGGAGCAGATATCCGTGACCACACTTATCAACTAAGATACCGAGCTGACGCAGTGTGTCCAAAGCTTCCGCCACAGTAATGGCTCCAAGACGTTTTGGAACATCTCCGTAGTAACTCGTAGCGTGGGCCTCATTTCTAAACTCAAGGAACCCAAGCCCTCTGTTCCGTAAGGTTGAGATCGAGTCGATGATATTATCAGTCGCAAGGGCTATGTGTTGGGCGTGACTGCGGCCAACTTCCTTAAGCTGTGCTGGTATCTGAGACTGGTTATCACCAGCTAAGGGCTCATTCACTGGGAATAGCACTGGCTGCTCAGTCCCATAGATACCCATCACTTCACTGTACAATGACGCTAGAAACTCCTCGTTTTCGACACGAATCGTAAATTCATTTACCTTCTGCATGCCCAAAACATCAGCCATGAACGCAATCACTGGCTGGATTTTCTGGGTATTAGTGACGATATGGTCGATTCGCTGGAAGGGATGCTTACTAGAGCGCTTTGTGTCAGATTTTTTAACCATCCCTAGATACGGAGTCTGCCCATCTTCAATAAAGCGAAAGAAGATCTCACCATCATGCGGAGCCTTGAGATAGCTTACACCGGTTCGCTCGCATACTCTGGCAGCTTGGGTTGTTTTATTAGAAGCAGCGTCCAAAGCAGCTTTACTGTTGTTTACCCGAATGCCGATCTCAGATACGTGATTGCCATACTGCTTAGCCCGCGCACTACACTGGGAACTACCATCGAGGATGAACAATACATCGTGTGCTTCAATACCAAATATCTGCTCAGCACCTTCGGGAACATAGGTTATATCCATTCCTAGCATCTGCGATAAACGCTCGGCTTCGGCCTGCGCATCTTTCACACAAAACGTTATCGGCCCGAATCTCTTAATACCCAGTGGATTGTTCATAGTTAGACACCCCTTTGCGATTACCGTTCTACTATCAAACGCTCATCAATTACCGCCGGCAACACCGTGCCAACAACCTCACCGAATCCGATCGTATACCCGTCCCCGCGGCCGAAACCAGAGATCGATATGCTATCTCCATCTCTCAGAAACGTGCGCTCCTCACCTGAAGGGAGCTTGATGGGCTTAGTACCCCTCCACGTCAACTCAAGTAGAGATCCGTACGAGTGCGGGTCAGCGCCACTAATCGTTCCAGACGCAAAGAGATCGCCAATTCTGACGTTACATCCATTGCTTGTATGGTGCGTCAACTGCTGACATACGTTCCAATACATCGACCGAAAATTTCCCTGCACAATCGGAGCAGGCTCTACCATTGTAGGCGTCTTTAAACCTACCTCTAATTCTATATTAAATGACCAATTACCCGCACCCCTTAAGTACGGAAGCGGCTCAGGATCCTGCTGTGGGCCTGGCACTCTAAATTCATTGAGCGCATCCATGGTAACAATCCACGGAGAGATCGAGGTCGCGAAGTTTTTGGCTAAGAATGGCCCAAGCGGGACGTACTCCCAAGTCTGAATATCTCGCGCACTCCAATCATTCACTAACACCATACCGAAGATATATTCGTGCGCCTGCTCAATAGGTATCGGCTCGCCCAGCTTATTCTCTTTGCCAATAATGCAACCAACCTCAAGCTCAAAATCCATCAAACGACACGGCCCAAAGCTGGGTAGGGTCTTGCTCTCATGCTTAGTCTGACCACACGGTCGGCGAATATCTGTGCCTGACACAACCACGGAACTTGCCCTACCGTGATATGCAATCGGCACATGGAGCCAGTTAGGAAGGAGAGGGTTGCTGGGGTCTCTAAACATCGACCCAACGTTTGAAGCATGCTCCTTTGAGGAGTAAAAATCTGTGTAGTCCCCGATCTCTACCGGCAGATGCATGCACACCTTATCGCGGGGTATAAGCGCCTCATCACGTAACGCCCTATCGTCGCGCAAACGCGGATTAGCATGATCAAGCAACTCCTGGAGCACCTGTCGCACTCTGCGCCACTCAGCCGCACCCGCTTTTATAAACGGATTTAATCGACCAGCCTGAAAGTAATCACTCGCCAGAAGGCCCTTTTGTTGTAGCAGAGAGAGGTCTAGAACATATTCGCCGATCGCCACGCCGATGTGTGCCGAGCGAGTTGCATATGAAAACACCCCGTACGGCAGGTTTTGAATCGGAAACGGAGAATCAGGTGAAACGTTAACGAATGACTGCTTCATTTATCCTCGTATAAAGACAGTTTTTTTAGCTGGGATCGAGCACCCCCAACCACTATGCCACTCAGCTACCTTCTACAGCCAGCCTAGATCGCGGGCGGCTTGAAGCGGCTCCTCAAAACTACAACTTCCATAGGAAATTACAACCGTCGAGCGGGCCGCTTCAATCTGCTGCGTAGACACCTCATGTCCGAGCCAGCGAATACCGTGCTGATCGAACTCAGGGCGCAACGAATGCATCTCTGAAACTATCGAGATAATCTCAGGGAGCGTTGCCTGGGTTGAGCTTGCAACGAGCGCAGCGAAGAAGATATTAAAGTAACCATGTATCGGCACGTCCCCAGTTCGCGGATCAAGCTGGTCAATATGTCGAAACGGTTGATGCAGTCCGGCAGTGAATTTGATCGGAATTTTCCTGGCAGCACATGTATGTATTGCACGCGCTACACGCTCAGGCGAGGGAATCATCTGCTTCTCAACTCCACCACAGCGCAGTTTGAACCCAACACTTCTAGAGACCGCACCACGATGTAGAGCGATCTGATCGCATAAGCGCCCGAATACAGCAGGCCAATCGTCGCATAACGGCACCTCGTAGTAGACTGGCAGACTACTCCCAGGTCGATCAAGGGGCTGCGCTAGACCTTCAATTGTCGAGAGCTGCTGCGCAAGATCACCTTTGGGATCAACTGCGACTTCAAGCGCACCAGCCTTAATCCGTCCACTACTTGAGGCGATTTTTTGTTGCGCTAGGGGCAGGTCCTTACGCGCATCTCTGGTTACTAACGAGAGGTCTAGCGGAGCGTCTGCCGAAAACCCCTCCAGGAGATCATCGCCTACCTGCTCAAGCTGTGCTGCTGTTGCGATAAATCGAGCCAAGATCCAACGCTCTGGTCGGTCAAGGTATTCGCGAAAATTCAAAACAGCCTCGTTTACACCAAGTGCGGCGGGCGGAAATAATCCCGCATAATCAATCAGTCTTGCAAAGAAAGCTTGCGCTGCTCCCATACCAACTGGCACTACCATAGTGTGCAAAAAAGTTCCTTACAGTCTTTACGTATGCTTTCCGAACTATCCTGGTGGCGTTTCCTAATTACCCCAGAGGGTTAAGGCTTACATGAACCAAATACCACCCCCAAGTATATGAAATCGATGCGCTTTATGGAAGTAAAATCGAACAAGGACTGCTGCCCACAAACACACCCCCACTGCCAAAGCGCTATCCACGCCATTCCCATTGGGCAGCCAAATCCCCTAAAAATAGGGGGTTTTCGCAGATAATCATCGCAATAGAGACATTCCAACCAGATTTAATTAGGCCCAGAGGCTACAGTCTCCCACACACCCCGCCGAAGCTGTAATCGTGTAGTTTTTACAGGCAGTGAGCAGTGTATGATAGGACTTCTCGGATGTGCTTTCGTCTTCACTGGAGTCTTGGCCCTAGTGCTCTTCTCTTTTCGTCGCAAGGGAAGCTCCTCTGTGGCCTCGCAGACTCGCGCCCTGGGGAGCTTTTTCCATGAGAGAGTTATTCACTTTCGCAGCCAGATACAGACCCTCGACGCCCACTCCAAGGAATATACAGCCGTATTTAGTAACGGAGACTGGGAGTCTCTAAGTTACACTATCGCTCACCTTGAGCAGGTAGACGCACAGATTCAGGGCCTGATCGTCACAAAGCAATACCAAAAAGCTTACTCGATGCTTAAAGATCTTTACGATCCAAACAATGCTACCCTCGAAAGCATCCAAGCCGGCATCGACCTTCACAAAGCCACCGCGGAGTGGGAATTTCAGGTGCGCGCAATGTTAAAAAGAGTCGTGCAAAACCTAGAAGCAGCCAGCACGGAAGTATCTGCTCTGGCTGGCTCACAGAAACGCAAAAAGACCTCCACCCTTGTTACACTTGCCGATGTGAAGAAAAGACTACTTGAAGACGAGGCTATTTCGAGAGAGCTGCAGTAAAAAGCTCTCTACGTTTTAAGTGAAAACGGCGTAAAATTGGTATCGCGGTCAAAGTAATCTTCGTTCTCTGCGCGTTTGAGAAATCCCACAATTTTGTAAGTAATTGGAGTATTGACCACTTCCCATCCTACTTTAAGCGCGTAGTTGGCGATCATCACCTGAATTAATAGCTCTGTACTCCATACCCCATAGAATGCAAGCGGATAAAATACGAGCGTATCAGCCATTTCACCCACAATCGTTGAGCCGATAGTGCGAGTCCACAGATACTTTCCATTCGTCCACAGCTTCATCTTTGCAAGAGTAAACGAATTGCAAAATTCACCACAAAAGAACCCAACTAATGAAGCCATCGCGATCCGAGGAGTTGCTCCAAAGATACTCTCTACTGCTGCTTGATTCGTAAAGCTCTCCGCTGGAGGCATCTCAACAATCAGCCATGCCATACCTGACGCGAACGCGAGCGCTGAAAATCCGGCCCACACCACTTTTCGCGCTCGCGAATATCCGTAGACCTCAGTCAGCACATCTCCAAAAATGTAGCTGATCGGAAAAAACAGATTTCCAGCGCCGAACGCAAACCCCCACACAGCTGTAACTTTTGTTGCTCCGATAATATTGGAGCACAGTAGCACCGTTACAAATGCCGCCATGACTAAATCATAGTACTTGTAGGTTCGTTGCATAATACGTACTAGGCATCAAGGTAAGGTTCTAAGGCTGCCGTCGCTAGACTAGCTCCAGGTTGGCCCGCGGCACAATGACCTGCTGGCTTGAGCCCTCAAGCGAGACCTTTGCCACACGCGCATACGCCCCGGTCTCAATCTGTACTAACTCACGCGGTAGCTCGCTTACTGTCCCATGTACCCCAAAATACGGCACCCTAATAATTCGCACCTTTCGACCCACTATCAGGCCCTCCTGCTGACTAGCCTGCTCAGGACCGCTAGATGCGCCCTGAAAGACACTCGGCACCGTTATAATCTCTGGTCTAAGAGCCCCAGCCCGCACCTGAGTTGCTCCGTTAATTGAAACTCGCGCGCCAGCGCAAGCAGACAACATGCTAACCACGTGACGCTTCATCGGCAGTGCTCCAAACCCCTCGGTGATAATAAGCGTCATTGAAACCGGCTCATCCCCGGTAAGCGCAATCCCTATGTCGTATCCAACATACTGGCGTAACGTCACATCATCGATCGAGCCTGTCACAAACCCAGTTGCGCCACGTGCGCGAGCCTTCTCAAGAGCATCAATCGTTGGCGAGTGTCCACCAACTAAAATAGCGCCCTTACAATCAGCCGGAATATGCTCCGCCTGTACCACCATATCAGGTTCAATAGGCAACATGCACAACGTTCCCGTACGCTCTCCTCCAACCCCAAAGATTCCTTGAATAAAAGTTGCGCTAGCCTCGATCACGACTCCTCGGTCTGCATCAACGTGGCTCACAACTCCATCGATATAGGCATTAAGTCTAAATCTCGTCGCCGGCGCCCGAATGCCCACGTGGCCTGTTGCCTCTGAGATAAATTCAACA
>Ga0315904_10000784_pt1 | contig 50493 bp, 49 predicted proteins | sample LakEriMetagenome_6_FD_203529 | JGI IMG/M metagenome (GOLD analysis project Ga0315904, IMG submission 203529) | Freshwater fungal communities from buoy surface, Lake Erie, Ohio, United States - Buoy 12 MA120 | ecosystem: Environmental > Aquatic > Freshwater > Lake | place: USA: Lake Erie, Ohio...
ACCTTCCACTACTGCTGCCATCTGCATGAAAACGCCTTCGTGGCCAACATGCCGTTCATCAACACCATCCGGCGCCACCATACCGCGCACCACAATCAGGGCATCATGATGAAGTACAACATGAACCTGACCTTCCCGATCGCCGACTGGTTCATGGGCACCAGCGATATCAAGCGCAGCCTCTTGGGCACCTTGTTCAACGGCTATAGCGACCGTCACGTGCGCGAGGAACTCAAGCCCGTGATCGCGCGCTTCCGCCTCGAATCGGCGCCGGTCACGCTCGACGGACCGGTGCTCACACCTGAGGAAGACCGCCGCCTCGCCGGCGCCTGAGACCGGCATCCGCCGGCTTCGGCAATCGCCTTTCGGCAGCGAGGCCGGCAACAAACGGCCGGACCGGGTACGATTTAGTCCGCATCCCGGATCGTGGTCCGGGCTATCGCTGCCACGCAACTGAAATCACAGGAGAACGATTGATGGAACGACGCAAATTCCTCGCCGGCGCCGCGCTCGGCACGGGTGCCACCTTGGCGGCACCCGCCGTCCATGCCCAGTCCCCGACGGTCAAGTGGCGCATGACTGCGAGCTTTCCGAAAACGCTCGACACTTGCTACGGCTCGACCGAAGAGCTGTGTCGGCGAGTCGGTGAGCTCACCGACGGGAAGTTCGAGATCAAGCTGTTTGGTCCCGGGGAAATTGTCCCGGGCCTTCAGGTGATGGACGCGGTCTCTAACGGCACCGTCGAGGCGGGTCAGGCGTTCTCGTCGTTCTATTTCGGCAAGGACCCGGCGCTGATATTCGACGCGGGCCTGGCCTTCGGCCTCAATCCGCGCCAGCAGGCCGCATGGATGTACTACGGCGGCGGCCTGCAGATGGTGCGCGACCAATACGCCAAGCACAACTGCGTGGCGATCCCCTGCGGCAACTTCGGCGTGCAGATGGGCGGCTGGTTCCGCAAGGAAATCAAGAGCGTCGCCGACCTCAAGGGCCTGAAGATGCGCATCGGCGGCTTCGGCGGGCTCGCCCTGGCCAAACTCGGTGTGGTGCCCCAGCAGCTCGCCGCCGGCGACATCTATCCCGCGCTTGAACGCGGCACCATCGACGCAGCCGAGTTCGTCGGCCCCTATGACGATGAGAAGCTGGGCTTGTCGAAAGTCACCAAGTTCTACTACTCGCCAGGCTGGTGGGAAGGCAGCGCGCAGATGACCGCGCTGGTCGGCGTCAAGGCATGGGAGGCATTGCCCAAGTCCTATCAGGTGGCCTTCGAGACGGCAGCCACCGAGCAATGGGTGCGCATGCTGGCCAACTATGATGCCAAGAATCCTGCGGCGCTCAAGCGCCTGGTCGGCGGCGGGGCGCAATTGCGCTGGTTCCCCAAGGACGTGATGGAGGCGGCCTACAAGGTGACCGGCGAACTGCTAAACGAGTACGCGCAGAAGAACGCGGATTTCGGCAAGATGTACGCGTCCTGGTCCAAGTTCCGCGACGACCAATCGGCGTGGTGGCGCGTGGCCGACAACTTCCTCGACAACTACACCCTGCAGGTGCTGGCCCGCAAGAAGGCCTGATGCCGACGACCGCCGGCGCGAGGGGGCCGGCGGTCGTCGCGGCCGCACCTTGACGGCGGCTGGCGCAGGCTTCTCGTGGGGCAGGGCGGCCACTTGGGCCGTGCTACGGGGAGGCGCTCAGGCAATGCCCGCCCGGGGGCGCCGCTTGTATTGCCAGGCTGCGCAGGTCGGCAATTGCGCCAAACCCGTCCAGAAGGTCGTGGAGGGCATCGACATCGGCGCAGCCACCATGCCGCGCGCAGTCGATGAATTTGCGGCGCGCTTCTGCCGGGCTGACCGGCAGTCGTGCGTGGCCGTGCGCGTGGCTCACCTCGCCGCTGTCGATGACCGTCCCGTCGGCCATGCGCGCCATGACGCGATCGGCCGGGGTAAACACAGGATCGTCCCGGTCCGTCTCGTGGCGCAGTGCGATGTGGGTCGCTTCCATCAACCGTACCACCGCGGGCGAAGCGACGAAATCCAGCGTCAGTTGGGCGAATCCGGCGGCGCCTGCGGCGAGCGCGCCGGGCACCGCGAATTCCACGCTGTACTTGGCCTCCAGCGGGTCGCGCGGCCAGCGATGCCCCGCCATGGCGGCCTGGCGCGCGCCCAGGGCCACTTCGATGCGCCGCACGTCAGCCGCAGCAAAGCCGGGCCGCGCGGCGATGTCCAGCGCGGCGTCGATGATGCGGTGGGTGGTGCAGCACATCGGGTACTTCTTGATCGACAGGCCATCTTCGATGATGCGCATTCATGAGCAGGGCGCTTGGATGGCAGCCGGCCGCCGCCCTTGTATGGCACATGGGTCATGTCGATCTGGGTGCGCTGGGCCAGCAGCATGCCGCCCACATGCTGCGGCGATCCGGCGCCTGCGGTGCCGAAGGTGAGGGCTCCCGGATTGCGCCGTCCCCAGGCGACGAACTCGGCGAGATTCTGCGCCGGCACCGTGCTGCTGACGGCGATAGCGACCGGCGCGTTCACGCCGTTGGTCAAGGGCGTCAGGTCCTCCAGCGGATCGAATCCCATGTCCTTTCGCAGGTGCGGGCGGATGGTGATGATGGGCTGCGTGGTCAGCAGGATGCGATAACCGTCAGGCGCGGAATTCGCTACATAGGCCGCGCCGATGCTGCCGCCGGCACCGGCACGATCTTCGATGACCACGGGCTGGCCCATGCCGGCGGGGAGCCGTGCCTGCAGCGCGCGCGACCTGCTCGGAGGCCGCGCCAGGCGGATAGGGCATGACGATGGTGCGCGGGCGGAACGGGAAAGACTGCGCTCGCCCGAGCAGGGGGCGGCCAGTGCCAGGGCGCCCAGGCCCATCCGCCGCGCGTTTCGGCGCGAAGCTTTCATGGTGTGTCTCCGGCTTGAGTGACGCATGGTGTAAACACCCAGGGGCGCCGCTATGCTTCGCGCAGCCAGCTGCGCGGCACCGGTACCAGCATTTCCAGCGCGCGCTGCCCATAGGCCTTGCCCTGGGGATCGATGCGGCGCGAGGCCATGCCGCCGCCGCCTAGCGCCTCGTCGATGACGAAGTTCAGCGCCGCCAGGCCGGGTGCGTCGAAGCGTTCGACCTTGCCAGCCACCGTGCCGGCGAAGTGCGCTGCGATGCGCTCCGGCGTGAGCACCGTGCGCAGATGCGCGAGGTAATGCGGCTTGCGGCAAAAGATCGCGATGTTCGAAGAGTCGCCCTTGTCCCCGGAGCGCGCATGGGCCACGCGCAGCAGCGGAACCTCGACACAGTCAGAGGCGGGCCCGGGCGAGGCCGGCGGCGCGGCGTGTGCCGCGACGGGCACAGACGCCGGCGTACCGACGGGGATCGGTACGCTGAAGGATGGCGCCGCGCCGATCTGCACGTTGACGGAAGAGAGGCGCGACTTGTCGATGAAGAAGGTGTAGAGGCGAATCACCGGCGCGGGTTTGGGACGCCCGCCGATCAGGCCCGCAGTGCCCTGCGCGAACGACAGGCCGGCCGAGCCGATCTCGCGCGCGAACAGGTCCAGCGCCTTGGCATCGGCGTGTTCGACCACCAGCCGCAGCACCACCTCGCGCACTTGCCGGGCGCGCGCCGCGCCACCGTACGAAGCCTCGGTACCCAATACTTCCACATGCACGGCGCCGAAGTCGGCGATGCCGCGCGCGGCGAACAGCATACGCGCGCGCGCCACCAGCGCCTCGGCGGTGCGCTCGGCCTTGCGGGCGGCATCCGGGCCGACGATGGCGATCATGGCCACCGCCCGTGCGCCGTCCTGGTAGGTGGCCGATACCTTGTACTGGGTGGTGGGTGCCCGGCCGCGCGCGCCGCTGACCCGCACGCGGTCTGCACCGGCGGGCTCTATCTTCACCTGCGAAAAATCGGCGACCACATCCGGCAGGATGTAGGCCGCCGGATCGCACACCTCGTAGAGCACCTGCTCGGCCACCGTGGCATGGGTGATCATGCCGCCGGTGCCGGGCGGTTTGGAGAGCACAAAGCTGCCGTCGGCCGCGCATTCGGCGATCGGGTAGCCGATGTTGTGCCAGCCCGGCACCTGCTCCCAGTCAGTGAACACGCCGCCGGTGGCTTGCGGGCCGCACTCAAGTACATGTCCGACCAGGCTGCCGGCGGCCATAAGGTCATGGTTGTCCGCTGCCCAGCCGAACTCATGCATCAGGATGCCCAGCGCGGTGGCGCTGTCGACACTGCGCCCGGTGATCACGATATCGGCACCCTTGCCCAGCGCGGCGGCGATCGGGAGCGCGCCGAGATAGGCGTTGGCGGTCAGCAGGCGCGCGGGAAGGGGGGCGCCGGACACCCACTCGCGCACGCCCTCGGCGCGCAGCGTATCGATCATGGGCATGACATCGTCCCCCTCGACCACGGCGACCTTCAGGTCGACGCCGGCCTCCCTGCAGGCGGCTTCGAGCGCGCGCTTGCAGGCCTGCGGATTGACGCCGCCCGCGTTGGTGGCCACCTTGATGCCGCGCTCTGCCAGGACGGCCAGATGCGGCTTGAGGTAGGCGACGAAATCCGGCGGATAGCCGGCTTCCGGGTCCTTGAGCCTGGCCCGCGCGAGGAGCGACATCGTCACCTCGGCCAGGTAATCCATCATCAGGTAGTCGACCTTGTCGGTGAGCAACTGGCCGATGGCCATCGGGCTGTCGCCCCAGGCGCCGGAGGCGCCGCCGATGCGGACGGTGCGCGAGGTCATTGGCTTGTCTCCGCGGCCCAGCGCGGCGGCCGTTTTTCGTTGCAGGCGGCCAGCCCTTCGGCCGCGTCGGCGGTGCGCGAGGCGACCGCGATCTGGGTTTCGGCGAAGGCCAGCGCGTCATGGAAGGCCATCGAGTCCAGCGCGGCGATGGCGTACTTGCCGCGCTTGATGGCCATCGGCGAGATGCCGCACAGGCGTTCGATGAGTCCATCGACGCGGGCGTCGAGTGCCTCATAGGGCACCACTTCATTGGCGATGCCGATTTCCCGGGCGCGCTCGGCGTTGATCAGTTCGCCGGTCAGGCACAGCTCGTTCAAATGGCGCGGGTGGAGCATGCGGCGCAGGTACACCAGCACCTGCATCGGGAACACGCCGACCCTGGCCTCGGGCAGGCCGAAGCGCGCATGGTCCGCCGCGCTGGCCAGGTCGGCCATCGCCATCAGGCCCACGCCTCCGGCGACGCAATCACCGTTGACGCGTGCGATCAGCGGAAGGCCGATGCCGCGCACCACCCGCGCCAGCCGGCCGAAGTCGGTGGTGGTCTCGTCGCCGCCCTCTGTGAACACGCCGGTGCCGCGCGAAAGATCGGCGCCCGCGCAAAACGCCTCGCGCCCGCTGCCGGTGAGCACGATGGCGCACAGGCGCGGGTCCCCGTCGGTGGCGCGCACCGCGGCTTCGATGCCGGCCAGCGCGTCGGGATTGATCGCGTTGCGGCGTGCCTCGCGATTGATGAATATCCACAGCGCGCGGCCGCGCGGCTCGGTAAGCACCGCCTCGGATCGTTGGGGTTCGCTCATGACCTTAAGTTCAATAGGATTTCTAGAGTTCAGCCGCATGCAGCGTCATGAGCTCGGCGGCGTAAAGTTCGGACCAGCATTCCGCCAGTGGGTGGGCGATCGACTGGTTCTTGCCGATCGGCCTGCCGAACACGACGCGTTCGTTCGCATGGGTGGTAGCTGCATGATCGAGCGCGCGGCGTCCCATGCGGCTGACCTCGGCCGCGTTGAGGATGCGCTCGGGGTTGAGGCTGTCCAGGATATAACGGACGCCCTTGCCTTCTTCGCCGATGCGGTGTTCGACGGGCACTTCCAGGCCGTCGTAGAACACCTTGGTTGGAGTTCACGGCATGGCGCCTCATCTTGGCCAGGCCCGCATCCGGCTCGGTGACGCCGAAGCAGGCGCGCAAGTCGCCGCTGATCATCTTGGGCAGCCATTCCCTTTTCTGCGTTTCGCTGCGGTGCTTGACGATCGCATGCAATCCGAAAATGTTGATGTGGATGCTCGAGCAGGCGGCGAAAACACCGGCCGAGGCGCCCGCCACCCGCATCATAATCGACGCTTCGGTCACGCCCAGGCCGGCGCCGCCGTACTCGACGGGCATGGCGATGCCTAGCCATCCGCCCTCGGCCACGGCCCTGGCGAATTCAAACGGGAAGGTATGGGTGCGGTACGGGCGCGACCAGTAGTCGTCATCGAAACGGTCGCAGATTTCGCGCACCGCTTCGCGCAGGGCGACGCATTCCGGCGTGTCGGCAAGGGCTTCGAATCTCATGCGGCAGTCTCGCGGCGCGCTCCGCCGCGCTGTGTGGATGCGGCAGCGCCGCGTTGTTCAAGCCTGGCCATGCGGGGCGCGGCCCATGATGCTCGCGAAGCGTTCGCAGTAGCGCGGCCAGGCATCGGGATTGAGCGGCCGCGCCGGCATGCCGCCTTCCAGCGGGACGGGTTCGCAGCCCGCGGCGGCCACTTCGTGCGGCGCACGATGCGCGTCGCAAACCAGTACGCGCATGCCGAGGGCGGCCAGGCACAGGGTCGCGAGGCGGCGTCCGACATGGCCGAAGCCGACGATGCCCAGGGTGCGGCCGGCCGTATTGCGCCCGATGTAGTTCCCGCGCACGATCCCGGGCGCGCGGCGCATGCGCGCGGCGGCTCCCGGTAGGCGCTTGGCCAGTCCCGGCATCATCGCAAGGGTGTGCTCGGCCACCGCTTGCGCGTTGCCCCCGCCGCTCTTGCTGACCGCCAGCACGCGTGCCCGGGTGCAGGCCTTGAGATCTACGGTGTCGTGGCCCGCGCCGATAGTGGATACCAGCAGCAGGTTCGGCGCCATGATCGGCATCGCGGACCTGCTCACGCGCGACCCGCGCTTCAAGGATCTGCCGACCCGCACCATCCACGCCGAAGAGCGGGGGCATTTCTCGTTGCCCGGCTGCCCGAAAAGACGTCTCGGGAATGGCTCGCCTTGTTCGAGGCGGCGGATATCCCGGCCAGCAAGGTCAATTCGATCGATGATCTGTTGCGTGATCCGCATCTCAATGCTGTCGGTTTCTGGGGGGAACGGGAGCACGCCACCGAGGACAGGCTGCGCTTGGCGCGTTTTCCCGGCACCTGATCCAAGACCCAGCCCGACATCAGGCGGCTGGCCCCCCAACCTCGGCGAACACAATGCCGAGGTGCTGGGGCAGGCCTTCAACGGCGCGCGGCCCTAGCCGGGTGCGCGCGTCGGGCCCAGCCGGTTCGACGACGTCGCCACAGTCGCGGCAAGCCGGGAGGGCGGGGAGAGCGCGCCGGCAATGTCGGCGGCGGCTCCGCGCAGCAGCTCGACCAATCGGTCCCGGTCGGACGTGGCGAAGCGCCGATGGGTGAGGACAAAGCCGAGTGCGGCGGCGAGGCGCTGGTCTTCGCGGGTGAGCGGCACGGCAATGCCCGTGAGGCCCGGATCGAGCTCGCCTTGGGAGATGCTGTAGCCGGCCTTCCTGATCTGCCTGGTTTCGGTGAGCAAGCCATCCCAGTTGTGCGCGAAACTGCCCGCCTGCGCCTCTTCGCCGGTGCTTTGATGGAGTTTGCGCAACTGCGCCCGCGGCAGTGCGGCGAGGATCGCCTTCGACAGCATGCCGCGGTACAGGGGCATGCGCCGGCCGCGTCCGTACGAGGCGCTCACCCCCTCGGCGCCGTGCTCCTGATGGATGGTGACGATGCGCTCGCCGTACAGACTGCCCATGACCACGTCGAAGCCGGTCTGGTCGGCCAGCGTGCGCATGACGCGCTGGCCGGCGATGAGCAGGGGGTCGCCGACCCGGATGCGGTAGTCGAGTTCGATCACCCGCGGACCGAGAACATAGGTGCCACCGCCGGCACGGCGCAACAGGCCCGCCTCGTGCAGTTCGCGCACATAGCGGTAACCGGTTGGCAGCGAATAGCCCAGCCGAGCCGCGATCGCCTCGGCTGTCCATATCGAAGCGCCCTCGTCGAACAGGTCGAGGATAGCCAGCATGCGGGTCAGGCTGGTCATGCGGCGAGCGTTTCCGCGGCGCTGTGCGGCAGTCTGTCCGCCAGGCGCGCCACGCCGGGGGCGTCGCCGGCCGTCCCGAGCACGTAGCGGTCCGGCCGCACCAGCGCGGCCGCGGCCGCTTGGCTGTCCAGCCAGGCCGCGATGGCGGGGCTGCGGTCGTCCACGCAGACCGCGTTCGCCCGGTTCAGGCGCGCGCGGGTGGGGCCATCGAGCTCGCCGAGCAGGCTGCGGCGCGCGATGAGGGCGAAGTTCCGCCCGGTGACTGCATCGAGAAGGCGGCCGTCCGCGAGGGCCGGCTGCGGGAACGGCTGGCCGGTGCCGGCGCCGGCGCCGGTATGCAGGCCCGGGCCCAACCCGGGGGCAGGAAACTCGAAAATCTTCGGCGCGCCGGTCTGGAAGCGGCTGTCGCGCTGCGCAGCGACTGCCGGGTCGGTGGTCTGGATGACGTCCCCGAGCTTGACGGCCAGTGCGATGAACTCCCGCACATGCGGCGCACGCTCGGTCTCGTATGTGTCGAGCAGCGTGTCGGCCGCCCTGCCGGCGAGCACCAGCTCAAGCTTCCAGGCGAGGTTGGCGATGTCGCGGATCCCTGCGCACAACCCCTGACCCAGGAACGGCGGGGTCTGGTGCGCCGCGTCGCCGGCGAGCAGCATCCGCCCGCGGCGCCAGCCGCGCGCGATGACGGAATGGAAGGTGTAGACCACTGCGCGCTCGATATCGGCGTCGTCCGGCCCGATCCACCGTGATACCAGCTTCCAGACGCTGTCCGGCTGCGCGATGGTGGCGGGATCGTCGCCTGGCATGAGCATGATTTCCCAGCGGCGCCGGTTGCCCAACACATGGCAATAGGTGGCCGGGCGTGATGGGTCGCAGTACTGCACCGTGTGATCCGGCAGGTCAGCCGCGCGCTTGAGGATCGCGTCGAACACCAGCCAGGGCTGGTGCAGCCCGAGATCGTACATCGGACTGCCCATGAGGCGGCGCACCAGCGAGCGCGCGCCGTCGCAGCCCACCACGTAGCGGGCGCGGAACTGCGTACGGCTGCCATCGGCGAGGTTCCTGACCGACAGGTGGGCGGCATCCTTTTCCTGCTCGATGGCAGCGACTTCATGGCGGCCGAACACATGGACCGAGGCGAAGCGTTCGGCGCCGGTACGCAGGACCGCCTCGAGATCGGGCTGATGGAAATAGTGGTTGTTGGCGCAGCCATGCGGCCCGTTGAGCGAGGTGCCGCCGCGCACCAGCAGTGTCCGCCCTGAGGCGTTGACGAACTCCATGCCCTTCATGCCGGGGCGCGAGACCGTTTCGACCTGCGCTTTAAGGCCCATCGACTGGAATACCCGCATGACTTCGCCGTCGAAATGGATGGCGCGCGGCAGCGGATGAATTGCCGCCTCCCGCTCGAATACCGCGACCGCGAGGCCGGCCTGGCCCAGGAGGTTGGCCAGTCCGGCTCCGGTAGGGCCGTAGCCGACGATCGCGACATCGAAAACCTCAGGCATGAATGCCTGCTTCCATACGGCGGGTCATTTCCGCCACCCACTGCTCGCGCGGCTGGAAGCGCGGCGCGGCCCGCGCGATGGCTTCCGACTGCGCCATGATCTGTTCCTCGCTTTGCTCCATGTCGACGGCGACGCGCATCGGCTGCTCGCAGTACCAGGGCGTATCGAAAAAGCATTCGATGCGGTTGCCCTCGGGGTCGCGAAAATAGATCGAGATCGCGTTGCCGTGGGTGGCCGGCAGGATTTCCGCGACATCCTTTTCGGCCTTGAGTTGCGGGTACATGGCGCGCAGGTAGGTCAACCCCGGCACCTTGAACGACATCTGGTTTACCAGGTTGAAGTCCAGGTGCTCCGGGCGTCCGGTGGCCAGCACCAACTGATGATGTTCGTTAGGGTCGCGCGAGAGGAACACCAGCCCGACCCTGCCACGCGGCGTATCGAGGCTGCCGCGGTCCGTGACGATGAAGCCCATCACGCGCCTGTAGAAATCCTCCATTTTTGCGATGTCGCGCACGTAGATGCCGACGTGGCTAAACACGGGACCGGCGCTGGTAAATGGGTTCATGGCGTCTCCAGTAGCTGCATCAAGGAATACATTTCAGTACGCATAATCACTAAACGATAATATATGCTTATTGATATCCGTTATCGAAAGAAGATATACAAAAATTATCGTATCGCGATAATTTATTTGCAATAGGGCGTTTGTTTACCTGCTTCGCGCCACAGGACAAATCGGCAGCACCATGGCGGGCGCGTTGAAGCCGTTGAACCGATCCGGCGCGCCGGAGCGCGCTGGTCAGGTGCAGTAACATGATGAAGCGCGAATGAGCCCGGACGTGGTCGCGCAAAAACAAAGGCCACTGCGGTTTCCCGCAGTGGCCTGCAGTGGCCCGACCCGGCCCGCAGTAGCCCGCAGTAGCCCGCAGTAGCCTTGTGTCGGTGCGCGGGGGTGGCTTAGCGGCTGACCTGCTGGATGCCTGCCAGTACCCAGGAGGCCTTCGCCGAGGCCGGCTTTTCGAGGTTCCAGACCTCGCGGAACGATTCCGCCGGACCGTCCGCCGTTTCGCGGATCAGTCCCGACAAATGCACGCTCGCCAAGGTGGTTTCGCCCTGTTCCTCGACACCCAGTAAACGGGCATCGAGTTCCAGCACCTCGGTATGGGTCGCTCCGGTGCGGTTCAGCAGATCGAGCTTGACCTCTGCGAACATCTCCGGGCTGGTGAAGGTGCGGATGTCGCGCTCGTCGCCGGCATCCCAGGCCGCTTGCAGGCGCATGAAATACATCTTTGCGATATGCAGGAAATCGTCGACATCGAAACCTGCCGGTACGGTCCAGGAGCCACCGTCGGCTGCCGGGGGGGGCAGGCCGCTGCCAATGGCGGGAATGCCGCCCGGAAACGGCACCGCCGTGACAGGGGCGGCCGCGACCGGAGCCGCCTCGCGCATCGCACCCGCCGGTTCAACCCGGCCGGTGAACGGTGCGCCGCCCGCGGCCGCCGCTGCCGGTGCGTTGCGGTTCCTGATCATGCGGAAGATGAAGATCGCCGCCACGACGAGCAGGCCCATGAGCAAGAAGGTCATCATCGCCTCGGCGAACGCGCCTGCCATGCCGAAATGCGAGAGAAGCGCCGCAATGCCGAGCCCCGCGGCAATACCGGCCAGGGGGCCGAGCCAGCGATTGCGTGCCGGGGCGGCCGCACCGGCAGCGGCGCCAGCGGCACCGGGCGCCGCCTGTTGAGGCGCGGGGGCGGCCTGTTGCGCCGGCGCTGCAGGCGCCGCCTGCTTGCTGACGTTATCGGACTGTTTGCCGACGGACTTGCCGCCGCCGAGGCGGCGTGCTGCCTCGGCGTCAGGTGCAACCGAGGCAAAGCCGACCCCCGTCATCAGGGTGATGGCGAGCAGGCGAGTAAGCGTGAATCGAATCATGGAATGTCTCCGGCACCGGATGGATGGAAAAGCTGCTGCTCTGCGAAGCGTCGTTAATGTCGAATGTAGCGCATTTACCGGCTCTTGCCGCAAGCCGGATTTGATCAAGCGGGAAACAAACGGGTGCGAAAGGGTACGTTCACATCCTAACGGGTCTTCACAACTGCACCTGCGGCGGTCGAGCCGTCAATCACGCCGTGCGCATCCTGACGGGGGTCACCTTCACGCCCCGTCCCTGCCCTACTTGCGAAATTGGACAGCGAAATCACGCAAAGGTTCGCTGGTTGCCGCAGTAGGCGATGCTAATCGACCTTTGCGCCCACCTCCTTCGCGACTTTAGTCCATTTCGCGATCTCTGCCCGGATGTGGCGGGCAAGATCGTCCGGGCTGCCGCCGACCGGCTCCAGACCCGCGCCTACCAGGCGTTCGCCTATGTCCGGCATCGCCATGACCCGCGCCAGCGCCTGGCCAATGCGCATGGTGGTCACGCCGGTCATGCCGGCGGGGCCGACGACCGCCTGCCACGCGCCCGCCTTGAATCCCGGAAAACCGGATTCGGCGATCGTGGGCAGCTCCGGATAGGTTGCAGAGCGCTTTGCGCTGCTGGCGGCCAGCGCGCGCAGTTTGCCTGCCTTGACCTGGGACATCAGGTTGGCCTGATCGCCGATGGCCATCTGGATCTGGCCGGCCAGCAGGTCGGCAACCATCGGCCCGCCGCCCTTGTAGGGCACATGCACCGCATCGATACCGGCGCGCTGCTTCAGCAATTCCATCGCCGGATGCGGCGCGCTCCCCGAACCGGCGGACCCGTAGGAAAGCCGGCCCGGGTTGGCCCCGGCGTAAGCCATGAGTTCGGCCACGCTCCTGGCCGGCACCGACGGGTGTATCACGAGCGCGTAGTTGACGTCGACGGTACGCATGACGGGCGTGAAGTCGCGCGGCGGATCATACGGCATGCTGGGGTAAACGCCTACGTTCATCGCCAGGGCGGCGATGTTGCCCACCAGCAGGGTATGGCCGTCGGCAGGCGCCTTCGATACGAATTCGGCGCCGATCATGCCGCCGGCGCCGCCGAGGTTCTCGATGACGACGGGTTGCCCGATATGCTCCGCCAGGCGGGACTGCATGATGCGGGCATAGGCATCCACCGCGTCGCCTGGAGGGAAAGGCACCACCAGGCGCACCGGTCGCGCGGGCCAGGTCTGCGCCTGCGCCGGGAATGCGCTGTAGCAGGCGAGCAAGATTGCGAGGGTCAGGCGCGCTGCGGGCTGACGCATGGCGGAATTTCCATTTTGGTTTAGTCTTCGGTGGTATCGCGTTTGGCCATGCCCGCCCGCCCGCATCAAGTCATGAAAATCGCCCGTATCGAGCCCTTTGCGTACCGCGCGCCCGTCACCGAACCCGTGGCCAATGCCTTCGGCAGCATGAGCAACCGGCCGGCACTGTTCGTGCGCATGAGCGCATCCGACGGGGCTTGGGGCTGGGGCGAGGTCTTTTGCAACTTTCCCCAGGTCGGCCTCGAACATCGGGTGCGCTTGATGACCAGCATTTTCGTGCCGCTGCTCGAAAACGGCGAATATGCCAGCCCCGCCGACCTGCGGCACTTCCTGGAAGAGCGTACCCGGCGCATGGCCCTCCAGTGCGGCGAGCCGGGTTCATTCGCGCAGATCATCGGCGGCCTGGAACAGGCCATGTGGGATATGGCGGCGCGCCGTGTCGGGCAGCCGCTCTGGCGGTTTCTTGACGATGCCGGCCATGGCGCGGCCAAGGTGCGGGTCTATGCGTCCGGCATCGGGCCGCAGGGCGTGGCGGCGCTGGTCGAGAGGAAACGCGCGGAGGGCTATCGCGCCTTCAAGCTCAAGGTGGGTTTCGCTGCGGCGCAGGACCGAGCCAACCTCGAGGCGATGCGCGATGCCGCGGGGACCGCCGGCGACATCATGATCGATGCCAATCAGGCCTGGCCTGCGGACGATGCGGCCGCGCGCATTTACGCGCTCAAGGACCTGCGTCCGCTGTGGGTGGAAGAGCCCATCGCCGCCGACGAGGACGCCGCCGAGTGGCGCGCCCTGGCACGCGATACCGGGGTGGCGCTGGCCGCCGGCGAAAACGTGCGCGGCGAGGCGGCCTTTCGCCAGGCAATCGACGAGGGCTATCTGCGCTACGTGCAACCCGACATCGGCAAATGGGGCGGCATCGGCGGTTGCCGCGCGGTCGCCAGGTACGCGCAGGCGCGCGGCCAGGTGTTTTGCCCGCATTGGCTCGGGGGCGGCGTCGGCCTGGCCGGCTCCATGCATTTGCGCGCGGCGATGGGTGAGGGCGGTTTCGTCGAAGTCGATGCCAATCCGAACCCTCTGCGCGAGGAAGTCTGTGACTTTGCCATCGATGCGGGCATGGTCGAATTGCCGCGCGTGGCGGGGTTGGGCGTGGAACCCAACCTGGCCCGGCTGGCGCGTTTCGCGGTCAAGGCCTGACCGGGCTTGCCGCGGCCCGCGCGCTCCCATGCGGATTTCGCGACAATGCCGGAAGCGCACCAGGAAATGAGAACGCAAGAACAAGGAAACCGATGAGCAACGAATTGCATTTCGCCACCGCCAACGAACTGGCGGCGATGATCCGTGCCAAGCGGGTCTCCGCCACCGAGGTGATGCAGGCGCACCTGAAGCAGATCGAGAAGGTCAATCCCAAGGTCAACGCCATCGTCACGCTGACCGCGGACGCGGCCATGACCGCGGCGAAGGCCGCGGATGCCAGGCAGGCGCGCGGCGAGCGGCTTGGCGCCTTGCATGGCCTGCCGATCGCGCACAAGGACCTGTTCCTCACCAAGGGGATTCGCACCACGCTGGGCTCGACCATCTTCAAGGATCAGGTGCCGGACCGCAGCATGCTGGTGGTCGAGCGCGCGTGGAATGCCGGAGCCATCTGCGTCGGCAAGACCAACACACCCGAGTTCGGCGCCGGCTCTCAAACCTTCAACAAGGTGTTCGGCGCGACCAGGAATCCCTACGATCTGTCCAAGACCTGCGGCGGATCTTCCGGCGGCGCGGGCGTGGTGCTGGCTACCGGCATGGTGCCGCTGGCCGATGGCAGCGACCTGGGTGCCTCCCTTCGCAACCCGGGCAACTTCTGCAACGTCGTGGGGCTGCGCCCCTCCCCGGGGCGTGTGCCCGCCTACCCGACCAAGCATCTGTGGGGCACACTGTCGGTGGAAGGGCCGATGGCGCGCACCGTGGAAGACACCGCCTTGCTGCTTTCCGTGCAGGCCGGGCCGGACGATCGGGTGCCGATCTCCCTGATGGAGCCGGGCGCCGCGTTCGCCGGCAGCCTCAAGCGCGATTTCAAGGGCGTGCGCATCGGATTCGCGCCGGGTTTCGGCGGGCAGATTCCGGTGGACAAGCGGGTCGAGAAGGTGGTTGCGGCGCAGGACAAGGTGTTCGAGTCGCTGGGGTGCGTTCTCGAAGACGCGGTGCCGGACTTCTCGGGCGCGCATGAAGTGTTCCTGACCCTGCGCGGCCACCTGTTCGAACTCAACAACGGCGTCTACCTGGACAATCATCGCGACCAGCTGAAGGAGACCGTGATCTGGAACATCGAGGCCGGCCGCAAGCTGACGGCGTCCGACATCGCCCGCGCCGACATCGAGCGTGCGAGAATCTTCGAGCGCGTGGCCAGGTACTTCGAGACCTATGAGTATCTGGTCACGGTGGTCAACCAGGTGCCGCCGTTTCCGGTGGATCAGGAGTACGTGACCGAAATCAACGGCGAGAAGCTGCCCACCTACCTCGACTGGATGAAGAGCTGTTACTACATCACCATCACCGGCCACCCGGCGATCTCGGTACCGGCCGGTTTCACCGACGACGGCTTGCCGGTGGGCATCCAGATCGTCGGCCGCCGCAACGCCGACTTCGCGGTCCTGCAGCTGGCCTACGCCTTCGAGCAGGCCACGCAAGTGTGGAAGCGGCGGCCGCTTCTGGCGCAGTAACCGGGGGCGCAAGCCGCAGGGCGCAACGAGGCCATGGACCCATCCGACCTTCCGCAATCAAAACTTGACGGCAACCGGCCGACGGCCGGTCGCGCCGTCTCACCGAGGGCAAATGCATGAAAACCATCCATATCTCCGCCGAACAGATGGCCAAGCGGGTAGCGCGTTTCGCGCAGCTCAAGCCGCTGCCGGCCCAGACCGATCCCGATATCCCGCAAGCGGCCGCCGACGAGATCTACGCCCGCAAGATTTTCTCGGTGATCGGTCTCGAAGGCGGCGCGGCGACGCCGATCAATGCGGGCGCGCCGATCATCGGCGCCGGCGGCATGACCATGGTGATCGCAAGCTGTCCGCCGGGTCAGGGCCCGTCGCTGCATGCGCACCGCAAGACCTTCGAGACATTCACCGTGCTCAAGGGCCGCTTCGAGATCAGCTGGAATGACCAGGGCGAGAACGCGCTGGTGCTCGAGCAATTCGACACCATCTCCGTGCCGCCGGAAGTCGCCCGCGCTTTCCGCAATGTGGGGGAGGAGGAGGGGCTCCTGCAGGTGCTCATCACCGGCGGGGTACACGATATGCACGACATCGCCTTCGCGCCCGTGGTGGCCGAGCGCATCGCGTCGATCAAGCCGCAGGCGCTCGAGGCTTTCCAGAAGGCGGGCATGAAGTTCGATGCCGCGATGGCCGGCGACCGGTAGGCGTCTCGCCGGCGACCTCACCGCGGCCTGCGGCTGCCGGTTCAGCGGGCCGCAGGCATGTGCATGCCGACCACGACGCCACTGCCATCGGCGCGGTTGCGCGCCGCCGCGCGTCCATGGTGAAACTCCGCCACCAGGCGCACCACGTACAGCCCCAGGCCGAGGTGGGGTTCCCCGTCTGCCGCGCCGTCGCGCAGAGAGATCATGGAATCGAACAGGCGCGCGCGCTGCGGATCGTCGGCCGCATCGGGCAGCGGCGGCCCGGTGTTTTCCACCTCGATGGCGATGCCATCTTCGTCGGCCCGCACGCTGACGACGATCGGCGTGTGCAGGCGGCCGAAACCCGCCGCGTTGGCAGCGAGCTTGTCGAGCGCCTGCGCCAGCAGGTCCGGTGAGCCGTCCACCCGGGCGGGCGTGGCCATGATGCGCGTTTCGAACGCCATGTGCGGGTAGGCCGCGCGGTATCCTTCAACGCAGCCGGCCACCACTTCGCGGGCGTCGTAGACCACCCGCTCGCCCTCGCGCAGGGCATGTTCGAGGCGCCGGGCTTCGCTCAGGCGGGTGATCAGCCTGTTCAGGCGCGCCAGTCCCTCTTCGGCACGGCGCATGTACTGGCGGGCATCCTCCGGCAGGTCCTGCATGGCCAGGTTGTCCAGCGATGAACGGACCACTGCTACCGGGGTGCGGAACTCGTGGGTCAGGCGCGCGCCCATGTTCTCCAGATAGTCGTGGTATTGCGCCAGGCGCTCTAGGAGCTGCGAAAAGCTGCGCGAGAGGTCGCCGATTTCGTCGCCCGACCGGCTAGCGGTGGTGAGTTCCCGCACCCGGCCATGCGCGTCGATTGCCGATTCCGCCTCATCGCGCAGGCGCCGCACCCGGCTGGCGAGGCGGCTCGCGAACAGCAGCATGATGGCCGCGACGAGCAGGAACACCGCCAGGGTCGCGGAAATCAGTTTTTCGAGGGCGCGCGCGGTGAAGCTCTGGATGGCGTTGGTGGTTTCCTCCACCACCACGGCCGCCACCACGGTGTCCCCGGCGAAGACCGGATGGGCCGCAGAGATGATCACGGCGCGGTCATCCGGGGTGTTGCGCCAGCGCGCGCCGGCGATGCCGGTCAGAGCCCGTTCCACTTCCGGCCCGCTGGTGATGGCGGTTTCCGGCAGGCTGTCATCGAAGTCCTCGTTCGGGCGCGCCAGCAGGCGCTGGTAGACCGGGCGCAGCAGCGCGACCTCCAGCTTTTCCCAGGCGGAGGGGGATGCGTCCGCGGGCGCGGCTGCGGCAGGGGCTCCGCGCAGGCTGCCCGCCAACCCCAGCAACTGGCGCTTGCGGTCGACCACCCAGATGCGGCTCTTGGCGCGGTTGAGCGACGCGATGATGGCGTCGATTTCCTCGCCTGTCTCGAGCGGGGCCGCCGGTTCTTCGGCGGCGATCACGCGCGGTGCTGCGTCCGGCATGGAAGGCCCGGGCGGCCCTGAAACTGCGCCTGGACCGGACGGTGCCTGCGGTGCTGACGAAGGCTCGCCGGCGCCCGAGTGGGCCGCCGCGACCGCAGCCGGGATGTCGCCGCTTGCCGGCGTGCCCGGCGCCGTGGGCGGGGTCATGGTCGCCGGCGGCGCGCCCGGCGCAGGCGTGCGCGGCAACAGCCGTTTCATGCCGGGGCGGTCGTTGAGCGCGGTGGCCACCGCGCGGGCCGCGGCCAGCAGGTTCTGCTCCTGCTGTTCGCGCAGCAGACCTTCCATCTCGCGCACGTAGCCCACGCCGACCAGCGGAATGGCGGCCAGCGACACGGTCACCAGCAGCAGCTTGGCCGTCAGGCCGATGCGCAGGCGGGGCATGGGTGCGGCCTCCGGCTAGGCGCGCCAGCGATAACCCATGCCATAGACCGTATCGATGGCTTCGAACCCCGGGTCGAGCGCGGCAAACTTGCGGCGAATGCGCTTGATGTGCGAGGTGATGGTGCCGTCATCGACCACGATCTTGGCGTCGCCCATCAACTGGTCGCGGTTCTTGACGTGGCCGGGAAACTTGGCGAGGGCATGCACCATCCAGAATTCGGTGAGGGTGAGGTCGACTTCCTGGCCGTGCCAGAGCGCCAGGAAACGCTTCATGTCCAGCGTGAGCGGTCCGCGTTCGATCAATTCGTCGGCGGCCTGCGGTTCCTTTGCCAGGTCCGCGCGGCGAAACAGGGCGGCGATGCGGGCCAGCAGATGCGGCAGCGAAATGTCCTTGGTGAGATAGTCATCGGCGCCCAGCCGCAGCCCCGAGACGACGTCGAAGTCGGAATCGCGCGCGGTCAGGAACAGGATGGGCACCGTGGCGGAGGCGGCGCGCAATTCGCGGCACAGCGTGAAGCCGCCGTCGGGTTCCTGGCCGAGGCCGATGTCGATGATGGCCAGTTCGGGCAGGCGCAGCTTGAATGCCGCCGAGGCTTCCGGACGGGTGGCATAGGTGGCCACCTCGTAGCCGTGGCGCTTGATGGCCTCGGCATAGTTGGCGCGAATGGCGGCGTCATCCTCCACCAGGGCGATACGTTTGGCCATTGTGGCACCTCCTGAACCGGGTTGCGATGCGCGGGCAAGATATCAGATGCGTCCGCCCCGTGCGCCTTGCAGGTCGGGTCGGTCAGATTGCTGCCACTATTGTTCAGTGCGGCGCCTCTTGGCGCCGCGCCGCCGGCCAGTATCGGCGGGTGAAATGGAGGCTCCATCACAAACTTGGAGCCGCCCGCCATGCACCGTCTTTCCAGCTCGACCAAACCTGCGAACCTGATGCTGGACATGCTGCGGGCGCTCGGTCTGGCCGCTGTCGCAGGATTGGGGACGGCGCTCGCTTCCGCGCTGGTGGTGGTGTTCCTCGCCAGCACCGCATGACCGGGACGGGGCGCAGGGCGTGAAGCAGCCGGTAGCCGTTGGCCTCGGGTGGGCCATGGCCGCAAGCGTGCGCATGCCGCCCGCGCCGCATGCCGGCGTCGCTCACCGCGGTCCGGCTTCGCGCTAAGATGAGGTTCCCTCCCGACAGGACCTGCATGACGATGAGATCCAACCATGACATGGGCGGCTTGGCCGCAGGGCGCCTGACCCCGCGCGAACACGAATACGAGCCGTGGGAGAAGCGCGTCGACGCTCTCATGATGCTGCTGTCGTCGAAGCAAAGACAGCTGTTGACCGTCGACGAATTGCGCCGCAACATCGAGGCGCTGGGCGCCGATGCCTACGACCGCATGACCTATTACGAGCGCTGGATGCATGCCATCGGACAGACCCTGATCCAGCGCGGGGTGATCAATATCGACGAACTCGGCCGCCGCATGGAGGAAGTGCGCGCCGCGGGCGGGCCGGATGCGGCGGTGAACCAATGAGCGGATCCGCCGGCATGCCGGGCATGTATGGGACCGATCCGGAGGGGGCGGCCTTCCTGCCGGCACATTTTTCACCGGGTGATCGTGTGCGGGTGCGGGCCGCGATTCCGCCCGGGCATGTCCGCACCCCCTGGTATTGCCGGGGCAGGAGCGGTGTTGTCGAGCGTCTGTGCGGCGCGTTCGCCAACCCCGAGGAACTGGCCTACGGCCGGCCGGGACTGCCGGCGCAACCGCTCTACCGGGTGCGCTTCCAGGCGCGCGAGTTATGGCCGGACTATCGAGAGAATGCGGCCGATGTCGTGGAAATAGAGATCTACCAGCACTGGCTGGAAACCGCACCGGAGGACCGGCCATGAGCGAGCCGCATGACCACAGGCACGGACGCGATGACGAGGATTCGGTTTCCTACTACCGGACCATGGAAATCGCCGTCCGGTCCTTGCTGATAGAAAAAGGCATTTTTTCCGCGCAGGACGTGCGGCGCACCGTCGAGGCGATGGACGGCCGCAACTACTCGCGCGGCGCCAGGGTGGTGGCACACGCCTGGCAGGACGGCGCGTATCGCGCGCGCCTGCTCGCCAACGGCACCGCCGCGGTCGAGGAACTCGGCATGCAGGTCGGGCCGCTCAAGCTGGTGGTCGTCGAGAACACGCCGGCGGTGCACAACGTGGTCGTCTGCACTCTCTGTTCCTGCTATCCGCGCATGCTGCTGGGGCTGCCTCCGGACTGGTACAAGAGTCGCGAATACCGTTCGCGGGTGGTGCGCGAACCGCGCGCCGTGCTGGCCGACTTCGGCACGGCGCTTCCGGCGGACGTGACCATCCGCGTGCATGATTCGACGGCCGACATGCGTTACATGGTGCTGCCCATGCGCCCGCCGGCCAGCGCCGGAGAGTCCGCGGCGCAACTGGAGCGGGGCATCTCCCGAGATGCATTGGTCGGCACGGCGGTGATCGACCGCTAGCGGTCGGCGCGGGCTTCGGGCTGGGGCGTTGGCACCCCCATGTCCGCGGCGGGAGACCCGGGGCTTGCGACGGTACTCAGACTGCGGTCATATACCGGCACCTCGGCCGCCGGCGGGCGGTAGAACAGCACGCGGCTGGCGCGCGATTGCTTGGCCCGGTACATGGCGCTGTCGGCCCGGGCGAGCAGCGTCTGCCTGTCCGGCGCGTCGACCGGATAGACCGCGATGCCGAACGACGCGGACACGGGCGTTTGTTCCGTCAGTTCGAGGCCGACGAACGGTGCGCTGATCGCGGCAACCAGCTTTTGCGCCACTTCCGCGATCTCGCCATCGGTGCCGGTCTGTTCGAGCAGCACGACGAACTCGTCGCCGCCCACGCGGGCCAGGGTGTCGGAGGCGCGCAGGCTGTTCTTCAGGCGCCGGGCGATTTCGATCAGCACCGCATCGCCGGTGTGGTGGCCGAGCAGGTCGTTGACCTTCTTGAAGCCGTCGAGGTCGATGAACATCAGTGCCAGACGCCCGTTGTTGCGTTTGCTGCGCTGGATGGCGCGGTCCAGCTCCGCGTTGAAGGACAGACGGTTACGCAGGCCCGTGAGCGCGTCATGGGTGGCGGCATAGGTGAGCCGTGCCTCCGCCTCGCGCCGCAGCCAGAACAGCGCCAGCTGGCTGCACAGCGAGTCGGCGAGGGCGGCGATCATCGGGTCGACCTGCTGGGCATGCGGGCCGAGAAACTCCAGCACGCACACCACCTCGCCTTGCACCACCACCGGGACGGCGAACGCGGCACGCAGCCCGCAAGCCAGCGCCTGCTCGCGACGGTTGTAGTCGGGGTCGTGCGCGACATCATGGCTGCTGGCGAGCGCCTGGCCGCGCCAGGCCCGGCTGATCAGGTCGTGCGCCGTGACAGGAAACCGCGCCGCCCGCGAGGCCTGCGCGAAGGATTGGGCCGCTTCCTCATGCCAGGTCTCGCCGCACAACAGCGTATCGTCGCTGGTGTCGCGCACCCAGCGCGCGCCGTAGCGCCAGCCCATGGGCCGGCAGACCGCCTCGAGGAGCGCGGGCAGGGCCTCGGAAAGCCGGGCCGCGCCTGCCAGGATGCGCGTGACGGCATCGCGGATCTCCAACTGCATCTGGGTCTGGCGGATTGCGGTGTAGTCGCGGCTTGCGCCGCGGTAGCCGATGAATTCGCCGCCGTCGGCGAATACCGCCACCCCGCCGCTGCAAGAGAAGCGCAGCACACCGGCACGGTCGACGCGTCCGACGACAAATTCGTGGAAGGTGCGCCTGTGGTCCATGTCGTCGCGCAGCCTCGCCCAGTCCTCCGGGGTGACGCCTACAGTGGGGTAGTCCCATGGCGCATGACCGAGCAGGTGGTCGAAGTCGAACCCGCGGTTCTCGCCGTCGCGGTAGAGGATGCGCTTGTAGCGGTGTTCGGCGTCGGTCTCCCAGAACACGTCGCTGGCCGAGCGGATCATCTGCCCGAACACCTGTGACCAGCCGTCCGGTATGTCGCCCGCCGCGGGCCAGGATTGCCCGGCAGGCGACCCCGGCATCGGGCCGACGCGCTGCCGCGCCCGCAACTCGGCCAGGCGCGTGCGGCTACGCAGCAACGCCGCGCCCAGCCCGGCGGCAAGCGCCATGGCGATAAGCGCGAGCGCAGCAAGCACGGCAGTTGCCGACATCGGCGGACGGCCCCCGGTCAGGCGATGGTGACACCGCCGTCGGCGACGATGGTCTGGCCGGTGATGAAGGCGCCCGCCTGCGAGGCGAGCATGACGGCGATGCCCGCGATGTCGTCGGGTTCGCCGAGACGGCGCAGCGGGGTTGCCGATTCGCGCCTGGCGCGATTGGCGTCGTCTTCCCAAAGGGCACGCGCAAAATCGGTGCGCACCAGTCCCGGCAGGATGGCATTGACGCGGATGTTGCTGGGGCCCCATTCGACAGCCAGATTGCGCGCCAGGCCGGCGTCTGCCGCCTTCGACACGCCGTACAGGCCGATCACGTCGTTCCCGCGCAAGGCCGCGATGGACGATACGATGATGACCGCACCGTCCCGGCGCGCCGCCATCTGCGGGATGACCATGTTGCAAAGTTGCCAGACGCTGCGGATGTTGGTGCCCATGATCTTGTCGAACGCCTCGTCGGAGGCCGATGCGGTCGGGCCGTAAACCGGATTGGTGGCGGCGTTGCACACCAGGACGTCGATCCGCCCGTAGGTCTGCATGGTGGTGGCGACGAGATTCTCGAGCGCGTCCTTGCGGGCCACGTTGCAGGGCACGGCGATCGCGGTCAGGCCCTCGGCATCGAATTCGGCCTTGACCTCGGCGCAGGCTTCGGCCTTGCGACTGGAGATCACGACTTTCGCCCCCGCCAGGGCCATGTGGCGGGCGATGGCCTTGCCTATGCCTTTGGTGGAGCCGGTGATGACGGCGATTTTGTCCGACAGGTCGAAAAGAGGAGAGGTCATGGACGGGTTCGGCATTGGCGCAGCGCTGTTTCGGATCGGTTAGGATACCCCACCCTCAACAGGCTCGGTAAGGTGTGATGGACGTCAGGCAGGAAGCGCGCGAGGTGCTCGATTTCTGGTTCGCGGAGCCGCCCGCGGCCGAGCATGGCCGCATGCGAAGCGAGTGGTTTCGCAAGGATCCCGACTTCGACCAACGCATCGGGCAGCGTTTTTCGCTCCTGCACGCGCGGCTGGAGGGCGGCGAGTCCGCAGGCTGGGAGGACGAGCCGGCGCTGCTCTTGGCGCGCATCATCGTGCTCGACCAGTTCTCCCGCAACATGTTCCGCGATTCGCCGCGGGCCTACGCGGCCGACGGGCTCGCGCTGGCGTGCGCGCGCATGATGGTCGAGCGCGGCTGGGACATGCGCCTGCCGCCGCTACAGCGCATGTTCGTCTACCTGCCGTTCGAGCACAGCGAACGTCTGGCCGATCAGGATCTTTGCGTTGCGCTGATGCAGCGGGTGGTCGAAGACGCGCAGTTGGCCGACATGCCAGAGTGGGCCGAAAAGCATCGCGTCATCGTTGCACGGTTCGGCCGGTTCCCGCATCGGAACGCGATCCTTGGCCGCCGCAGCACGCCCGACGAAATCGAGTTCCTGCGCCAGCCGGGTTCTTCATTCTGAGGCTGGGCGGACATGACTGCGTCCCCAGCGAGTCCCAGCGCGGCGCATTCGGGCGACGCGGCGGCGTCGGACTGGGTGCGGCGTTTCCTGCCGCTCCTCGCCCCCGGCGGCATGGTGCTCGACCTGGCAGCCGGCCACGGCAGGCATGCGCGCCTGCTCGCGGCGGCCGGCATGCGGGTCGAGGCGCTCGACCGCGACCCGGCGGCGCTTGCGGCGCTGCGAAGCATCGCCGGGGTGAACGTGACCGCGGCCGATATCGAGGTCGAGGGCGGCCGCTGGCCGTACGGCGGCAGGCTGTTCGACGGCGTGATCGTGACAAATTACCTCTGGCGGCCGCTGCTGGATGTGCTCGCGGGAGCGCTGTCGCCCGGCGGCGTGCTGATCTACGAGACCTTTCGCAGCGGCAATGAAAAATTCGGCCGCCCGTCGAATCCCGCGTTCCTGTTGCAGCCCGGGGAACTTCTGGAGGTGGCGCGCGCGGCCGGTCTGGAGGTTGTCGCCTTCGAAAGCGGTCATGTGGAACTGCCGCGGCAGGCGGCGGTCGAACGCATTTGCGCGCGCCGCGCATTGCCCGGCGCGCCGCCTGCGCCGCTCACGTCTTCGCTCGCGCGTTCCTAGGGGCGTGTTTCGCGAAGGCACCGGGCGCGCCTGTGCGGCAACGGGCGGGCCGCCCGGTTAGCATTTTGAAACGCAATTGGGATTTCCGCCGGCCGGATGCCCCCGGGGGCTGGGGTAGAATTGTGGGTTGGCGTATCGAATTCCGCACGAGGCTACACATGACCAGGTTTTCCGGCAGTATCGTGGCGATAGTCACTCCCATGAGCGACGACGGCTCGCTCGACATCGCCGGGCTCAGGCGGCTGGTTGACTGGCACGTGGCCGAGGGGACCGACGGCATCGTGATCGTCGGGACGACCGGCGAGTCGCCGACGGTCAACCATGACGAGCATCGCCTGCTCATCAGGACCGCGGTCGAGCAGGCGGCGCGTCGTGTGCCGGTGATCGCCGGAACCGGCGCCAACTCGACCGCGGAGGCGGTCGACCTGATGAAATTCGCCAAGTCGGTCGGCGCCGACGCCTGCCTGTCGGTGGTGCCGTACTACAACAAGCCGACCCAGGAGGGCCTGTACCGCCATTTCAGGACACAAGCCGAGGCATGCGACCTGCCGATGATCCTCTACAACGTGCCGGGCCGCACCGTGGCCGACATGAGCAACGACACCGTGCTGCGCCTGGCGCAGGTGCCCGGTATCGTGGGATTGAAGGATGCCACCGACGACATCGAGCGTGCCACGGTGCTGATGCGCGCCTTGAAGCGCGCCGGCCGGACCGATTTCGCCATGCTGTCCGGTTGCGACGGGACCGCGCTGGCCTTCACACTGCTGGGAGGCGATGGCACGATTTCGGTCACCGCCAACGTGGCGCCCAGGCTCATGCACCAGATGATCGCGGCTGCGCGCAAGGGCGACCTCGCCACCGCGCGCGAGGTGAACGACCGCCTGCTGCCGCTGCACCAGCGCCTGTTCCTCGAGGCCAACCCGATTCCGGTCAAGTGGGGGCTGGCGCGCATGGGGCGCTGCGGGCATCACCTCAGGCTGCCCCTGACCGGCCTGTCCGAAACGCACCACGCCGCCGTTGAATCGGCGCTGCGTGAAGCCGGTGCGCTCTAAGCGTATGCCGCGCGCCATGAAGAGCCTGCGCCATCTCGCGCCCGTGGCTGCCGCGCTGCTGATCGGCGGCTGCAGCTGGACCGGCAACCTGCTCAAGGGTGACAAGGTCGACTACAAGAGCCAGGGGCGGATCGAGGCGCCCAGCCTCGAGGTTCCGCCCGACCTGACCGCGCCGACGCGCGACACACGCTTCGCGGTGCCCGGCGATGACAACCGCCGCGCGGCCGTTACCGCCAGCGAACTTGCGCAGAAGGGCGCTAGCGCGCGCCCGGCCAACGCCCGGGTGCTGCCGGAGGTGCCGAATGCACGCATCGAGCGCGCCGGCAATCAGCGCTGGATGGTGATCAAGGCCGCGCCCGACCAGATCTGGCCGAACATCAAGGAGTTCTGGCAGGAACTCGGCTTCACCATCGACATCGAGCGCCCCGAGTCCGGCATCATGGAAACCGACTGGGCCGAGAATCGTGCGAAGATCGGGCAAGATTTCCTGCGCAGCACCGTGGGGCGCGTGTTCGACAGCCTCTACTCGACGCCCGAGCGCGACCGTTTTCGCACGCGTTTGGAACGCAATGCCGCCGGCGAAACCGAGATATACGTCAGCCATCGCGGCATGATCGAGATCTATCGTACCGAAGGCCGCGACCAAACCATCTGGCAGCCACGCCCCGCCGACCCCGACCTGGAAGCCGATTTCCTGCGACGCCTGATGGTACGCCTGGGCACCGATGAACCGCGGGCCAGACAGAGTATCGAGGCCGGCGCGCGACCCGCTGAGCGTGCGCGCATCGTTCGGGCTGGCGGCGCCTCGATCGTGGAACTGGAGGAGTCCTTCGATCGTGCTTGGCGCCGGGTCGGCCTTGCGCTCGACCGGGTCGGCTTTACCGTCGAGGATCGGGATCGCGCCAACGGGCTTTACTTCGTGCGCTATGCCGACACGGATGTGACCAGGAAGAAGGACGACAAGGGCTTGTTCGCGCGCATGGGCAACTGGTTCTCGCAGGACAAGACCGTACCCGCCGAGCAGTACCAGATCAAGGTGACCGATGGCAGCGCGACCACCCGCGTGGCCATTCTCTCCAAGGCGGGCGCCCCGGAAGACTCGCAGACCGGCCAGCGCATCCTCGGCCTGCTGCACGAGCAGCTCAAGTGATGCGGCGGCCAGGCGTCCCGGCGCACGGCGCTTGACCTGCATGCGCTTCGCCTCGCTGGGTTCCGGCAGCGAGGGGAACGCATTGGTGGTCGAGGTGTCCGAGGGCGGCTCGACGACCCGCGTCCTGCTCGATTGCGGATTCGCCCTGCGCGATTGCGAGCGGCGTCTTGCGCGCCTCGGCCTTGAGGCTGGCAGTCTTGCAGCGATCGTGGTCACCCATGAACACGGCGACCATGTCGGCGGCGTCGAGCGGTTGGCGCGCAAGCACGATATCCCCGTATGGATGACCTACGGCACATTCGTCGCGTCGCGCATCGGCGGGGCGGGCATGATCAAGGCGGCGCTCGATATCGAGATCAACCTGATCGACGCCCACGCGCCGTTTCGCATCGGCGACATGGAACTGCACCCGTTTCCGGTGCCGCACGACGCGCGCGAGCCCGCACAGTACGTGTTCTCCGACGGTGCGCGACGGCTCGGCGTCCTGACCGACCTGGGCAGTTCCACGCCCCATGTGGAATCCATGCTGTCGGCCTGCGATGCCCTCGTGCTCGAATGCAATCATGACAGCGCCATGCTGATGGGCGGCGCGTACCCGCCCTCGCTCAAGGCGCGGGTGGGCGGGAAGTACGGGCATCTCGCCAACCAGGCATCCGCCGCATTGCTCTCCCGTGTCATGCACGGCGGGTTGCAGCATGTCGTGGCGGCTCACCTGAGCGGACAGAACAACACGCCCGCGCTGGCGCGCGCCGCGCTGGCCGGCGCGCTCGGCTGCGCCGAGGACTGGGTAGGCATTGCGGACCAGGAACTGGGCTTCGACTGGAGAGGCATCGACTGACCGGGGAGCGCGGTGGCCGGCCGCTCGTTTGGGCCGGTGCGCGCGTGCCGACCGGCCAAGGCGCCTTACCGCAGGCCGCCGGCGAAAAAAAACCGGGCGCGCGGCCCGGTTTTTCCGTGACGGGAAAAATTACTTCTTCGCGTCCTTCTTCTCTTCAGCCTTGGGGGCTTCAGCGGGCTTGGCGGCGTCAGGCGAAGGCGCTGCAGCGGGAGCGGCGGCGTCCTTCTTCTCGTCTGCCTTGGGAGCTTCGGCGGCCGGAGCGGCAGCAGGCGCGGGCGCCTCCGCCTTGGGGGGTTCCGGAGCCTTAGGTGCTTCGGCGGGCTTGGGTGCTTCGGCGGGCTTCGGCGCTTCCTGACCGCAAGCGGCCAGGGTGGCAGCCAACACGGCTGCGAGGAGGAGGGACTTCTTCATTTTGACTTCCTTGTGACAGTTGATTTGGATGTTGGCCCCGGACAACGGGGGTTCCCTGGATAAACGGGCTTCTTGGCGGACGCAATACATTCGCGAACCTCCGCGGGAAACCTCAAGGCTCGCGAATGTTCTTCCTCCGACAAACCAAGAATTATAGCGGGAATTGCAAAATATTGCCAAATTTCCGCTGCACCGCACCATCCATGCAGTCCGTTCGGCGCGCCACACGCGGGGCAGGTCGGCGCCCCGCGGCCACGCGCGCGCCTATTTCTGCGCCGCCGTGACGATGATTTCCACCAGGTGCCTCGGCGTGGCCAGCTTGCCCTCGATAGTGGCGCGCGGCGGGGTGTGCCCGGCCACCACCCAGCCTTCCCACACCTTGTTGAGGTCGCCGAAGTAGCGCATGTCGCTGATGATGATCTGCGCCATCAGGATGCGCGTCTTGTCGGTGCCCGCTTCGGCCAGCAGACGATCGATCGAGGCCAGCACCTGCTGCGTCTGTCCGGCCATGTCCTGGCTGGGGTCTTCGGCGACTTGCCCGGCCAGATACACGGTGCCGTGATGGATGGCCATTTCCGACAGGCGCGGACCGACATGGAAGCGTTCGACTTTCATTTGTATCCTTTCTTTCGTTTCAGGGGTTCAACAAAAATTCGCGGACGAGCGCGATCTGCGCGTCATCCATGAACATGGGGGCATGACCGACGCCGGGTACCTCGGCAAGCGCCGCACGCGGGCCGCGGCGCGCCATTTCCTGGTGGGTATCCCGATCGAGCAGGTCGGACAGCGCGCCGCGCACCGCGAGGGTCGGGCAGCGGATCGCCTCGTACAGGGGCCAAAGGTCGACGTCGGCCGTGCCGGTTTGCTGCGCCTTGAGCGGCACGGCGATCGCAGGATCATAGTGCAGGCGGTAGCCGTCGCCATCAGGCACGACGCTGCTTTGCGCAAGGCGCAGCCATTGCGATTCGGTGGCCAGGCCGAAAGGCGCGCTGACCGCACGGATATAGGCGGCGGCAGTGGCGAAGTCCGGAAACCGCGGCGCCTGGCCGATGTAGTCGGCGATCCGCTTGAGCGCTTCGGCGCGCAGCAGGGGACCCACGTCGTTGAGCACCAGGCGCGCGACCGGCGTGGCCGGCTGCGCCGCCAGCGCCATGCCGATCACCCCGCCCATCGAGGTGCCCACCCAGTGCACCGTGCGCGCGTTCAGGCGCGCCAGCAGGGTGACCATGTCGGCCACGTATTGCGGGATCTGGTAGTGCATCGGGTCGGTCAGCCGCGCGCTGCGCCCGCGTCCGACGATGTCCGGGCACACCACGCGATAGTCCCGGCTCAGGACGCGGGCGAGATCCTCGAAGTCGCGCCCGACCCGCGCCAGGCCGTGCACGCACACCAGCACCCGCTCGTTGCCCGGATCACCCCATTCGGTGTAGGCGACCCGATGCAGTCCCGCGGGCGAGAGGCACTGGACATCGAGTTCGCGGCATGCGGTCACAAGGCGGCCCTTAAGGTGGCGGGGCGGGGATGCGAAGGTCGCGCATTGTACGTTGATCGGGTTGGCCAGGATGCGTCTGCCGCCTCACCACATCGCGCCGCGCGCGGTCACCGGCCATACATCGACAACCGCGCCCGAGCGCGTGCAGACGATCCAGTCATGCAGATTCACCGTGGGGTCGATATGGCCGGGTACCAGGCGCAGCTTGTCGCCCAGGCGCGGGGCGGCAGCGGCTGCGGCCACCTCGATCACGCCGTGCTCGTCCGAGGCGCCGCGGAACGTCAGCCCCGGCACAGGCGTGCCCCGGGCAGTCGAGTGCACCAGCGGCAAGCCGGAATCGACCGCATGGGCCTTCAGGCCGGCATCGACCACCACGCGGTCCGGTCTCGTGCCGGCGGCGCCCCCCAGGCTCATCACGCCTGCGAGCACGAACAGGCTGTACTCGAACGGCGTCTCGCAGGTATTGCGGGCATAGTCCGCATCCATGAAGGCGTACGACCCGGGCTGCAACTCGTTGTAGACGCCGCTGTCGCCTTCCAGTTCGAAGGTGCCGGTTCCCGCACCGGTCACCACCGGGCAAGGGATGCCGGCATCTTCCATCATGTCGCGGGAGAGCCTCGCCGCGTCGCTGGCGGCGCGGATCGCGGCGGCACGCTCGGCCGGGCTGCGCATGTGCTGGGCGCGACCGTGATAGGCCTGCAGGCCGGCCAGGCGCAAACCCGGATGCGCCGCCACTGCGCGCGCCAGCGCGAGCGCGGCGCGGCCGGGGGCCACGCCGCAGCGGCCGGCGCCGACATCGATCTCGACATAGGCATCGAGGATGACGCCGGCCGCGCTTGCGGCGGCGCCGGCGGCAGCCGCGTTGGTCGCGTCGTCGACGCAAAAGCCGATGCGGGCGCGGCGCGCCAGTGCAGCGAGGCGAGCCAGTTTTGCGTCGCCCACGACCTCGTTGCTCACCAGCACGTCCGGCACCCCGCCATCGACCATGGCTTCGGCTTCGCTGACCTTCTGGCAGCACACGCCGACAGCGCCGAGTTTCAGTTGCGCCAGCGCGACGGCGGGGGTCTTGTGCATCTTGGCATGCGGGCGCAAGCGCAGGCCGCGTTCGCTCGCGAAGCGCGCCATGCGCGCCAGATTGCGCTCGAAGGCATCGAGGTCGAGGACAAGCGCCGGTGTCTCGACCTGCTCGATGCCGGCACCGGGGCGCGCCGGCGCAGGCCATGGACTGCGGAAGGGTGGCATCAGGTTTGCTATGGGGTGATTGCGGACATACGCGGTCGCGTAGCGTACCGCAAAGATCGCCGGACCAGGCATCGCTGCATCAGGTTCATGTAATCTTGCTGCGGCACACTGCGCGTCGGCTACATCCGGAGAGCAAGTGGAAAATTCGCTGGACCAATGGGTCATGGCCGCCTACGCCGCCGGCAGCGCCGGTGTGAGGCGCTGGCTCGCCGATGTCAACGCCGATGCCGCGACGCGGGCCAAGCTCGAATTCGCCGCGGAGCAGTGGCTGGCCGCGATGCATCCGGACAACTTTCTCGCCACCAATCCGGAGGCGATCCGCCGCGCTGTCGAAACCGGCGGCGGCAGCCTCTCGGACGGGTTGCGTCTGATGTCCGCGGACTTCGCGCGCGGGCGTGTCAGCAACACCGACGACACCGCCTTCGAAGTCGGCCGGAATCTCGCCATCACGCCCGGTGCGGTGGTCATGCGGAACCGGCTGGTCGAACTGATCCAGTACCGGGCGACCACCCCCACCGTGGGCGCGCGTCCCTTGTTGATCGTCCCGCCCTGCATCAACAAGTTCTACATCCTCGACCTGCAGCCGGATAACTCGTTCGTGGGCCACTGCCTTGCCGCCGGGCACACGGTGTTCATGGTGTCCTGGCGCAATCCCGGCGCGGCCGAGGCCGACCTGACCTGGGATGACTACCTGCGCATGGGCGTGGTCGACACGCTCGCCGCCGCGCGCGCCATCAGCCGGAGCGCCACGGTCAACGCGCTCGGATTCTGCGTCGGCGGCACCATTCTGGCTACCGCCCTGGCGGCATTGGCTGCGCGCGGAGAGCGTCCGGTAGCCAGCCTCACGCTGCTGGCGACGCTGCTGGACTTCTCCGACGCCGGCCCGTTGGGGGTGTTCGTCGATCCTGCGACCGTGGCGTATCGGGAGGCCGCGCTCGCACGCGGCGGAATCCTGCCCGGCGCCGAGCTCGCCGGCGCATTTTCGGCGCTGCGGCCGCGCGACCTGGTATGGAATTACGTGAGCAACGGCTATCTCAAGGGCGAGAAGCCGCCGGCCTTCGATCTGCTCTACTGGAATGCCGACAGCACCAATCTGCCGGGCCCGATGTACTGCTGGTACCTGCGCAACATGTACCTGGAAAACAGGTTGCGTGAACCCGGCGGCGTCCGCTCGCTGGGCGAGGCGGTCGATCTCGCCGCTGTCGACGTACCGTCCTACATCGTCGCCACGCGCGAGGATCACATCGTCCCCTGGCGTTCCGCGTTTGCGTCCACGCGGCTCCTGTCGGGCAAGAAGCGCTTCGTGCTGGGCGCCTCGGGCCATGTCGCCGGGATCGTCAATCCGCCGGCCAGGAGGCGGCGCAGTTTCTGGCATGCCGCCTGGCCTGCGCGCGCACGCGCTGTCGATGCCGATGCATGGCTGGCCACCGCCACCGAGACCCCCGGCAGCTGGTGGAGTGACTGGAGCGGCTGGCTGGGTGGCCATGCCGGACGCAAGGTGACCGCTCCCGAGCAGCCCGGCAACGCGAAGTTTCCGCCGCTGGCGGTGGCGCCGGGCGAGTATGTCAAAGTACGCATCTAGTCCGCAGTGCACATCATCGAAACCACAACCGAAGGAGAAACAGCATGGCCAAAGTCGCATACGTCACCGGAGGCATGGGCGGCATCGGAACCTCGATCTGCCAGCGCCTGCACAAGGACGGCTTCACCGTGATCGCAGGCTGCGGCCCGAGCCGCGATTACAACAAGTGGATCGGCGAGCAGAAGGGGCTCGGTTTCACCTTCCACGCCTCGGTCGGCAACGTCGCGGACTGGGAGTCAACGCTGGAGGCCTTCAAGAAAACCAAGGCCGAGCACGGACCCATCGATGTGCTGGTGAACAACGCCGGCATCACCCGCGACGGCTCGTTCCGCAAGATGAGCAAGGCCGACTGGGATGCGGTGATGGATACCAACCTGAATTCGCTGTTCAACGTGACCAAGCAGGTGGTCGACGATATGTGCGACCGTGGCTTCGGCCGCATCATCAACATCTCGTCGGTCAACGGCCAGAAGGGCCAGTTCGGGCAGACCAACTATTCCACCGCCAAAGCCGCCATTCACGGCTTCACCATGGCGCTGGCGCAGGAGCTGGCAAGCAAGAACGTCACGGTCAACACGGTGTCGCCCGGCTATGTCGGAACCGACATGGTGCGTGCGATCCGGCCGGATGTGCTCGAGAAGATCGTCTCCACCATTCCGATCAAGCGCCTCGGTCATCCCGAGGAGATCGCGTCCATCGTGGCATGGATCGCCTCCGACGAAGGCGGCTATGCCACCGGGGCGGACTTTTCGCTCAATGGCGGCCTGCATATGGGCTGATCGCCCGCAGCCTGGGGTGCCGCCGCGCCGGGCGGGACGCGCCCGCGCCCGCCGGCGCGGGTCACCTTGTGCTGTCCGGGGCGCGGCCCGCCATTCCGAAGCGTGTAGAATCCGATCTCTTTTGTGCAGTGCGCCATCCCGTCAGGCAAGCCGCACCCGGTGCACCGCCGCCCGATCCCTTCCGACCTTCCCGCAGATGTGGGACGTCGTCGTCCACGAGGTAAACCGCCATGGCCGAGATTCGCATCATCAAAAAGTACCCGAACCGCCGCCTCTACGACACCCAGACCAGCACCTACATCACCATCACGGATGTCAAGCAACTCGTGCTCGACCAGGAGGAATTCAAGGTCGTCGATGCCAAAACCTCGGACGACCTCACGCGCGCGATCCTGATGCAGATCATCCTGGACGAGGAGGCGGGCGGCAAGCCGATGTTTTCCGCGCCGGTGCTCTCGAACATCATCCGCTTCTATGGGCATGCCATGCAGGGCATGATGGGCATGTATCTGGAAAAGAACATCCAGGCCTTCCTGGACATACAGGAGAACATGGCCGAGCAGTCGAAGGCGCTGTTCGCGTCCAACGGCAAGCAGGGCGCCCCGGGCGGCCCCAATCCGGACGCCTGGGCGCAGTTCATGAACTTCCAGGGCCCGATGATGCAGGGCATGATGAGCAACTACATCGAGCAGAGCAAGAACATGTTCCTGCAGATGCAGGACCAGTTCCAGAATCAGGCCAAGACCGTGTTCAACGGGTTCCCCTTCCCCGGCGAAGGCGGCAAGAAGTAGGCGGCACCGCGGGGTTCGCGTCGAGAGCGCCTCGCGGCGCTCTTTGCATTTGCGCACCGGCGCTTCAACTCAGGCGAACCAGACATGAGCGTTGAAACCAGGGAGCAGTCCGCGGCACCGAAAGTCGGGTTCGTCTCGCTCGGCTGCCCCAAGGCGCTGGTCGACTCCGAGCAGATCCTCACGCAACTGCGTGCCGAGGGCTATGGCGTTTCGCCCTCCTATGAGGGCGCCGACCTGGTGGTCGTCAATACCTGCGGTTTCATCGACTCGGCGGTGCAGGAATCGCTCGACGCGATCGGCGAGGCCCTCGCTGAAAACGGCAAGGTCATCGTTACCGGCTGCCTGGGTGCCAAGGGCGACGTGGTGCAGAAGACCCATCCGAGCGTGCTGGCCGTGACCGGTCCGCATGCGATGCAGGAGGTCATGAGCGCGGTGCACCGGCATCTGCCGCGCCCGCATGACCCCTTCGCCGACTTGGTGCCGCCGCAGGGGGTGAAGCTTACGCCGAGGCACTACGCCTACCTGAAGATTTCGGAGGGCTGCAACCATCGCTGCACCTTCTGCATCATCCCCTCCATGCGCGGCGACCTGGTCAGCCGCGACATCGGGCAGGTGCTGCGCGAGGCCGAAAACCTCGTCAAGGCGGGCGTGCGCGAAATCCTGGTGATCTCGCAGGACACCTCCGCCTATGGGGTCGATGTGAAATACCGCACCGGCTTCTGGAACGGACGGCCGGTCAAGACGCGCATGCAGGACCTGGCGGTCGCGCTCGGCGAGATGGGCGTGTGGACGCGCCTGCATTACGTATACCCTTACCCCAGCGTCGACGCGGTCATACCCCTGATGGCCGAGGGCAGGATACTGCCCTACATCGACGTGCCGTTCCAGCACGCCAGCCCGCGCATCCTCAAGCTGATGCAGCGCCCGGCGTCGGGCGAGCGCAATCTCGAGCGCATCGAGGCGTGGCGCAGCGCCTGCCCCGAGCTGACCATCCGTTCCACCTTCATCGCGGGATTTCCGGGCGAGACGGAGGCGGAGTTCAACGAATTGCTGGCGTTCGTCGAGGCCGCGCAGGTCGACCGCGCGGGATGCTTCGCCTATTCGCCGGTGCAGGGTGCCGCGGCCAATGACCTGCCCGACCCCTTGCCCCAGGCCGAGCGGGAGGCGCGCCGCGCCGAATTCATGAAGGTGCAGGAGCGGGTGTCGAAAAAGCGCCTGGCGCGCAGGGTCGGCAAGACGGTCAAGGTGCTGATCGACACGGTCAATCAGGACGGCGCCGTCGGGCGCTCCAGCGCGGACGCCCCGGAGATCGACGGCAGCGTTTTCATCGAGTGGCCCGAGCGGCGCGCCGACCAGGCCAAGCTCAAGGTGGGCGAATTCGTCAACGTGCGCGTCACCGGCAGCGACACGCATGACCTGTGGGGGCGGCTCGCGGCGCACTAGCCGCGGGCGGGCATGTTGTGGGGGAACGCACGCTCCTGATTCCGGAGTCGGAGCTCGAGATCAGCGCGATTCGCGCCACCGGCGCCGGCGGGCAGAACATCAACAAGGTGTCCAACGCCGTGCACCTGCGTTTCGACATCCGCGCCTCCTCCCTGCCCGACGACGTGAAGGCGCGCCTGCTGGCGGTCTCCGACCAGCGCATCACCGACGACGGCGTGGTGGTCATCAAGGCGCAGACCGCGCGCAGCCTGGAAAAGAACCGCCAGGAGGCGATCGGGCGATTGCATGAACTGGTGCAGTCGGTGGCCGTGCCCCCGCGCGCGCGCCGGGCCACCCGGGCGACCCGCGCCTCCCAGGTGCGGCGCGTCGAATCCAAGGTCAAGCGCGGCCAGATCAAGGCCTTGCGCGGCAAGGTGTCGGAGTGAGCGCGCCACCCCGTCCCGGGCTCGACGCCGACGCGGTGGTGGCCGCCACGCGGCGCTGGCTGGAGCGGGCGGTGATCGGGCTCAACCTGTGCCCGTTCGCCAAGGGCGTGCATGTGAAGGAGCAGATCCGCTACGCCGTGAGCGGCGCGCAAAGCGAGGAGGAACTGCTTGCCGACCTGGGGCGCGAACTCCAATTCCTTGCGGACGCCGATCCGCGGACGTGCGACACCACCCTGCTGATCCACCCGCTGGCGCTGCAGGATTTCCTCGACTACAACGCGTTTCTCGACCTGGCCGACGCGGTGGTGGAGGCGCTCGGCCTCGAGGGCGTGCTGCAGGTCGCCAGTTTCCACCCGGACTACCAGTTTGCCGGCACCGCCCCTGACGACGTCACCAACTTCACCAACCGCTCGCCTTATCCGACCCTGCACCTGCTGCGCGAGGACAGCATCGACCGGGCCGTCGAGGCGTTTCCGGACGCCGAGGGCATCTATGAGACCAACATGCGTACGCTGCGCAGGCTCGGCACGGCGGGATGGCATGCGCTGATGCAGGGCCCCGATCCGGGCAGCCACTGAGGGGGCGGATGCCGCGCGGGGGCGCCTAGTCCCTGGCTACCCGGACGTACGTGCCGTCGAAGGCCCGGCCGCAGGCCGGTGCGGCCACGAGCTCGGCAGTGTCGCCGGCGAAGGCGAGCTCGAACCTGCAGTCGTCCGCGAGCCGCGTATCGCTTCCCGCCAAGGCGGGCTGTATCTGCAGGACGACCCGCGAGCCCCCGGCTTCGCCGGGAGATGCGAAAGCCCGGTAGCCGGTGCCGTGCCAGGGCAGCGCGGGCGCGAGCAGCACCAGGCCGCGCAGTTCAACCAGGTCCGGCCTGCGTGTATCGATGTCGGCCTCGACATGGGCCGTGCTCTCGCCCGGCCCGGTGCGCTGGTAGCGGCCGTCCAGCCAGAGCAGGGGATGGGTCAGCCAGGCGAGATGGGCGTGGTACTCGTGCTTGATCGCTTCGACGGTGGCCTCATAGAGCCCGCGCGAGCGGCGCCACTGGATGTGGCGCGCGCGGACATGGGTGTATTGCAGGCTCGTCAGGGAGCGTATGCGCTCCCCGTAGGCGTTCCAGACCAGTTCGTCAAGGCGCGAGAGTTCCGCATCCGAACAGATCAGGCGATTGAGCTTGCTGCGCGCGCGCTGGCAGTCGAAGCTTGCCGCTTGCGCCGGCGCCGGGTGTGCCAGCAGCGCGCAAAGCAGCGCGCCCAGGCCGCCGCGCAGCGCCCACCTCATGATGCCATCAGCGCCTTGATGCGGGCCCGGTTCGGCCGAATGACCACGCCGCGCTCGGTGATGAGCGCGCTCACCAAGGCCGCGGGCGTCACATCGAATGCCGGATGCGCCGCGCGCATCCCGGGCGGCGACCACTGCAATCCGCCGAAGCCGGTGACCTCGCGGGCCGGTCGTTCCTCGATCGTGATGTCCGCGCCGCGCCGCGTAGCCATGTCGATGGTCGAAACCGGGCAGACCACATAGAGCGGTATGCGGTGGGCGCGCGCCAGCACGCCCAGGCCGTAGGTGCCTATCTTGTTCGCCACATCGCCGTTGGCGGCGACGCGATCGGTGCCGACAACGACCGCATCGACCTCGCCGCGCTGCATGAAGTGCGCCGCCATGCTGTCGGTGATCAGGGTGCAGGGAATGCGTTCCTGCATGAGCTCCCAGGCGGTCAGGCGCGCACCCTGCAGGAAAGGCCGGGTCTCGTCCACCCATACATGGCTGATCCTGCGCCGCCCGGCGCGAATCACGCCGAGCGCCGTGCCGTGGCCGGCGGTTGCCAGCGCGCCCGCGTTGCAATGCGTGAGCACGCGCGCACCGTCGGGCAGGAGTGCCGCGCCGAGCCGGCCCATGGCGCGGTTTGCGGCGACGTCCTCGGCATGCATGCGGCATGCCTCGCGCGCGGTGGCCTGGTAGAGCGCCGCGCCGCTGTGCGGCTCGGCTTCGATGAGGGCTCGCATGCGGTCGATGGCCCAGAACAGATTCACCGCCGTCGGCCGGCTGGCGGCCAGCACCGGCAGGGCCGCGAGGAGCCGCGCGCGCGCCGCGGCGGCGCCGAGCCGCCTGTGGCGCGCCGCCTCGAGGGCCAGGCCGTAGGCGGCGGCGATGCCGATGGCAGGTGCGCCACGCACCACCATGCTGCGGATCGCCTCGGCGACGCCGGCAGCGCCAGCGCGCGCCGGATAGCGCCGCCAGTGCACACGGCGCGGCAGGATGCGCTGGTCGATGAGTTCGAGCACCGGCGTATCGCCGCCGGTCCAGCGCAGGGCTGAGGTTTCAGGCATGGGGTGCTTCCAGGAGCGGCATGAGAAGCGTCTGCCAGCGGCTGCCGGCGACGATATGGTCGACGCCGCCGAAGGCATCGACGATGGCGCCCCGGGCATGGTCGCCATCCGCATCGGCTTTCACGCAGAGATAGGCCGGATGATCGATCAGCCGCGCGCCGGCGGGGTCATGCGTGATTCCCACCACTGCGGCCCCAGCCCCGAGAAGCCGCTCGACCGCATCCAGCCCGTGGCCGGGATGTTCGACGGCATGCACTTCGCCGGCGCGCGGCAGTTCGGCCGCCGCGCGCGCCTCGAAACCGGCATATTCCAGCTCGGCGGCGCGCATCAAGTCCGGAGCGATGGTGGCGTACCCGCCCAGCGCCGCCGCGCGCGACATGATGGCCGCATCGTGCATGAAGACCTGCGCGGCGATGTCGGCGTAGGCCTTGGTGACGCCCATGGCGATCATGCCCAGTTGCGGGTCGAGCGCCACGCGCGGCGCGCAGTCGACTGCCGTCTCCCCTGCGAGAAAGGCCCCTGCGAGATAGTCGCGGTAGCGCGCGGCGAACGTGTCGGCATCGCGCCCGATGAGGGGCACCCGCTTGGTCCAGATCGCGTGGCCGGGCGTCGAGGGGCCATGACGGGTAAGGTCTCCCAGGTCCGCGCGCCTGGTGAACCCGCCGATGAATCCGCCGCGGCGGCGCGTGGCGATCAGCTTGCGCCCGGCGAGCCGGGACGCGCGGCGGCGCAATCGTGCGACGGCGATCAGCTCGTCCAGCCCCTGCGGTGCGCTGCCGTGCGGGTGAGCGCCGGACGGGTCACCGACATGCGGCGCACCCATGCGCGCCAGGTAGGCCTCCGCGCGGTTTGCCAGGTCGAGCATGGCGTCATGCGCTTCGCGCGCGCTGGCGCCCCATGTCAGGGCGCCGTGGTGGGCGAGTACCATGGCGCACGGCGCCGGGCATGCGGCCGGCCGCCAGGCGGCGACGCAGGCGCGCGCCAGCTCGAGACCCGAGTGCCGGTAGGGCGCGACCGGCACCGCCGGGCCGAACGCCGCGCGCAAGTGGTGGGCGGCGTCGCGGGTGTTGGTCACCGCGAGCACCGCCGCGGCGTGGGTGTGGATCACATGGGTGGCTTGCGTGCCCGCATGCATCAGGGTTTCGATGGAGGGCCGCGGCGCGTCGCTGCGCAACACGTGAGGCGCGAGCGCGGCATACATGGCCCGGTTGTCGGGAAGGTCGGCGGCAAGCAGCGCCTGAACCGGCCGCAGGGCCAGCGGGGTGTAGTCCCGCGCGCTGACCTGGGCGAGGTCGGCGCCGCTGCCCTTGACGTACATGACGGCGCGGCCGGCTTCGAAGACCTTGACCGAGGTGTTGCCACCGCCATGGAGGACCAGTTCCGGTTCGGCGCCTATCAGCCGGGCTGCGCGCACGGCCTCGCCGAGCGCATCGGTGCTGCCGGTTGCCGCATCGGTCCAGCGGTTGTGCAGGGCGAAGGCCAAGCGGAGTCCGGAGCGCGTTTGGGTGAGCGGCGATTATAATTTGACGGTGACTCCACCTCTACAAGCCCGGCCCGTGCCGCAGGTGATTCTCGGCTCCTGGGACGCTGTGGGCGCGAGGGCGCGCCCGGTGCGCGAGGCGGTGTTCATCAGCGAGCAGGCCATCGCGCCTGACGAGGAGTGGGACCGCTGGGATGCACTTTGCGTGCACGCGATCGCCGTCGCGGACGACGGCGCCGTTGTCGGTACCGGACGTCTTCTGCCGGCCGCCTTCGATCCGGATCCCGGCCGTACGGCACATATCGGCCGCATGGCCGTCATGGCGCCGGCGCGGCGCGGCGGCGTTGGCGGGCTCATTCTGGCGTGCCTGATGCGGGAGGCGCGTGCACAAGGCTTCTCGGCCGCCGAATTGAACGCCCAGTCCCGGGTGGCGCGTTTCTATGCGCGCCATGGTTTCGTGGCCACCGGTGCGGAGTTTCTCGAGGTAGGCATTCCCCACGTGAAAATGCGCGCGCCGCTTTAGAGTCGCCGACTTGCAATTCATCGACAACCCCTGGTTCTACGCCGTCGCGATTCCCGCCGTCGTGCTCACCGGCGTATCGAAAGGCGGGTTCGCCGGGGCATTTTCCGGGCTGTCTGTGCCCCTGCTGTCTCTGGTGATCTCGCCGGTGCAGGCCGTTGGCGTGATGCTGCCCCTGCTGCTGTTGACCGACCTGTTCGGCCTGACCCAGTTCTGGCGGCGCGCCAACTTCCCGGTGATCATGACCATGGCCGCCGGCGGGATCGTCGGCACCGCGATAGGCTGGGCCACGTTCCGCACGCTCGACGACAATGTCGTGCGCGTGCTGGTGGGACTGATCGCGGTGATCTATCCGCTGTCGCGCTGGCTGCTCCCGGTGTCTCCCCAACCGTCGGCGCCTAGCGCGGTGCGCGGCAACTTCTGGAGCACTGTGGGCGGCTACACGAGTTTCATCGCGCATGCGGGCGGACCGCCCCTGATGGTGTACCTGATGCCGCTGCGCATGGACCGGGCGGTCTTCGCCGCGACCAACGGCGTATTCTTCGCCTTTCTCAACATCATCAAGCTGCCGCCGTACGCCATGCTGGGCCAACTCAATGCGGTCAACCTCGCCACTGCGCTGGTGCTCGTACCGCTCATTCCCGTCGGAGTGAAAACCGGCATGTGGCTGCAGGGAAAGTTCACCAACGAGCAGTTCTACCGTTTCGGCCAGACCTGCATCTTCCTGACCGGCACGCGCCTCCTGTATGACGGGCTGCGCAATCTGGGGGCGTTCTAGATGACGACCCATGCGCTGGGCAGCGCACGCCGCGACATGTCGGTCATGGCCATCATCGGCGTGGCGCATGCCTGCTCGCATTTCCTGCAACTCGCCATGCCGGCGGTCTTCCTGGCGATCCGGCGCGACTGGGACATCTCGTTCACGTCCCTCGGCATGGCCGCCACAGTGTTCTTCATCACCTCCGGCATCTGCCAGACCCTGGCCGGATTCGCGGTGGACCGGTTCGGCGCGCGGCGCATGCTGTACGCCGGTCTCGGGCTTTTCTCCGGCGCGGTCGGCCTGATGGCGGTCGCGCCCAATTTCGCGGTGCTACTTGGTTGCATGGTCGTCGCCGGCATCGGCAACAGCATGTTCCATCCCGCCGACTACGGCATTCTCAATGCCAGCGTGACGCCCAAGCGCCTCGGTCCCGCCTTCAGCGTCCATGGCATCACCGGCAACATCGGCTGGGCGCTGGCGCCGCCCCTGATGACCGCATTCTCCATCTGGTTCGGCGGCTGGCGCGGGGCCCTGCTGGGCGCTGCCGCCATCGGCCTGGCGATCCTCGCGCTGGTGCATGTGCGTCGCGACTTGTTCGAGCCGCTGCCGGAGCCCGCCACGCCGGGCGAGCGCGCCGCCGAGCCCGCGGCCGCTGCGGCCGTCCTCCTGTCTCTGCCGATTCTGATGTGCTTCTTGTTCTTCCTGTTGCTTGCCGCCGGGCTGATCGGTATCCAGACCTTCGGCATCCCGACGCTGAACCAGAGCATGCATCTGTCACCGGAGCTTGCGGCGGTCGCCCTGACGACATTCCTCGTGGCCAGCGGCGCTGGCGTGCTGGCGGGGGGGGTGGTGGCGGCGCACACGTCACGGCACGAGCATGTGGCCGCGGCCGGCATGGCCGCGGCCGCCGGCACGCTGGCGCTCACCACGGTACCCGGGCTGGTGCCCTGGGGTGTTTTGTTTTGTCTATCCGCCGCTGGCTTTTTCTCCGGTCTCACCAATCCTTCGCGCGACCTGATCGTGCGCGCCGCGGCTCCCAAGGGCAGCACCGGCAAGGTGTATGGGTTCGTGTATTCGGGACTGGACGCCGGATCGGCCTGCGCGCCCTTGCTGTTCGGTTATCTCCTCGACCACGGCAACGGCGTCGGAGTGTTCTATGGTGCATGCGTCGCATGGCTTGCGACCATAGGCACCATCTATCTCATGAAATCCTCCGCGGCGTCGGCCGGCCGGTCTTGACCGCCGGGCCGCGTGGCGGGGGGCGCACGGGGTTGCGCGGTTAGGCTCGAGAGGAAGATGTCAATGTTCGGACCGGGTTCATAGCGTCTTTTCCATGAAAGTCACCTTTCACCAGCTTGAAGTATTCGTCTGCGTCGCGCAGCGCCTTTCATTCACGCGCGCCGCTGAAGAGCTTTCCCTGTCGCAGCCGACCGTATCGGCGCAGATGCGCCAGCTGGCCGAAGAAGTGGGCATGCCCTTGTTCGAACAGATCGGCAAGACCATCAGCCTGACCGACGCCGGCCGCGAACTGCTGGCGGCCTCGCGCGCGGTATTCGAGTCGTGGTCACGGTTCGAGATGACCATCGCCGACATGCGCGGCTTGAAGCGCGGCCTGCTGCGCATCGCCTGCGTGACCACCGCCAAGTATTTCGTGCCGACGCTGCTCGGGCCGTTTTGCGACAGGTATCCAGACGTCGAAATCCGCCTTGAGATCGCCAACCGCGAGGCCCTGGTCGAACGCCTGCGGCGCAACCTCGATGACCTCTGCATCATGATGCTGCCCCCCGAGGATGTCGACGTGGAGCAAACGCCCTTCCGCGACAACGCCCTGGTGGTGGTCGCGCATGCCACGCATGCCCTCGCGGGTCGCAAGGCCGTCAGCCTCAAACGCATGCGCGAGGAGCGTTTCATCATGCGCGAGAAAGGCTCGGGAACCCGCATCCGCACCGAGGCCTTCTTTGCGGAGACCGGATTCGTTCCACGGGTGCGGATGGAACTGGGCAGCAACGAGGCGATCAAGCATGCGGTGGCGGCCGGCCTGGGAATTTCGGTGCTTTCGCGCCATGCGCTCGACGTGGATCCGCAGTTCGACGGCCTGGCAATACTGGACGTCGGCGGGTTTCCCCTGGCCGACGACTGGTTCATCGTCCATCCGCGGGGGCGTCGGCTGTCCGCGGTGGCGCAGGCGTTCTTCGACCACGTGATCGCAGAAACAGCCAAGCTCGAGCAGATTCCCCTCGCAACCCCTGCGGCGGGGCGCCTGCGTCCGCGCGCTTAGGAAGCGGCCGCGGCGCAGGCATTAGGGTTAATCATTAGGAACTAGTTATTGACGTAGCGTAAATCGTTGATTATTATCTATTCATGACTTAACACCTCCGCAATCGCCGGAGTGTGTCAAGGGGAGTAGCCCGCGCTTGGAAGGGGATTTCCAATGCGGCGGTCGGTCCGTCAATACGTCCACCCAAAGCGGTGTTCCGGATCGTCTGGCAGGTTTGCAACCTGCGGGCAAGACCTTGGCGGCCTGTCGGTCGGCAAGGGATATGCGCCCTCCCTGATCCGTTCGACTCGTTCGTGGGTTCCCTTGCAACAGGGTGCGTATCGGGGTTGACGTGGATATTTTCTCAATGCAGTTTTTGGCGGCCCTGGGAGCGATCATCCTGATCGACCTGGTCCTCGCGGGCGATAACGCCATCGTCATTGCCCTGGCAGCGCGCAATCTTCCCAAGCACCTGCAGAAAAAAGCGATCATCTGGGGCACGGTCGGCGCCATAGCCGTGCGCTCCGCCATGACCGTGATTGTCGTGTGGCTGCTCAAGATTCCCGGCCTTCTCCTGGTTGGCGGAGCGCTCCTGATCTGGATCGCGGTCAAACTGCTCAAGCCCGCTTCGGAGGGCGGCGATGGCGAACATCAGGGTGCGACCGACTTCTGGGGCGCGATGAAGACCATCGTGATCGCCGACGCGGTCATGGGGCTCGATAACGTGCTGGCTGTCGCCGGCGCCGCGCACGGCAGCTTCCTGCTTGTTGTCCTGGGTCTCCTGATCAGCATTCCCATCGTCGTTTGGGGCAGCACCCTGATCCTCAAATGGGTCGAGAAATTTCCGGTCATCATGTACCTCGGCGCGGCGGTATTGGCGTGGACCGCGGTGAAGATGATGCTGGGCGAGCCCTTCATCAAGCCCTATGTCGAGCCGGTCAAGGACTATGCATGGGTCGCGTATGTCCTCGTCGTTGGCGGGGTGATCGGCATCGGGTACCTCCTCAACATCAAGCCTAAACGGTCAAGGACTACGCATGGGGCGCCTATGTCCTCCTCGTCGCAGGGGTGATCGGCATCGGGCACCTCCTCAACACCAAACCTAAAAGGAGCAACGACATGGCTTCTCTTGCCACCAACGCGCCGGTGGCCGCGCAGGTCGCGCTTACCGGACAAGACGAGCGCACGCCGACAGCGATCGGCGGCATCCTGCTGCCGGTCAATGCGCAGCCGGAATCCCGCATCGCCGCCGAACATCTGGCGCGCACGCTCGGCGCCGCTGGCGGGACGCATGTGCACCTGCTGCATGTGACGCCTGCCCTGCATCCCCACATCAGCAGGTTCCTGCCGTCCCATTCGCGGCGCCGCTTTGTCGAGGAGCGGGCCGCCGCGGCTATGCAGCCGGTGGTGAAGCTGCTGGAGCTCTCCGGCCTCAAGACCACGGTGCACGTGACCAGCGCCGCCGACGTCGCCGCGACCGTGATCGCGGTCGCCAAGCGCGAGAACTGCTCGCGCATCGTCATGGGTGCGACGCGCAAGAGCACGCTGGTACGCACACTGACCAATTCGGTCACCGGGCGCGTGCTTGCCGGGGCGAACGTACCGGTGGAGATCATCACGGGTCGCGAAGCCTCGCTTTGGCAGCGCATCGGCGTGCCCGCCAGCGTCGGCCTGGCGATTGCTGCACTCCTGATCGAACTCGATTAATCCACACCCGGCACAACGCCGGGTGCTTATCCCTTCCTTCACACGATTGCAGTTTTGCGTTCCCGCATTCCCCGCCTGAGGCGGGGAATGGGACGTCCGTGCGCGTCCGCGTGGCGCGGCCCGATTTTCAAGACCCGGGAAATCCCGGGCGGTATATGTCCCGCGCGAGAGGAACTATTTCCGCATTGCAGCATCTGTGTATGTGTACACCCATCTACGTGATCTTCATCCAATGACTCAGTTGAACCGTCGTCCCGCGCATCGATGCATGAACATGGCCGGCGCCATCTGCATGGCTGCCGCGATGTTAGGCGGGCCGGCGATCTGCTTGGCGCAGGCCGGTGCCCAGGCAGGCGGGGGGGCGGGCGAATCGGCCGGCAGCGCGGCCACTTTCACGCTCGAAAACCTCCTGGAACTCGCGCGGCGCGACAACCTGGCGCTGCAGTCCGTGCGCGCGCAGGCCCTCGCAGCCAGGGCCGGCGTGGTCACCGCACGCGCTTATCCGAATCCCGAACTTGAGATTCTGGGCGCGAGCTTCCGGGCGCGCTCGCCCGGAACGCTCGGTGGCGGCGGTACCGCGGTGGGGGTCACACAACGCATCGAGAATCCGGCCCTGCGCGGGGCGCGTGCCGATGCCGCGACCGCCGGTGCGCAGATCGCGGAGATCGGCATCTGGGTGACCGAAAACAATCTCGTCGCGGAGGTCAAGACACGCTTTTTCGAGACGCTGCGCCGCGAGGAGGATCTCGAGGCGGTGCGCGAGGATCTCGCGCTGACCGAACAGATCCGCGATCGCATCCGGGTGCGCATGCGCACCGGCGAGGCGCCGCGTTTCGACCTGATTCGCGCCGATAACGAGGTTGCGCTGGCGAGGAAGCAGGTGGATCTGGCTACCGCGCGCGTGGCGGAGGCCAAGGCCTATCTGCGCCAGGCCGTCGGCGCCGGCCTGCCGGAATCGTTCGGCCTCACGGGCGACTTTTATCGCAAGACCCCGCAGGCGGACTATGCGGCCTTGCGCGATGCCGTGCTGGCCGCCAACCCGGAACTCAAACGCGCCCTGGCCGATCGTGCGCGCGCCGAAATGCAGGTGCGCGTCGAGCAGGCGCAGGTGGTGCCCTCGGTCTCGCTGCGCCTCATCCAGGAAACCGAGCCCGAGACCCGCGTGCTGCGCGGCGGTATCGCGCTCGGCGTGCCGCTGTGGGACCGGCGGCGCGGGCCGATTGACGAGGCGCGCGCGCAGGCCATCCGCAGCCGCGCGGATGCCGACCTGCGGCGCTTTGTGCTGGTGCAGAGTTTCGAGGCTGCCTGGCAGCAGTATCAGGCCGCGCTCAAGGCGCTGCAGGCGCTCGAGGGCGGCATTCTCCAGCAGGCCCGCACGGTCGTCGATATCGCCGAGGCGGCCTACCGGTTCGGCGAACGCGGCATTCTCGAATATCTGGACGCGCGCCGCCAGTTCCGTACCGTCAGGGCCGACCTGATCTCGGCGCGCTTCGAACTCCACGCAACCAAGGCCGAACTCGAGCGCCTCGCGGCCAGTGACATCAAGGGCGAATAATCGATGAATGCATGCATGCTCACCAAACGTGCCGCGGTGCTCGCGCTGGCCGCTGCGCTTGCGGCTTGCGGCGACAAGCCTGGGGCACCGGCAGGACCTGCGGCAAAGGGAGACAAGAGCGCGGCGAAGACAGCCGCGCCTTTCGATCCCTCCGCAGTGCGGCTCACCAACGACCTGGCGGCGCTGGTCAAGCTCGGCCCGCTGCCGCTGATGGAGGTGGCCGAGACTTTGCGCATCGCGGGCCGTCTCGAGGTCAACGGATACAAGACCGCGCGCATCGGCGCTCCGGTCACAGGACGCATCAGCGACATCCGTGCCGTGCTTGGGCAGGAGGTCAAGCAGGGCGAAGTGCTTGCCGAGATCAACAGTCAGGAAACCATTTCCGCCCAGTTGGCGTTTCTCAAGGCGCATTCGGCCGAACAGCTCAACGCGCGGGCCGTCGAGCGTGCGCAACTGCTGCTCTCCGCCGACGTGATCGGCGCCGCCGAACTGCAGCGCAGGCAGGGCGAGCTGGTGGTCGCAAGGGCCGAGAAGCGCGCGGCCGCCGACCAGTTGCGCGTATTGGGCCTGTCGGGGCGCGCCGTCGAGCAACTGGAGACGACCGGGAAGCTGGTCGCGGCCGCCCCCATCTCCTCGACCCAATCGGGCACGGTCATCGAGCGCAAGATCGCGGTGGGCCAGGTGGTTCAGCCTTCCGATTCCCTGTTCGTGGTGTCGGACCTGCGCTCGGTATGGGCGATCGCCGAGGTGCCGGAACAGGATGCCGACGCCGTCAGCCGCGGCCAGCGGGTCGAGATCGTGGTGCCGGCGCTTAACGACGAAAAGCGCGTCGGCAAGATCGTCTACGTCGCCGATGTGGTCAACCCGGAGACGCGCACCGTGCGGGTGGGGGTGGACCTCGAGAACCCCGGCAAGACGCTCAAGCCGGCAATGCTCATCGGCATGCTCATCGAGCGCAAGGTCGCCAACCGCACGGTCGTGCCGGCGGCCGCGGTGGTTCGCGAGAACGACGCCGACCACCTGTTCCTGCAGTTCGCGCCCGGCGCGGTGCGGCTGGTCAAGGCCAAGCTCGGGCCGGAGAAGAACGGCCTGCGCCCGGTCCTCGAGCCCCTGCCCACCCACCAGGCGGTGGTGCTGGAAGGCGCCTTCCACCTCAACAACGAGCGCCAGAAGCGCGCGCTCGAGAAGTCCTAGAGCCGCCTGCGGCGCGCCGGAAAAGACATGATCGAAGGTTTGATACGCTGGTCCCTGCAGCAGCGGATTCTCGTCGCGGTGCTTGCGGTGGCGCTGTTCATCGCCGGCGTGTTTGCCACGCGCAGCCTGTCGGTGGATGCGTTCCCGGACGTGACCAACGTCCAGGTCCAGGTGGCCACCGAGGCACCGGGTCGTCCGCCGACCGAGGTGGAACGCTTCGTCACGGTGCCCATCGAGATCGCGATGACGGGCCTGCCCGGCCTGACCGAGATGCGTTCGCTCAACCGCAACGGCATTTCCATCGTCACCCTGGTGTTCACCGACAAGACCGACGTGTTCTTCGCCAGGAACCTGGTGCTCGAGCGGCTGATCGAGGTGCGCGGCAGCCTGCCTCCGGATGTCACGCCCGTGCTCGGACCGGTCTCGACCGGGCTGGGCGAGGTGTACCAGTACACGCTGGAGCATCCCTCGGACCGCGGGGCCGACGGCAAGCTGCGCCAGTTGACCCAGGCCGAACTTACCGAGCGCCGCACCATCCAGGACTGGGTGGTCAGGCCGATGCTGCGCAGCGTGAACGGCGTGGCGGAAATCAATTCCCAGGGCGGGTTCAGCAAGCAGTACCAGGTGCTGGTCAACCCCGATCGGATCCGCTACTACGGCCTGACCGTCAAGGATGTGTACAGCGCGGTCGCGCGCAACAATGCCAATAGCTCCGGCGGGGTCCTGCCGTCGCACGCGGAACAGTTCCTGATCCGCGGCACCGGGTTGATCAGTTCGCTAGACGACATCCGCACCATCATGCTCAAGGAGGTGCGCGGCACGCCGGTTTACGTCAAGGACGTGGCGGAAGTCAGGTTCGGTGCCGAGGTCAGGCAGGGCGCGCTGATCAAGAACGGCGAGACCGAGGCGGCCGGCGGAATCATCCAGATGATCCGCGGCGGCAACGCGCGCGAGGTAGTGACCCGCATCAAGGCCAGGGTGGCGGAGATCAATGCCAAGCAGATGCTGCCCGGCGGCCTGCAGATCGTGCCGTTCTACGACCGTACCGACCTCGTGAATTCGGCGATGGCGACGGTAGCCAAGGTGCTGGCCGAGGGCGTCATCCTGGTCATCGTGATCCTGTTCATCTTCCTGGGCGACGTGCGCTCTTCCATCATCGTGGTGGCGACCCTGGTGCTGACGCCGCTGCTCACATTCATGGTGATGAACCGCATCGGCCTGTCGGCCAACCTGATGTCGCTGGGCGGGCTGGCGATCGCCATAGGGTTGATGGTCGACGGCGCGGTGGTGGTCGTGGAGAACGCGTTCGCCCGCCTGGGCGACCCGGCCAACGCCGGCAAGCCCAAGGCGCAGGTCATTCTCGAGGCGGCGCGCGAGGTCGGCAAGCCGGTGCTCTACGGCGTGGGCATCATCATCCTGGTGTTCCTGCCACTCCTGTCGCTGCAGGGCATGGAGGGCAAGATGTTCGCGCCGCTCGCGCTCACCATCGCGATCGCGCTTTCGGTATCCCTGTTCCTCTCGTTCACCCTCACGCCCATGCTGTGCTCGTATCTGTTGAAGGGCGGCGCCGAGCACGACACCTGGCTGCTGCGCATGCTCAAGCGTCCTTACCTCAAGATGCTGGACTTCTGCGTGGCCAACCCCAGGAAGGTGGTGGCGGCTTCGGTGGGCGCGCTGGCGGCCAGCGCGGCGCTGGTACCTTTCCTGGGCACGGCCTTCATCCCGACCATGCAGGAGGGGTCGGTCACGCCGGTGATCGTGCGTGTGCCCAAGATCTCGCTCTACGAATCGGTCAAGATGGAAACCGAGGCGATGAAGGCCATCATGAAGGTGCCTGAGGTCAAGATGGTCGTCTCCAGGCTCGGGCGCGGCGAATCGGCCGCCGATCCCGGCCAGCCGCATGAGTCCGACCCCATCGTGACCTTGAAGCCGCGCAAGGAATGGCGCGACGGGTACACCCAGGACGATATCGCCAACGATATCCGCGACAAGCTCAAGAACCTGCCCGGGGTCGAGTTGGCCATCAGCCAGCCGATCGCCGCCCGGGTCGACGAGATGGTGTCTGGCGTGCGTTCGCAGGTGGCCATCAAGCTCTTCGGCGACGATCTCGCCGTGCTCAAGGACAAGGGTGACGCCATCGCCCGGGTGCTGTCCTCGGTCGGCGGCTCGACCGACCTGCGGGTCGAGAAAGTCTCCGGGCAGGAGTACCTGACGATCAGGATCGACCGGGCGGCGATCGCGCGCTTCGGCATCAACGTCGAGGACGTCAACGATGTCATAGAGATCGCCATCAAGGGGCGCGACGCCACCCTGATCTACGAAGGGGAGCGGCGCTACACCGCGGTGGTGCGCTTTCCGGAGGCCTACCGCGGGAACATCGAGTCGATCTCGGGCATCCTGCTGACCGCGCCCTCCGGGGCCGTGGTCCCCCTCAAGGACCTGGCCGACATCACACTGGCCGACGGTCCGGCGCAGGTGTCGCGCGAATCCGCCAAGCGGCGACTGGTGGTCGGCGCCAACGTGCAGGGCCGCGACCTGGGCGGCTTTGTCGCCGAGGCGCAGGCGCGCATCGCCGCGGAGGTGCCGCTGCCGGAAGGCTATTACCTGGCATGGGGCGGGCAGTTCGAGAACATGGAGCGCGCCATGAGCCGTCTGATGATCATCATTCCCATCACTATCGGCGCGATCTTCTTCTTGTTGTTCATGCTGTTCGACTCGGCGCGCTATGCCACGCTCGTGATCACGGTGCTGCCGCTGGCCGCCATCGGCGGCATCGTCGGGCTTGCCGTCAGCGGCGAATACCTGAGCGTGCCTGCCGCGGTCGGTTTCATCAACCTGTGGGGCATCGCCGTGCTCAATGGCGTGGTGCTGGTGAGCTTCATCCGCCAGTTGCGGCAGCAGGGCATGGACCAGATGCACGCCATCATCGAAGGCTGCACGCACCGCTTTCGCCCGGTGATGATGACCGCCTCGGTGGCCATGCTGGCATTGATTCCGATGCTGTTTTCCACCGGGCCGGGATCGGAAGTCACGCGGCCGCTGGCCGTGGTGGTGATCGGCGGGCTGTTTTCCTCGACGGCGCTGACCCTGCTGGTGGTGCCTGTGCTATACCGCTGGTTCGAAGAGCCGCAGCGTGAACCCCTTGCATGAACCTCGACCCGGTCATTCCGTTCTTCCTGCTGGGCATCCTGGCCCGCCTGGTGAAGTCGGATCTGCGCCTGCCGGAGGCGCTCTACGAGGCGCTCTCGGTGTATCTCCTGCTGGCCCTGGGCCTCAAGGGCGGC
>Ga0315904_10000785_pt1 | contig 50447 bp, 44 predicted proteins | sample LakEriMetagenome_6_FD_203529 | JGI IMG/M metagenome (GOLD analysis project Ga0315904, IMG submission 203529) | Freshwater fungal communities from buoy surface, Lake Erie, Ohio, United States - Buoy 12 MA120 | ecosystem: Environmental > Aquatic > Freshwater > Lake | place: USA: Lake Erie, Ohio...
GCGGCGTGCAGGCCGTGCTGCAGCGCTACAAGGAGCTGCAGGACATCATCGCGATCCTCGGCATGGACGAGCTCTCCGAAGAGGACAAGCTCACCGTGTTCCGCGCCCGCAAGATCCAGCGCTTCCTCTCGCAGCCCTTCAACGTCGCCAAGGTGTTCACCGGCCAGGACGGCAAGATCGTCCCGCTCAAGGACACCATCCGCGGCTTCAAGGGCATCCTCGAGGGCCAGTACGACAACCTCCCCGAGCAGGCCTTCTACATGGTCGGCTCGATCGACGAGGCCGTCGAGAAGGCCAAGACGCTGCAGTAAGCGCGACGACGCACGCGCCACCGCAGCACACCGCATACGAGAGCACACGCACATGGCCGCCGACAGCACCATCCACTGCGACATCGTCAGCGCCGAGGGCGAGATCTTCTCCGGCCCCGCGAAGATGGTGTTCGTGCCGGCGACCCAGGGCGAGATCGGCATCGCGCCGCGGCATGCGCCGCTGCTGACGCTCATCAAGTCCGGTGAAGTGCGCGTGCAGACGCCGACGGGCGAGGAGCTGATGTTCTTCGTCGGCGGCGGCGCGCTCGAGGTGCAGCCCAAGAAAGTGACGGTGCTCGCCGACACCGCGCTGCGCGCCAAGGACATCGATGAGGCCGCGGCCCTCGAGGCCAAGAAGCGCGCCGAAGAAGCCCTGCAGGGCAAGATCGACAAGCTCGAGCAGGCCGAAGCGCTCGCCGAGCTCGCCCGCGCCGCGGCCCAGCTCAAGATGCTCGAGAAGCTCCGCAAGATCCGGGGCTGAACGCCCGGCGCGTCCTCATGACGCTCTCCATCGTCATCCTCGCAGCGGGCCAAGGCAAGCGGATGAACTCCGCGTTGCCCAAGGTCCTGCAGCCGCTCGCCGGCCGTCCGCTGCTGGGCCATGTGATCGCCGCCGCGAGCACGCTCGCGCCCGCCGCGGTGCATGTGGTCTACGGCCATGGCGGCGAGCAGGTGCGCGCCGCGCTCGATGCCGCGCTCACCGCCGCCGCGCCGCGCAGCTCCTGGGTGCTCCAGGCTGAACAAAAAGGCACCGGGCACGCCGTGCAGCAGGCATTGCCCGCGCTGCGCGACGACGAGATCGCGCTCGTGCTCTACGGCGATGTGCCGCTGGTTCAGCCGGACACCCTGCGCGCGCTGGTCGCGCTCGCCGGCCCCAAGTCGCTCGGCCTGCTCACCGTCGAGCTGCCCGACCCCACGGGCTACGGGCGCATCGTGCGCGACGCGCGCGGCAAGGTGCTGCGGATCGTCGAGCAGAAGGACGCCAACGCCCGCGAACGCAAGATCCGCGAGGGCAACACCGGCATCATGGCGGTGCCGGTCAAGCGGCTGCGCGGCTGGCTCGGCAAGCTGCGCAACGCCAATGCCCAGGGCGAGTACTACCTCACCGACATCATCGCGATGGCCGTGAAGGACAAGGTCAAGGTCGCTGCGCTCATGGCGCCGACCGTCGCCGAGGTGCTCGGCATCAACGACAAGGCGCAGCTCGCCGAGGTCGAGGCGGAGCTGCGCCGCCTGCGTGCGCGTGCGCTGCTCGCGGCGGGCGTCACGCTCGCGGACCCCGCGCGCATCGACATCCGCGGTGAGGTGACCACGGGAGGCGACGTCTCCCTCGATGTCAACGTGGTGCTCGAGGGCCGCGTGGTGCTCGGCGACGGCGTCGTCGTCGGCCCGGGCTGCGTTTTGCGCGATTGCGAGATCGCCGCTGGCGCCCGCATCCACGCCCATTGCGTGCTCGAACAGTGCACGGTGGGCCCCGGCGCGCTGGTCGGCCCGTTCGCTCGGCTGCGTCCTGGCGCGGCGCTCGGGCCCGAGGTCCACATCGGCAACTTCGTCGAGATCAAGAACTCGGCCATGGGCGCGGGCTCGAAGGCCAACCACCTCGCCTATGTCGGCGACGCCACCGTGGGCGAGCGCGCCAACATCGGCGCCGGCACCATCGTCGCCAACTACGACGGCGCCAACAAGCACCACACCGCCATCGGCGCTGACGCGCATACCGGCTCGAACTCCGTGCTGGTCGCGCCGGTCAGCATCGGCGAGGGTGCCACGGTCGGCGCCGGCTCCACCATCACCAAAGATGTGCCGGCCGGTACGCTCGCGGTCGCCCGCGGCAAGCAGGTGGCGATCGAGGGTTGGAAGCGGCCGGTGAAGAACGGGGGTCGCGGGGGCGGGGGCGGTCGCGGCCCGGCCCGGTCTTGATGTCTTGTCGTTCTTGACGTTTCTTGCATAGCCTTTTTTCGGTCGCGGAGTAACATAACCCCATGTGCGGCATCGTCGGCGCCATCGCCCAACGTGACATCGTCCCTGTGCTCGTCGAGGGTCTGCGCCGCCTCGAGTACCGGGGCTACGACTCCGCCGGCGTCGCCGTCGTCAACGGTACCGGCCACCTCAAGCGGGTCCGCACCGTCGGCAAGGTGCAGCGCCTGCAGGACGCGATGGACGCCTCCCCGACCCACGGCCACCTCGGCATCGCGCACACCCGCTGGGCCACCCACGGCGTGCCCTCCGAGCGCAACGCCCATCCGCACATCTCGGCGGACGGCCTCGCCATCGTCCACAACGGCATCATCGAGAACCACGACGAGCTGCGTGCGGAACTGCAGGCCAAGGGCTACGCCTTCACCTCCGAGACCGACACCGAGGTCATCGCGCACCGCATCCACGAGCACCTCGGCCTCCATGGCGACCTCTTCAAGGCGGTGCGCGCGACCGTGTCCGAGCTGCAGGGCGCCTATGCGCTCGCGGTGGTGAGCGAATCCGACCCGGAGCGCATCATCCTCGCGCGCGAGGGCTGCCCGGTGGTGATCGGCCTCGGCGAGGGCGAGAACTTCGTCGCCTCGGACGTCGCGGCGCTGCTGCCGGTCACGCGCAGCTTCATGTTCCTCGAGGAAGGCGACGTCGCCGAAGTGCGCCGCACCGCCATCCGCGTGCTCGACCGCGACGGCAACTCGGCCGCGCGCGAGGTGCGCCAGAGCGAGCTCTCGGCCGCCGCCGCCGACAAGGGCCAGTATCCGCACTTCATGCTCAAGGAGATCCACGAGCAGCCGCGCGCGATCGCCGACACCCTCACCGAGCGCGTGGCCCACGGTCGCTTGCTCGAGGCGGCCTTCGGTCCGGCCGCGATGAAGGTGTTCGGCGAGGTCGAGCACGTGCACATCGTCGCCTGCGGCACGAGCTATCACGCCGGTTGCGTCACGCGCTATCTCATCGAGCAGATCGCCAAGATCCCCTGCGTGGTCGAGATCGCGAGCGAGTACCGTTACCGCCAGCCGGTGGTGCCCAAGAACTCGCTGTTCGTCACCATCTCCCAGTCGGGTGAGACGGCCGACACGCTCGCCGCGCTGCGGCTCGCCAAGGCGGGCGGCTACCTGTCATCGCTCGCGATCTGCAACGTGCCCGAGAGCTCCTTGGTGCGCGAATCCGAGCTCGTGATGCTCACGCGCGCGGGTCCGGAGATCGGCGTCGCCTCCACCAAGGCCTTCACCACGCAGCTGACGGCGCTCGCGCTGCTGGTGGTGGCGCTCGCGCGCCGCAACGGCGCAGGCCCCGAGGTCGAGCATACCCTGGTGTCGCGGCTCGTCGAACTGCCCGGCATGATGGAGAAGACGCTCGCGCTCGACCCCGTCATCCGCGAGCTCGCCAAGCGCTTCGCGGACAAGCACCACGCGCTGTTCCTCGGTCGCGGCACCATGCACCCCATCGCCATGGAAGGCGCGCTCAAGCTCAAGGAGATCTCCTACATCCACGCCGAGGCCTATGCGGCGGGCGAGCTCAAGCACGGACCGCTCGCGCTGGTCGATGACGACATGCCGGTGGTGGTGGTCGCACCGAACACCGACCTGCTCGAGAAGCTCAAGTCGAACATGATGGAAGTGCGCGCGCGCGGCGGCGAGCTCATCGTGTTCGCCGACCCGGATGCCGGCATCGAGCCTTCCGAGGGGGTCACGGTGATCACCATGCCGCGGCATGTGAGCTACCTGCAGGCCGCGGTGGTCTATACCCTGCCGCTGCAGCTGCTCTCGTACCATGTGGCGATCCTGCGGGGCACCGACGTCGACCAGCCGCGCAACCTCGCCAAGAGCGTGACGGTCGAATAGCGCGGCTCAGCGCCGCGCGATGCCCCGCTCATACCAGTCTTTCGAGCGGTTGACGGCGCGCACCACCAGCAGCATGACCGGCACCTCGACGAGGACGCCGACCACGGTCGCCAGCGCGGCGCCTGACTGGATCCCGAACAGGCCGATCGCCACGGCCACCGCAAGCTCGAAGAAATTGGACGCGCCGATCAGCGCCGACGGGCAGGCGACCGCATGCGGCTCGCGCGCGAGGCGGTTGAGGCCGTAAGCGAGCGACGAGGTGAGGAGCACCTGCACCAGGATCGGCACGGCGATCAGCGCGATCACCAAGGGCTGCTGCAGCACGGCGTCGCCCTGCAGGCCGAAGAGCAGCACCAGCGTCGCCAGCAGCGCGACGATGGACGCGGTGCCGGCCGCGCGCTCGAAGCGCGCCATCGCGTCGCCACCGGTCCGCAGCAGCCGGCGCCGGATCCACTGCGCGACGAGCAGCGGCGCGCCGATGTAGAGGACCACCGAGCCGAGCAGGGTCTCCCAAGGCACGACGATGCTCGACACGCCGAGCAGCAGCGCCACGATCGGCGCGAACGCGAACACCATGATGGCGTCGTTGAGCGCTACCTGCGACAGGGTGAACGCCGGGTCGCCGCGGGTGAGCCGGCTCCACACGAAGACCATCGCGGTGCAGGGCGCGGCGGCGAGGATGATCAGCCCCGCGATGTACTGCTCGATCTCGTCCGCCGGCAGCAGGTCGGCGAACAGGTGCTGCAGGAAGAAGGCGGCCAGCAGCGCCATCGAGAACGGCTTCACGAGCCAGTTGACCGCAAGCGTGATGCCGATGCCGCGCGCGTGCTGCGAGACGTCGCGGATGGCGCGCAGGTCGATCTTGACCAGCATCGGGATGATCATCACCCAGATCAACACGCCGACCGGCAGGTTGATCCGCGCGTACTCGAGACCGGCGAGCGCAACGAAGGTCTGCGGCGCGAGGTTGCCGAGCAGGATGCCAAGCCCGATGCAGGCGAGCACCCATAGCGTGAGGTAGCGTTCGAAGAAGCCCATGTGTCCTCCGTGATCGATGCGGCTGCAGGCCTGTGCGGCTACACGCCTGTCGGGCTATACGCCCGTCAGGCGGCGGGCGCTTGCGGCCAAGCGGTCGGGCGCAAGCGCCTCGGGTGGCAAGGCGATGAACGCGTCGATCCGCCGGCGCATCCGCTCCAATGTGTCTTGGAAGGCCAGCAGCTTGACGGCATCCGGGGCATCGCCGGCGCTCGGGTCGTCGTAGCCCCAATGGGCGGTCGCGGGTGCGCCCGGGAACACCGGGCAGGCCTGGTCGGCGGCGCCGCAGACCGTGATCACAAGGTCGATGCGCGGTGCGCCAGGGCCCCGGAGTTCGTCCCAGCTCTTGCTGCGCAGGCCGTCCGTGGCGATGCCGGCCTCCTGCAGCGTGCGCAGCGCGAGGGGGTTGGGGCGGCCCTCCGGGCGCGGGCTGCTGCCGGCGGAGTGTGCGACGAATCGACTCCCACCCGCATGGTGGAGGTAGCCCTCCGCGAGGATGCTGCGGGCGGAGTTGTGGGTGCAGAGGAACAGCACGGAGATCGGGGCAGGGGAGTCCATGGCAAGCGCTACCGACAGAAAGGGGCTACGGTAATATCACCACATGGATGTTTCACGCACTTTGCTGTTTGCAGCCTCGGTCGTCCTCCTGTCGGCGGCGACCGTCCCGTCGCCTGCTGCCACACCTGCTGCCACGCCCGCCGCCACCCCGGTCGCACAGACCGCCGACGCCCGGGCCTCGGCCTTCTTCGAGCGCGCCTTCGATGAACGCGTCGCCGCGAGCCCGGAGTTCGCGGCGCAGCTCGGCCAGCGCCTGCGCTACGGCGAATGGACGCCGCTCACGGAGGCGGAGCGTGCCGCCAGCCTCGAACGCACCCGCCGCCAGCTCGCCGAGCTCGAACGCGACATCGACCGTGCTGCGCTCGCACCGCAAGGGCAGCTCTCGTACGACATCTTCGCCGCCAACGCCAAGCGGACGATCGCAGGGGCCGAGTGGCAGTACCACGGCTATGTCTTCGACCAGATGAACGGTCTGCAGTCGCGCATCCCGGCGTTCCTCATCAACACCCATCGGGTGGAGAGCGTGGCGGACGCCGAGGCCTACATCGCACGCCTCGAGGGCGTTTCGAGGCGGGTCGACGACGCGATCGCCTGGGCGACCGAGTCCGAGCGCCGCGGCGTCCTGCCGCCGAAATTCGTGTTCCCGTATGTGGCCTCCGACGCGCGCAACGTCATCACCGGCGCGCCGTTCGGCGCCGCTGCAGGCGAGACCGCCGTCGCGTCCGGCACGGTGGCCGAAAGCCCCTTGTGGGCCGACATCAAGGGGAAGGTCGGCGCGCTGCAGACCGACGAGGCGACGCGCGTACGGTTGCTGGCCGCAGCGGAGCGCGCGTTGCGCGGCTCGGTGGAGCCCGCCTATCGCCGCATCATCGCGTATGCCGAAGGCGCCGAACGGCGCGCCGGCACCGACGATGGCATCTGGCGCTTGCCGGAGGGCACGCGCTATTACGACCACCTGCTCGCGGGGTACACCACCACCTCGATGACGGCGGAGGAGATCCATGCCGTCGGGCTCGCGGAGGTCGCGCGCATCGAGGGCGAGATGCGCGCGATCATGCAGCAGGTCGGCTTCAAGGGCGCCCTGCCGGAATTTTTCGAGGCAGTGCGCAAGGACCCGCGCTTCTACTATCCCGACTCACCGGAAGGCAAGGCGGCCTACCTCGCGGAGGCGACCCGCGTGATCGACGACATGCGCACCCGCTTGCCGCAGCTTTTCCGCACGCTGCCGAAGGCGCCGATGGTCGTGAAGGCCGTCGAGCCGTTCCGCGAGAAGTCGGCGGGCAAGGCGTTCTACTCGGCGCCCTCCGCCGATGGCAAGCGCCCGGGCGTCTATTACGCCAACCTCTACCGCATGGCCGACATGCCGAAGTACGAGCTGCCGGCGCTCGCCTACCACGAGGGCATCCCGGGCCATCACATGCAGCTCGCGATCGCAGGCGAGCTCGATGCATTGCCGCGCTTCCGCCGCTTCGGCGGGTTCACGGCGTATTCCGAGGGCTGGGGCTTGTACACCGAACGCCTGCCCAAGGAGCTCGGGCTCTACGCCGACCCGTACGAGGACTTCGGGCGCCTCACCATGGAGATGACGCGCGCGGTGCGCCTCGTCGTCGATACGGGATTGCACGCCAAGCGTTGGACGCGCGAGCAGGTGATCCAGTACCACCTCGAGAAGCTGCCTATGACGCGCGACGCCGCCACCAAGGCCACCGAGCGTTACGTCGTCATGCCGGGGCAGGCGACCGCCTACACGGTCGGCATGCTCAAGATCGTGGCGCTGCGCGAGAAAGCCAAGGCCGCGCTCGGTCCGCGCTTCGACATCCGCGACTTCCACGACGTGGTGCTGCGCTCGGGCGCGCTGCCGCTCGAACTGCTCGAACAGCAGGTCGACGCTTGGGTCGCCGCGACGCGCTGAAGCCCCGCGCGCCTCGGCGCGTCAGCGCAGTTCGTACTCGAAGGTGCTGACGACGCGCAGGCGCTTGGTGCGTGAACTGCGGTCATCGCCGCCCGGGTCCTCGCCCGAGAGCGTGATGACGCCCTGGTTGGCGCTGCGCAGGCGGCCAAGCTGCGCGCCGGCTTCGGCGGCGAACTTCGTGCCCTGTTCGCGGGCGTTGCGCGTCGCCTCGGTGATCAGCGAGGCCTTGGCCTCATTGAAGCCGCGCAGCTCGTACCAGGGGCCGTTGCCGGGCTCGATGGAGACGCCGGCTGCGACCAGGGGGTCGGTGGCGAGCGCCGCGTCGGCGACCGCCGCCACGCGCGCCGACTTCACCAGCACACGACCGACGCCGTTGTAGCGGAACGGCTGGTTGGCCTGCGCGTACTCGCGCGACAGGAGGTCCTGGATCTCGAGCGGCCGGACCTGGATCTCGTCGTCCTTGAAACCTGCGCCCTTGAGGAACGCGACGACCCGGTCACGGTCGCCGTTCAGCGCCTGCTGCACCTCGCCGAAGCCGTTGCCCGCCCGCCGGAACGCGAGCGTCCAGGTGGCGTAGTCGCTCTCGACGCTGCGCTCGGCCAGCCCCTTCACCGTGATGGAGCGGTCGGCCATCCGGAAGCGCTCGAGGCCGTGGCTGACGGCATACCCGGCGGCCACGAGGCCGAGGGCGAGCAGCAGCGCGGGGACAAAGGCCCGCGCGAGGCGGGAAGAGGGAGGCGGGGAAGGCGTATCCATGCGGGTTCGACCCGCGATCCGCGGGGGAGTTCACGGTACCGGGCCCGTCGGGTCTGCCAGAATCCACTCGGGGTGCCCGATCGCCTCTGGTGGGATCGGCGCCAGCCCCGCCCCTCGGCAGCGGCCGGTGGGCGTCTGACGTGGAGGAAGTCCTTGATGACACGCTTTGTGCCCGTGCTGCTCGGTATGGCAGCGGTTTTCGCGAGCACCGCCGATGCCAAGGGGGAATTCAAGTCCGGCAACGAGATCAAGGCCGGTCTCGAGGGGTGGGTCGACAAGGGCTCCACCGAGTACGTCCGCGATGCGATGGCGTTCGGTTACGTCATCGGGGTGCACGACGCCCTGTCCGGTGCCGTCGTCTGCCGCGGAGAGAACGTCACGCAAGGCCAGGTGATCGACGTCGTCCTGAAGTACATGCGCCAGAACCCGGAGGTCCTCGACCGCAGCGCCGACCAGGTCGTCGCCGCGGCCCTCACGGCCGTCTGGCCCTGCGCCGAGACCTGACGCTGCGCGGTTCAGCCGCGGACGAGCGTCGCCGCGAGGTCGTGGTCGTCCGCCCGGGTGATGCGCACCCGCGCGAACTCGCCCACCGGCAGGTCCCCGCCGCCGCGCACCCGCACGACGCCGTCCACCTCGGGTGCATCGCCGCGCGACCGCGCGAGGGCGACGTTGCCCTCGATCGCGTCCACCAGCACCGTCTCCTCGCGGCCGACCCGGGTCGCGAGGCGGGCGGCGCTGATCCGCTGCGCGCGTTCCATGAAACGCGCGAGGCGTTCCTCCTGGACCTCCGGGTCGATGTGCACACCCGCATCGTTGGCGCGCGCGCCCTCGACCGGTGAATATTTGAACGCGCCGACGCGGTCGAGCTGGGCCTCGTCGAGCCAGGCGAGCAGCTCCTCGAACTCGGCCTCGGTCTCGCCGGGGAAGCCGACGATGAAGGTGCTGCGCAGCACGAGATCCGGACAGGTGCGCCGCCATTCGCGCAGCCGGTCCAGCGTGCCCTCGGCAGCAGCCGGCCGCTTCATGCGCTTGAGGACGGTCGGACTGCCGTGCTGGAAGGGGATGTCGAGATAGGGCAGTACCTTGCCTTCGGCCATGAGCGGCAGCACGGCGTCGACGTGCGGGTAGGGGTAGACGTAGTGCATCCGCACCCAGACCCCGAGCGAACCCAAGCCCCGCGCGAGGTCGATGAAGCGCGTCTCGTACTCCGCGCCCTGCCAGCTCGCCGGTGCGTACCGCAGGTCCGAACCATAGGCGCTGGTGTCCTGCGAGATCACGAGCAGCTCGCGTACACCGGCGCGCACCAGCCGCTCGGCCTCGCGCAGGACATCGTCGATGCGGCGGCTGGCGAGCTTGCCGCGCAGATCGGGGATGATGCAGAAGCTGCACTTGTTGTTGCAGCCTTCGGAGATCTTGAGATAAGCGTAGTGGCGCGGCGTGAGGCGCACGCCTTGCGGCGGCACGAGGTCGAGGAACGGATCGTGCTTCGGTGGCAGGTGCTGGTGCACCGCAGCGAGCACGTCGTCGTAGGCATGGGGGCCTGTGACCTTGAGCACGCGCGGATGCCGGTCGAGGATGCGCTGCGGGTTCGCCCCGAGGCAGCCGGTGACGACCACCTTGCCGTTCTGCTCCAGCGCCTCGCCGATGGCGTCCAGCGACTCGTCGATCGCCGAGTCGATGAAGCCGCAGGTGTTGACCACGACCAGGTCGGCCGAGTCGTAGTCGGGCGCGACGGCATAGCCTTCGGCGCGCAGCTGCGTGAGGATGCGTTCGGAATCGACCAGCGCCTTGGGGCAGCCTAGGCTGACGAAGCCGACCTTGGGTGTACGGCGTGTTTTTGCGACGGGCATGGATCATTTTACCGCCTCTTGGTCGCGCCTGTCCGCAGGGGGGTACGGGGGGCGCAGGCGGCGGCCACACGCCGCGGCAAGCGGCTCTGGCGGCTCACCGAAGGCGCGGGTAGGCTCTGCCGACCACAGCGGAGGGGGTGTCAGGACCGCAGGTGGCGGATACGGGCATCTGACGGGGGAGCCATGGCGCTCGATGACATGCACAGCAAGGCCCGCGAGCGGTTCGGTCGCGAGTACTACCGGCGGTTCTACCGTGATGGGCGTACCTCGGTGGCTTCGCGCGCGGAGATGGCGCGGCGCGCGGAGTTCATCGCAGCCTATGTGCGCCATATCGACTGTCCGGTGGCGAGCATCCTCGATGCCGGCTGCGGTCTCGGCCTGATGCGCGAGCCGCTGATGCGCGCGCTGCCGGGCGCCGCCTGGGTCGGTCTCGAGTACAGCGAATATCTTTGCGAGCGCTACGGCTGGACGCAGGGCAGCCTCGCCGACTGGCGTCCGCGCAAGCCTTTCGACCTCGTGGTCTGCTACGACGTGTTGCAGTATCTGGATGATGCGGCGGCTGCCAAGGCGATGGCCAATTTCGCGCGGATGTGCCGCGGGGTGCTGTATTTTTCAGCCCTGACGCGCCGGGACTGGCGCGAGAACGCCGACCAGTCGCGCACCGATCCCGACGTGACCATGCGCAGCGCCGACTGGTACCGGTCCCGCCTGAAGCGGCACTTCCGGCAGGCCGGCGCCGGGTTCTGGCTGCGCAAGGGCTCGCCCCTCGTCACCTGGGAACTCGAGACGGCGGGTTGACCGACCCGGCCGACATCGGGCGTCGCGCTTGCGGACGGCGTGTCCGGGAACTTCGGGTACACTCGGCGTTTCCGTGACTTTTGGGGGAAAGCCATGCTGGGGTTGATGCAGGACCATCCGTTGCTGATCTCGAACCTGATCGAGTTCGCTGCGCGCCACCATGCCAAGCAGGAGATCGTCTCGCGCCGCGTCGAGGGCGACCTGCACCGCTACACCTACCGTGATGCCGCGATACGCTCGCGCCGTCTCGCCCACGCCCTCGATGCGCTCGGGCTTGCGCAGGGCGCGCGTGTCGCGACCCTCGCCTGGAACGGCTACCGGCACTTCGAGCTTTACTACGGCGTGAGCGGCAGCGGACGTGTGGTGCACACGCTCAACCCGCGCCTGCCGCCCGACCAGTTGGTGTGGATCGTCAACGACGCGGCGGACGAGGTCTTCTGTTTCGACATGACCTTCCTGCCGCTCGTGAAGGCGGTCGCCGCGAAGTGTCCGACCGTGAAGCATTGGGTGGCGCTCTGCGAGGCGGACGCGCTGCCCGCGGATACGGGTATCCCGGGGCTCGTGAGCTACGAGGCCTGGATCGCGCCGCATCGTGGCGAGTATGCCTGGCCGCAGTTCGACGAACGCTCGGCCGCCGCGCTCTGCTACACGAGCGGCACCACCGGTGACCCGAAGGGCGTGCTGTACAGCCATCGCTCGACGCTGCTGCACGCCATCACTGCGGCGCTGCCGGATGCGCAGGCCCTGAGTTCGGTCGGAGCCATCCTGCCCGTCGTGCCGATGTTCCACGTCAACGGCTGGGGCATCCCCTACGGTGCGCCGATGGCCGGCATGAAGCTCGTATTCCCGGGCCCCGCGCTCGACGGCAAGTCGGTGTACGAGCTCATCGAGGCCGAGCAGGTCACGATGGCCGCGGGCGTGCCGACCGTCTGGCTCGCGATGCTGAACCATGTGCAGGGCAACGGGCTGCGCTTCAACACGCTGCGGCGCACGATGATCGGCGGCTCGGCGGTGCCGCCGTCGATGATCCGCGCGTTCCGTGCCATGGGCGTCGATGTGCTGCACGGTTGGGGCATGACCGAGACCTCGCCGCTCGGCACCGGCAGCAGCTTCAAGTCCATGCACACCGGCCTCGATGAAGAGGGCAAAGTGGCGGTGCTCGCCAAGCAAGGTCGAGCGATCTTCGGCGTCGACATGAAGGTGGTCGATCCCGAGGGGCGGGAACTCCCCTGGGACGGAACGTCCGCGGGGGACCTCCTGGTGCGCGGCCCCTGGGTGGTATCGAATTATTTCCGGCGCGAGAGCGAGCCGCTGCTGCAGGACGGCTGGTTCCCGACCGGCGACGTCGCTACCATCGACGAAGACGGCTTCATGCAGATCACGGACCGCAGCAAGGACGTCATCAAATCCGGCGGCGAGTGGATCAGCTCCATCGACATCGAGAACATCGCGATGGCCCATCCGGCGGTGGCGATGGCCGCTTGCATCGCCGTGCCGCACCCGAAGTGGGACGAGCGGCCGTTGCTCGTGGTGGTGCCGAAGCCGGGTGCGACGCCGACCGCGGCCGAGCTGCGTGCGTTCTATGAGGGCAAGGTCGCCAAGTGGCAGGTGCCGGACGACGTGGTGTTCGTCGATGCGATCCCGCTCGGGGCGACCGGCAAGATGCAGAAGTCGATCCTGCGCGAACGATTCCGCGACCACCCGCTGCCGGCCTGATGCGGCGCGCGCTCGCGGTCGGGGGCTTGCTGGGCGCGGCGCTGGTCGCCTACCTCGCGAGTTGGCCCGTGCCGGTGGCACCGGTCGCGTGGCAGCCCGCGCCCTCGTCGGGTTACACCGGCGTGCATGCGGCCAACACCCGCTTGGCCGGCTTGCAGCGCATCGAGCTCGGCGGCCATGAGGGTCCGGAGCACATCGCGATCGGACCTGACGGACTTCTGTATGCGGCTGTAGACGGCGGTCGGGTGCTGCGGATGACACCCGACGGCGGCGCCCGTACGGTGTTCGCGGACACCGGCGGCCGCGTGCTCGGGTTCGACTTCGATGCTGCAGGTCGCATGATCGCCGCCGACGCGGTGCGCGGCCTGCTCGCCATCGACCGTGCGGGCGCGGTGCGCGTGCTGGTCGCGGAAGTCGACGGCGAGCCCTTGCGCTACGCCGATGCCGTCATCGTGGCGCCCGACGGCAAGGTCTACTTCACCGATGCATCGCGCCGGTTCTCGCCGCGCGAATGGGGCGGGACGTTCGAGGCGAGCGTGCTCGACATCCTCGAGAACTCCGCCACCGGTCGCGTGTTGGTGTACGACCCGGCGACGGGCGTGGTGCAGCGCGTGGCGGGCGGCCTCAGTTTCCCGAACGGCATCGTGATGACGCAGGACGGTGCCTCGCTGCTCGTCGTCGAGACCGGGCGCTATCGCGTGTGGCGCATCGCCGCCGCGGCGCGCGGGCTCGATCTCTCGCAGCCGGCGACGGCCGCCGCGACTGTGCTGCTTGATGGCCTGCCAGGCTACCCCGACAACCTCATGCGCGGCCTCGAAGGGCGCATCTGGATGGGGTTCACCAAGCCGCGCAGCAAGGTGGTCGATGCGCTCGCGCCCTATCCGGCGCTGCGCAAGGTGACGCTGCGGTTGCCGCGGTCGATGTGGCCGGTGCCAGAACCCTACGGCCACGTGGTCGCCTTCACCGAGGACGGTCGTATCGTCGCTGACCTGCAGGACCCTGCGGGCACGTATCCCGAGACCACGGCCGTCACCGAGACCGCCGACCGCCTCTACGTGCAGAGCCTGCACGCGTCCTGGATCGGTTGGCGCCCGCGCTGAGCGCGCCGCGCGCGGCGCCTTACAGCAGCGCGCCCGACGCCTCCGGCTGGGTGCCGCGCTCGATGTTGCGCGGCTCGTGGCCATCGGGCGGCATCAGCTTGTACATCACCGGCGTGACGAGCCTCGCGAGCAGCGTCGAGGTGATGAGACCGCCGATGATCACCCAGGCCATGGGCGAATAAAGCCCGGAGTTCTGGATCGCGAGCGGCAACAGGCCGCCGATGGCGGTCGCCGAAGTGAGCAGGATGGGCAGGAAGCGGATCTCGCCGGCCTGCTCGATCGCCTCGTCGAGCGGCACGCCGTCCTCGCGCAACTGGTTGGTGAAGTCCACCAACAGTATCGAGTTCTTGATCTCGATGCCGATCAGCGCGATGAAGCCGATGCTGGCAGTGAAGGAGATCTCGTTGCCGGTGACGAGCAGCATCAGCATCCCGCCGAGCACGCCGAGCGGCACCACCGTGAGCACGATCAGCGTCGAGCGGAAGCTGCCGAACTCGAGCACCAGGATCGCGAAGATGCCGAAGATCGCGACGATCGCCGCCGTGCCGATGCCGGCGAAGGACTCGGCGCCCGCCTCGGCGTCGCCGCCGAGCACATAGCGATAGCCGCGCGGCCACTCGACCTTGTCGAGACGGTCGACGACGTCCGCGGTGACCTTGCCCGTGTTGAGGCCTCGATCCACCTGCGCCGTGACGGTGACCGCGCGCTCGCGGGCGAAGCGCGAGATCAGCACCGGGGCCGGTTCGAAACCGATGCTCGCCACCTGCGACAGCGGCAGCGATCCGCCGGTGACGGTGGTCAGACGCGCTTCGCCGAGCGAACGCAGGTCGGCACGCCCCTCGAAGGGCGGCCGGACTATGATCGGATACTGCTCGCCGTCCTCGTCCTTGAAAGTGCCGGCCTGCAGGCCCGAGACGGCGAGCCGCACCGTGCGATCGATCTCCACGGCCGGCACGCCGAGCAGCGCGGCCTTGGCGGTGTCGGCCTCCACCTTGATGTTGGTGCGGGTGAACTTGAGCGGATTGCGCACGTCGCGGGTGCCGGGCGATGCCTCGAGCAGCGCTTCGACCTCGCGGGCGAGGCGGTCCAGCGTCGCGAGGTCGGGGCCGACGATGCGGATCGCGACCGGCGCGGCGACGGGCGGCCCGTTCTGGAATTCGCGCACCGAGATGCGCGCGCCGGGATAGCCGTCGAGCCGTTGGCGCAGCGCGTCGAGGTCAGCCGGGGTGCTCCGCGACCGGTACTCCTCGAGCACGCCGAGCACTTCCGCGTACGACGCCGACTCCTGGCGCTGGATGTGGTTGTAGTACACCTGCGGGTTGCCGCGGCCGAGGTTCGCCGACACCGCTCGGATGCCCGGCACCTTGCGCACCTCGTCCTCGACGAAACGCAGTGCGCGGTCGGTCTCCGCGTAGCTCGTGCCGGTGGGCGTGTCGATCTGCACCAGGAACTGAGGTGTGTCGGCCTTGGGGAAGAGGCTCGAGCCGAGCACCGGCACCAACAGCACCGAGACCAGCAACGAACCGCCGATCGCGGCGGCCACGGTCGCCTTCGGTCGCGCGAGGCAGTAGTGCAGCGCGGGGCGATAGTAGCGGTGGATCCCGTCCATGATCCGTTGGAGCAGGCGGTTGCCGTGCCCGGACTCCGCCGGGTCCAGCATCCGGCTGGCCAGGAACGGGATGATGAAGAGCGCGATCAGGAGCGAGCCGATGATGGTCGCGACCACGGCGCTCGGCAGCACGCGGATGAACTTGCCGGCGGTACCGGGCAAGGCCATCAGCGGCAAGAAGGCGAACACCAGCGTCGCCGTGCAGCCGAGGATCGCGACGAAGATCTGCCGCGTCCCGGCGATCGCAGCGCGGGTGCGGTCGTATCCCATGCGCAGGTGACGCGCGATGTTCTCGACCGCGACGATCGAATCGTCGACCAGGAGGCCGAGCGCCACGACGAAGCCTGCGATGGACAGCTGGTTGAGCGAGAAGCCGAGGAAATACAGCACCGCGATGCCGAAGGCGAGCGACAGCGGGATCGAGATCATGACGATGCTCGCCGCGCGCAAGCCGAGCGGCAGCAGCGTCAGCAGCACCACCGCGATGGCGATGCCGAAATCCATGTACAGGCGGTCGAGGCGCGTGGCGACGTTGCGCGACTGGTCGAAGGCGAGATCCAGGGAGATGCGCTTCGGCAGGCCCGCCTTCCAGCGATCGACGGCGGAGACGACCGCCTCGCGCACGTCGAGCACGTTGTAGCCCGACTTCATGTTGGCGGTGACGAACACCGCGCGCTTGCCGTTGTGGCGGCCGATGTGGCCCCACGCACCCTCGGTCCACTTCACCGTGCCGATATCGCGGACCCGCACCACGCGGCCGTCGATCGCGGTGACGACCGTGTCGCGGACCTGCTCGAGGTCCTCATAAGCGCCGGTGCTTTTGACCGTGAAGCTGCGCGGCCCGATGTCGATGATGCCCGCAGGGATGTTGGCGTTCTCGCTCTCGAGCGCCTGCGCGATGCGCGACGGGCTGATGCCGAACTCGGCGATGCGGCGCGGGTCGACCTCGACGCGCAGTTCGCGCGGCGGATAGGCCCAGGTCTCGGCGGTGCGCACGCCTGGCACCGCCTTCAGCACGTCCTTCAGTTCCCGCGCCGCATCCTGCAGGTCACGGTAGGGCGCCTCCTCGGAGACGAGGGCGTATTGCACGATGTTGACGAGGCCCGGGCTGAAGCGCCGGATGTCGATCTCGCGCAGTTCCGGCGGCAGCGAGGGGCGCAGCGCGTTGATCTCGCGGATCACCTCCTCGTATTTCTTGTCGGCGTCGACGCTGGCGGTGAACTCGACGATCGTGAAGGACACGCCGTCCGCCACGACGCTCTCGATCTGGCGCAGGTCGTCGAGCTCGGCGAGGCGGTCTTCCAGCGGCTTGGTGACGAGGCGCTCGAGGTCCTTCGGGTCGGCGCCCGGCAACACGGCCGAGATGTCGAAGCCCGCGATCTCGAAGGACGGGTCTTCCTCGCGCGGGATCGACAGGAAGCTGAACAGGCCGATCGCGACCAGACAGAGGAACGCGACCAGCGTGAACTGGTAGCGGCGGATCGGGAACTCGAGCAGTGACATCCTGCGTCAGCTCCGGCGTGGCCAAGCGGCAGGTGGGGCGGTCGCGGTCGCATCGGCTGCGGGCGGCGGCGCGGCGATCACGCGGATGCGGTCGCCATCCTGCAGGTACAAGGCGCCCTCGGTGATCACGGGTTCACCGGGCTTGAGACCGGAGGTGAGCGCCACCCGTTCACCGTCGATGAACGCGACCGTGACGGCGCGCTTGCGGGCGACCGATCCCTCGGTCACGAACACGCTCGCCTGGTCGCCCCGGCCCTCGATGAGCGCGGCGATGGGGATGTGGGTGAGCGTGCCGCGGCGGCTCGAGGCGGGGATGAGGTGGATCTTGGCGACCAGCCCTGTCGCGAGCGCGAGGCCGGTCTCGGGCGCGATGCGCACCTCGAGCGGGAAGAGACCGTTGCGCGGATCGGCAGCGGCCGAGACTTCGCTGACGGTGGCCACGAAGACGCGGCCCGGGTAGGCGTCGAGACGGACCTCCGCCGTATCGCCGAGCGCGACCTGGACGATCTCGCGATCGGCGAGCGCCGTGCGCACGACATGGCCGCGCGCCGCGGAACCGAGCACCACCACCGGCTGGCCGGGCGGCACGAATTCGCGCTCTTCGGCCATGCGCCGCAGCACGCGCCCGTCGCGTGGCGCCACGATCGATGAATAGCCGAGGTTGAAGCGTGCCGCATCGCGGCCCGCGCGCGCGACGGCCGCCTGCGTGCGCAGGTTCTGCAGCGTCTCGAGGCTGATGACCTGGTCGGCATGCAGACGCTCGCCGCGCTCGAGGTCGCGCTCGGCCTTGGCGGCGGCTTGGCTCGCCTGCTCGGCCTGCGCGCCGACCTCTGCGAGCTCGAGTTCCGCGAGCAGTTGGCCTTTGCGCACGGTGTCGCCTTCGCGCACCGCGAGCCGACGGATGATGCCGCCGGTCTTGAACGACAGGCGCATCTCGTCCTCGCTCGCGAGCAGTCCGCTCGCGCCGATCGAGGCGCCCGCAGGGCCCGAGGTGGCCGGCGCCGTGCGGACCGGGATCGCGGCGTCCTGCGCCGGAGCCGCCGCCGGCGGCTTTCCGCCGCAGGCTGCCAACGCGGACAAGGCAAGACCTATGGCCAGCAAGCGAGAGAGGGACGGGGACCCCGCGTACGGGGCGATGGAAGGCGAGGCGAGGGCAGGACGGACGGGCATGGCGGTTCCGCGCGCGCCTTACGGCGACGGCGCTCCGGTGGCGTAATCGAGTTCGGCTTGGCGCGCGAGCAGCTGGAAGCGCACGGCGTTGAGGTTCAATTCGGCGGCGGTGAGGCTGGTGCGCGAGTCGAGGAACTCGACCTGGCTCACCATGCCTTCGTCGCGCTTGCGACCGGCGATGCGGAACGCCGCGCGCGCGGCCTCGGCGCGGGTCTCTGCGGCCTGCAGCGACTGTTCGCTCGCAGCGAGTCGGTCGAGCGCGGTCTGCACCTCGAGCTGCACTTGCTGCGCGAGTTCGTCGCGGCGGTTGCTCGCCTGGCGTTCGGCGAGCCGCGCGGCTTTTTCGTCGGCCCGGCGCGCGCCGCCGTCGAACAAGGTCCAATTGAGCAGCAGCGACACGGTGGCGAAGTTGCGGCCGCTGCCGAACTCGTAGCGTTCGCCTTGGATGCCGCCGTCCACACCGAGCGCCAGCGTCGGCAGGCGTGCCGCCCGGGCGATGTCGGCCTGCGAGCGGGCGGCATCGACCGCGCTGCCGGCTTGCGCGATCTCGGGACGGCGCGTGAGCGCGCCTTCCCGCAGCGCCGCCAGGTCGCGCGCCGCACGTCGCAGCTCGCCGTCGGTGTCGGCGTTCTCGAGCGGTTCGTCGAGCGGCCGGTTCATCAGGAAGTTCACGTAGCTGCGCAGCTGGTCGCGGGCCGCCTGCGTCTCGATCACCTGTTGCTCGACGGCGAGCAGCTCGGCCCGTGCGCGCAGCACCTGGTCCTGCGTGACCTTGCCGTTGCGGAACAGCGAATCGGTGACGCGCAGGTTCTCGGCGAGCAGCGCGCGGCTCGCGTCCGTGAGGTTGGCGGCGCGCCCCGCGCGCAACCAGTCGAGATAGCCGATGGTGATGTCGCGGCGCAGGCGCTGCGCGAGCGCGAGCTGCGCGTACTCGCTCGCCTGCAGCGCCGAGCGGCGCGCACGCACGGCCGCCGGGATCGCCGGGGCGAAGAGCGGCTGCACCACCGAGATGCGGGTGTCCTGTTCGCGTTCGCGCAGCAGGCTGAAGCTCGGGTCCTCGATGCTGCCGAAGCGCGCCGGCTTGCCGTCGGCGACGAGCAATTCATTGAGGGTGCCGTAGACGGGGTTGAACGCGCCGGCGAGCGGCAGCGTGATCTCGCGCCCGCCCTCGGCGCGCGTGTAGCGCGCGGCGAGCGCGGCTTCGGGATAGAACCGTGCACGCGCGGCGTCGAGCGCCGCCTGGCTGCGTTCGACCTCGAGAGAGGCCGACTGCAGGGCGAGGTTCGAGCCTTGGCCAAGGCGCACATAGTCGTCGATCACCGCAGCGACGGGCCGCCGCGTCTCCACGGCCGGTGTACCGGCGACGGTCTGCGCGCGCAGCGACGCTGCGGGCAGCAGCGCCGTCGCCAAGGCTGCGGCGCATAGCGTGGCCGCCATCGTGCTGCGCGGCCCCGCGACCATCAGCCTGTACCCCGATCCGCGCGGCGTTTGAACGCGGCGCGACCTTGCGGCGTCGCGAGCGCGTCGAGCGCCAGCCGGAATCCCTGGTCGATCAGTTGTGTACGGCCGACGCCCTCGCGTCCGAGGCTGGCGCTCTTGGTGATCGAGAGCTGGATCAGGCCGTGCATCAGCCCCCACAGCGTCAAGCCGATGAGCGAGGGCGGGCCGGCTTCCGGGCGGATGCTGCCATCCTGCATGCCGCGCTCGATGGCCGCGCAGATCGCGCCGTGCGTCCGGTCGCCCGCCGCGAGGAACTCCTCATAAGCCGGGTCTTGGTCGCCGCCCGGGTGCTGCGCCTCGACGTGGGCGAGCGCCTCGAAGCGCGCGGGGAATTCCTCGGCGAAGGCGACGTAGGCGCGGCCGCAGGCTTCCACCTGAGCCATGCCGAGTGTGTGGTCGGCGGCGGCACCCTCGAAGCGCGCCTGCAGCGCAGCGAGCGCGCGCACGCAGAGCGCCAACAGCAAGGCCGACTTGTCATGGAAATAGACGTACAGCAGCGCGCGCGACAACCGCGCCTTGCGCGCCACCAGATCCATGGTCAGCGCTTCGACGCCCACCACGCCGGCGACGGTCTCGGCCGCATCGAGGATCTCGAGGCGCCGACGTTCCTTTTCCTCGAGGCGTCTGTCCGTGAGTTCGCTCATAGCGCGCACTCTGCCGCCCGATTGACACAGTGTCAACCTTTGGACATCCGTATCAAATTTGGATGCTTGTCAGCCTCCCAACCAGGCTCTGAACAGCCAAAATGCTGCCATCCCGCCGGCAATGACGCCGATCGTGCTGCGAGTGGCGACGAAAATCACGATCGCGGCGCCCCCGGCGAGCCATCGGGGGTTCTGCAGGCTCATATCCAGACTTCCGGCCACGAACAGCAGGTCATTGGCGACGATGGCCGCCAGGGCGCAGGCCGGGGCGTACCGCAGCGCTGACTCGATCACGGGCGGGAGCCGGAGGCGTTCACCGAGCAAGAGGACGCTCGAGCGCGCGATGAAGGTCGCCGCGGTGATCCCGAGGATCGCGAGCCAGATGTAGAGGGTCTCGTTCACGGCGCCGGACCCCGGAGCCGGCGTTCAAGCAGGATCGCGGCGATCATCCCCGCCACCGTCGCCGCGAGCAGGCCGAGGCGCAGGGGCAGGTCGTGTGCCGCCACCGCCACGGCGACCGCGACCGCGACGCCGCCGAGCGCGGGCAGCTGCCGGCACAAGGGGACGAGCAGCGCGAGCAGCGCGAACGTGCCGGCGAGCTCCAGACCCCATGTGGCGGGGATCGCGCCCGCGGCGAAGATGCCGATGATCGACGACACCTGCCAGATGATCCAGTTCGCGGTCGCCCCGCCGGCGAAATAGGCGACGCGATGCGGATAGTCGGGCTCCTCGGTGAGCAGCGCCGAGAACCGCGCGAACATGACATCACCGGTCAGGTAGCCGAGCCAAAGACGCGTGTTCGCCGGCAGATGGGACAGATGGTGGCGCAGCAACGCGGCGTACACCACGAAGCGCAGGTTGACGATCACGGCCGCGAGGGTCACCAGCCACAGCGGCGCGAAGGCCGCGATCAGCGGCAGGGCTGCGAGCTGTGCGCTGCCCGCATAGGCGAGCAGGCTCAACCCCAAAGATTCGACGACGCTGAGCCCGGATTTCACCATCGCGACGCCGGTCACGAGGCCCCAGGCGAACACGCCCGGCCCGAACGGCAGCAACTCGCGCATGCCGCGCCGGAACGCCGCGGCCCGGGGATCGTGCTTGGGCTCGACTTCGGCCACGCGCAACCTCAGGCGAGGTCGAGCGCGTGGGCCTTGAGCGCGGCGAGCGGCACGATCTCGAGTGCACGCCGGTGGGTCGCCTTCAGGAACACTTTGGGGGCGCGGTCGGCCTGGTGGGCCTCGAGCCAGCGTGCCGCGCACAGGCACCATCGGTCGCCATCCCGCAGGCCCGGAAAGCCGAACTCGGGACGGGGGGTGGACAGGTCGTTGCCACGGGCCTTGGAGAACTCCAGGAACGCCGTGGTCATCTGCGCGCAGACGGTATGAGAGCCGACGTCCTGGACGTCGGTCTCGCAGCAACCGCTGCGATACCAGCCGGTCTTGGGCGCATCGCTGCAGGTCGCCAGCGGCTCGCCGAAGACGTTGACTTGAGGGTTGTTCTCGCCGCCGCTGCCGTCCATGGTGGGTGCTAGCGTACCCGATTCGAGCCGTGTGGCCACGGATTGACGGGTCAGACGCTGCCCCTGACCCCCGGAATCGGAATGGGTCGTATGCCGATCGATCAGCGCATCGACGCCCATCCGCGCTCCGGGGGGGGCGCGACCCGCGGCGTCAGTACGCGACGCGGGTGACCTCGAAGCCCTGCTCGGCGAGCAGCTTCGGGATCGCCTTGTCGCCCGTCATGTGCAGGATGCCGACTGCGGCGAGCACCGGTACGCCCTTTGCGTGCTCCTCGGCGATGCGGCGTGCGATGCCGGGATTGCGGCCGTCGTTGAGCGCAAGATAGAACTTGCGCTGCTGCGGTGTCGGCCGGCATTGGCAGGCCTCCTCGATGGTGTCCATCGCTTCCAGGTCGCCCCGCTCCCAGACCTGCGCGGTGCGGAGCAGTTTTTCGCGCGCGTCGGGTGCCTCGAGTTCCTTGAGCGTGTCTTCGAAGGCGACCCGCGCTTCGGCCGGGTCATCCGGGATGAGGACGTCCAACTGCAAGCCGATCGACTCGAGGCCCACGACCGGTCGGGATGAGTTTCGGGCGAAGCCGATCAGCGCGAACTCCTGCGCGAAGTCGGCGTGCAGGCCGTCGCGGCGACCGATCAGTGAGCTGTAGGTGATCGCTTGCATCACCGGGTGAAAGGCGTCGAGTGCGCCCGGCGGGACGCACTCCGCCTCGGCGAGCTTGGCGAGCCGCGCGCGGTCGCCGTCGGTCAGCGGCAGGGCCGGCGCCGCCGCCATGGCGGTCATCATCTCCTGCTGGGTGCCGGGTGCCGTCAGATCCACCTCGACCGCGATCACGCCGGTGTTCTGCAGGGCCGACATGAGGTTCGGTCCCGGGAAGATCCACTCCACACGCCCGATGTGGATCGTGCCGTAGAGATAGCTCGTGCGGCCGTCCTTGGCGATCTTCCAAAGCGCGCCGCGGTCTTTCGCGTTCTTCATGCCCTCCGCCCTCTGCTCCAGGGTGGGCGCCTGCGCGGGCGCCGGGCAGCTGTCCTTGGCCAGCGAGGGCGCGGCGAGCAGCGACGAGACGAGCAGGGCGAGCGGGGCGGCGGAGCGGATCATGGAGCCTCCAGCAGGACGGTGGAACTATTGAGCATTAATGCTACATATCTTCCTCGCGGTATGCAACGGCCGTACAGTCGCCCGATGTCCCAAGTCCGCCAGCCTCTTCCCGACCTCGTCCGCGCCTGCGCGCTCTTCGGCATCGCGGTCGTCAACGTCGACTATTTCGCGCACCCCTCGATGGACGCCTTGCTTCAGCGGGGGCTCGCCTCGCCGCTGGACCGGGCGCTCTGGTGGGTGGTCGCGACGGTGTTCCTGTTCAAGTCTTATTCGCTCTTCGCGATGATGTTCGGCTATGGCTTCGGCCAACAGATGCGTGCTGCCGAGCTGCCGGGGGCGCGCTTCCCAGGCCGCCACGCGCGTCGCATGCTCGGACTGCTGCTGCTCGGGCTGCTGAACGCCGCGTTCCTCTTCCTCGGTGACATCCTCGTGGTGTATTCGGTCCTCGGCACGATGCTCTACCTCTTCCGCTTCAAAGAGCCGCGTGCGCTGCGGCGCTGGGCGTTCGGGTTCTACGCCCTGCAGATCGTCATCGTGCTGTTGCTGCTGTTGGGCACTTTGGCGCTCAACCTGCCGGACAGCGCCGCGATGTTGAGGGAGGCATTGGCCGAGGCCGCGCGGGTCAACACGGAGCGTGAGGCGGGCTTTGCCGCGAGCGGGTTCTTCGCGGTGGCGGACATGCGGTTCGGCGCTTGGGCGGAGGATTTCGGATACTTGGTCGCATTTCAGGGCCCCGGCGCGATGGCGTTCATCCTGTATGGCTTGTACGCCGCGCGCGTGGGCCTGTTCGATGACCTCGAGGCTGCGCGCTGGTCCCGTGCACGTCGCGTCTATCTGCCGGTCGGCATGCTCCTCGCCGGGCTCGGGGCTTGGCTGATGTCGGGGAGCGCGCACGAACTCGACCCGGCCTTCATGACAGGCGCCTTGCTCATCATGATCGGCAGCCCGCTGTCGAGCGTGGGCTACCTCGGGTGGTTGGCCGCTTGGCTGCGCGGCGGGCCCAGCCCCATACGAGACTTCCTCGGTCGCGCGGGCAGCGCATCGTTGACCGCCTACTTGTTGCAAGGCGTGTTGATGTCGTGGGTGTTCTCGGGCTATGGCCTCGGCTGGGTGGGCAAACTGGGTGCGTCGGCTTACCTGCCCGTCGGCGTCATCGCCGCCGTGTTGTCGCTCTGGTTCGTCGCAAGGTGGCGCAGTCGTTACGCCCTCGGCCCGGTCGAGACGGTCCTGCGCCGCTGGGTGTATCTCGATCGGCCGTCGGGTTGACGGGTCGCCCGATCCAGGCGCGGTCGGCAGGTCTGACCACAGGAGCGACTCGCATTGCAATGTCTGGTAACGCTCGCTGAGTTGAAGCGCGAGACCGACTGTTGGCGCTATCCTCTGCGTATGGCAGATCATCTTTTCGCGCTCGCATCCGTCGTGGTCCTCGTTTGGGCTGCTGCCACATATCTGGTCTGGCTGTTGCTGCCTGCAGCGGCATCGAAGCCGGTGCGCACCATGTCCCGTGGCTCGACGCTCGTACTCGCTTCTTTGGTCTGCGCCGGGTTCGCCGGCGTGGCTGCGGAGGTCGCGCAGGCGACGCCGAAGCCCACGCCCGCCGCTTCGGCGGCGCCCTCCGCGAGAACCGCCATCGTCGACGACATCGGCGCAAGGGTCGCATTGACGGCGCCGGCGCGGCGCATCGTCAGCCTGTCGCCGGGTGCCACGGAGCTCCTGTTCGCCGCCGGCGCGGGTGATCGCATCGTCGCCACCGTGACCGGCGCGGACGAGCCTGCCGCCGCCCGGCGCATCGAACGCATCGGTGACGCCAACGCCCTCGTCTTTGCGCGCCTGACGGCGCTCAAGCCCGATGTGGTGGTCGTCTGGCACGACCTCATCGGGGACGGCATCCTCGAGAGCCTCGTCAAGCTGCGTATCCCGGTCTATAGCGTCAGCGTGGGGGGATTGGCCGACATGCCGGGTACGGTACGCCGGCTGGGTACGCTCGCCGGCACGGGGGCGGCTGCCGAGACCGCTGCGCGCGGGCTCGAGGCGAAGGTCGCGCGTCTGCCGCCCAAACCCGCGGCGCGGGCTGGCGCCGGCGCACGGCCGCCCTTGCGCGCGTTCTTCATGAAGTGGGCCGAGCCGCTCTACACCGTCGGCAGTCGCCATGTCATGTCCGACGCCTTGGCGCGCTGTGGTGCGCGCAATATCTTCGACGATATCGACTTCCCGGTGCCGATCGTCGAGTTCGAGCAGATCCGCAAGCGCGACCCCGAGGTCATCCTGATGGCGGCGCCGCCGGTGACGGCGCGAGACTGGCGTGAACGATGGGCCGGGTTTCCCGACGTCGATGCGGTGGCCAAGCGGCAGATGCTCGCGTACACCGATCCGCGCCTCGACCGGATGGGGCCGAGCGCGCTCGATGCCGTCGCCGATCTGTGCAAGTTGATCGCGGGCGTTCCGCGCTGACGAATCTTCACTTGCGGTCGGCGCGGGTTCGGGGTCGAATCCGCACCGTGGAACACCGACCGACTTGGATCCTGCTGCTGGGCGCGACGCTGCTCGCGTTGGCCGCCGCGCCGGCCGCCCCGCAATCCTCGCCCCCAGCGGGTGCCGCCCCCGACATGCCGGAGGCCGAACTCGAGGAAGTGGTGGTGAGCGGACGCCGTCCCCCGGGTTCCGTGATCGGCGACATCCCGCCGGAGACCACGCTGTCCTCCCAGGAGATCCGCGCCCTTGGCGTGGGGTCCGTGACCGAGCTCATCGCCGCGCTCGGACCGCAGCTCGGCAGCAGTGGCGGCCGGGGCGGCGGCCGACCGGTGGTGCTGCTCAACGGCGTCCGGATCTCGGGCTTCGCCGAAGTGCGCGACCTGCCGACCGAAGCGATCCAGCGCGTCGACCTCTTCTCCGAAGAGGTCGCGCTCAAGTACGGCTACCGCGCCGACCAACGCGTGATGAACATCGTGTTGCGCCCGCGGTTCCGCGCGGTCACGGCGGATGCCGGCGCGCGCGGCACCACCGAGGGCGCGCGCGAAGGCGCCAGTGTCGGCGTGGGCGTGCTGCGCGTGCAGCGTGACACCCGGTGGCAGGCGGACTTCAAGGCCCGGCATGACGACCGCCTGCTCGAAAGCGAACGCGAGGTCGTCGGGGCGGACGGCGCGCCGCGACCCGACGCCGCCTCCCGCACGCTCTTGCCGGCGGCGGACCAGCTGTCCGTCAATCTGGTGTACGCGCGTCCGTGGGTCGAGGGGCTGTCGGCCACCGTCAACGCCACCGTGGACGAGACGCGACGGCGCTCGCTGCTCGGGCTGCGACCGTCGCTCGAAGGTGGACAGGTCTTGCGCCGCGATGTGGACACCCGGGACGCGCATCTCGGCGGGCTGCTGCAGGGCGCGAACGCAGGATGGCGTTGGTCGGCGACGCTGAACGCCGATCGCACGGATACGGCGACCCGGGTCGCCGGCGGCGATCTCGCCGGCCGTAGCCGCAGCGACAGCCTCGACCTCGAGCTGCTGGCCATCGGCGCGCCGCTGCAACTGCCCGCCGGCGATCTCGGGCTCACGGTCAAGGCGGGTCTCGGTACGCGCGGCATCGAGGGCGTCGCGCGCCGCCTCACGGGCGATGTGCGCACCGACCTGTCGCGCGGCCAACGCGACCTGCGCATCAACCTCGACATCCCGCTCCTGCGCACGGAAGACACCGGTGGGCGGGTGACGGCAAGCCTCGGTCACGCGATCGAGGACGTCGCCGAAGTCGGTGTGTTGTCGACCACCAATGCCGGTCTCAACGCATCGATCGGACGCCAGTGGCGCGCGCTGGTGTCCGTGGTCGATGACGAGAACGCACCGTCGATGCAGCAGCTCGGCGCGGCCGTCATCCCGACGCCGACCGTGCAGACCTATGATTTCGTCCGCGGCGAGGCCGCCGAGATCGTCCGCATCGATGGCGGCAATCCGGCGCTGCGGGCGGACAGCCGCAACATCTTCAAGGTCGCGCTCGGCGCGCGACCCCTCGAGGGCGTCGACCTCGACCTCAACGGCGAGTTCACCCGCAGCCGCGTGCGTGGTCTCGTCACCACCGTGCCTTTCGCGACGCCGGAGTTCGAGCAGGCGTTCCCTGGCCGGTTCCTGCGGGATCCGGCCGGGCGTTTGCTGTCGATCGATGCGCGGCCGGTGAACCTCGAGGGTCGTGAACGCGACGAGCTGCGCTTCACGGTCAATCTCAGCCGTCCGTGGGGTCCGCAGCCCGAGATGCCGGCGACGCCGGGGCGTGGGGGCACTACCCGCACCCGTGACGCCGCGCCGGGCGCGCCGCCCGCCGGCGTCAATCCGGCAGCCATGGCGGAGCGTTTCCTCTCGTTCGCACGGCGCGGCAGCGCGCAGTTCACGCTCGTCTACACGCAGCGCCTGAAGGACGAGGTGGAGATCGCGCCCGGTCTGCCGACCCTGGATCTGCTCGCAGGCGACACGCTGTCCGACACCGACGGCAGCCCCCGACGCGAGCTCGAACTGCAGGCCGGCGCGAACCGCGACGGCTTCGGCGGCCGCGTCATCGCCAAGTGGCGCGACGGCAGCCGCGTCAGCGGTGGCACCACGGCCGCCGGCCCCGTGGACCTCGATTTCGCGCCGCTCTGGGCCGTCGACCTGCGGCTGTTCGCGGACCTCGGGCTGCAGCCCTGGGCGCGCGACAAGGAATACCTGCGCGGCGTGCGCGTGACGTTCGCCGTGGAGAACCTCTTCGATGAGCAGCCGCGGGTGCGCGACGCCGCCGGCGCCGTGCCGCTCAACTACCAGCCGTCGCTGCTCGACCCGCAAGGCCGGGCGATCCGGCTGTCGTTCCGCAAGCTGTTCTTCCCCTCATTCGCGCCACCTGGCCGCGACACGCGGTAAGCTTCCCGCGTTGCCAGGACGCGCAAGCCACAGAGGAGCGCATCCCATGATCCGTCTGCGAAACCTCATCCGTCGCGCCATGGTCTCGATCGCGATCGGCAGTGCCTTGCTCCTCGCCGCCGCGCCGGCCGCCCGTGCCGCCGACATCGACAGCCTGCAGAACCTCACGCAGCCGCAGTTCCGCGTGCTGGCCGAGGACCTCGTCGCTGCGCTGTCCTACAAGGCGATCTCCCCGGCCGAGCCGCTCGGCGTCACGGGCTTCGACCTCGGCGTGGGCCTCTCGGTCACGGAGACCTCGGGCAGCGTCTGGAAACTCGCCACCGGCAGCGGCACCGACTATCTGCCGATGCCGCGGCTGATGCTGCAGAAGGGCCTGCCCTTCGGCATCGACGTCGGCGGTTTCTACGCTGCAGCGCCGGGCAGCAACATCAAGCTCTGGGGCGGCGAACTGAAATACGCGATCCTCGAGGGCAACACGGTGATGCCGGCGCTCGCGGTGCGCGGCGCGGTCACCGGCATGTCCGGGGTGGACGACCTCGACGTGGAGACGCAGAGCGTGGAGCTCGTGGCGTCCAAGGGTCTGCTCAACATCACCCCTTATGGCGGCATCGGTCAGGTCTGGAGCAGCGTCACGCCGTCCTCGGCTTCCTCGCTCGGATTGCCGCTGCGCAAGGAATCGCCGTCGATGACCCGCGTGCATGCCGGGCTCGGGTTCAAGGTGATCCTCATCAATTTCGCGGTCGAGGTCGACCACACCGACACGGGCTTCGGCGCCTCGACCCGCTTCGGCCTTCGCTGGTAGCGCGCGGCCGCCGCGCCGCTAGTCGCGGAAGTTCCCGAAGGAGATCGGGCGGTCGAAGGTCTCCTTGCGCAGCAGCGCGATCGCCGATTGCAGGTCGTCGCGCTGCTTGCCGGTCACGCGCACCTTGTCGCCGTGGACGCCGGCCTGCACCTTGATCTTCGAGTCCTTGAGCAGCCGCACGATCTTCCGGCCGCAGTCGGCGTCGATGCCGTGGCGCAGCAGCACGTCCTGGCGCGCCTCGGCGAGGTTGGTCTGCGGGTCCTTCACCTCGAGGCAACCGACGTCGATGCCGCGCTTGGCGAGCCGGGGCTTGAGGATCTCCAGCATCTGCTTCAGCTGGAACTCCACCTCGGCCTTCATCTGCACCGTGAACTCCTTGGCCTTCAGCTCGTAGACCGCGCCGGAGTCCTTGAAGTCGAAACGCTGCTGCAGCTCGCGGTTAGCCTGGTCGACGGCGTTGGTGAGTTCGTGGAGGTCGATCTCGGACTGGACGTCGAAGGAGGGCATGGCGACCTCAGACCTTGGGGAGGGCGGGTTCGGTGGGCGGCAGGTCCGGCACCGGTTCGGCCAGCAGTGCCTCCACCGTGCGCTCGAACTCGCGCACCATCTTCTCGTGGTGCACGCCGGTGGCGGGCCCCGCGAAACCGGTGTGGATCTTGCGGACCTTGCCGCCGCGGTCGATGAAGATCGTCGTCGGGAAGGCGAACACGCCGTTCAATTGCGGCAGGCGCGAGGCGGCGTCGTCCTTGTCCGAGATGCCGGCGATCAGCGTGGTGTACTCGATGCCGTACTGTTCGCGGAAGCGGTAGGTGGCTTCCGAGGCACGGTTGAAGTCGCCGAACTGCTCGAACATCAGCGACACCACCTCGAAGCCCTGCGCACGCTTGCGGTTGTGCAGGTCGACGAGCAGCTTCGCCTCGTCATGGCAGTTGGGGCACCAGCTCCCGGCGAGCGCCACCACCACGACCTTGCCCTTGAAGAACTGGTCGCGCAGCGAGACGTTGACGCCGCCCAAATCCGGGAAGCGGAAATCGAAGCGGTCGCCGGCGACGAGCTTCGTCGCCTGGTCGGCATCGCCCAACGATGCGTTGTCGTCGCGGCGCGCCGTGAAACGGTCCTCGAAGGCGATGCCTGACCAGAACTGGCCGGCGAGCGTGCCGTCATCGGCGAGCGTCGCGTGGTACAGGAACACATGGCCGCCATCGAACTTCGAGAGGCGCAGTTGGCGGCCGCGCAGCTCGCCGGCGAGGAATCGATGGTCGCCGGTCGGCGTCAGGAATGTGCCGGTGACGAGGGACCCCTTTTGGGAGAGCTCACCGATCGCCGGAGTGTTCTTGCCGCCGTCCGCGAACACCACGGCCCAGCGACCGCTGACATCGGGCGCGGGCGTCGCGCCGGGCGCCGGCGGCGAAGCATCGGCCGGGCTGTCCGGGCTGAATCGGAACGCATCGCCATGGCGCGCGCGGAACGGGATCTGCTGGTCCTTGCCCTTGGGCTTCACCATCGTGAGGGTGCCCGACAGCGTATCGCCCTCGAGCGTGGCGTCGATGCGGTTGTTGAAGCCCGGCATCCGCAGCGTCACCGCATCGCCGTTCACCGCGATCTCATTGACGCGCGTCCGCTCCGGCCCGTTGACGAGATAGGCGACCCGGCCGCCTTCCTCGCGCACGAACTCGATGCCGAACGGCAGTTCGCCGCCCGGCACCTGCAGCACGGCGCGCCAGAGCCCGTCGCGCGGGCCGCCATCGATGCGGGAACAGGAAGCGAGGGCGAGCGTCGAGATCATGAGCAGCATCCAGTGGAGCGGCCGGCGGGCCGCGGGGGCGATAGGCATGTCGGTGACCTGTCCGTGGTGCGAAGCGAGGGAGCGATCAGGCGTCGGTGACGGGGAAACCTTCGGCGTCCTTGCGCCACGGCACCCACACGAGCGCGATCTGGCCGACGGCGATGTCGGACTTGCGCGGCGTCACGGACACTTCGCGCAAGGCCACGGCATCGCCCTCGAAGGACGCCGCCAGCGTGGCGATCTCGGTTTCGCTCTCGGCCTGCAGGTCGGCGAGGCGCTGCCGGACCACCTCGAGGCTCTCGTCGGCGCGGGCGACGTCTTGCGACTCGCGGCCGATACGGCTGGCCGAACGCGCCGCTGAGCTCGCGCGGCCGATGGTGCCGGCGGAGAGGGCCTTGCGACCGAACAAGGCACCCAAGATCCCGGCGCCCACGGACATCGCGGTGTTCATCTTCTGTTGCGAGAGCTGCGCCTGCTCGCGCTGCACCTTGTCCTCGGCGCGCGCCACGCGGTCCTGCAGCGTCGCGAGCTTCGGCGCGTACTTGCGGCGCAGCGTCTCGACCGCCTCGTCACGCTTCTCGCGCAGCGATTGCGAGAGCCGCACGCGGAACTGCGCCTCGTCCTCGCCCGGCGCCGAGGCGAGCTTGATCGCGTCGCAGAAGAAGACCTCGGCGCGCGCCTGCTCGTAGAGATGGCTCGTGAGCGACTTGCCCCAGGCGGTGTAGTTCGCGGCGCGCATCGCTGCACCCGGAAGGTCGGCGAACTCGGCGCCCGCGGCCGGCGACCTCGAGAGCCGGGCCTTGAGGTCCGGGTGCGCGGCGCCTGCCGCCCAGTCCACGGACTTGCCGTCCTCGCCGAGCGGCGCGAGCCACGCGGTGGTATCCCATTGGTCGAGGCCGAGCTTGGTATCGACGAAATGCAGCTTGGCGAGGCCCATCACCATCGGGCGGTACTCCGCCGGCGCCGAGCCGCTGCGTCCTTCGAGGAAATACTCGGTGACATCGCCGGGCACGGCAGGCCGCACGGCGCCTGCGGCGGGCGCCGACGCCGTGGCGGCTGCCGCGGCGGGGGCCGATGCGGCGGTCGCGCCCGATGCGACTTCACCGGTCGGCGCACCGCCTGCTGCCGCGGCACGCTTGCCCGCCATCACCCGCGTGATCTCGGGCCCGGTGAGGGGGCCGCGCAGGAACGACAGCGCCCAACGGCTCTTCATGAGGTAGGGCGCGTCCTGGTGCACGTTGCGCATCAGGAACACGCGCTGTGTGAGTGCGGACATCAACCTGTCCAACGTGCCGCGGTCCATGCCGTCCGCACCGGCGAGCGCGCTCTCGAGGCCCTCGATGACGCGCGCCTTGTCGCGCTCGGTCTGCAGGCGGCCGATGAGCCAGGTGCCGCAGTTGGCGAGGCCCTTGTAGTCGAGGTCGACGGGGTTCTGCGTCGCGAGCACGCAGCCGAGGCCGAAGGCGCGCGCCTGCTTGAGCAGCGTGAGCATCGGCATCTTCGAGGGCGGGTTCGCGGTCGGCGGGAAGTAGCCGAAGATCTCGTCCATGTAGAGGATCGCGCGCAGGCTGGAGGTGCCCGACTGGTTGCGCATCCACGAGATGACCTCGTTCAGCACCAGCGTCACGATGAACATGCGCTCGGTGTCGGAGAGGTGGCCGATGGAGATGATCGAGAGCCGCGGCTTGCCTTCGGGTGTGTACAACAGGCGCTGCGCATCGAGCGGCTCGCCCTTCATCCAGGTGGCGAAGCCCGGCGAGGCGAGCAGGTTGTTGATCGCCATCGCGAGCCCGAGCCGGTCCTTGGGCGGGAAGAAGGTATCGAGATCGAAGGCGCCGACCTTGTCGAAGGGCGGTTTCTGCACAGCGTTGATGAGCCCGGCCATATCGAGGCTCTGGCCCGAGCGCCAGGCCGTCTCGAGGATGTTGGCGAGCAGGATGTGGTCGCGGCTCTGGATCGGGTCGGCGTCGCGGCCGAGCAGCGAGAGCAGTCCCGACACCACGGCGCCTACGCGGTCGCGCAGCGCGGCGGAGTCGGCCAGAAGCTCCGCGGGCGGCGGCGCGAAGGAGCGCAGCACCGAGAGCGGCAGACCGGTCTCGGCGCCTGGCGTATAGATGTTGATGTCGACGGCTTCGCGGAAGCGCGCGATGCGTGCCGGCTCCTGCTGCCACTCCGCGAGTCCCTTGCGCCAGGTGTCGGCGGTCTTGGTGGCGAGTTCGTCCACCGTCACGCCCTTGCGCGTGGCGTCGGCGGGGTCGACCCAGGGCTGGAAATCCGCCGGACGCAGCTCCGGGAACGCGAGCATCAGGTTGCCGAGGTCGCCTTTGGGGTCGATGCAGATGGCCGGAACGCCATCGATCGCGGCTTCTTCGAGCAGCGAGAGGCAAAGACCCGTCTTGCCACTGCCGGTCATGCCGACGCAGACCGCATGCGTGGTCAGGTCCTTGGCGTCATAGAGGACGAGGTCGTCCTTGAGCGCGTTCGCGCCGGGGTCGTATTCCTTGCCCAGGTAGAAGACGCCCAGTTTTTCGTAGTCGACAGCCATGGCACGGTCCCTGCCGGTGAAGAATCGTCGGGGAACGATTGTACGAAGCCCGCGGCTCCCCGTCGCGGGGTAACATGCGGGCATGGAAGGCCTGTCCCCCGAATTCTGGCCGCTGGTGCTGGTCGGTTTCCTGGCGCAGCTCATTGACGGCGCGCTGGGCATGGCCTACGGGGTCTCGGCCAGCGCCTTCCTCGCGACCATGGGCCACCCACCCGCCTTCGTCAGCGCCACGGTCCACGCGGCCGAGGTGGTCACCACCGGCGCATCAGGCGTCTCCCACGCCTGGTTCCGCAACCTCGACCGCAAGATCTTCTTCCGCTTGGTGCTGCCCGGCATGGCGGGCGGCGCCCTGGGCGCCTTCCTGCTCACCAGCCTCGATGGCGCGCTTCTGCGGCCGTTCGTCTGGGGCTGGCTGTTGTTGATGGGTATCCTTCTGTTGCGCCGTGCCTTCCGGCGCGACGAGCCCGGCCTCGCCCGCGCCCCGAGCCACGCCTTGGGCGGCGTCGCCGGTTTCCTCGACGCCATCGGCGGTGGCGGCTGGGGCACGGTCTGCACCCCGACCCTGATCGCCCGCGGCGTGCCGCCGCGCTATGCCATCGGCACGACCAACGCCGCCGAGTTCTTCGTCACGCTCACCATCTCGATCACCTTCCTCTTCACCTTCGACTGGCAACGCTACGACCTCGTCATCGCCTTGCTCGGTGGCGGCGTGCTCGCCGCGCCGTTCGGTGCCTGGGTGGCGAAGCACGTGCCGCCGCGCTACGCCATCATCGCTGTCGGTCTCGTGGTCACGGGTCTGTCGGTCCATGGTCTCGTGCGTTGGGCGATGGCGTGAGGTCGGCGATGCTGTGCAAGATGCTGTCCTGGGTGCCGCGGGCGTCGCTGCTCGCGGTCGCCGCGGTCGCCGTCGGCGCTGCGCCGTCGGTGCCTGCGGCGCCACGCACCGCTCCGCCGCTGCAGTGGTTGACGCCCGCGGTGGACGCGCCGCGCGTCAGTTACCACGGCTTCGAGAGCCGTGCCGCCGGCACGCGCGTCAGCTATCACCTCTACACGCCGGCCGCGTACGCGCGCGATCCGGAGCGCCGTTTTCCCGTCGTCTACTGGTTGCATGGTTCGGGCGGCGGGGTGCAGGGCATCCCGCAGCTCGCGCGGCTCGTGGACGAGGCGATCGAGGCAGGCCGGGTGCCACCGTTCCTCGTGGTGTTCGTCAACGGCCTGCGACTCGGGATGTACGTCGATTGGAAGGACGGTCGCGCGCCGCTCGAGACGATGATCGTCAAGGAACTCGTGCCGCACATCGATGCCACCCATCGCACCCGTGCGACACGGGAGGGGCGCCTGCTCGACGGCTTCAGCATGGGCGGCTATGGCGCCGCCAGGTTCGGCTTCAAGTATCCGGAGATGTTCCGCGCAGTCTCGATCATGGGTGCCGGGCCGATGCAGGAGACGCTCACCCGTACGCCGCGCGCGAGCCGCAAGCAGGTCGATGAGCTGTTGCAGGAAGTTTACGGGGGCGACCAGACGACCTTCCGGGCGGTGAGCCCGCGACGCCACGCCGCCGAAAACGCCGCGGTCATCGCACGCGACTCGATGGTACGGATGGTCATCGGGTCACGCGACGAGACCTTCGGCAACAATGCCGCCTTCCACGAGCATCTCGTGGGCCTCGGCATCCCGCACGACTGGATCGTGATCGAGGATGTGGGGCACGACCCGATGCGCCTGTTGCAGGCGATGGGAGACCGGCACTGGGCGTTCTACCGCAAGGCGTTCAAGTGACATGGACCTGATCGCGATGGAGACCTTGCGCGCGCGCGCGCGCGACGGCGATGTCCGGGCGCTCGGGGTCCTCGGCAAGCGACTGCTCCTCGGTCTCGGCACCGCTGCGGCGCCGCAAGAAGGCCATGCGTGCCTCATGGATGCCGCAGCGCGCGGCGATGGCGAAGCCTCGGCGCAGTTGGCGCTGCTCGCCGGCTGGGGCGTGCTGCGACCGCAGAACTGGCCGGAGGCGCTCGAGCATCTGCAGCGCGCCGCCGCGCTCGGTTGGCTACCGGCGCAACGCGAGTTGCGTTTCCTGGCGCGGCAAGACGGCGACGACTGGCCGACGCTGCGCGCTCGGGTGGACATCGCCGCGTGGACCGCCGCGCCGGCGGCGCGGCAGATCTCCGCGTCGTCGCAGGTCCGGGCCATCGACGGATTTGCGACCCCCGCCGAGTGCGCGTGGTTGGTCGAACTCGCGCGTTCGGGTCTGCGGCGCGCCCAGATCTACCGCAAGGACGCCGCGGGCTACACGGAATCCGGTACCCGGACGAACTCGGAAGCGGACTACACCTTCGGCAACGCAGATCTCGTGCTCCGGCTCGTCATCGAGCGCATCGCCGGCGCTGTGGGCCTGCCGACGCGCCAGTTCGAGGTGGCCAAGTTGCTGCACTACGAGCCGGGTGAACAGTTCGCTCCGCACCACGATTTCCAGGACCCGGCCATCCCGGCGTTGGCCCGCGAGGTCGCGCGGCGCGGCCAGCGGATCGCGACTGTGCTGGTCTACCTGAACGACGACTTCGAGGGCGGCGAGACCGCGTTCCCGCGCCTCGGGTTGCGGCACCGCGGCGCCACCGGCGATGCCCTGCTGTTCGCCAATGTCCGGCCGGACGGCGCCCTCGATCATGACTCGCTGCATGCAGGTCTGCCCCCCACACGCGGTGTCAAATGGGTGCTGTCGCAGTGGATCCGCAGCCGGCCGGTCGATGGCGGAGCCTGAGCGCTCCCTTGACGGCGCTTCCCCTCGACGGGGATACTCGATCTCGATGGACATGCCGCGCATCCAGACCCCCTGCCGAGGCCCCGTGATCGGGCTGCCCGGCCGTGGGTGGTGGTGGCGCCCCTCCTGACGGAGAGGGCGCGGGCGCCGCTGTTCGAATCCCACCCACGAGGATCCAGCTACCCGAACCCGTCTCCGGATACCCTCCGGGACGGGTTTTTTCGTTCATGAAGCCACCATTCGACATCTCAGGTGACCTGGACACGCCGGTTTCGGCGTTCCTGAAGTTGCAGGCCTTCAAGCCGACCTTCCTGCTCGAGAGCGTGGAGGGCGGCGAGCGCTTGGGGCGCTATTCGTTCATCGGTTTCGGTGACGCGGCTTTCGAGCTCAAGCTCGACGCCGACGGCCACTCCTTCGGCGCGCAGCGCCTGCCGCTGCCCGCCGACCAGGCGGGGTTGCTGGAACTCCTGCGCAGCGCGCTCGCGCGGGCGCCGCGGCCCACCGCACCCGGCGCCGGCCCCGGTTTCCCGCTCGCGGGCGGCCTGGTCGGCTACTCGTCCTACGATGTGGTGCGCTGGTTCGAGCGGCTGCCGCAGCGTCCGGCCGCAGCTTCGCCCGTGCCCGACATGCACTATGTCGCGCCCTCGTCGCTGCTGGTGTTCGACCACCTGACGCGCGGCATCGCGCTGCTGCACTCGGGCAGCGAGGCCGAGCGGCAGTCGCTGCGGCGGGAAGTCATCGCCGCGCTGCGAGGGCCCGTGCCGCCGGCGCGCGCCTCGGGCGGGTTCTCGCCGGCGACGGCCTCGATGCCCCAGAACGGGTTCCTCGCGGGCGTCGCGCGCACCAAAGAATACATCGCCGCGGGCGATGTCTACCAGCTCGTGCTGTCGGTGCGCTTCGGTGGTCGGCATTCGGTGGACCCGTTCGACGCCTACCGCGCGCTGCGCCTCATCAACCCCTCACCCTACATGTACTACCTCGCGCTCGGCGACATCACCGTCGTCGGCTCCTCGCCGGAAGCGCTGGTGAAGCTCTCCGGCGGCCACGCGCAACTGCGCCCGATCGCCGGCACGCGGCCGCGCGCGGCAGACGACGCCGAAGACCGCCGCCGAGAGCAGGCGCTGCTCGCCGACGCCAAGGAGAACGCCGAGCACGTGATGCTGGTCGACCTTGCGCGCAACGACCTCGGGCGCGTCGCGCAGGCGGGCAGCGTGCATGTCGCGCCGTACCGCTCCATCGAGCGTTACAGCCATGTGATGCACATCGTGAGCGGCGTGCGCGGCGAACTCGCGCCGGGGCGTGATGCCTTCGACCTCTTCGCCGCCGCCTTCCCGGCGGGCACCCTGGTCGGCGCACCCAAAGTGCGCGCGATGGAGATCATCGACGAGCTCGAGCCCGTGCCTCGCGGCCTTTATGGCGGCACCGTCGGCTACTTCGGCGCGCAAGGCGACATGGACCAGGCCATCACCATCCGCACACTGGTGTTCCGTGGCGACGAGTATTCCTACCAGGCGGGCGCCGGCATCGTCGCCGACAGCGATCCACAGAGCGAGTACGAAGAAGTGTTGGCGAAGAGCGGTTCGGCGGCGCGCGCGCTGCAGATGGCGGGAGAGGCGACATGAGCAGCGGTGCATCGGCAGGGGCCGCGATGAACGCGCTGGGCGATGCCGGTCGCGGCGTGCGGCTGCTGCTCATCGACAACTACGACTCCTTCACCTACAACCTGGTGCAGGCCTTCCTGATGCAGGGCGCCGAGGTCGAGGTCCACCGCAACGACGCCTTGAGCGTCGATGACGCGCTCGCGCTCGCGCCGACGCATGTCTGCATCTCGCCGGGGCCGGGTACGCCCTATGACGCCGGCACCTCGATGGACATGATCCGCGCCTTTGCGGGCCGCGTACCCTTGTTCGGCGTCTGCCTCGGGCACCAGTCGATCACCGAAGTCTTCGGCGGCAAGGTGGTGCGCGCAGGCCGGCTGATGCACGGCAAGACCTCCATGGTCGAGCACGACGGACAGGGATTGTTCGCGGGTCTGCCCGACCCTTGCGAGGTCGGTCGCTACCACTCCTTGATCGCGCAGCCCGAGTCGCTGCCGCCCGAGCTCATCGTCACGGCGCGTACCGCCGAGGGCGAGATCATGGGCCTGCGGCACCGCGACCTCATGGTCGAGGGCGTGCAGTTCCATCCCGAGAGCGTGCTCACGCCCGACGGACCCGCGCTGATGGCGAACTTCCTGCGCCAACGTGGAGGTCGCCGCGATGGCTGAGCTGCCGGAGCTGCGCCGCTTCCTCGAGCGCGTGCTCGAGCGCGAGGCCTTGACCGAGCACGAGGCGGGCGAGACGCTGCGCGCGCTCACCGACCCTGCGTTCCCGCCGCCGCTCGCGGGCGCGCTGCTCGCCGCGTTGCGCGCCAAGGGCGTCACCGCCGACGAACTGCGCGGCTTCGCGCGGGCCATGCGCGAGCTCGCGCGCCGACCGGCGGTCGACCTTGCGCTGCAAGCGCGCGCCATCGACATCGTAGGCACGGGCGGTGACGCTTCGGGCAGCGTCAACCTCTCCACAGGCACATCGCTGCTGGTCGCGGCCTGCGGGCTGCCGGTCATCAAGCACGGCAACCGTTCCATCTCCAGCCGTTCGGGCAGCGCTGATGTGCTCGAGCAGCTGGGACTCCCGCTCCCGCTCGATGAGGCGCGCGCGGGCGCTTGCCTCACCGCGACCGGGTTCACCTTCCTCTTCGCGCCGCACTACCACCCGGCGATGAAGGCGATCGGCCCGGTGCGTCAGGCGCTCGGCGTGCGTACGCTGTTCAATGTATTGGGACCGCTGACGAACCCCGCCGCGCCACCGTACATGCTGGTCGGCGCCTACAGCGAGCCGATGGCGGAATTGATGGCGGGCGCGCTCGCGGGCCTGCCGGGCGTACGTCGTGCGTTCGTGGTCCATGGTGCGGGCGGTTGGGACGAGCCGACGCCGATCGGCCCGTTCACGATCTTCGAGGTGCGGGGCGCCGCCGCGACCGCGGGCACGGTCCGCCGCAGCGTCCGCACCCCTGCCGACTACGGTCTCGCGACCTGCACCGCGGAGGACTTGGCAGGCGGGGATGCCGCGGCCAACGCCGCAGCGATGCGTGCGGTGCTCGAGGGCCGCGACCGCGGTCCGCACCGCGATGCGCTGTGCCTCGGCGCATCGCTTGCGCTCGAGGCCGCAGGCGTCGCGTCTTCACCGGCCGACGGTCTCGCGCGTGCGGCAGCCGCCATCGACGACGGTCATGCGGCGGGTGTGCTGCGCGCGATCGCAGCGTTCGGCGCTGCGCCGGACGGGATCGCCACGAGGGCGCCGTCGTGAGTGCGGGAGACTTCCTCGCCGGTATGGCGGCGTCGAGCCGTGAGCGCGCCGAGGCGGCGCGCGCCCGCATGCCCGTGTCGGAACTGCGTGCGCGGTTGCGCGACCTGCCGCCTGCGCCGCGACTGCATTTGTCGCCGCAGGGATTCGACCTCATCGCCGAGATGAAACTCCGTTCGCCGGCGGTGGGCGCGCTGCGCAGTGCGGGCGACGAGGACGTCACACGTCGCGTGCTGGCCTATGCCGATGCGGGCGCCGCAGCGGTGTCGGTGCTCACCGAGCCGTCGCGTTTCGATGGCGACCTCGCGCACTTGGAGCAAGCCGCCGCCGCGCTCGCGCCCAAGGGACTACCGGCGATGCGCAAGGATTTCCTCGTCGATCCGTATCAGGTGCTGGAGGCGCGCGCCGCCGGTGCGGGTGGCGTGCTGCTGATCCTGCGCATGCTGCCGCGCGCTGCGATCGAGGCGCTGATGGATGCGGCGCTGGAGCACGGGCTGTTCGTGTTGCTCGAGGCGTTTGACGCAGACGACATCGCCCTTGCGGCGCAGTTGCTGGGGCCACGGCGTACGGTGGCGGACAACGTCGGCGGCGAGTCGCTGTTGCTCGGCATCAACTGCCGCGACCTCGTCACGCTGCAGGTCGTGCCGGGTCGCCTCGAGGAGATGGTGGACCAGTTGCCGTCCTGGGTCGCGCGCGTCGCCGAGAGCGGTGTCGCGACACCGGAGGACGCCGCGCGGCTCGCGGCCCGTGGTTACGATCTCGCGCTCGTCGGCAGCGCGCTGATGACGGGCGGCGCACCCCGCGAACTCGCGGGGGCGATGCTGGGCGCCGCGCGCGGCGCGCTGCAACACCGGGCACGCCGGAGCGGGGCCGCATGTTCGTGAAGATCTGCGGGCTCACCACGCCGGAAGGCGTCGCGGCGGCGCTGGAGGCGGGCGCTGATGCCGTGGGTTTCGTGTTCGCGCCGTCGGTGCGGCGCGTGACGCCGGCGGCGGCTGCGTCGTTGGCTGCACCCGTGCGAGGCCGCGCGCTGTGCATCGCCGTCACGCTGCATCCGACGAACGCCGAGGTCGAGGAGATCCTCGACGTGTTCGCACCCGACCTGCTGCAGACCGATCTGGCCGATGCGGCCGCGCTATCGCCCCGCGCCCGCGCACGGTGGCTGTCGGTGCTGCGGGAGAACGCGCCGCTGCCTGACGAACTGCCGCCGCGACTGCTCTATGAGGGAGCGGTGAGCGGTGCGGGCCGCACTGCGGACTGGTCGCGCGCTGAAAAAGTGGCGCGACGCACGGAATTGCTGCTTGCCGGCGGCTTGGACGCCGACAATGTCGCTGCCGCCATCCGCGCCGTCCGTCCCTTCGGCGTGGATGTCTCGAGTGGCGTCGAGTCCTCGCCAGGCGTGAAATGTCCGACGAAGATCGCCCGATTCGTGGCTGCCGCGCGTGCGGCGGCGCAGTCCTGACCCCGGAACCCAAGACGATGAGCGCACCCACATGAATGCCAACGTGAAGTTCACTCCCGAGGAGCAGCGGCGGCTGCTCGACGCCGAGCTCGCCGGGAAGTTCCCCGATGCGCGCGGCCGCTTCGGCCCCTACGGCGGTCGCTATGTGCCGGAGACGCTGATCCCCGCGCTCGAGCGCCTCGAGGCGGGCATGCGCGAGCACCTGCCGCGCGAGGACTTCCAGCGCGAACTCGCAGGCCAGCTCGAGTCCTGGGTCGGTCGCCCCACCGCGCTGTCCTACGCGCCGCGGCTCTCTGCCGCCTGGGGCGCCGAGGTCTGGTTCAAGCGCGAAGATCTTGCGCACACCGGTGCGCACAAGATCAACAACGCGCTCGGCCAGGCGATGCTCGCGCAGCGGCTCGGCGCCAAGCGCATCGTCGCCGAGACCGGCGCGGGTCAGCACGGGGTCGCGAGCGCCGCGGCCTGCGCGCGCCTCGGCCTGCCCTGCACCGTGTACATGGGCGCCATCGACATGGAACGCCAGGCGCCGAACGTCGGCCGCATGCGGCTCATGGGCGCCACGGTCGTACCGGTCACGGGCGGCGACCAGACGCTGCGTTCCGCCATCGATGAGGCGCTGCGCGACTGGGTGTCCGACCCGAACGGCACCTTCTATCTGCTCGGCTCGGCGGTGGGCCCGCATCCGTATCCCGTGTTGGTGCGCGAACTGCAGGCCGTCATCGGCCGCGAGGCGCGCGCGCAGTACCTCAAGCGCCAAGGGCGGTTGCCCGACGCGGTGTTCGCCTGCGTGGGCGGCGGCTCGAACGCCATCGGCATGTTCCATCCGTTCGTGGCCGACCGCGAGGTCGCGATCATCGGCGTCGAGGCGGGTGGCCGCGGCACGGGGCTCGGCGAGAACGCCGCGAGCCTCTCCTACGGTTGGCCCGGCGTGCTGCAGGGCTGCTACTCGCTGCTGCTGCAGGACGAGAACGGCCAGATCCACGAGACCGACTCCATCTCCGCAGGCCTCGATTACCCGGGCGTCGGCCCCGAGCACGCGCTGCTGCTCTCCGCAGGCCGCGTGCAGTACGAGTCCGCGACCGACGACGAGGCGCTCGCCGCGCTGCAGGAGTGCGCGACGCTCGAGGGCATCCTGCCCGCGCTCGAGACCGCGCACGCGCTGCATGGCGCCAAGCGCTGGGCCGCCCGCAACCCGGGCAAGCAGCTGCTGCTCTGCATGTCGGGCCGCGGCGACAAGGATATGCCGACGCTGCAGCGCACGCTGCTGTCAGGGGCCTCGGCCGCAAGTGGCGTCAAGACACCGGGAGCCGCATCATGAAGCCGCACGAGCGCCTGAGCGCCGCGATCCGCAAGGGCGCAGCCGGCGGCGACCCTGCCATCGTCGCCTTCCTCACCGCGGGCTTCCCCGAAGCCAAAAAATTCCGAGAGCATCTGACCGCCGTGGCGGCGGGTGCCGACGTGGTCGAGATCGGCGTGCCCTTCACCGACCCGATGGCCGACGGCATGACCATCCAGCGCTCGAGCCAGGCCGCGCTCAAGCAGGGCGTGAGCCTGCGCTGGATCCTCGCCGAGCTCGGCGCGATGCAGCGCCCGGCGGCACCGCTCGTGCTGATGAGCTACCTCAACCCGCTGCTGCAATACGGCTACGAGCGGCTCGCCGCCGACGCGGCGGCGGTCGGGGTCTGCGGTTTCATCGTCCCCGACCTGCCGTTCGACGAGGGTGACGACCTGCGCGCCGCGCTGCGCACGGCCGGCGTCGCGCTCGTGCAGATGGTGACGCCGGTGACGACGCCCGCGCGCCTCGCGCAGGTCTGTGCCGCGAGCGAGGGCTTCGTCTACGCCGTCACCATGACGGGCACCACCGGCAAGTCCGTCGAGGTGCCGGACAGCGTGCTCGAGTACCTCGCGCGCGTGCGCACCGCCTCGCCGGTGCCCGTCTGCGCGGGTTTCGGCATCCGCTCGGCGGCGCAGGTCGCGCGCCTGCGTGGCACGGTCGAGGGCGCCGTCGTCGGCTCGGCGCTGGTCGAGGTGTTGGAGCGCGGCGAAGACCCGACCGCCTGGCTGCGCGCGTTGCGTGGCGGCTGAGCGGACGGGGTGTTCGATACGCTTTTCACCTGGCCGACCGTCGCCGTCTCGCTGCTGACGCTCGCCATCGCATCATCCTGCGTGGTGCTGCACTATGAGGCGCTGTCGTGGCTGCACGGCCGGTTGCCGCAGATGCGCGGGCCGCGCCAGCAACGCGTGTTGCGCCTGATCTTCGCCATCCTCGTCCTGCATAGCGCCGAGATCTTCCTCTTCGCGCTCGGTTATCTCGCCCTGTTGCAGGACCCGCAATACGGTTCGCTGGTGGGCATCGGCAGCGTCGGTATCGTCGAGTGCGGATATTTTTCGGCGGTCGTCTATACCACCCTCGGCCTCGGCGACATCGTGCCGCAGGGCGCGATCCGCATCATGGTGGGCCCGCAGGCGCTGCTCGGTTTCGTGCTGATCACCTGGTCGGCGAGCTTCACCTTCATCGAGATGCAGCGCTACTGGAACGACCGGCGGGATTAGGGCCGCCGCGCCCTCCACAGCACGACCGCGGCGGCGAGCAGCAGCAGCCAGCCCACGATGTCGGGCGGCAGGCCGAAGCCGATCCACAAGAGGCTGCCGAAGCCGAGCGCGGTGCCGACGAGGGTGCGGTTGCGGCGCTGCTCGGACTCCTGCATCTCGCGGCGCAGGGCGGTGATCTCCTCCGACCGCACGCCGAGCGCGAGTTTGCCGTCCTCGGCCTGCTGCACGGCGACCTTCATGAGCGAGGGCAGGGCGTGCAGCGAGGTGAGGATGTCGGGGAGGTTGCGGCGGACGTGTTTCAGTTGCGCGCGCGGGCTGATGCGGTCCGACATCCACTCGCGCAGGATGGGCGCGGCGGTCTGCCAGATGTCGAGCTCGGGGTAGAGGTCGCGCCCCAGCCCCTCGATGTTGAGCAGTGTCTTCTGCAGCAGGATCAGCTGCGGCTGGATGCGCATGTCGAAGCGCCGCGAGATGTCGAACAGGCGCAGCAGGATGGTGCCGAAGGAGATGTCCTTCAGCGGCCGGTCGAAGATGGGCTCGAGCACGGTGCGGATCGCGGATTCCATCTCGTCGACGCGGGTGTCGGGCGGCACCCAGCCCGACTGCACATGCAGCTCGGCGACGCGGCGGTAGTCCCGGTCGAACACCGCGAGGAAGTTCTCGGCGAGGTAGTGCTGGTCGCGGATGTCGAGCGTGCCGACGATGCCGAAATCGATGGCGGCGTAGCGCGGGTTCGCCGGATCGTCGATCAGCACGAAGATGTTGCCCGGGTGCATGTCGGCGTGGAAGAAGTTGTGCCGGAAAACCTGGGTGAAGAAGATCTTCACGCCGTTCTGGGCGAGCATCGCGATGTTGGCACCCCGGGCGCGAAGGGTGTCCATGTCGCTGATGGTCACGCCGCGGATGCGCTCCATCACCATGACATCGATGCGGCAAAGGTCCCAGTACACCGCCGGCACGTGCAGCAGCGAGGATCCCTCGAAGTTGCGCTTGAGCTGCGAGGCGTTGGCGGCCTCGCGCATCAGGTCGAGCTCGTCGAGGATGGTCTTCTCGTATTCGTCGACGATCTCGTCGACGCGCAGGCGGCGCGCCTCGGGGGAGTTGGCCTTGGCGAGGCGGGCGAGCTCGTGCATGACCTCGAGGTCGCGCGAGATGGTCTCGCGCATGCCGGGGCGCAGCACCTTGATGATGACCTCGGCGCCAGGCCGGGTCGCGGCGCCCGGTGCCGCGCCCGACGTCGGATGCAGTGTCGCCGCATGCACCTGCGCGATGGAGGCGGCCGCGAGCGGCTGCTCCTCGAAGCTCGCGAAAGCCTCGGTGACGGGCTTGCCGAGCGATTTCTCGATGATGGCGCGCGCGGTGGCGTTGTCGAAGGGCGGCACGCGGTCCTGCAGTTTCGCGAGCTCGACGGCGATGTCGGGCGGCAGCAGGTCGCGGCGCGTGGAAAGCGCCTGGCCGAACTTGATGAAGATGGGGCCGAGCTCCTCGAGCGCGAGCCGCAGGCGCTCGGCGCGCGGGGCCTGCTTGCGCCGCTCAAGCCAGGTCCAGGGCGAGGCGAGGAACACGAAGCGCAGCGGGCGGTAAAGGTGCGTCTCGCGCACGAACTCGTCGAGCCCGTGCCGCACCAGCACGCGCTGGATCTCGATGAGGCGTGCCATCACCCGCAGTTTCATGGGGCGGGCTCCGAGGCGCCGCCGTCGGGCGCGCTGTGCGCGGCATCCAGGCGCGCGGTCAAGGCATCAAGGCGCGCCGCAGCGCGATCGACATCCTCGCGCAGCCGGTCGACATCGCTCATGAACGCCTCGGCTTCGGCGGCGGGAACGAGATCGCCGCGCTCGTGGGCGAAATACTCGGCGGCGTTGCGCACCGCGGTGTCGGCGGCGTGGCGGCCAAAGCCGAAGATGCTGCTCGCGAACCGCACCACCTGGTGCGCGGGCGCATCGCCGACGAAGCGGGACAGCTCTTCTTCGAGGTCAGGGCGCAGCAGCAGGCCGAGTTCGCGATAGCGCTGCAACAGCTCCGTGTCGCCGCGTACTTGGACGCTACCCGACTGCAGCAGGCGTTCGGGCGAGGGTCCGGCCAGGGCGACGAGGTTCACGGGGCTGCCCTCGACCTCGGCATCGAACTCGCCCTCGGGGTCGCGCGCGATCCGCAGCGTGCTGCCCAAGGATTCGAGGCCGATGCGCACCCCGAGGCCGCTGAGCGTGATGCGCAGGCGGCGGCCACGCAGGGCGGCGCAGAGCTCGCGCGCCCGCGGCGAGGCGCCGAGATTGCGGTTCAACAAGTTTTCGACGAGTTCGGTCAGCACGCGGGCGACGACGCTCAGTAACGGTAGCCGCGGTGCAGCGCGACGATGCCACCGGAGAGGTTGTGGTAGCGGCAGTCCTCGAGCCCGGCCTCACGCATCATGCCGAGCAGGGTCTCCTGGTCGGGATGCTTGCGGATGGACTCGGCGAGGTAGCGGTAGCTGTCCTCGTCGCGCGCGACCACGCGGCCGAGGAAAGGCAGCACGCGGAACGAGTAGGTGTCGTAGAGCGGCTTGAGGCCGGGCGCCACCGGCTGCGAGAACTCGAGCACCAGAAGCTGCCCGCCCGGGCGCAGCACGCGGCGCATCGAGGCGAGAGCGGCTGCCTTGTCGGTGACGTTGCGCAGGCCGAAGGCGATGGTGATGCAGTCGAAGCTGTTGTCCGCGAACGGGAGACGCTCGGCGTTGGCCTGCACATAGGCGATGCCGCGGGTGAGGCCGGCGTCCAACAGCCGATTGCGGCCGTGGGAGAGCATCGCGCCGTTGATGTCCGAGAGCACGACGAGACCCTGTTCGCCGACCTGGGCCGCGAGGCCGCGGGCGATGTCGCCAGTGCCACCCGCCACATCCAGCGCCCGCTGGCCGGGGCGCAGGTGGGTCTGGGAGAGCGTGAACTGCTTCCAGATGCGGTGCAGGCCGCCCGACATCAGGTCGTTCATGAGGTCGTAGCGGGGGGCGACCGAATCGAACACGCCCCGGACGCGCCGGGCCTTGTCTTCCCAGGCGACTTCCTCGAAGCCGAAATGCGTGGTCTTGCGGTCCTGGGGGGCGGTCATGACGGCATTGTAACGGCTGCCTCTGGCATTCGGCGGCGTGAAGGAGTAAAACGCTGTACAGCGTTCCGGCTCGACGACGGGCCGGCCGAACGGGGGTTGGATAAAAACAAGAAAGAGCTGAAGGCCGGGAAGGATGCCCGGCCTTTTTTTCGCCCCCGGAATCAGCCCCCGGCCATTCAGCCTCGGGCCGCTGTCGCCACCCGCGTGAGATACCCCTGCCAGAGCGTCGCTTGGTCCCGGCCGAGTTCGCGCAGGTATTTCCAGCTGTAGAGGCCGCTGTCGTGGCCGTCGTCGAACACCAGCCGCACGGCGTACTGGCCTACCGGCTCGATCTCGCGGATCCCCACCGTCTGCTTGCCGAGCACCAGCGTCTCCTGGCCGGGGCCGTGCCCCTTCACCTCGGCCGAGGGGGAGTGCACGCGCAGGAACTCGAAGGGCAGGGCGTACTGCTCGTCCGGACCGAAGGCGACCTCGAGCACCCGCGACTGGCGTCGCAAGCGCAGCTCGGTCGGTACGGGCATGTCCAGTCGGTCGGTCGCGGGCCGTGTGTCCATAGGGCCGCATCCTAGCGGTCGTACAGGCATTGTCCACGGTGACATTTGCCGGCGTCTCTCCGATACTCGGATGAGCCGATATTCGGCCGGGTGGTTGACGTCAGACGGGGGTTTGATGGCTGCAACGGATACCTCGCATCCCGACTATTTCCATAAGGTCGTGGATTGCCAGTGGGCATGTCCTGCCCACACCGATGTGCCGGAGTACATCCGGCTGATCGCCCAAGGGCGTTTCACCGACGCCTATCTCGTCAACCGGCGCTCCAATGTCTTCCCGGGCATCCTCGGGCGGGTCTGCGACCGGCCCTGCGAGCCGGCCTGCCGCCGCGGGCGCGTGGAGGAGAAGCCGGTCGCCATCTGCCGCCTGAAGCGCGTCGCAGCCGACCACAAGGACGAGTTCCGCGACCGGTTGCCGCCGATCCCCACGCAGAAGAACGGCAAGAAGGTCGCCTGCATCGGCGCGGGCTGCGCCTCGCTCACCGTCGCCAACGACCTGATGCCGCTCGGCTATGAGGTCACGATCTTCGAGCAGTTCGCCATCGCCGGTGGCCTGATGCGCACCAACATCCCCTCGTTCCGCCTGCCAGGGTCGGTGATCGACGAGGAGATCGCCGCCATCGTCGACATGGGCGTGGAGCTGCGCCTCGGCCACCGCATCGAATCCATGCGCCAGCTCCTCGAGGAGGGCGGCTTCGATGCCGTGTTCGTGGGTTCCGGCGCGCCCAAGGGCAAGGAGCTCAACCTGCCTGGCCGGCAAGAAGGCGCGGCCAACATCCACATCGGCATCACCTGGCTCGAGTCGATCGCTTTCGAGCACGTGAAGTCGGTGGGCGAGAAGGTGCTGATCATCGGCGTCGGCAACACCGCGATGGATTGCTGCCGCAGCTCGCTGCGCTTGGGCGCGAAGAGCGTCAAGGTGATGGCGCGCAAGCCGCGGCAGTTCTTCAAGGCCTCCGAGTGGGAGCTCGAGGATGCCGAGGCCGAGAGCGTCGAGATCGTCATCAACCGCTCACCCAAGTCCTTCGTGGTGGAGGGCGGCAAGCTCCAGGGCATGATGTTCGACGTCATGGAGTACGAGGTCGACGCGCGCGGCCGGATCACCGCCGAGCGCGTGACGGGCGAGGAGTTCCTCCCGGCGGACGATGTGATCCTCGCGATCGGTCAGGAGAACGCTTTCCCTTGGATCGAGCGCGACCTCGGCATCGAGTTCGACAAGTGGGAGGTCCCGAAGGTCGACCCGGTGACGCACGAGAGCACCCGTCCGGGGGTGTTCTTCGGCGGGGATGCGGCCTTCGGCCCCAAGAACATCATCTGGTCGGTGGAGCATGGCCACCAGGCCGCGATCTCCATCCATCAGCACTGCCAGGGCAAACCGGCGAGCGAGCGTCTGCCGCCCGGGGTCAACCTGCAAAGCCGCAAGATGGGCATGCACGAGTGGTCGTACAACAACGACTACAGCGGTATCGAGCGTCGCCTCGTGCCGCATGTGTCGCTCAAGGAGCGTTTCAAGAAGATCGACATCGAGGTGGAGCTCGGTTTCACCGCGGAGCAGGCCGCCGCCGAGGTGCAGCGCTGCCTCAACTGCGACGTGCAGACGGTGTTCGAGGCCAAGCTCTGCATCGAGTGCGACGCTTGCATCGACATCTGCCCGGTCGACTGCCTGACCATGACGCCGGACGGCGAGGAGGCCGAGCTGCGCACGCGCCTCAAGGCACCGGCCACGAACGTCACGCAGGCGCTCTACGTCAGTGCGCCCCTGAAACACACAGGTCGCGTGATGGTGAAGGACGAGGACGTCTGCGTGCACTGCGGGCTCTGCGCCGAGCGTTGTCCGACCGCCGCCTGGGACATGCAGAAATCCTGGGTGAAGTGGCCGCATGCGGTGGATCAGGCCGCCGCCCCGCAGGCCGCGGCGGCATCTACGGAGGTCTCTCGATGAGCGCCGCACCCTCCCGCGTCAACGATTTCGCCATCAAGATCGCCACCGTCAACGGCACGGGCTCCGCGAGCGCGAACACGCTGCTGATGAAGTCGATCTTCCGCAGCGGCATCCCGGTGATGGGCAAGAACTACTTCCCCTCGAACATCCAGGGCCTGCCGACCTGGTACGAGATCCGGGTATCAAAGGACGGCCATGTCGCCCGCTCCGGCAAGGTCGACATCATGGTCTGCATGAACGCCGAGACCTACGCGCGCGACGTGCGCGAGGTGGCGCCGGGCGGCTACCTCATCTATGACTCGACCTGGCCGCGGCCGGCGCTGCTGAAGCGCGACGACGTCACGGTGCTCGGCGTGCCGCTCGCGCGGATGTGCAACGAGAACTTCAAGGGTGTGCGCACGCGCATCCTGATGAAGAACATCTGCTACGCGGGCGTGCTCGCGGCGCTGCTCGACCTCGATGTCGCGCGCATCCGCGAGCTCCTGGCCGAGACCTACGCCAAGAAGCCCGCGCTGGTCGACTCCAACATGCAGGCCATCCAGCTCGGCTACGACTACGCCAAGGCGAACTTCGACTGCCCGCTGCCGTTGCGCGTGGAGCGCATGGACAAGACCGCCGGTCACATCATGATCGACGGCAACACCGCGGCGGCGCTCGGCTGTGTCTACGCCGGCGCCACGGTCGCGGCCTGGTACCCGATCACGCCGTCCACCTCGCTGATGGACGCGTTCAAGTCCTTCGCCGACAAGCTGCGCATCGACCCGGAGACCGGTCACGCCAACTTCGCCTTCATCCAGGCCGAGGACGAGCTCGCCGCCATCGGCATGGTGCTCGGTGCGAACTGGAACGGCGCACGCTCCTTCACGGCGACATCGGGGCCCGGTGTCTCGCTGATGGGCGAGTTCCTGGGGCTCGCGTACTACGCCGAGGTGCCTGCGGTGCTGTTCGACGTGCAGCGTGTGGGGCCATCCACGGGCATGCCGACGCGCACGCAGCAGTGCGACCTGATGGCGGCGGCGTACGCGTCGCACGGCGATACCAAGCACGTGTGCCTGTATCCCGCCAATCCGGAAGAGTGTTTCTATATGGCGGCGCAGGCCTTCGACCTCGCCGAGCGCCTGCAGACGCCGATCATGGTGATGCTCGACCTCGACATCGGCATGAACGACTGGATGTGCCGCGACCTCCAGTGGGACGACACGCGCCAGCCGGACCGCGGCAAGATCCTCGGCAAAGAAGAGCTCGAGAAGATCGAGAAGTTCCACCGCTACGTCGACAAGGACGAGGACGGCATCCCGTATCGCACCTTCCCGGGCGTCCACCCGAAAGGCGCGTATTTCACCCGTGGGTCCGGCCATACGCAGTTCGGCACCTACACCGAGGACGCCACCGAGTACCAGATCGTGCTCGACCGCTTGGTGCGCAAGTTCGCGACCGCCAAGCGTCTCGTGCCGGAGCCCGTGTTCGAGGGCAGCGGCAAGGCGCAGGCGGCGATCGTCTCGCTCGGCAGTTGCGATGGTGCGATCCACGAGGCGCTCGATGTCATCGCCGCCCGCGGCGTGCAGCTCGATTACATGCGCGTCCGGGGCTTCCCGTTCGGCGAGGAGGTCGAGAAGTTCCTCGACGAACACGAGATCATCTACGTCGTCGAGCAGAACCGTGACGCTCAGCTGAAGTCCTTGCTGACGCTCGAGACGCGGGTCGAGAAATCGAAGCTGCGCTCGCTGCTGCATTACAGCGGCCTGCCGGTGTCCTCCAAGTTCATCGTCGACGGCGTGCTCGCGGACCTCGGCGAGGGCCGGCGCGCCGTCACGGGAGTCGCGTCATGACCTACATCCCGAAACCGAAGATCGCCCACCC
>Ga0315904_10000788_pt1 | contig 50290 bp, 36 predicted proteins | sample LakEriMetagenome_6_FD_203529 | JGI IMG/M metagenome (GOLD analysis project Ga0315904, IMG submission 203529) | Freshwater fungal communities from buoy surface, Lake Erie, Ohio, United States - Buoy 12 MA120 | ecosystem: Environmental > Aquatic > Freshwater > Lake | place: USA: Lake Erie, Ohio...
GAGCTGAGCGCGGCCCTTGGCTTTCGCTTCGGCAACTAGATTCTGGGAGTCCCGTCGCGGTCAAGGCCTTAATACTGTGGCTCGGAGGCCAGCGGTGGCAAATGGTTTTGCACGGTACGAGTCGCCGCCGCGAGGTCGATTTCCTCGAGGCTTGAGGCCGTGCCAACCAATTGATCGAGGAGGTGCTCCTGCTTCTCTCCCCGCCGTTTGACCACTTGGTAAGGAATGCTGCGGAACATCACCATCGAGTATTTGGGGACGAAGACCTCCGGAAGTCTTCGCTCAAGTTCGAAGCCAAGCAGCTTTTTCAACTGGAATTTCCGGTCGAGCACGGAGTCCCGCATCGTGATGTAGTTTTCGAGGGCGAGATCCGCGATCGCATTCCCATTCGGTCGCCGCAGGGCTTCGAATTCGGGCAGGACGTCGGACCAAGTCTCCTGGTGTTTATCCAGCAACCGCAGAAGTTCGCCGCAGTCCTCAAAGCCGGCGTTCATTCCCTGACCGTGGAAAGGGACGATGGCGTGGGCTGCATCGCCAAGTAGCAGGGCATCGCCCGAGGGGCTGGCCCAGTGCGAGCAGCGCACGGTCCCCAACACTCCTGTCGGGTTGCCAAAAAACTCCGCTTCCAGATTTGGAATCAATCGCATTGCATCGGGGAATTGGCTGGCGAAAAAGCCGTGAACGGCTGAAGCATCGGTCAAGCTCGCAAAACTGGGTTCGCCCTGTTTGTTGAGAAACAGGGTGACGGTAAAGCTGCCATCGAGGTTGGGGAGGGCAATCAGCATGTAGCCGCGGCGGGGCCAGATGTGCAGCGAGTTCCTGTCTAGCTGAAATTCGCCCTGCGGCCCGGCAGGGAGGCAGAGTTCCTTGTAGTCATGATCGAGCCATTCCGTGGTCCAGCTACCCCCCGCCGATTTGACAATCGCATCGCGCACTGCCGAGTTGGCGCCGTCGGTCGCAAGCAGTAACTCATAGCGGTGAGTGGACGGTTCCCCGCTCGTCACATTTCTCAGCTGAATCGTTTTTTCAGATAAATTGACGCCCGTGCACTCGCTATCGAAATTCAGGTGAGTGCTGGGAGAGGTGTCGGCCGCGGTCAACATGACTTGATTGAGCAGCGGACGGGAGACGGAATAGATTAACTCCCCGGCTCTCTGGCCGTAGGGAGAAAATTCTTCAGGTTTGCCGAGGTCGTGCAGCATCCGCCCGGCCATTGGAATCAGGAGCGGCTCGACTTGGGGCATCAGGCCGGCACTTGTCAGGGCCCGGATACCGCGTTGGGCGAGAGCGAGATTGATGCTCCGTCCTGCAGGTATTTTCACCTTCCGCATGTCGGGTCGTTTCTCAAATACCGTCACGGCATATCCGCGGCGAGAGAGCATCACGGAGAGGAGCGAGCCGACGAGGCCGCCACCGACGATCGTGACTTGCTTTGGGGGCATGGTATTCATCCGTGGAAACCTGTTTTTCCGGGTTCAAATCAAGTTGGCAGCCGACCGCGACGGCCTCTCTGAACCGGGATTCACTCACTCGGGTAACCGGAAAACCGGGAGGGAAATCAAGCCTCTCCCGCGCGGAGTCTGGTCAAATGCTCGACAAAGGCAGCCACATCGCTGAAGCGATTGTAGAGCGGGACCGGTGCGGCCCGAATCACATCGGGTTCACGCCAATCCGTCTCAAAACCAGCCGCATCGAGTTGCTGCTTGACCACTTTGCCGGGGAGACGCGGGTTGTGGGAGCGGAGCGAAAGTTGGCAGCCTCGTTCGGCTGGGGTAAGGATCTCGAATGAGTCACCCAAATGTTCCCGAATCAAGGCAGCAAACCAACCTGTCAGTCGACGTGACTTGGCAATCAAGGGTGCCATCCCCCCTGCCCGGTCAAAAATCTCCAGCGATGCGCGAATCGCCGCCAGGCTGAGAATTGGCGGATTGCTCAATTGCCAGCCCTCGGCAGTGGGGATTGGTTTGAACTCTGGACGCATCAAAAATCGAGTTGCCTTGTCATGCCCCCACCAGCCGGCCAGGCGGCCCAGTTCGGTGTTGGTTGCATGTCGCTGATGAACAAAACAGCCCCCCACGGAACCGGGTCCGCTGTTGAGATACTTGTAAGTGCACCAGACTGCAAAATCGACGTCCCATTCGTGGAGTCGCAACTCCACGTTGCCCGCGGCATGGGCCAAGTCGAATCCGATGGTAATTCCATGCGAATGAGCGAGCTTGGTCAAGCGGGCGAAATCAAAGACTTGTCCCGTATAGTATTGGACTCCCGGCAGCATGATCACTGCCAATTCCTCGCGGTGGCGTTCAATCAGTTCGCACCACTGGTCCATGCTGAGGCAGACCTCGCCGGTTCGCGGTGCACCTGTCAGCAGGTGTTCTTCCGGAGAGAGACCGTGCCAGCGGAGTTGCGACTCGACCGCGATATGATCGGAGGGGAAAGCCCCCGACTCAATCAGGATTTTGTTTCGGCGGCCCTGCGGCCGAAAAAAAGTAGCCAGCATCAGGTGCAAGTTGGCTGTCAGCGAATTCATGACCACGACTTCACTCGGCAGGCCGCCGACGATTCGGGCCATCGGTTCAGTCAGAAATTCATGGTAGGGCATCCACGGATGGGCGCCCGAGAAATGGCCGCGGACGCCGCGGGTTCGCCAGGCCTCAAGTTCCAGAGCCACGTATTCTGCGGTCAATCGGGGCTGCAGTCCGAGGGAATTGCCGACGAAGTAGATCTGCTCGCGGCCATCTTCCGTGCGGGGAATGTGAAACTGTTCGCGAAACGCGCTCAGCGGGTCGGTGGCATCGAGTTCGCGTGCTTGGGAAGTCAGTGAAGCGGCCATGCAGAATGCGGGGAGAAGCGTCAAGTCGGGGAGTGAAGCGGGTAGACGATTGGATTGCAGGGTGCCGCATCGGTCAACCAGGCGGCCGCCTGCAACGAGAGCAGATAGAAACCATCGTTCAGACTGTCAGGCACAAAAAGCATTTCGCTGATCGTGGCGGCGGACCGGGACTCGCGGCTCGCCTTGCGACTCAAAGGCGGGACTTGCCAGAACTCGTGGTGGGCAACCAGTTGGCCGCGGTCATCACCGCGGTCAAGTGACGGCAAATCGACGAGCAAGTGGTGGACGTTGAGTTGCACCAACAGGTTGGCCGCATCCCAAGTCAGATAAGGAGTACTGGGTAGTTGGCTCCAATCGCGAGTTCGTTTTCCTGGCGAGTTGGGCAGCGTCCTCAGGATGACTCCCTCCACGCCCCTCTGGATGACTGGCCGCAATTGCCGGGCGGTAATCACCGCGTCCCCGGGAAGGGAACAGTCGCTGTAAGCTTCGCCACAGTCAGCCCATGGTTCGGGTGTCACGCTGATAAGTTGGGTTAAGAGCAAGCCGGTCGGCGCGACTCCAGCAATCGGAACAGCCGCATCCAGAATGTGCGCGATTGACTCGACATGCGTGCCGTTGCAATGTGGAATGTACTGAATGACATCGACGTTGCAGCTGCCGCCAGCGGCAGTGCTGCCGACGAAGCCGTGACCACGCCACGGCTCCCGGCGGGCTGGGGAAGTACCGAAGCAGTTGGGCTGTGGGTTGTCAAAATCAAGCGGAATGGCCAGGCTTGTCCCCTGTCGCAGGTTTGCGGTCCAGGATTTTCCGGCAAACTGGCAACTGAGGGGGAGTTCCATCGGAATTGGCTGACGGTTGGCGGGGGAACCTTGTGAAGCGCGAGCCCGGGGCAGCGAACGGAGGCGATTGGCTGCCGAAGCAGTCGGCGGCTCCTTTGCTGCCGGTCAAGAATGCGGGATAATCGAAACATCTTTGCACTCCCCTGCGGCCGGTTCAAGGCATGGCCGGACTGGATGACAGTGGTGTGGACTGGGATTGAGGGCCGTGGCGGTCTTGAATTGTGGTGGGGGATGGGCCCTCTGGGCAGGGAAGCCTCCGTTTGTGATGGGATCAAACATGATCGATTTATCGCTAATTGGGCGGCGGGCGCTGGTGTGCGGCAGTTCGCAGGGGATAGGTTTGGCGGCAGCTGTCTGCCTCGCTGAAATGGGCGCTGAAGTCACCTTGCTGGCTCGTGACCTGGAGCGATTGGAGACCGCTCGCGCGCGGCTGCCCAAGGAGCATGGCCAAAAACATGAAGTGCTCCGCGCTGATTTTTCCGCGTGGAGTGAAGTCGCTGAAAAAACAGAGGCCTGGGTCTCTTCCACCGGGGGCGCGGAGATCCTGATCAACAACACCGGAGGGCCGTCACCGGGCCCAGCCCTGACTGCGACCGCCGAGCAGTTTACTTCGGCCTTTGCGGCTCATTTGCTGGTGAATCAGGTTTTGGTTCAGGCCTTGGTACCCAGGATGAAAGAACGTGGTTACGGCCGGATCGTGAACGTTATCTCGACAAGTGTGAAGCAACCGATTCACGGTCTGGGGGTTTCGAACACGGTCCGCGGCGCGGTAGCGAACTGGGCGAAAACTCTGGCTGCGGAATTGGCGCCTTTCGGGGTCACCGTCAACAATGTGTTGCCCGGCGCAACCCGGACTGCACGGCTGGAGCAAATTCTGAATGACTCCGCTCTCCGCAGCGGAGGGACCCTGGCCGAGTCCGAGCGGAAAATGCTCGCTCCGATTCCGGCTGGGCGATTTGCGGAGCCGGAGGAAATTGGCGCGGCGATCGGTTTTTTGGCGAGCCCGGCGGCGGCTTACATCACCGGGATCAATTTGCCTGTCGATGGAGGGCGAACACAATGCCTCTAACTCAGTCGGTCGAAAAAATCCTCAATTATATCGGTGGCGAACTAGTCGCTCCTCAGGAGGGCGGCTGGCTGGACAACTTCGAACCAGCCACAGGAGCGGTTTATTCGCAGGTTCCCGATTCCTCGGCAGCCGATGTGGAGCGGGCGGTTGCTGCTGCTCAAGCCGCTTTCCCGGGATGGAGCCAATTGAGTTTCGAGGCCCGAGCGAGCTATCTGTTTCGCATCGCCGATTTGATCGACCGGGACATGAGTCAACTCGTGGAGGCCGAATCGATGGACAACGGCAAACCACTCAAGCTGGCAGCCGAAGTCGACATTCCGCGATCCAGCAAGAATTTTCGTTTCTATGCCGGTGCGGTGCTGAATGCGAGGACGGAAGCGTACACATCCCCGCAGGTTTTGAATGTGACGCTGCGTCAACCGTTGGGTGTAGTGACCTGCATCTCACCGTGGAACTTGCCATTGTACCTGTTGACTTGGAAGGTGGCTCCGGCGCTGTTGATGGGAAATTGCGTCATTGCCAAGCCTTCCGAAGTCACTCCGCTGACGGCTTATCTGCTGGCCCAGCTTTGTCGCGAGGCTGGTTTGCCGGCGGGCGTGTTTAATATTGTGCACGGCAGCGGGGGAAATACCGGGAATGCGATCATCGGCCACCCCGGGATCAAGGCGGTCTCGTTCACAGGAGGAACGAGGACAGGGCGACACATTGCGAGCGTCGTTGCCCCCCAGTTCAAAAAGCTATCCTTGGAACTGGGTGGCAAGAACCCGAACCTGATATTTGCCGACTGCGACTACGACAAGATGCTGGCGACAACGCTGCGGAGCTCATTTGCCAATCAAGGGCAGATTTGTCTCTGTGGTTCACGAATTTATGTCGAGCGCGGGATCTACGGCAAATTTCGGGATGACTTTGTCGAGCGGTCGCGGCGTTTGAAGGTTGGCGACCCGCGGCTTGCGGAAACTGATTTGGGAGCAGTCGTGTCCCGAGCCCATCAGGAAAAGATCCTCGGCGCGATCGAGCGGGCAAAGGCTGAAGGTGGCAAGGTACTCTGTGGGGGTGGCCCTGCCGAAGTGGGCGGGCGTTGCAGCGGAGGGTATTTTGTCCAGCCGACCGTGATCGAGGGCTTGAGCGAACAGTGCGCGACCAATCAGGAGGAGATTTTTGGACCGGTAGTCACTTTACAGCCGTTCGACAGGGAGGAAGAGGCTGTCGCGTTGGCCAACGCGACCCAGTACGGCCTCTCTTCCAGTCTCTGGACCCGGGATTTGTCCCGCGCGATGCGCGTGGCCGAGCGGATCGAGGCGGGCGTGGTCTGGGTGAACGGCTGGATGGTACGCGACTTGCGAACCCCATTTGGCGGAGTCAAGCAGTCGGGGGTTGGGCGCGAAGGGGGAGACGACGCATTAAGCTTCTGGATTGAGAAGAAAAACGTCTGTATCAGTTATTGAATCAACTGCGGAATGCGGGGTGAGTGCGGATGGAAGGAATTGATTCAAAGCGGGCCCCGGAGCCAGTGGGGCCCTATCCCCATGCGAAGCGGGTGGGAAACCTCTTGTTTCTCTCGGGTGTCGGACCGCGCCAAAGGGGGACGAAGGTCATCCCCGGGGCGACGCTGAATGAGCTTGGCGAAGTGGTCGCCTACGACATCGAAGCCCAATGTCGCAGCTGTTTCAACAATGTCCGGGCGATTGTCGAAGAAGCGGGGGCCAAGTGGGAGAACGTGGTCGATGTAACGGTCTTCTTGACCAACATGCGGGCCGATTTTTCAACTTTCAACCGCGTCTACGCTGAGTATTTCGGTGAAACCCGGCCGTGCCGAACGACGGTTGAAGTCGGCGCCTTGCCGACGCCGATCGCAGTGGAGTTGAAGTGTATCGCGGTGTTTGAATAGCGGAGCCGCAGCTGTGCCTGAACCAAGCGAGGGAGCTGAACATGTCGCGCCGCAATTTCTGGTCGACATTCATACCCACATCCTGCCGGAAACTTGGCCGGATTTAGCCGAGCGGTATGGCTACGGCGGCTTCGTTAAAATGCATCATCAGGCTCCGGGTTGTGCCCGCATGATGATCGATGGCAAGTTCTTCCGCACGGTTGAGGAGAATTGCTGGAGTCCGACCGCACGAGTGCGGGACTGCGATCGAGACGGAGTCGGTGTTCAGGTGCTTTCGACCGTGCCGGTGATGTTCAGCTACTGGGCCCGACCGGAGGACGGCGCTGACTTGGCACGGCTCTTGAACGATCACCTGGCAGAAGTCTGCCGGGAGCATCCTCGCCGATTTGTCGGGCTGGGTACCGTCCCCCTTCAAGACCCGGAATTGGCGATTGAAGAGTTAAGGAGATGTATCCGCGAGTTGGGGCTGGCTGGGGTTCAGATTGGCTCACATGTCAACGCTTGGAACCTGAGTGCGCCGGAGTTGTTTCCGTTCTTTGCAGCCTGTGAAGAATTGGGTGCCGCGGTCTTTGTGCATCCTTGGGATATGGTGGGTAAAGAGCGGATGGAGAAATACTGGTTGCCATGGCTGGTAGGAATGCCTGCCGAGACCAGCCTGGCCATTTGCAGTCTGATTTTGAGCGGGGTCCTGGAGCGACTGCCGGGATTGAGGGTTGCCTTTGCGCATGGCGGGGGGGCCTTTCCAGCGACGATTGGCCGAATTGAACATGCGTTGCAGGTTCGCCCCGATCTGGTTGGCGTGGACAATCCCAAGAGCCCCCGGTCCTACTTGAATCGAATCGTGCTCGATACGCTCGTTCATGATCCGGAAGTCTTGCGCTACCTCATAAAGCTGATGGGACCAAGCCAATTGGCTTTGGGCACGGATTATCCCTTTCCGCTCGGGGAGTTGCAGCCCGGGCGGCTGATTCGGGAGTTGCCCGAACTCGATTCAGAGCAGCGAGCGTGGCTCTTCCATCGCACCGCGGAACGCTGGCTGGGGCGGGAGTTGTCCCGATGAGCGAAATTGAATTGCCGTTGTTTGCCGACCGGCACAATCATCCTTACCTTTATGCAACCTTGCGAGCGGGACTGGATCTTTCTCAGGCGGAATGCGGTGAGCAAGCAGCGGACTGGATTCGGCGGCGGTTGGCCGAGCAACCCCCGGCTGATGGAGAGTTTCTCCTTTGCCATGGCTGGAGTAGCGGACTTGGCGAGATGCCGCACGCGCTTTTGGAGCAACCAGCGGGCGTCGTGTTGTTTCATCGCTCGCTGCATCAGCTGCAGATCAATTCGCGCGCGGCCGCTCAATTGGCCCGGTCTTATCCTGATGAAGTGCAGAAGCTTGAGGACCGGAAGTGGTTTGAATTGAACTTTCAGCGAGTGCTCAACTGGTTTGCTGGCGTGGGGCTGACGGCTGCAGGGTTGGAAGAGTTTTATCGCTGGCAGCGCTCGTTGGGTGTCGGATACGTTGAGGAATTGCTTTGCTGTGGTTCGCGCGAGTTGGCTTTATTTGCCGAGGCCGGCCTGAGTTCGCGAACCAGATTCTGGGCAAGTCCGGCCACATGGGAACAACTCAACGAGGCCGAGCGCCGGGAAGTGTACGGCTTGAAGTTGTTCTTGGACGGAGCGTTGGGGTCGTGGACCGCAGCCCTGCTTGAACCTTATTCTGACCAGCCGGAACACCGCGGATTTCTGCTCTACGACGATTACGAGTTGGCCGAGTTGATTTATCGCCTCGCTCCGTCGGGGAAAGGCTTGGCGATTCACGCGATAGGGGACGCCGCGACCCAGCAGGCAGTGCGAATCTGTCGGCAGTTGGGTACCCGTCTGCATGGATTTGCCGAGGTTCGGCTGGAGCATGCTCAGTTGATTACTCGCGAAGATGCGGAGTGGGCGCGACGACTTGGCTTGATGCTCTGCCTGCAGCCCAATTTTTCAATTGACTCGACAGATTATCTGGAGCGGTTGGGGGAGCAGCGGGCGAGACTTAACAATCCCTTTCGGATGTTGATCGATGAAATCGGATTTGAGCCGGGGATTGATCTTCTGTTTGGTACAGATGGGATGCCCCACGGAGCGGAGTTTGCGATCCGCCAAGGATTCAGCCCGCCGTTTTCCGAGCAGCAACTGACGTTGGCGGAGTTATCCGCTGGTTTTTCCGGCGCTCCGGTTGGTGAGGGGCGAATCGTCTGTCTCTGCGATGACGAGTTGCGGGAGATTCGGGTTGTACTCGCCGAGTGAGTCGGCAGAATCGGCACGGTCCGGCCAAGCGGAAAAAGGCGGCGTTTGGTTTCGGCAGGTGTCGAGTTCATGGTGTAAAGTAAAGACTCCCAGTCACCGCAGTTCGAACTGTTTTTCGCGGGGCTGATCCGGCTCAGTTGAGTCGTTTGTTTTGGTGGTCTGCCCGCGGCGAAGCGAAGTTCAGGGGAACTCATGTCCAAGTCCCGCAAGAAAGTCGAACAAGAGGTCTCGCGCGAGGAGATTCGTCGGGCCAAGGCTTTTCGGAAGTGGCAAATCAACTGGCCGAAGGCGATCTTTGGTTTGATGCTTTTGGGAACGATTGCCGCTGCCGCCATTTGGCAGAAGTCGCGAGACCCCTCGCGGAGGGAAACGGACAGCTCGGTCCAAATTTCGAAAAAGGCTGTGGGAGAGATCGACTCGATTGCCGAACTCGAATTGATGGCGAAAGAAGCCGAACGCCGATTGTCGGATTCAACGGCCACTTACGCCGGCAAGGTCGGGGTGCTGGAGGAATTGGCCACGACTTGCCAACGGCTGGCCAAGCTGGAAAAAGAACCAGCTCAAATACTGAATTACAAGAGCAAGGAGTTGCTGGCCCGCTATTTCAAAGTCATGACTTGCGCCGAGCAGGGACTGGACGACACGGCGGAGCGGGAACGCGTCCAGAGCTTGGTGCGGGAGTTGGAAACGGCCGAGGACTCGGAAGTTCGGTATCAAGTCAATCTGGCGAAGTTGGTGCTGGACGGATCGACTCTGGTCTTGCGTCCGGATTCCGCAGAGGACTATCAGCGGTTCAAGGATGTTCAACTGCAGGTCGTTCAGGCGAATCCAGATGACATGCGCCTGGCCGCGTTGAACAAGAAATTTGTCGAGAGTTTTAAAGCCGACAAGCGTTTTCCTTCCGCGCGTTTCGCGGAGCTGGCCCGCGGGCTGGTGTCTGCTTACGAGAGCACCCAGAATCTGCCGATTCAGACTTGGGTGCGGGAGTTAAAGGACGAACTTCTGTTTGAGGAGTTCCGGTATCGCGACTTGTTAATCAAATGCGAATTGAACTCGCCCGGAGCCTATGAGGCTTATCTGGATACTTTGCCTCGCATTCTGGAGGGGCAGCCGACTCCTTTGGGCTACGCGCGTTTGTTGAGTGCAGGGAATTCGTTTGAACGGGTAAACCGGACTCGGGAAGCTGGCGAGGTTTATCGGCTGATCGCAGCCAGTATTTCCCAGCCGGCCGCGGATGAGTTGGCTGAAGTCGCCCGGGCCTGTGAGTCGGGCCAGCGGCGGTTGTCGCGAATCGGCAAGCGATTTGATTTCGATGCCGTCGATTTGCGTGGACGGAAACTGGAGGACGCCGATTTTCTCGGAAAGCCGACGGTTGTTGTCTTCATGTCAATGCGCAGCTCGGAGTTTGAGTCCCAGTTGGCCAAGCTTCAGATCGATATGCGGGTATTTGTTCGTCGTGGCGTCAATCTGCTGCTGGTTTGCCTCGACGGGACGACCGAGGAGGCCAGCCGCGAGTTTTCCGAGGGCGATTTGAAAATGTTTCGCATCGTGACGGATACGGATCGCAGCAGCGCCTTGTGGCGACAAAATGCGGCAGAGGCCTTGCCGCTGATCGTTTTGGTAAACGCGGTGGGTGAAGTCCAGCGTTACGCCAACCTCGACGTCCATTTGATGACGACAATCGATGGTGAATTGAGCAGGGAATCGCGATAGGCTGGAGCGGTTGCCATCAGGAAAACCGGGTTGGGCGACTTCGGTTTTTCGCCCTGCAGTCTGGACTGATTCATCCTATCCGAGCCTGGCTGGATCAGAGCGCCGAGGCTGGGGTTTCCGCGCGAAGCTGGGCGATTGCCTGTCGCGTCGCTGCTTCCACCGCCTCTTGCCAGCGAGTGGGCGGGAGGTGGCTGAACGCTTTGTTCTCATGTGCGAAAATGATCGCTCGGCTGCTGTTGACGATGGCCCCGAGCCCATTTCGGTCAAAGCCTGCTGCGACGTCACTTGCGGTCCCGCCTTGAGCCCCGAAACCGGGAATCAGAAACAGGGTGTGGGGCATCTCGGCCCGCAATTCAGCCAGTTGCTGGGGGTAAGTCGCTCCGATCACTGCTCCAACCGAGCCGTATCCGGCGTTGCCCATGGTTTGAGTGGCGAGGTTCTCAACATCGGCCGCAACCCGACGATAGACCGGTTGGCCCCCCGTGTTCAGCGCTTGGTAGTCCTCGCTTCCTGGGTTTGAGGTCTTCACCAAAACGAATAGTCCGGCGTCAACCGCAGCACAGCGGGCAACGAAGGGAGCAAGGCTGTCTCGGCCCATCCAGGGATTGATGGTGAGGGCGTCGCCGCCCCACGGGCTGCGCGGCTTGCGTCCGAGGTAGGCGGCGGCATAGGCTTCACCCGTCGAGCCGATGTCGTTCCGTTTGCCATCGAGAATCACCAGCATGTTCCGGTTGGCAGCGTGGTCGACGACTGCGGACAACGCCTCAAGTCCGGCGGGTCCCAGCTGTTCAAAAAAGGCCAATTGGGGTTTGATGGCAGGGACCAGGTCAGCGACAACATCAATGATTCCACAGGAGAATTCCCGATAGGCATCCGCTGTTTGTTCCCAATACTCAGCGGAGTGCGGGGCCGCAGTCAGCGAGTCGCGGAGGATCGGGGGAAGCTGTTCACGGCGCGGATCGAGGCCGACGATCAACGGTGTGCGGGTGGAGCGAATGCGGGCTATCAGGCGATCGGCAAAATTCACGGCGACTCCGGTGGTCACAAGGGGAAAATGAGAAAATCGAACCGCTCGGGCCCTGAACTTCTGCGTGGGCTGAGAGGCTTCAAACCCGGGGCAATCCTCGGAAATCAAGTCGGGAGGTTCGCCGCCTCGGAGTTAGGGTAAGGGTGGGTACGGTAAGTTCATCACCTCAAGTTCGTGTTGGTCAACGGATTGTAGGAGCTCAGCTGAAATCGAGGTAGAATAGGGCCCATTCGATTGGGAAAATTCTCAGCTAACCAGGCGAAAAGAGGGCGACATGCTTTGGTTTCGGCTCCGCCCAACATTTGAGATCCCGTTGCCCTTGGACCGAGGAGAGGTCATCGAACGCTTTCGTCGGGCTGAACAGCAGGTTGCCAAACCGGAATTGTTTCGGATGTTCGGCGAGTATGGAGAACTCCATCTGCCGCGGCCCGAACATCGCTTATGGTCCCCGCATCTCTCCTTCTACGTTTCCGAACCCGGCCCCGGTGTGGGTGCAGGGCATTGCAGCATTCATGGCCGCTTTGCTCCGCGTGTTGATGTTTGGACGGTCGTCTGGATTGCTTATTTGGCCCTGCTGTTTACCTCCTTTTTTGGGGCGGCTTTGGGCGTTTCGCAGTGGCAGTTGGGTGATTCGATGTGGGGCCTTTGGGTCGCGGCAGGGGCGTTGGTCCTACTCGGGACACTCTATCTTGTGGCCCACTTGGGGCAGCAATGGAGTTCCGACCAGATGCACCAGCTGCGCGCCCATTTGGAGGAAATCATGCGCGGGGCCGGGGTGCAAAGCCGTGAGCTGTGAGCCGGCTTTTCCTCGCTGGCGGCCCGGCCTTGGCTGAACTCTCAGCAGGATTGCTGCGCGGCCCGTGCGATCAGCTCCGTTTTTCGGGCTTTGGCGAGTCGTTTCCAGCCTCGACCGCTGGGGAAAATCTGTTACATTATTCTGCTTCCCTGGGCCGACTGCGAAGGTGGCTCAGAGGTGACGGCGTGTAGCGCAGCCTGGATTAGCGCGCTTGCTTGGGGTGCAAGAGGTCGTGGGTTCGAATCCCGCCACGCCGACTAAGATCATTGAACATTACAAGGGCATTGAACGTTACGGCGGGGCCTATCTTGGGCGGGGCCTATCTTGGGCGGGGCCTATCTTATTTGGGCTCCTTTTCACTGGCCCCGATCTTCTGAAGATGTCAGCCCACGGTCCGCTGACGAGGGGTTGCGGTCAGATTTGCTGGTTTGCCCGTCGATTCTCTGATGAGACTTTTCGGTCTCTGCCCTGTTTGTCTCTTGGGGGCTTCTCCGGCTTCCTGCACTTGAGTCTCTGGCGGACCAATGTGTGGAACGCAATCTCGGCCAGGGCAGCTTGACTGGGGCAGGACGGGATCGGGTGAGCGAGTCTGTGTTCGCCGTCTCCATTGTTGGTCCTTGCCCCGCGGATGTGGGGCGCTGCACTTCCCCTTCCTTATTCGTTTGATCCTGGCCCGCCTTTATTTGCGTCCGAGTTCCCGCTGCCGGGGCGATTCGTGTACAGCGTCATCAGCTTGGCCGGCCAGTCTGGGGTGGAAATGAGTCAGCCACGGGCTGGACGGCGTCGAGTTACCCCGCCCTTTTTGTCAGCCGACTCTGCGGGCTCGATTGAGTTTAACGATCAGCGAGATTTTTCTTTCCGGCCGTACGACCGGGTCAGATTGAAGCGGAGTGGAGGAAGTGGTGCGACTTGAGCGATGTTGTGAACAGAGAGTGCGAGCGGAGTCGGGATGACTGCTGCGAGACAGATCACTGCGGCAAGTGAAAGCGAGAGTCGGCAGCAATGAAGAAATGGGCTGGCAGAGTTTTGCGAAGCGGCTTCATTGTGGCCGCGTTTTGGGCGACCGGATTTTGGTCCGATGAGGCTGAAGCGCAATTGTTGCGAGGGCGGGGGACGCGCGGGTCGGTTCAAGCTTCGCAGCCGAGCAATTCTGGTTGGCGGGGTGTTCAGCCTCGTGAACTCGATTTTGAGTCGATTACTCCGCCTTCACCTGCTTCGACTTCGGTCAATTCCACCGAGCCAGGTTTGGGCGCGATCATCAGGCCGGCGGATAATAACCTGTTTCCGCCGAAGAGTCCCACGCCTGCGGTAACCGGGCGGGCGGGGACTCCAGTCCCGGAGCATTATTACCGGCAAGACTGGCGTCGCGATCCTGCCGCATGGGGGGGGACCGCCAATTACCCAAAGTACTTTGGGGGCTTTCATTCCAGTCATTACTACGACTTGGGTATCCCCAATGGTGACAAAGGCTTCCGGGGCAACGGTATCTACTGGACCCCCTGGTAAAGCGGGCGTTCCCTTCTTCGCGGCGAGCCAATCGGCGATTCAAATCCGGACCGGGGTGCGGCGGCACTGGCTGAGGAAGTCGGCCGCGGAACGCGGTTGCGGGGGTCTCATCAGCGGGTGGCTGAGGCAACGAGACTTAGCCGTTGATGAGTTTCAGAAGATCGCCGATCTTGCGATGGGCCTCGATCGGATGTCTCAGCGGTTGCTCGGTCATTACCTGGTACTGATTCTGCCGCCCCACTTTTTGCCGTTGAATGAATCCGGCTGACTCGAGGTCCTGGATAATTCTCTGAACGGCCCGCTCGGTGATCCCCACGCGGGTCGCCACTTCGCGCAGAATCAGTTCCGGTTGGGCCTTCAGAAGAACCAGAACGTGGGCGTGATTGGTGAGAAACGTCCAGCGATGGGGGGGCCGCGGACGTGTGGGGTAGGGAGAGTGGTTATCGTCAGAGGTCGAATCTGGCGATAGGCTTGTTTTTTGCTTGCCAGCGCCGTCGCGAGTGGCCGAGCGGCCTTTGCCGCCACGAATCGCCGAGTTTGCCTTTGCCTTGGTGACGCGGGGGGTGGATTTGGGTTTTGCTGAGCGGGGCATCGCGAGTTCCTCGGGAGCGCAATTTCCGAATTCTGAAAGCGTCAAATTGCAAGCAGCTGTTGGGGGGAATCGGTGCGAGGGTGAATCCGCCAGCCTGATTGCCCGAGTTGGCATCGGCGGGGCCTGCATTCCTGCCGCGTTTTCCAATTCAATCGCTACGGGCAGTTGCCGCACGGGCAGTTGCCGAGGTTGTCCTTGTCGGACAGCGGACCAAGCTTAAATGATGTCTTGAGCGCGGTCTCGCGGGAAACGCACCGCCAGAGCAGTCGGTCTGTTCAACTGCAGGCTGTCTGCAAACGGAACGCTGACTTGGTTTTGATTCTCTACGCGGCTCCGTTTGATTTTCTTAAACAAAAGCCATCAGGCTGACATTCCACCCTCGCTTTTCCCTGATTTTACGACAATCCGTTCGCAGTTTCAATTTCCTGGGTCGATTGCCCGCCGGAAAATGCATTCCATATCGCGACACACAATTGACGAAAAAAATGTCGTGTAATAGGATTCGCACGAATTGAAAGTGCGGAGGAGGAGCGATGCAGGAGATCTGGTTATTGGGGACCTTGTTGGCCGGCGGGCTCGGGTTGTGCGGCGGGTTGGCTTGGGGATGGGGATGGGGATGGCGAGCAGGAAGTCTGGGAAAGGCCGGGGGTTCCGCATCGGCGCGTTGCAATTTCGCTGCCTCAGTTGGGCTGTATCTCGACTGGTCCGCGAGACTGGCCTTGGGGTGGGGAGTTTTGGGAGCGGGCGCTTGGCTGCTGGCTGACCGCCAACCCGGCAGCGTCGACGGGGCAGCTGTCCCGCCGGAATGGCGGCTTGCCGTTGGAGGCTGGACCTTGCTCGCGTTCGACGGCCTCGCTTGGGTTCTGGCCGGTTTGGTTGCTTTTCTTGGCTGGATGGTGATCAGGTATTCGCGGAACTACCTCGGCGGAGACCCTCTCCAAACGGCCTACTGGGGTTGGCTCACAGCCACCATCGTTGCCGTCGTCGGCATGGTGGCCACGGGCAATCTCCTCCTGCTCTTGTCACTCTGGACGCTTGCCAGTTTGACTTTACATCAATTGCTCTTGTTCCATGGCGACCGTCAATTGGCTCGGCGGGCTGCCGGAACAAAGTTTACGCTCAGCCGCTTGGCTGACCTTTGCCTCTTTTCGGGGGGGGGCCTGCTTTGTTGGCGTTCGGGGACTTGGGAGTTGCAGGGCTTGCAGGTTTGGTTGGGCCAAATGTCGGCCGCCGACGCTGCCTGGCTCAGCACGGCTTGCGTCCTCCTGGTCTTGGGCGGGTCAATTCGTTCGGCTCAGGTGCCATTTCATTTTTGGCTCCCGCTGACATTGGAGACGCCGACCCCCGTTTCTGCCCTGATGCATGCCGGGATTGTCAATGCGGGGGGCTTTATGGCGATCCGATTGAGTTTCCTGTTGGTGGAGTCTTCGTGGGCGATGCAATTGCTGGCTCTCTTCGGCTCGGCGACAGCGCTGTTGGCGGGGACGGTGATGCTGACTCAAAGCAGCATTAAGTCGATGTTGGCTTGGTCGACCATTGCCCAGATGGGATTCATGATGCTGCAGTGCGGCTGTGGTGCCTTCTCAGCTGCTTTGTTGCACCTCATTGCCCATTCGCTTTACAAGTCACATGCGTTTCTCAACAGCGGGAGTGTGTTGGCCGAGTCGGCGTTACTGGAACCGCGGCTGTTTTCCGGAAGGCCCTTGTCTCGATGGCATGTCGCGCTTTGTCTGCTGTTTGCCGGAGGTCTGGTAATCGTGGGATTTCTTGTGGCTGACATTTCGCTTTGGCAGAAGCCGGGAGGCGTTTTGCTGTCGGGCGCCTTGTGCTGCGGGATTGCTCATTGGTTGCAATCGCTTGCGAGGTTGCCATCGGCAATGATCAGGAGTCCTATTGTCTGGGCCCGTGGGCTGTTGATTGCAGTCGGTCTCGTGGCTGTGTATGTCGGCGGTTTGCAAGGGTGCAATTGGCTGCTGCAGCCCCCCTTATCCCAGCCAGCAGGATTGGCTGCGCCATCATTCGCTCTGTTGCTTTGGGGCCTGGTTTTCGCGGTGATGATTGGGCTGCGAGGTGATTGGGCGAGCCTGTCCCATTACCCCGCTTTGGAGGCTTGGCGAATTCATGCAAGCCAAGGTTTCTACCTTGAGTCCGCCGCGCGTCGCTGGTTTGGCGGCGTTGCTCCCAGTCTGTTGCGGTGAGCTGTATCCAGTCAGGGCTGGTAGGCGCGAAAGGGTCGAGCTGAGAAGAGTTTTTGGAAAGGACGCGACCATGTCGACAATCGAATTGAAGCCACTGCGGAGCAGGAGTGAAACTCGTCCCGGACCAGCGCAAGGGCTTGGGGCGGGCCTCGCATCCGATTTTGCCCGCCCGAGCCTCTCGCTTCTTCCGCTTCTGCGGCGGGTGGAGCAGGCGGTGATGCCGGTTTGGCCGCTTCAGGACTACGTTGCAGTCAATCCCTGGGCCGGGTTGGCGGGCGAGCAGTTCCTCGAAGCGCGCCGCAAACTGCGCGCTGTCTCTGAATGCGAACTATTGATGCCTCTGGCCTTTTACCTGAAAGAGTATCACAAGGGGAGTTTCACTCGCGAGGATGTTGAGGAAGCCTTAAACGAACGACAAGCTCAATCTGTACCGCAGCAACCGAACCAACTCGCTGCCCAGGTTTGGCAAGCTCTCGGTTTGTTGCCCGGCGAGGCTGTCCGGAGTGAGCACTCGCCGAGTCGATCATCGAAAAACAGCGAGCGCAATTCACCGCGAGTGCGACTCAAGACCATCTCTGAATTGGCAGATTCGTTGTCGGCGTGGAGTTGGAGCGAATGGCTGCAGGGTGAGCTGACCAAGTTTTGCTCCGCCTATTTTGATCGGGGGCAAGCGATTTGGAATTCGCCCGATCGCAAGCCGGGGATTTGGGCTGCATGGAAGCGTCAGGCAAAACACGATCGAAATCCTGCCTGGTGGGGGCTGGGTGAGGTCGCGTTGCTGGCGGAGCAATTGCCACTTGATGAGGTAGACGCGATTGCCGCCTTGTTGGAATGGTGGCAGGTTCCAGCCACATGGCGGGAGCGGTTTCTGACTTGCCAAGTGCTGGCAATGCCCGGTTGGTTTGCCTGGGCACGCCGGCAGGGGGGATGGACCTCGGCAAGTGACGACTGCAATCGCGAGTTCGTCGGGCTTTTGGCGATTCGAGTTGTGTACGAGCTTGCCCTGGCAAGGCGTTTGAATCTGACTATCGATTGGAAAGCCGATTCCGGGAGCGGCGATTCCGGGAACGGCAGGAGCCAGGATGAAGATGAGTTAGCGGAAGTGAGAGCGGTCCTGCTCCGGGCCAGCGAATTGAACTATCGCCGTCTGTTGCTGGACCGTTTGCGGCTTTGTTCGGATCACGAATCAAAGCCAACGCATCGTCCACCGGTTCAGATGGTTTTCTGCATCGACGTTCGCTCGGAGCGACTGCGCCGCAACCTTGAAGCGTTGGCTCCGGGGGTGCAGACGCTGGGATTTGCCGGTTTTTTCGGAATGCCTTTTGAGTATCGCCGATTTGGGACCAGCTTGGAACGAGAGGGTGAATCGCAACTGCCCGTTCTTCTGCAACCTCAGTTCGCTGTGCAGGAGGAGTTTGGTGAAGCGGTATTGGAGGAGCAGCACTCAGCTCTCGATAGTCAGGTCCGTTTTCAATTCTGGCAGACTTCCTGGAAGCAATTTCAAACGTCATTGGCCAGTTGCTTTCCGAGCGTAGAGACAACCGGATGGGTTGGGGCTTGGCGAATGTTATGCCGTTCCTTTGCCTCGCGTTCTCGGGCAACCCCTGAGAAGTCCCCGGTGGGTATGCCGGGAGTGAGTCGCAACTCGCTTGGCCCCAGCTTGCGCGGCTTAAACGCACAGGGCTGGTCAACCAGTCGCCAGGTTGATTTGGCTGAGGGGATGCTTCGCAATCTGGGGCTGCTGGAGAACTTTTCCAGATTGGTGGTGCTGTGCGGCCACCGCTGCGAAGTGGAGAACAATCCCTTGCGGGCTGGTTTGGATTGCGGCGCCTGCGGCGGGCATTCTGGAGAAGCCAATGCGCGGTTTGCCGCCCTGTTGCTGAATCAGGAGTTTGTCCGGCAGGGGCTCGCGGAACGCGGGATCGCCATTCCGGGTGACACCTGGTTTCTGGCGTCAGTTCACCAGACGACCAGCGACGAAGTTGAGTTTCCCGACGGGGATTTGGTCCCGTTTTCGCACGGCAAGGATTTCGCTCTTCTGCGCGAATATTGCCGACAGGCGGGGGAACTTGTCGCCGCAGAGCGAGGCGACCGTCTGGGATTGGGCACACTGAGCTCGATTCGCCAGCGAGTCAGCGATTGGTCGGAAGTGCGCCCGGAATGGGGCTTGGTTGGGAACGCCGCGCTGGTCGCGGGGCCCCGGTCATTGACGCGAGGGAAGCACCTTGATGGTCGGGTGTTTCTGCATGAATACGATTATCACCTTGACCCTCAGGGGAAGGTGCTGGAACTGATTTTGACTGCACCGTTGATCGTCGCTTCCTGGATCAACCTGCAGTATTACGCTTCGGCGGTTGACCCGAAAAATTACGGCAGTGGTTGTAAGACAATTCACAACGTGGTCGGCAAGTTTGGGATTTTGTCAGGTGTTGCCGGCGACTTGCAAACGGGCCTGCCATGGCAATCGGTCGGATGGGGCACCGAGTTGTTGCATTCACCCCTGCGATTACAGGCGGTCATCGCCGCTCCTCGCTCGCGGATTGAGCGGATTGTCGCCGGACATCAGCATCTCCGCGACTTACTGTTCGGAGGTTGGATCCATCTGTGCGCGTTGGATGAGGGAGCTTTCTGGCAGCTGGACTCGAGCGGTGATTGGCGGCAGGTGAGCTAGGGAACAGTAAATTGCCTGGCAGAAAAGAACGTGGAATTCAAACTTGCTCAAGAGTTTGTTGGATTGAGGAGAGGATCATGATTTTGGATTCAGCAGTGAACGGTGATCGCGGTGTCGTTGGCGAGCAATTACGGCAGGCCCTCCGGACAACCGGCCTGCATGGTCAGTGGTTGCTGCTGGTGGAGAATGAGCCTACAGCGGTCCGGCGATTGCGGGAAATGTTGGGGGCAGACGCCCTTGTCATGCCTTGCGATTGGCGCGATTCGGACGCAGTGGCTCAAACCATCAAGAATGAGGTTGCCGAGAGAAGTCGGTATTCGGCAGCCATGCAGTTGGCTTTGGTAGGTAGCTCGCGGTGGGGTGCGGAACACGCCCTAGCCTCGACGGATCAGGAAGTTGAAAATGAGCGACTCGCGGCGGAAGGGCGCGAGTTTGAGCGGTGGGTCGCGGGGGCCGCTCAAATGCAAAGGCAACTGCAGCAGGCCAAACGCCGATTTGCAGCGGCAGTCCAGGCGTTTGTCGAAAAACTGCAGGATGAGTTGCCGCCTGACGCCCTGGAAAGAACGCTGCAGACATTGTTTTATCACGCTGAGGCTGGCATCTTTCTGGAATATGATTGGCGGCAGTGGCAGTTTCGTACCTTGAATTGAGGCTTGCGCCGCTGAGCGGTGAATTGAGCGAACCTGCCGTTCGGACTAGAATGCCTGCTTCCGGGAACCTCCAGAGATGCCTCGCCCGAGCGTCGGGTGATTGGACCAACTTGCCTTTCAGGGAAGTGAGTTCAAGCAGTTGGGGAGTGGATGTCCCCGCTGACGAGAAGCGAGATCTGGATGGGAAGCAAGAAGTCAAAGGGCAAGGCTGGGTCGAACCAGTCGGGAGCGAAATCATCGCAATCCCGACAGGTCGAAGCGTTCTCGGGCCAGCAGCAACCCGGCGCGGGCTGGTTTTTGCCCATCGCGGCCATTGCCTTGTCGATGGGCATGGTCTGGGCCCTCATGACGATGGTTTCAGGAGGAGGCCGAGGATCCTCTGCCAAGGAAAAAGAGACCGCGAACCTGCAGTCCGAAAAGCAATCGGCTCCGCCCGTGAAGAACTCCTCGAGCACGCTTGCTGAGCCAGGCCGTCCCGCAGGTGCGATCGACGAAACGAAGTCAAACTCGGCTGCTGGTGAAAGTGATTCCTTTGGTCCTACCTTGGTGGGAACAAAAGAATCGCCAGAGACTCCGCCCGAAGGAATGGTCTGGGTCCCGGGGGGTGAGTTTTCGATGGGCTGTCTGGATCCGCGCGACTTGCCTTCCGGCGGTCCGGATGCGATGAACGATGCCCGCCCAATCATCCGCGTCAAGGTCGACGGATTCTGGATGGACCAGACGGAAGTTACCAATGCTCAGTTTGCCAAGTTCGTCGCGGCCACTGGTTATGTCACGGTAGCCGAGCGAGTCCCTAAGGCCGAGGATTTTCCCGGAGCACCGCCCGAGAATCTGGTTGCAGGTGGAGTTGTTTTCAGCCCGCCAGACAACCCGGTGATCCTCGACAATCACTTTCAGTGGTGGGCCTATGTGCCGGGGGCCAGCTGGCGGCATCCGCTCGGCCCTGACAGCAGCCTTGAGGGGAAAGACAACTTTCCCGTCGTGCAAGTTGCCTACGAGGACGCGGTCGCTTACTGCGAGTGGGCCGGAAAGCGCTTGCCCACCGAGGCTGAGTGGGAATTCGCCGCGCGGGGCGGAGCATCTGGATCGGTCTACGCCTGGGGAAACGATTTCCGACCGGCAGGCAAATGGATGGCCAACACGTTCCAGGGGCAGTTTCCGATTCGTGATACAGCTCAAGACGGATTTGCGGGCATCGCTCCCGCGGGTGCCTTTCCAGGCAATCCGTTTGGTTTGCAGGATATGGCTGGTAATGTCTGGGAGTGGTGTGCCGATTGGTATCGAGCCGATTACTATCAGCAGTTGTCTCAGCAAACGGCACCCGTGCTCAATCCGAAAGGTCCGGTTGATTTCTGGGATCCCTCGGAACCTTCGGAAGCGAAACGCGTCCATCGCGGCGGTTCCTTTCTCTGTACCGATCAGTATTGCACTCGGTACATGATTGGAACTCGGGGCAAAGGTGAGCAGTCAACTGGGACGAATCACATCGGATTCCGCTGTGTTCGAGAAGCCAAAACACCGGCCAGCAATTAACGTGGCTCAAGCGTTTGGCTCAAGTGTTTGGCGCAAGCGCGGGTCCGAAAACCAGGCAGTAGAAGGTGAGTGAATGAAACGCAGTGGCTGGATGACCTGTGTGCTCGTAGGTGGACTGGCAGGCGTCGTGGCCGCTTCCTGGTCGCGCCCAACCCGTGAAGGCCAAAGTCCTGACCTCGGCCGCGCGACGGCAGATTCCGCAACTGAGTGCAATTCAGCCTCAGGCGAGGCGTGCAGTTGTGGAACGGGGACGAATCGTGCAGCCTTGATGAGGCAGGCACCGCAAGGACAACCCCGACTGGAAACGTCCGAGCGGCAAACCCCGCGACCGCAAAACTAAGGGTGCGTCTCGATCCGGGCGACCACTTCCGGGTGCAGCGTTGCGTCGTCTGAAGCTTCGGAATCGGGCGTCCAGTCCCCAGCCTGGACTCCTTCGGCTCAACTTGCCTGGGGCGCGGCAACGCGTCAAAAGCTGAATTGAAGTTGGGTTCGCCAGAGCCAGCCGACCGCTCCCGGGCTAATGTCCAAGGCGAATGAATTGATGGGCGCCCCGTCGAGATAAGTCGCATCCAAGGTGAGCTTGGCGGCATGACGGCGGAAGTAACAGGTTAGGCCCGCGGCTCGTTCATCCGAGCTTTCATCTCGGCTGCCCAGGCTGCCGGACTTGCCGACGACGCGGGACCAGCGGGCAAGTGCCTCGAGTTTTCTGGGAACGAGGAAGTAGCCGCTTTGCAGCCAGAATCCATGGTCAAACAAATCCGGCAAAGAGTCACCTTGAAAGGCGCTGAGGTTCCGGAAATAGTATTCGCTGTTGACCGACCAGCCCCGAAATTTGAGCGAATAATCGACGCTGTAAGTTGCGACGTGGTATTGCGAGACACTCCCAGGCAGAATGTCGGCCAGTCTATTGCCCGAGTCGACAACCCGGATTTCTCCAAATTCGGTGGTTCCCTCCCGGTTGATGGAGGACATCGCAAAGGCGATTCCAGTGCGAGTTGCGACTTGCTCGTGAAAGTCCCAATCGCAGAGGTCGTCTTTTCCCCAATCGCCTTGCGGATAAAACGAAAGTCTCCCGGAGATGGCGAAATTATTGTCCAGCGTTCCCGCGCTGCCGGTTTCCGCGCCGCCGGTGATCAGCCCGTTGAAAACGGCGGTTTCCCAGGTCAACAACTGTCCCCAGGGTTTGCGTTCACCATACAACCCGACGGCGAGGCTGCGATTGGCGTCGAAGTACATGCTCGCGACGCTGCGGTCAGCAAATTGAAATTCCTGCCCTGAGATGGCGCGGGCCAGAGTGAAAGGAATCTTGTACTGGCCGGCCTTCACGACGAAAACGCGTTTCTGCCAGCCGAAATCATGGTGTCCGAGGTCGTAGCTCAGGTAGTAATCGAGCAATCGGATGGTATCGTTCGATGCGCTTCGTCCATCGAGTGCGATGAAGTAGGAGAAGTCTGAAGTGAAGGCGTGACCCGAGAAGACCAGTCGAGCCCGCTTCAATTGAAACTGGTTAAAGTCTCGGCTCGTGCCTTCGGAGATAAAGTTGGTCATCCGCAATTGGCCCCAGCCATTGAACTTCAGTCGGAAGGGGAGATCTTCACCTCCCAGGTCGCTGATATCCCGGCCAGCCAGAATGAAACCCTCGTCGTAACCAACGCGAAGGTTTTGTTTCAACAAGTCCGTTTCTGCTTTGGCCACATCCGCGGAGACGCTTCCCGAATCCTGAGCGTCCCTCGTCCAGTCCTCCGTTTTCCAAGGGAGAGCCGACTCCGGAGCCAAGGCTGGAACGATGGGTGGCGTTGAGTTGTTCAACTCCGCATCACTGAAGCTTGAGTAAGCAGCTTGCGTCTGCACCGGAGTCAGGCTCTGCGGGCCGCCAAATTGCGCGGCCTGCCCACATATTTTGGGCGTCCACGCTCCCGTCAAGAATGTAAACACGACCCATAGCGCGACCAGGCCAAGCGGTCTTGGCTGTGTCTTTCTCGGTATGGAGGGGTGGGATGGCACCATCGAGTGATAGCACTGCCGGGTGGTTTGGTTGGCGAGGCGGTTTAGGTCGATCACCGGTCGCGCGGTTGGCTCGGCGCACGGAAATGTTTGACTGATCGTCAAAGTTTGCCGGTTGGCTGTAGCGATTTGAGGTGAAGATCACTAAAGGGCCGGAGGAATTGATTGCAAGGCTGCCGAAAAATCATTGTGAACGGTGAAGTCACCGCGGAAGGACCTTGGGCAACACCCGGCGTTGCGAGTCAGTCGCCAGTGAAAGGCCCGGAAAATCGTATTGCTAGCGGGCTGGGGCCGCGTGGCCTGCCGCGCGCGCCAGCTCTCAGGGGAGCCGACATGCCAGACAGAAATGCTTTTCGAGCCCTGGTGGTCGCGTTGTTCCTGATTTGGAGTTCGGCGGGCTGGACCGCCTTGGCCAATGCCCAGCAAGCAGGGAGACCGATTGGGGCGTCAGCATCTGGCCGCGAGCCACTCTCAGCGGGGACATCCTTTTCGCTCACTGACCGCGGGCAAGAGCCGGAGAGACAAGAAGGTGAGCTCGAACCGGCGGAATTAGAGGAATCAGAAAAAGAGGACGAAGAGCTCGAGACCGATCGCGACTCGTTTACGCCTGCGACCACAACAGTCAAACTTGGCGGGGTGCTGGTCGAGTCAGCCTACTCATTCATCGACAATAAAAACGTGGCCGAGACCCACAGTTATCCAGAGTTGCTAATTCGTTACGGATGGCGGGAAAACGTTGAGTTGCGGCTTGGCTGGAATTATGAGATTGGAGGGGCTGGCAACCCTGTTTCCGGAAACATCTCAGACTTTGAGGAAGAAGGCTCTGAAAGTTTGGAACAGGAGGCAAAGCTCCTCTATGGAGCCAAGTTCTTTCTGACCGAGCAGCGGGGATGGACTCCGCGGAGTTCATTCATACTTCAAGGCTTTACTCCCACTTTCGGAGAGTCCAATCTGACGACGCTCTCGGCGACGCAGGTCTGCGGCTGGACATTGCGCAACGGCTGGGTTTGGGATAATGCTTTGCGCTACGGTACAAGCGGCTTTGAGGGAGATCACTTCAACGTCTGGTCGCCGTCGACGGTTTTGAAAATCCCTTTGACCGAAAGGGTTAAAACTCATGTGGAATACTTCGGAGCGATGACCGAAGGGCGCGAACGCGAAACGACGCAGCATTTTTTCAGCCCGGGGGCGCACTACCTGTTAACCCGCAACTTTGAAATCGGCATGCGAGTCGGCTGGGGGCTGAACGAACAAGCCCCAAACTTCTTTGCCAACGCGGGTATCGGCTGGCTGTTTTAGAATGTCACCAATCCGGCTGCAAACATCCGGGACGGTCAATTCCTGTCGATCAGTTCGCCAGACCGGAATCGAGCAATTACTCTTTTGAGGGGCTCGTGGAATCCTCTGACTCGGGCTGCTTGAGACGAATGAGAACCCTTTGTTCCTGTTCTTCAGGGCTGAAGTGGATCAGAACGGGGCACTCGTCATTGGTCAAGTTATAGAGCCCCGTTTCGACGACAAGTTGGTCATTGCCTTCGAGCTTGAGGGCGACTCGTTGGGTCTGTTTATTGACCGAGCCAGAGATGGGGGTGACTTCATCGGTTACCAAGTCGTGGAAGTTTCCGCGAATGGCACCTTGCTTGTTGAGCGCAAGTTGGACGACCTTGTCCGACTTCTCCTGGTCAGCTTCTGCGATTAGCGAGAAAACTCCGAGCGGCAGCCACTCTTCATCTTCGGTTTCCGCACCTGCCGCAGCGATCTCCTCGGCTTCTTGGTAGTACTGCTCTGCCGTGGCCACTGGTTCGCCTTCATAGTAGACGTTTCCATTCTCGTAGGTGACGTTTTCGCTGTAGTCGTAGTAGGTGCCGGACTGGCTGCACCCGCAATAGGGGCCGGCGACGGCATAGGCTACCGTTGCCCAAGCGGTGGTGGCCACGGCCCATTTTCCTGGCCACCAGCAATTCGGATAAGTCCCGGGGTATGCCGGTCCAAAGTAACCCCAATGGGTATAGTTGCCATTTACGGCTGTCCACGCGGTACCGCCGACGAACTGGCCGTTGACGAAAGCAGCACCCCGGCCGGCGGATACGACATTCCCGTTGGGGCCGATGATCGCTGTGCCTGTCTTGATTTGGCCGATTCCATTATCGCTGTAGCCGGCAGCCGCATTGATTCGGGTGTAACCATCGGAGTCGCGACTGGCGGTGACGGCACCACCCTGCCGGTAGCCGCTGGAGTCAGCGTATCCCCCGCGGGCCGCAGCAGCGGCATTTCCCTGGGCGTCGACGCCCGCCGCGAATTGACCGCCGCGGACAGCTGAGTTCTCGCCATCCGTACCCGCGCGGATCCCGCTGCCAGCCACGGCTTTGCCACCTTCAGCGGTTTGGATTCCCGTTCGGGAACCGGCGGCGATCGCGGCGCTGTCTCCCTTTGAGGCACCGGCAACGCCAGTTCCCTTGACGATTGTATCACCACCGGCAGTTTCAATTTTGATTCCGCCCACTGCCCCGCCAACGGTGGCGCCGCCCGCTGTCGTGCCACTGCCGGATTTACCCCCCACTGTAATCGTCGTTCCTTTTTCGGTGGTAAACGATTTGGTGTTGCTGCCATCGCCGCTGGTCGTTTGCGCCGAGTTGAATCGACTGGACGAAGGCTTGTTGGCAGCGCTGGAGGAACTGGAATTGCCACTTGGAAGTTTCAGAAAATCGTTGACTTGGCTGCTGGTCGGTTTCTGGAACGAGCGTTCCGAGTTGGGGGCAACTCCGCCGGCCCGATTGCTGTTGCCGGACATCGTCGAGCGGTTGGCTTGGGGCCGCGAAGCGGCATCAGGGCGCTGCGTGGAAGGGCGTTGCGTGGAAGGGCGCTGCGCTGCGGGGCGCTGGGCTGCGGGCTGTTGTGCAGTTTGCGGCCGAGAGATCGTTTGCGGTGAGGCAGAGGGAGCCGTTCGGCTCATCGAAGGCGTACGGTTTTGCGAGTTTGAAATGGATGGAGCCGGCGTTGAGGGGCGGCTGAAGTTGCCGCTGGGAGCCGGACGCGACATCCCTCCTCCTCCTCCGCCACCCCGGATTCCGCCGCCACCGCCTCCACCTCGGCCACGCTGGGCCCAAGCGGGCTCGGCAAACAACCCGAGACAGAATGCGACGGCAATTGCGGTGAAGAGAAAGGTTGGACGCATCTCGAAGACTCGCAGGTTAAATGGATCAAAAATTCATTTATCGATAACAGACGGAAAACCCGATCGAACATCACCGTCCACGGATCAAACGGTCAAAAGCCCCACAGTCGCGGCCCACATCGTCAACATCACACTGAGGAGTATTTCAAGCACAGTGCCGTGTCCGCTGAAGCTGTCGCTATTTGTCGCCACTCGGCAGGCTGGGGGCAACCGCTTGGTTGGGGGCCTGTTCAGTGGAGCTGTTAGGTGATTCCATTTCGGCAGGCGTTGTCGTGGGCGCATTTTGAGAGCTCGAGGCGTCACCTGCGGTCGCGTTGAAACCAGGACGGACGACCAGAATCTTTTTGATATTGGGTAAAAAACGTCCGGAGACTTTGCGACCGATCGCTTGCCAGTAATAGCTGTTCTCGTCGCGCGGCGTGTAGACCAGAGTGTTTTCAGCCTCTTGTCCCTCGGTCAGGATCATCCGACTGCGAACGACCCAGGTTCCATTTTCCTCACTCCAGACACCCTCGCCAAAGGCGCCATCAGAGTCAAACATCCATGAGCGAATGACCCCTTGAGCCGGGTCCCAGCCGATCACTTGAACGCCTTCGAGCGCATCTTGGCCGGAGAACTCGGCAGAGAAGTTGTTGATCAGGAAGGCGTTGTTCCGCGTCCACTCGACCCGTGAAACAATTCGGGAATCCTCCGACTCGTCGACCCAGTCGCCAAGCAGCCAAGTCAGTCGAGCCAGATTGGGATTGACGGCCGGTTCGGCCTCGGCAGCGAACTCGCGGAGGCTCGCCAGTTTCCAACCACTTTCGGTGGCAACGTGGAGGGCTTCGTAGCGTTCCTCGCCTTGAACCTTGCCATCAACAGTCAGCCGCGCAATTCCTTCCTCGGCAGCGACAGTTGGCGTGACCTGGCGAATTTGGGAGGCGACGATTTCCAAGTTCGCTTTTCCGGCCAGCCCGGATTGCAACTCGGCGCGAATCGCCGAAAGTCCCTCGGTGCGAGAACCATCAGCATGAATCCAGACTGCCGTTTCCGTCCAGGCAGACGCCATGGCTTCGAGATCGCCGCGATTGAAGGCTGAAGTATAGGCGTCAATTGCCTTGCGAATTGCGGTTTCATCGCCCCGCGCGATTGGGGTTGGCAACAGTACCACGGTGCAACAGATGAACCACGCCAGTAATCTGAGCATGGGAAATCTCCGGAGGGAATCAAGTTGAAAGTCAGGCGGGCAGTCAGACCCGTCCCCAATCATAGGCGATTTCTCGACGGAACGCGGAAAGAAATGTTGGAGCCCCTGAAATCGGGAGCATGACCGAGCGGGCAGGCCGGGTTTGCTATCCGTACTTTTGCCCGCTAAAGCAGCTCATGCCGGCACTGGAACAAGATTGGGAACCTGGAGGCCGGTGAAGCTGCCCTTTGGGGCAAGTTGTCAAACTATTCCGATTATCACTGTTGCACGGGGAGGAAACTGGTCGACAAACCGGAAGATATCCAAAGTTGTCGGGCGATTTTGATTGGGATACTTCAGCAACCGGGGGGGGCGCTAGCATGTTCGCATTGCTCAAGGAGTTTCGGTTTTGGTTGGCTGTCGTAGCCTGCCTGGCAGGTGGGTTGGACGTTACGGCTCAGACTATCCAGCCATCGGCAGTTCCAGTCCAGCCATCGGCTGTGCCCATCGTAACCGGGGGCAATGGAGAGTGGGCGAATGCTGTCACTCCGAATCCAGTCGGGCAAAACTATTTGCAGCCGTCCGCGTGCAATTGCCAGCAGTGCACTACGGGATGCGGTGGCGACGATCAGGTGTGGGCCACAGTGACGCCTTACCTCTGGCTACCCGCGATGAAAGGACAAATCGGAGCGGGTGCAGTGGTCGCCAATGTCGACCTCAGCCTCTCCGATATGTGGGATTTGCTGGGCGACCTCAAGGGTGCTGCGATGGTGCACTTGGAAATAGGGCGCGGCAATCGTGGGGGGTTGATATTGGATACACTGCTGACCGACATCGCCTCGACCGAGACGCTTCCCAGTGGTGGCACGGCGACGGTGGAAACGACAATGACGTTCCTGGAAGGGCTCGGATTTCGTCCCGTGGCCACCTACGACAAATGCGGTCCGCTGGTCAAGCGAGTCAGTTGGGACATGCTGTACGGTGTTCGGTATTATCAGATTGGCGCCGAGGTGACGGTCGTGCCGCCGAGTGCACCCGAAATTATTCAGGAGCGATCCGAGAACTGGGTTGATCTGGTCTTGGGAACCCGCACTCGCATGCAACTTGCCAACGGCGGCAGCGCCTTTGCCCGGGCCGATTTTGGTGGCTTTGGGCTGGGAAGTTCATCGGACTTCGCTTGGAATTTTCACGTCGGCTTGGAGAATCGACTGCGTCGACATCCAAACACCTCGCTGGCACTCGGCTACAAAGTACTGGATATCAAACAATCCAAGGGGAGCGGTGCTCAGGCATTTCTGTTTGACATGAACTTGCACGGGCCCTTCACGGGGCTGATGATCCGCTTCTAGCGAATTTCCGGGGAACACTATGGTTTTCCTCGAAAGGGTTTTCCCCGAAAGCAGATGGCGATACGATCCAGAAGCGGTTGGCAAAAAGCCAGCCGCTTTTTTGTTTACCGCTTGAACGATGTTTATAGAGGTCGCTCGAATGGCTGTCTTGTTTTCGCCTTATCGGTTAAAGGACGTCGAGCTGCGAAATCGAGTTGCCGTGGCCCCGATGTGCCAGTATTCGGCAGTCGATGGCACCCCAACCGATTGGCATTTGGTGCACCTCGGTTCCCGGGCGGTTGGGGGAGCGGGGCTGGTTATTGTCGAAGCGACTGCGGTCTCGCCGGAGGGGCGAATCAGTTCGGGAGATACCGGGTTCTATCGCGATGACCAAATTCCCGTTTATGCACGCATCGCCGAGTTCATCAATCAGCAGGGAGCCGTTCCGGGCATTCAATTGGCTCATGCGGGGCGGAAGGCGAGCGCGGCGCGACCTTGGGAAGGCGATGCTCACTTGGACACTGCTGCGGGTGGATGGGAGACGATTGCCCCGAGCGCCGTGGCGTTCGGCGGAAATCTCCCCAAGCTTCCCCGCGAGATGAGTACTGCAGACATCGGCCGCGTTCAAACCGATTTCGTTGCCGCAGCCAAGCGGGCATTGGCGGCGGGCTTTCGTTGGCTCGAGCTGCATTTTGCACACGGCTACCTGGCCCACGAGTTCTACTCGCCCCTGAGCAATTTCCGCAGCGACTCCTACGGAGGCAGTTTTGAAAACCGAACAAGGTTTCTGCGCGAAACACTGCAAGCGGTCCGTCGTGTGTGGCCTGAGCGCCTTCCGCTCACGGCGCGGTTATCGGTGACCGACTGGGTTGCCGGAGGGGTCACGTTGGACGAATCGATCGAACTGGTCCGACTGCTCAAAAACGATGGACTGGATCTGCTCGACGTCAGTCACGGTTTCGTCATCCCTGATATCTCCCAGATTCCCTGGGGGCCAGGGTTTATGGTTCCGGCGACCGGACGAATTCGAAACGAAGCCAAGATTGCCACTGCCGCTGGCTGGTTGATCACCGAACCCGAGATGGCTGAGGAAATTATCCAGCAGGGTCAGGCAGAGATCGTGATGCTCGCTCGGGAATTGCTTCGCGATCCCTACTGGCCCTATCACGCCGCGAAAAAGCTGGGGGTCGATCAGGCCGCCGCCGTGCTCCCCGTGCAATATGCCCGAGCGGTCGGGAGTTAGGTCCCAGCCCCGATCATTGCCGCCCCGATCATTGCCGCCCCGATCATTGCCGCCCCGATCATTGCCATCCGGTAATTCTCGGCCAAGTGCATCGCGATGACGTTGCCACCTTGCAGCGATCCCCTTGAAGCGATCACCTTGCTATTCTCGCTCAGCAATGCTGTTGGTTTGGTCGCTTCGTTCGACGTTCGAATCGGGATTTGGTTGCGGCAGGGGTTGGGGTTGCTTGTTCTGAGGGTCTTCCGCCGAACTCGGCGAGCAGGCTCCGCTCATTCACGTCGAGATTCCGAACCGGGGGAGAATCCAGGCTTGAAGTGCGAACCAAGCCACAAAGAAAACAAGAAACGGCCACAACTCTGACATCTTTGATTTTCCCATGGCTTTGTTTTGAACGTCGAAGGGATGCGAGGTGGCAAGAGGTTCTGTTCAGCCCCCGGCTCCAAAGTTCCCACACGTTTGGGGCACTTTCCCCACACAATAGTCCGCGCCCTGTCCACTGCCCATTCAGGGAGCAAGAGCAGATTGAGCGAGGCCGCCGCACGTGAAATGGAAAAAGGGTGCTTGGAGGCTGGAGTACTCACAAACTGGCTGGGCCGCGGTCGCGAACTGACAAAAGTTATGGGGGGCCGGGGCCACCATCCGTCACTTTGAAGTCGAATCCTGGAGGGCCCTACCCAAGAGGCCCTACCCAAGTGGCCCTATCCAAGAGGCCCTCGCAAGGGAGCCTTGACGGGGGGCCTTGGCAAAATTGGACACGCTTGCTGAGGGCCTTGCAGTTTACGTTTCCCGCTTTGGGATACCGTCGGCATTTCAGCCGGATAACTCTCAATTCTTCGTCTGGAGTTGTCCTGGGGCAATTGAATTGGCCGGATTTGGCCGAGTTCCTGCTGGGGATGATTGAGAGCCGGGGCTGGGCTGCCTAAAATCGCGTTCGCGGGAAGGGGCATCAATTGGTGATTCCATGGACAATTTTGGGGAATATTCATGAAGCTTAAATGGCTGGCCTCCGTGGCCATATGCCTGGGGATGGGATGGACGGCTGTCGAGAGCGCGGCATGGGCGCAAGCCACCGGCGCGCAAACTTCGGCGGTGGACCGAAAAGGGCCTGAAAGAGTCGCTTCGGTCGAGGGAGTCACGGAGTATCGGTTGGGCAATGGTGCTCGCGTGTTGCTCTTTCCGGACTCATCTCGACCGACGATTACGGTCAACATGACCGTTTTGGTTGGTTCGCGTCACGAGGGTTACGGCGAGGCGGGCATGGCTCACTTGCTGGAGCACATGGTGTTCAAAGGAACTCCGACGTTTGCCGACGTCCCCAAGGCGCTCCGTGACCACGGGGCCAGTTTCAACGGCACGACCAATGTGGACCGCACCAATTATTTCGAGACCTTGCCGGCGACTGATGAGAATCTTGATTTCGCGATTCATTTGGAATCGGATCGGCTCGTCAACAGCTATGTCCGGCGTGACGACCTGATCTCGGAATTTACGGTTGTGCGCAACGAATTTGAACGGGGGGAGAACAGCCCCGAAGCAGTGCTGTCGCAACGCGTGCAGGCAACCGCCTACGAGTGGCATAATTATGGCAAGACCACGATTGGTAATCGCTCGGATATCGAACGCGTTCCGATCGACAACCTCCAGGATTTTTATCGAAAATATTACCAGCCCGACAATGTCGTGCTGATTGTGACGGGGGCCTTCGAGGAGCAGCGGGCTCTGGAGTTGGCTGACAAGTATCTCGGGAGCATTCCCCGTCCGACTCGTCGATTAGGGGCGACCTATACAGAGGAGCCGGCCCAGGATGGGGAGCGGAATGTCGTTCTGCGTCGCGTCGGAGGTCTGCCTTACGTGATGGCGGTCTACCATATGCCTGCCGCTTCGCATCCGGATTGGGCGCCGCTGAGTATCCTCGGCAGCGTCTTGTCAGAGGCCAAGGTAGGTCGATTGGAGAAGGTTCTGGTTGAGTCCAAGTTGGCGACCAGTGCTTCATCTCGAGCCGACAATGCCCACGACCCCGGATTGTTTACTGTCTCGGCCCAGCCTGCCGAGGGCAAGCTCGACGAGGTTCGTGAATTGCTGACATCGACGATGGAGACGCTCAGCAGTGTCCCGTTTACTCAAGAAGAGGTTGACCGGGCCAAGTTGCGGAGCAAAAACGGCATGGACAACTTGATGTCCAGTGCAGCCAGCGTTTCCCAGGCTTTGAGCAGTGCCTCAGCGTTGGGGGATTGGCGTTTGATGTTCTGGCAGCGGGATCGGATTCAGGAGGTGACGGCAGAGGACTTGAATCGCGTTGCCAAAACGTATTTCCAGCCTTTCAATCGGACTGTCGGGGTGTTCATTCCTTCGGAGACGCCACAGCGTCTGCCGATTCCTTCGGTTCCTTCGATCGTCGATGTGGTCAAGGATTACAAGGGTGGCCAGGCACTGACCAGCGGCGAGGCGTTTGACCCGACACCGGAAAACATTGATGCCCGCACGGTGATCATGAACGTCGACGGCGTCGAAGTTGCTGTGCTGCCGAAAAAGAACCGGGGCGAGGTCGTCTCCCTGCAGATGACGCTGAGGTATGGCAACGAGCAGTCTCTGAACAATGTCGGTCCGGCTGCGGGCATGATTCCGGCAATGTTGATGGCCGGCACCAAGCGGCTCGACCGCCAGGCGCTTCAGGCTGAGATGGAGAAGCTCGGCGTACGCATTTCCTCCGGTGGCGGCGGTGGTGGACGCCGCGGAGGTCGCGGCGGCGGGGGCGGCGGCGGCGGATCACCGGGCTCGGTGACCTTCTCGATTGATGCCAAACGAAGTTCGCTCGTAGGGGCGATCAACCTGCTGGGCGAGATTTTGCGCGAGCCGGCTTTCCCCGAAGAGGATTTTGAGCAAATGAAAGCACGGTCGATTGCCGGGCTGAAGTCGATGGGTAATGAACCTAATCTTCTCGCCTCCAATCTGCTCTCACGCTCTCTGTCGGACTACCCCAAGGGCGACGTGCGCTATGCTCGAACCATGGAGGAGACCTTGGAGGAATTGGAGGGCCTGACTCTCGATCAGGTCAAACGGGTCTATCAAGATCAGCTTTCCTCAGCTGTTGGGCAAATTGCGATTGTTGGCGATTTCGAGCCGAAGGATACCCTCCCGGCGATTGCCGGCATTCTCAAGGATTGGAAGACAAATGTTCCCTACAGCCCTGTCGAACGTGATGCCAAGGCTGAGGTGCTCGGTAGCAAGACTGATATCGTGACACCGGACAAGGCGAACGCTGTCTTTCTGGCGGGACTCGCTTTTGCCTTGAATGACAAAAGTTCGGATACGCCTGCCTTGCAGCTCGGGAACTTCATCTTGGGGGGCGGAACGCTGTCGTCCCGGTTGGGTGACCGGATTCGCCAAAAAGAAGGACTCTCTTACGGTGTCACCTCGGCCGTAGCGATTCCTGCTCGCGGAACCGATGCCCGGTTTACGATCAATGCGATCACCAATCCGGACAACATGGATGCCGTGGAGAAGGCCGCCATGGAGGAACTCAATCGCTTTATCGCCGATGGCCCGACCGAGAAGGAATTGGCGGATGCCAAAAAGGCGTGGCTTGAGGCACAGAAGGTTTCGCGAACTGGCGATGACGCGATCGCAGGTCTGCTTTCGTCCAATCTTTTCCTCGACCGGTCGTGTGAGTTCCTGAAAGAACGGGAAGAGGCGATTGAGAATTTGACGGTTGCCGACATTCAGGCAGCTTTCAAAAAGTATGTCGATCCCTCCAAGCTGGTGATCATTCGGGCGGGTGATTTCAAAAAGTAGTCTGCCTGAACCTCGCTGCAGGGAGCAGTCTCCGCAGCCTGAAGAGAAGAGCCCTCAGTCACTCCCGGCGACCCCTCGCCGGGAGTTTTTTTGTTTATCCTGCTGGCTTTTGCCAAGTCTTCGCACCGCCGCTCGAGTTTGCGCATTCCCTAAACTGAACGCTTTGGAGGCGCTCGGCGGCCGCTTCTGGTCCTCACATCAACTACAACCGGCAGGTCTTCTCTATCCCCAATGACTGGGGCGACTCGGCGCCGATAAACTAGGTGTTTCAGTGGACGGTGTCCCCAATGGACATTCAGTTTGGTCACCATGAGGAAGCAGCAGGATGAAACGGCTCGGCATAGCCCTGGCGCTCGCCAGCCTGTTGCTGGTTGGTTTGGGATTGGGGTGGATGTTGCCAAACCCCTGGGCGGCTGGCCGCCTATCAGGCCCTGAAGCAGACGCAAAAATCGTCCCTGCTCCGTTGGCTCGCGTGGTGGCTCAAGGCAAGTTGCAGCCAGCCGGTGGGCTGGTCAACATCTTCGGTCCTCCCGGCGCCAAAATCGTCGAGTTGTTAGTTGAGGAAGGGGAAACGGTCGAGCCGGGGCGGGAACTGCTGCGCTACACTGGCCAACAAACTCTTGAGCTGCAGGTCGCATTGGCGGCCTCGCGAACCGGTGACCTCAAACTGGAATTGCAGCAGAAAACCGTGGTTGCCGAAGGAGGGGTAGCCTCCGCATCGGCCGCATTGCGGAACGCCGAGTTGAATTTGCAGCAAGCGGAAGCCGAGCCTCCCTTGACGACCGAGCGCGATCGTTTGGAGTTGGCCCGCAAACGCCTCGAGGGAATCCAGCAGTTGGCAGACGATCCGGATACAGGCCGTCTGATCTCACCTTGGAAAGTTGCCGAACAAAAGTTGGAGTTGGAATCGGCTGAACGCGAATTGGCGCGAGCTGAAAACAAGTTTGCGACTACCAGGCAATCCCTGCAGCTGGCAGTCGACGCGGCGCGAGGAAATCTCGATACTGCCGAGAAGTCCCTGGAGTTGGCTCGAGCGGCACTCAACGCGCTCCGCTCGGCTGAACTGAGCGAGCAGTTGGCCAGCCAGCAATTGAGTGATAGCCGTTTGCTCGCACCTTCAAGTGGCAAGGTCTTGCGCGTCTCCTCGCGGGCGGGGGATACGATCGGAGCCACTCCAGTCATTCAGATGGGAGCTGTTGGAGCCCTCGAGTGTCTGGCTGAGGTCAATGACTCGCTTGTCGGCCGTGTCAAACTGGGGCAACCGTGCCAGCTATTGAGCCCTGCCCTGCCCCGACCCTTGCGCGGAACGGTCAGCGGAATTGGGAGGTTCGTGGGAGTTCCATCCTTGCGAGACCCTGACCCTTTGGGGCTGGTTGATCGCCGGGCCGTGGAGGTCAAAATTGCCCTGGTCGAGGAGGATGTTCCAGTCGCCGTCGAGTTGCTCAATTTGCAAGTCACGGTCGAAATCGAACTGGAGAATCGTTGAGCGGGGTAAAGCGAGCAGGCAAACAGGATTTCTCCAAAATGCGGACCAATTTGGCGCTACAGAACATCCGCCACAATCTGCCGCGGACCCTCGTTGCTCTGGCCGGTATCGGAGTCGCAATCGTCTTGATGTTTATGCAACTCGGCTTTCGAGGAGCTGTCGAGAACACGGCTACCACGCTCTATGACCGCATGGACTTCGATTTGCTGGTTCGGTCTCCCGGTTATCTTCACTTTGTCGAACCGGGCTCGCTGAACAGGTCGCTTTTGGATCAACTGCGGAGTCTGGACACGGTCGGTGAGGTCCGCCCGCTTCTGGTTGGATTGGCGGGTTGGTTAAGCCCGGACCAGCAACGACTGAGGGGGCTGATGGTGCTCGGGATCGACCCGCAGGCTCCGCCATTCGAGGCCAAAGCCTTGCCAGTCGATTGGTCGTGTTTGGTGGAACCGGGCAGTTTGTTGATCGATACTCGGTCCAGCCCTGAGTTCGGACCGGCTGACCATCGCCGCTTCGGCGCAGCCGATTTGGGGCGAACCGCGGAGTTGAATGGTGCGCAGTTTCGAATTCGGGGAACATTTACCTTGGGAGCTGGGCTGACCGCAAACGGTTCAGTCGTCACCAACCTGGAAGGATTTCGCAGGATCAACCGGGGCCTGTCTTCTGCAGAGGTTTCGCTGGGCCTGATTCGCCTGACATCGCTTGCGGACAAGGAGCAAACCCGAGCGGCCCTTCAATCGCAATTGACGGACTCAAAGGGTGTCCGCCTCGCAGACGTGCTGACGCGGGAGGAAGTGGTCCGCCGGGAGCTGGACCGCTGGATCAATCAAACACCCATCGGCTTTATTTTTTCCCTCGGCGTGCTGCTCTCGCTGGTCGTGGGAGGTGCGATTTTCTACATGATTCTGGCGACCGACGTCGCCAAGCGGTTACCCGAGTATGCGACGCTCCGAGCCATGGGATATCCTGATTGGCAGTTGGCCAGTTTTGTTCTGCAGCAGGCGTTTTGGTTGGGGCTGTTCGCATTCATTCCTGCAGTCTTGATTGCCTTGGCCGGCTATCGCCTGACAGAGACCGCGGCCAGTATTCCGATTGCCATGAACTGGAGTCGAGTTGTTCTGGTTTTTGGACTGACTTTGGTCATGTGTTTCGGTTCGGGATTACTGGCGTTGAGAAAGCTTTTTCAGGCCGAGCCGGCAGCCCTGTTCTAAACGGCAGCCGAACGGGAAATGACCTGAGTAGTCTGGGATCGGATGATGGTCGCAAGCGTATCGCTGGCTTGGAAAAATCTGACGCACGATCGCCGCAAGCTGGCTTTGGCTTTGGCGGGTGTCGCTTTCGCCGTGTTGTTGATGTTCCAGCAACGCGGCTTTAATCATGCCTTGTTCGACAGTACCGTAGAACTGGTGCGCCGGCTGGATGCCGACTTGCTCGTGTTCAATCGCGCCCGCTTTGCGCTGACCAGCGAGTTGCGTTTTCCGAAGGAAATTTTGGAGCGGCTCGCGAGTGAGCCTGGGGTCGGTTCCGTCCGGCCGCTTTACCTGGAGAACAAATTAGCAACCGCCCATCGCGCCGGTTTGCCGGCGAGACCCATCCGTGTGGTCGGGCTTGATTTGACGACGTTGCCCTTTCAAGATGCCGCGGGTGAAGTGAATGCTGGACTGGCCGCGCTCCAGCGACCTGACACGGCATTGCTCGACCGCTTGAGTAAGGACTACTACGGATTTGATTTGCGTGTGGCCAGGCGGGGAGAGGTTCAGAGTGCTGAGCTGTCTGGAAGGCAAGTGCAGATTGCCGGTCTGTTCAGCCTGGGCTGCGACTTTGCCCACGAGGGAAATCTCGTGATGTCAAGCGAGAATTTCGCCAAGTACTTTCGGTATCGAGCTGCCGATCCGCTCTCAGTAGTCGACTTGGGGTTAGTCAAGCTTGAGGCTGGCGCGGACCGAGAATTGGTCTTGAACGGATTGAGGGAAAGATTGCCGCAGAGCGTCGAGTTAATGACGCGGGAGGAGTTTGAGCAGCGGGAAATCAATTTTTGGGCCCGCAGCACTCCGATCGGGATCATATTCGCGATTGGAGCCGGGATCGGATTCGCCGTCGGTGTGATCATCTGTTATCAGATACTGGCGACCGACATCGCCGACCACTATCGTGAATTGGCGACGCTGATGGCGATGGGCTACGGGAAGCCCTTTTTTTTCAAGCTGGTTTTGCAGCAGGCTTGGTGGTTGGCGATTCTGGGATACCTGCCCGGACTGGCCTTGTCCTGGTTGCTCTTTCAGCTCAACGCCAGCTGGACTGGCTTGCTGATGCAACTGACCTGGGAGCGGGCATTGACCATCCTCGTTTTGACGCTGGTGATGTGCTCGCTTTCGGCCCTTCTGGCAATACGAAAACTGTTGGCCGCCGATCCGGCCAGCCTGTTTTAGGGGAACATTGTGAGTGACCTGGCAGCACAACCTGAAACGCTGGAGCGATTACTTCGTTTCTGGTTTCCACCGGCGGAGCAGTTGAGCATCTCGGCTCAGGCAGTGAACCATTACTACGGAGAGGGGGACGCGCGAAAGCAGGTATTGTTCGATAACCGGCTCGATGTGGGGGCGGGAGAGATTGTGATCATGACCGGACCTTCGGGTTCCGGAAAAACGACCTTACTGACGCTTCTTGGAACTTTGCGTCGAGTGCAGGAAGGTAGCCTCAAAGTCCTCGGCACCGAGTTGAACGGGCTGGAGCAACATCAAATCATTGCCTTGCGCAAGCGAATTGGCTTTATCTTTCAAGCCCATAATCTGTTCGAGTCGTTGACTGCGACGCAAAACGTGCGGATGGCAACCGAGTTGCTGGGAATTCCTCCGGTCGATGCCGAACCGCGGATCGAGGCGATTTTGCGACGCTTGGGGCTGGGGCAACGCCTGCATTACAAGCCCAAGTCACTTTCAGGGGGGCAGAAACAGCGCGTGGCGATTGCCAGGGGAATTGTGCATCAGCCGCAGCTGATTCTGGCCGATGAGCCGACAGCCGCCCTCGATGCCGAATCAGGCCGCGAAGTGGTGACTATCTTTAAGGAGTTGGCCAAACGCGATGGCTGCACGATTATCATCGTGACGCATGACAACCGAATCCTTGATGTGGCCGATCGGATCGTCAACATGGTCGACGGAAAAATCAAGTCCAATGTTCTGGTGCAGAAGACAGCCCTGCTCTGCCAGATTCTTCAGCAGTATCCCCTGTTTCGCGAGTTGAGTCCTGCAGTGCTGGCCAATGTTGCCGACAAAATGAATCTGCAGAGGTATTCCCCCGGGAGTGAGATCGTCCGGCAGGGCGAGCCTGGAACCGACTTCTTTGTGATTGCCCAAGGAGAGGTGGAAGTTCTCGCTTCGGGCAAGCTGGTCAACCGTCTGGAGACCGGAAGTTATTTCGGGGAAGTCTCTTTGTTGACTGAGCAGCCGCGGAATGCCACCGTACAGGCTGTGGGAGAGGTGGCCTGCTTTTCCCTGAACAAGGAAGACTTTCAGGAAGTTGTTGCGACGAGCGGCTCTTTTGAAGAGCAATTGCGGCAGGCTTTGTTTGAAAGGCAGTAACCGGATATTCGGGCTGGGGAGTCGCAAGTCGGGCTGGGGAGTCGCAGTTTGTTTTGCCGTCAGGCGGCTTGTTTATTGGTGCCGCTCAGCCAAGCTCCCGATCGCCTTGGCTAGATCCAGTTCCGATTTCGCCTGTTCAATCACTGCCGTTACCCGTTGCGATTCGGCAGCCATCAGGCGCTGCTCCAGTTCCAGAAATCGCTCCATGTTGACCGGCTCGATTGCGCGCAACTGCTCAATGTCCTCAAGTGACTGCTGCAGGCTTGCGATTGACTCGTCCGCAATCCGGAGCTGTTCGATGGCAGTCCAGCGTCGGGCGAAAGCCAAGTTGACCTCGAGCGAGATTTGTTTCTGATTCTCCGCCAAGAGAGCACACAATTGGGTTCGCAATTGGGATCGCGCTGCGTCCTCCCAGTCGGCACGCCGGCAAAGTAGCCAACTGGCTGGTGGCGGAGGGATCGTCAATTCAGCCCAGGGCGAAAGCGCACCTGCCTGACCAGTCAATTGCTCAGGGGCAACGGCGCCAAGGCAGGATTGAAGCGCGAGTAAAGCCTGGCGGTCAGCCCGTTTCTGCTGAGCGCGTTCGAGGCAGGAGGGCAGGTCATCGGGAAGGCCCAGAGGGAGGATGGGTTGAGTAGGCCAAATCGGGATCGTCGGCTCGTGACTGAGGTTCAGGAGCAGTTCCAGGCCCACGGTGGCGGTTTGATACTCACGGGCCAGTTGAGCGAATTGTCGGTCCAACTCGAGTCGCTGTCGGTCGAGTTCCCGAGCGTCCAAATCGAGAGGCAGCCCCTGAGTCCGAAACTTTTCCAGTATTCTTTCGCGGCGGTCACTTCCCTGCCGCGCCTGCTCAAGAAGTTGATTCTGCAGGTAGCACTCCTGCAGTCCCAGCAATGCCTCACTTGCCCGGGCGATAGCGAGATTGCCGGCGTGGGCTGCTTGAAAGTCCAAAGCCGTTCGGAGGCAGGCGGGAGTCTCGGCTCGCTCAAGGCACGGTAAGGGCGCGGCCAGGAGTTGGCAGGTGCTGTCACCTTGGACCGCGAGCGTTTGTAACTCCTCCCAGGAAAGCAGGCGTACGGATACCGCTTCAGAGATTGCCAGGGGCTGGCCGGCAAGTGAGGGGAGAGATTGCCAAGACAGGTCGGGCCGAGTCGCTAAGGGAACTTGAGTCAGGCTGATTTTTTCTGCCACTGGACAGCAGGCCTGGGGTGAACACTCCGCAGAGTTGCCGCACCAAGTTACGGCAGACTTGCGCGCAAACGGTTGCAGTGCGCAGCCCGCCGAAAGCAAAACGACCAGCAGCGTAAGCCACAGGCAAACGAGCCCTCCCGCCCGGACTGGGCGCGGATCATGGTTCGGGATGAGGTTGCTGGCGGGGCGCATCTTCACATTACCGACGGAGTGATATCCGGAGGGCAGCCCGGTCCAAGGGCCCCCTTTTTCGGTAATATCGACATCAAACGCTCGACCGTCAGACTTTTCCCCTGTCGTACCGACTGGGCAAGATTTAGCGGTCAGGTAAGCAGGGAGATGCTTACCACCTGAGCAGCTTACTGGTTTTCATCCAGCAAATGCTGACGGACGAACATCACTGTCGCATAAAACTGGAAATCCGCATTTCCCTTTTTGCGGAAACCATGTCCCTCATCCTTGGCATTCAAGTACCAGACTGGCCCACCGTTGCCGCGAACTTTCGCGACCATCTGCTCGGCCTCGCTCAACGGAACCCGAGGGTCGTTCGCTCCTTGAACGACGAACAGCGGTTTCGTGATTCGGCTGGCGTTATTCAAGGGTGCGATTTTCTCGAAAAACTCGGCAAGGACTGGGTCTCGCTCATCGCCGTACTCCACGCGTCTCAGGTCCCGGCGGTAGCTTTCCGTATTTTTGAGGAAAGTCGCGAAATGTGAGATTCCGACGACATCGAGCGAGCAGCGGACTCGGTCGTTGTAGTTGGTGGCGACGGCCAGCGTCATGTAACCACCATAACTGCCACCTGTCACCATCACGCGATTGGGGTCGAGTTCAGGTTGGGCGGCGATCCAATCGAGCAGAGCTCCGATGTCCTGGACCGAATCTTCCCGCTTCAGGCCGTTATCCAGTTTGACGAACGTCTTGCCGTACCCCGTGGAGCCGCGAACGTTGGGGAAGATCATGGCAACTCCCAGCTCGTTCATGAAGAAGTTGTTTCGGCCCTGAAACGTCGGGCGGGATTGGCCCTCCGGGCCGCCGTGAATGTTGATGATTACCGGACGTCGGCCGGTAAACTGGGGTGCAGCCGGATAATAGAAGCCCGTGACCTCGAGTTGATCGAACGATTTCCAGCTGATCAACCGCGGCTCGACCAAGCTGTCCGCATTCAGGCCGCCCAGTTCACTTTCGGTCCAGCGAACCACTTCTCCCGAGTCGGCATTCCAACTGAAGATATCCGAAGTGGAGCGGGCCGAACTGACAGAGAAAGCGACGAGTCGATTGTTTTCGTGCCAACTCCCTCCGCCGATCACACCCTGCGGCAAGCCTTCGATCGGGCGGATTTGTCGGGTTGCTGTATCCATCACATAAGCCTTGGAGACGCCCGCTTCGTTGACGATCAGGCAGATCCGTTTGCCATCCTTGGAGAGGTCAAAGCCATCGACATCCCACTTGATTGAGTCCGTGAGAATCTCGAGCTTTCCGGTTTCGAGATTCCAAAAGGCAAGCCGCTTGAATTCGCTGTCCTGATCGGTGGTCACGTAGAAGCCGCGACCATCGGGGCTGAACTTTCCACCCCCCCACGAAACTTCCTGCTCAGGATTGTTCAGCTGCCGCCGCTCACCGTTGGAGGCATTGACCAGCCAAAGATTGCTCCGAGTTACGGAGAGGTATTCTCCCATCAGGATTTGACGATCGTCCGGTGACCAATCCAGCGCTCCCCAGCCACCGCCGCTGAGTTCAGCCAGAAGCTGATTCGATTCAGGGGCTGTCGGGTCGAGCAGCCAAAGGTCGCGGTCGGCTCCGTTGCGACGGGTGGAAGAATAGGCGATCCGGTTTTTGGCATGATTCCAGATCCAACCGCCATTTTGTGATCGGCCACCATCGCTGAGTAGCGTCACTTTACCGGTATCTCGATCGAACCGGTAAAGTTGGGCAAACTCGTTGCCCCCGGAGTCGCGAGTAAACAGGAAGTACCGGCCGCTGACAGGTTCCCAATCGGCCGCGCCGACCGGTTCATTGAAGAATGTCAATTGCCGACGGGCTCCTCCTGGAATCTTGACTTCGTGGATTTGATTCGTGTTGCCGAAACGTGTTGAAATCAGCATCTCAGTCCGCTCTGGATGCCAGCTGACGAATCCGGCACTGCGCGATTCGGTATAGCGACGCACCTCGTCGGCAAGCGTTCCGGGGATCTCGGGGATCCCCTCTGCCACCAGGTTGTCAGTCGGACGAATCGGAGGCGTCTGAGACCAGACGGGCGTTGGCCGTTCAACTGAGAAGCAGAGGACCGTCAGAATGAATGCGGCGGGAAAGCAGCGGCGAAACATGGTCAAGCTCGCAAGGCTGGGATGCTGGAAACAGACGATAACGATTTGCTTTTGGGCCCCCTGAGGAGGGCGTCCATGGGCAGTTGCTATTGTGGCAATTAGTCGGAACGCCTGCCAGTCGGGACTCTGCGATAAGCTGATTGCAGAGCCAAGTGGAATATCCGCCGCGGCAAGCCGAATAAGGCTGCTGCCCGAATCGATGGCCACGGGCAAGCGAGTGGTCAAAGCATCGATTGCCTCAAATTGGGCCCAGATGTCCGGGGGGAATGGCGGCCTTTATTCATGCGGCAACAAATCGGGCTCGATGACGCGTTTGCTTTTCCAGGAACCTTGAGCGAAGCGGGCCCAGTAAATTAGCCCCAGCAGGCAAACCCAGATCGTGACCCAAGTCCAACAGGCGTGCAGGCCAAAGCCGAGGTAACGCATGCCGACCCAAGTCACAATGGCGAGCAACCCGCCCATCAGCAAACTCGCGAACATGACAAAACGCGTATCTCCGGCACCTTTGATGGCCGAGACGAAAATCATGTTGAGCGCGTCGAAGACGTTGTAAAGCGCGACATAGCGGAGGAGAATTACCGCGATTTGTTTGACTTCCGGCCGGGCGGCCTGCGGATCTTCGCTGCGGATTCCAAGCAGGAACAGGTCGGGCATAAGGACGTAGCCCAGAGATATCAGGACCATGTAGGTCAGCGTGATTGCCAGCGAGTTCCAAACCGCGCGACTGGCGAGTTCGACTTCATTGGCCCCGAGGCGTTGGCCCACCAGAATGGATACGGCTGCGCCAAACCCGAAGACGGGCATAAAGGCAAACGAGCTGATGTTGAAGGCGAGATTGGTCGATGCCAGTTCGGTTTGACCCAGCCTGCCGACCAGAAAGACGAAGGCGGTAAAGCCTCCCGCCTCGAGCAAAAACTGGATTCCACCCGGCCCGCCGTATCGGAGCAACCGGGTGAGTTGATTGGCGTTGAGGCGCCAATGTCCGGTCAAATAATCGCGTCGGTTTACCGGGCGCAAAAAAAGCCAGGCATACACTAGAAGCTTGGCGTAAAACGCGACCACAGTCGCGAGGGCGGCTCCAGGAACACCACCGGGGGCCAAGCCCCAACCGCCAAATATCCACCAATAGTCGAGCACGATGTTCAAAACCGCGGCTCCGGCATCGACGAGCATCACAATCCAGGTTTGCCCGCGACCGGAAAAAAAGCTGGACAGCGAATGAGACAAGAGCAGTGCCGGAGTGCCCCAGGAAAGCCAAGTGAAATACTTGATTTCATCGGCCATAATTTCGGGCGTGTGCCCGACCCAGGCAAAAACCATGGGCGCAAGAGGGATGAGCAGCAGCATCAGCGGGGAAATGAGCAAGGCGATCCAGTTCCCTTGCCAAACGATCGGTCCGATCTTTTCCGGATGGCCAGCCCCCGAATACTGGGAGACAAAGGTCTGAACGTACATGCAGGTGCCGATGGCAATGCTGATCGTCGTCCACCAAAAGAGAGAGGCAGGGAAAACGGCCGCCAGCGCCGTTTCGGACCAGTGAAAGAGAAAAATCCGGTCGATGAACGAGAGGATGGTCCAGGAAAGACTGGAAATCACCATTGGAAAGGCAAGTCGCAGGATCTCCCGACCACCTGATGGCTGCGACCACCAGTTTCCAGCCGAGACGGCTGCGGCAGGGTCTCCAGAGCCGGACGCGGTGGAATTCATGGGTGCCAGTGCTTGATGGGGAACGAGGGACGGAAAACAGGTTGCCTGCTGCGGCCCGAAAGGAATATTTCCTGAGAGCAGTTGCCATCCGAATTTGTTCGGTCAAAAAACAAAAACGCACCTGACAACCGTTCGCGGAGGCAGGTGCGGTTTCAGATTCAGCCGTACAGCCTGCTTTTTGGGCTGTTGAATTCCGGGTGTGGAAAAAACATCTCGGCCAATCAGACCTTGGCCGTTTCTTCCTCGACACGATTCGGGTCGAAGCCGAGTTTGTTGATCATCCAAACGGCGATCGGAGCGGCGACGAACACCGAACTATAGGTTCCGACCAAGACGCCGATACACATCGCAAAAGCGAAGCCGTGGACCGTTTCTCCACCAATCAGATAGAGAATGAAGACGACCGCAAAGGTAGTGCCCGCAGTCAAGAACGTTCGGCTCAAGGTTTGCGAGACAGCCTCGTTGACCATTTGGGATGACAACTCGAGCCGCTTTCCGCGGATCTCGCGAAGGCGGTCGAAAATCACAATCGTGTCATTGATCGAATAACCAATGATCGTGAGCAATGCTGCGATCATCGACAGGTTGATTTTGAACTTGTCGACCAAGGCAAAGCCGAGGTAATCGGCCACATAATGCGTCAGAGCAATCACGGCCAGTGTCACCAGGACGTCGTGGATCAAGGCGACCACGCCCGCGACACCAAAGGCCACATTCTGAAAGCGAATCCAGACGTACAGAATGATTCCGATGCAGGAGGCGAGGATGGCAGCAAAGGCTTGCCACTGAGCATCCTTGGCCACTTGCCCACCCACGTCACTGTTGGTCGGGAACATCGCCTGTTGATTGAAGCCTTCCTGCCACTTTTCCAGAATCAACTTGGCATCATCTGGCTGGCTGGTCTCCAGTTCCACAACCCAATTCTTCAATGGAGTGGCCAGTGCTGAGCCTTCCGTCGGCAAGTCTGGAGAGGAGAGGCGAATCTGGTCTTCCTCAACCGGGCGGTCGAGTTTGGCTGAGCCTTCTACCAGCATGGTGCGAATCGACTTCCCCGTTATCTTGTCCTTAAAGGTCAGGTTGACCTTGCTGCGGTAACGCTGCTGTGAGACCGCTCCCTTGGCTGCAGCGGCTCCGTCCGTGGTTGCTTGCCCACCAGCGGCCGGTGTGCCTGGAGTGGCTTCCGGATTTTGAGGGGCCGGCGTTTGGCTGGTCCCTGATTGTGGATCAGCGGCCGGTGGAGCACCAATCGAAGGGGCTGAGGGTTCCTGGAATGCAATCATCCCCACCGATGCGGGAAGCCGCAGTGTCATCCCCAGGAGCATCCTCGCCCAAGCAGCCTGGCTGTAGCCGAGTTTGTTTGCCGGGGCGTTTGTAGAACCGGTTGCCGGTGGGTTATTTCCACCCGTGGCCGGAGCAGTCGAACTCTCGCCGACCTTTTCAGTCGTGATTGCAGTCGAGTCGAACTTGACTTCGTGCAACTCCAGTTTGCCTTTAAAAACTTCCTGGAGAATCTCGTCGAGCCGTTTCCAGTCGTTACCCTTGGCAACGTCCGGAGAGGGGACATTGCTGTCAATCTTGAAAGTCCGTTGGGGGAATTGCTTGTCATCCAATTCGGTTGCCGAGAAAGTGACCTTCTCGTCGCCGAACTTGAAATCCTGCGCATCCAGAGTTCTGCGAACTTCGTCAATGTTGGTGGGCTGGTTGAACACAACCTGGGCCGTTGAGCCACCGCGCAGGTCGATGTCCAGCAGCTTGCTTCCCAAAGTAAACATCCCCAGCAGGCCAAGCCCAATGACGGCGGCTGACAAGGCGAAGCAAATCCCCTTCTTGCTCAGGAAATCGAAAACCTTTCCGGTCGGGAAGACTTGCATCATTCGGAGCTTGGTGATCCAACCCCGCTTTTCAGCGATGTTGAAAATTGTCCAGGAGCAGAAGATGGCGGTGAACATGCTGCTTACCACGCCAAGGATCAGCGTGATGGCAAAGCCTTTCAGCTGCTCGGTTCCGATCACGTACAAAATCAGAGCGGCGAGTACGGTGGTCAGGTTGGAGTCGACAATCGTAATCGTGGCCCGTTCAAAACCGGTTCGGAAGGCAGCTCGCAGGCTGGCTCCCTTTTCCAGTTCTTCGCGGATTCGTTCATAGATCAAGACGTTCGAGTCGACTGCCATGCCGATCGTCAAAATCATGCCCGCCAGACCGGTCAGGGTCAGCGGCTGGTTGATTGCCATCACGACGGCCAAGGTCAACACGAGGTTGAGGAACAGGGCAATGTTGGCAATCGTTCCGGCAAACCATTGGTAATAAACCATGACAAATACGAAGATCGCGAGGTAAGAGACGATCAGGGCGTAAATGCCCTTCTGCTTCAGTTCCTCGCCGAGGGTCGATTGGACGAATTGCTTGCTGATCGGCACAGGGTTGAGGGCAACGTCAATTTTGCCGCTCTGCAAGGTGATGATCAGGTCCTCGATTTCCTTTTCGGTAAATCGCCCCTCGATCACGCCACTTCCGGAAATCTCGGAATTGATGGTAGGTGCCGAGTGGACCTGGTCGTCGATCACGATCCCCAGGTGGTACTTGTTGCCATCCTCAGTTGGGCGGTAGCGGGTCGTGAGTTTTCGCATCTTGGACACGGCCGGTCCACGAATCGAAAAAGCGACGCTGGGGCGACCATACTGGTCGATGCTCTGCATGATGTTGTAGAGATCTTTTCCTTCAACATTCATGTCTTCGCGGGGTTCGAGCATCAGAACCTGGGGAGACCGAATTCCCTTTTCCTTGAGCCACACGGCAAAGTCGCGTCCGGAGTCCTTGGAGACGAACGGCACTTCGCTCATGTTGATGAGTTGGCCCGTTTGCCGATCGCGAACGAGCGCCGAGGGAACAGGGACATCCTTGATTGGAATAATCGTGTCGGGGGTGACTTCCTCGGTGACATTTTCCCGAGCCAAGGAGTACCAGCGAGCCGCCACATACTGCTGGCCTTCGGCGTTGGTCATCATGATGTTTCGGGAGGTTTCGCCCTTGGCCGCCAAGGCCTCGGCCGCAGCGATTTCCTTGTTGTGAATTCCTCCGCTCGTCGCCACGATCCGGAACTGCAGGTGTCCAGTTCGCACCAGTCGTTGCCAAATCTCGTCAGCGGCCGCTTCGTCGACCTCCGGAATGATCAGCTCGATTTTGTCGGCTCCCAAGGCGCGGATCACAATTTCACTCACGCCGCCCGGGTTAATCCGCTGTGACAGAGTCCCAATGATGTCGGCCGCAGTGAAGTTGCTCAAATTGGTTGTCTGCTCGCCTTCGAAGGCGTCCATGTTGAGCTGACCGATGTAGCTGATGCCACCCCGCAAGTCGACGCCGAACTTTGGCGGCCACTTGGTGGCAATCATCAGGGCGGCGATCGCCAGCACAAAGAGAATCAGCCAGACGCGGCCCAATTGCTCGGGCATCCGAATGGACTTGGCAAAAGCACTGGCCAAGAACCAGGTCAGGACGACAGCCAGGACCAACAGTCCAAGCAATCCAAATCCAGACTTCCACCAGGGAAGAGCCACTTCAGCAGCTCCGGTTTGGCTCAGCAGGTGAAACAGGGAAACGAGCGGATTGAGCAACATGGTTTCAATTCCATTGAATTACGATCGCCGTTCGAAGAACGGTTGCCCGCGAAAGCGGAACTTTTAATGATTCAGTTGTCGGTACGAATTGAGTGAACAACAGTTATCCAAACAAACCGGCTGGTGAGTTCACTGGTCCCCAGCCTTTCAATAATCTTCAACTACCAGCATGCCGTTTGGGCTCGGCAGGCTGGTTTGGCCCAGTGCGCTGGACCTTAAATGCAAGCCAGCAAAACAGGCCGCGTCGGGCCGCAGGAAACAAAAAACCGGCTTGGCAGCTGGCTTTTGCGTTCCATTCAACCCCGCCCCACTTCGCCGAGTCGCTCTTCAAACCGCGCCCCAAGGTTGGTGAACGCGGCTTTCCCTTTCCGGCCGACTCGAATCGCTGGTGACGAAGTCGAGTCGGTCACCCGTTCCAGTCACTGTCGATGAAAGTTTGGAACTTCAAAAGTCAGGGCTGGAAACGGTCTGAGGCTGGTCAGGGGCAATCATGCAGGGCCGTCGGTCACTTGCAGCTGAGGCGGTTGCTTTCAGCTGAATTCCGAGCTCAGCTGCTTTTGGTCGAGACATCCTTGGTGGCTTCGTCGTCCTTCAGCACGCGGACAATTGACTGCTTCAGCACCTGCAATTTGGTGTTGTTGTTTTCGTCGATCTTGATGGTGACAAACTCGGAGTCATTGCTGATGTTGACGACCGTGCCGAGCAAACCGCCCGCGGTGATCACACGGTCATTCTTCTTCAATTCCTCGAGGAGTTTCTTTTGGCGCTGCTGTTCCTTGGGCTGCGACTTCTGGGTCAGCAGCATGAACAGAAAGAGCAGCGGCAACATGAAGAGGAGGAAATTGAACGTGCCTCCAAACATTCCGCCATCCCCGGTTCCCGGGGCAGCGGCGCCGCCGGCACTCGGTTGCGCGGGCCCCGGAGGCGCGGTCAGTTGAGCCAACCACCAGAACATCCAAGCCATTTCACTCATACTTTTTCAGTCAGTTGGGAAGCCGAAGCAATCGCGATGGAACACGAACTCATTCAGCAACATTCGCAAATTGCGAACGTCGCCGGTTGCGGCTCGGGGCCAATCCAGAATGCAGCGGGGCTTCGTCAGAGGATTTTGCCGTGGGAGTGGTCAGCTTCCGGTGCCACAGTCATACTCGCGGGGGTTACCCGAGTGTCGAGCAGTGGCGGACAGGGGCGATGGCCAATCATCCGGCAGGTTGGGAATACGAGAGCCGATTCACCCCGACGCCAGTTCCGTCCACCCACAAGATGCCATCGCCTTCCCGGGAGGAAGTCTCAAGCCAAGCCAGCAGCAGGACGGAGCCGCGGCTTTCGCCGCAAGGCAACGGAGTACCATCCCGGGGCGAAGGAATTTCAGCCGCACGGCGACCGCTTTTCCCCCGGGAAATGACCCGCCATTTTAAGATTTTCAGCATCCAGTCACAAGGGCGAATAGCGCCCCCGCAGCCTGCAGCTTGGCTGCAATCCGCGCCGCGATGGCGGTAATTCGGCTCGCCGCCCGGCAGTCGGCGCTCCGCTTCGGGCGGAATCAGTCCGAGTCGTCTCGCGAGTCGCCTGCTCCCCAACCGGCAAGACGTCGGTTGTAGAACTCCAGGAAGGAATCAGCCGCAATCGCCTCCCGAGCCTGCCGCATCAAACGCTGGTAATAGGCCACATTGTGGAGGGAAAGCAGGATTGGACCCAGCATCTCTCCAGCCATGAAGAGATGGCGGAGGTAAGCTCGGCTGAGGTGGGACTGCGGAGTCTCGACGTCTGCCTGGACGGGGCGTGGGTCATCCCGATAACAGCTGTTGCGGATTTTCAGTTGACCCGAGTCGGTGAATGCAGAGGCATTGCGGCCATTTCGGGTGGGCATCACGCAATCGAACATATCGATGCCGCGAAGCACGCCCTCCAGGAGGTCCCGGGGAGTGCCAACCCCCATCAGGTAACGCGGGCGGTCCACAGGGAGGCAGGGGCAGGTCGCCGCAATCGTTTCGTACATTGCTGCCGGCTCCTCGCCGACACTCAATCCCCCAATCGCGTAACCGGGAAACTCAAGACTCACCAATTGCTCGGCCGAGC
>Ga0315904_10000793_pt1 | contig 50012 bp, 33 predicted proteins | sample LakEriMetagenome_6_FD_203529 | JGI IMG/M metagenome (GOLD analysis project Ga0315904, IMG submission 203529) | Freshwater fungal communities from buoy surface, Lake Erie, Ohio, United States - Buoy 12 MA120 | ecosystem: Environmental > Aquatic > Freshwater > Lake | place: USA: Lake Erie, Ohio...
CACCTCCCTGCCAAGTTGACAGTTTTACAACCGTCTGGAGGAGCGGCGCAAATGTTGTGCCAAATCCAGCAATTCAATCAAGGTCGATGTGTTCACCCCGGGCACGTCTCGTGCCGAACACTATTGGGACAGGTCCATTTAACTCACGGGAATCGAGTTGCTGATACCAGACCACGGACTTTTCGGACTGTCACCCAAGCAGGATGGTGATATGAGGGTAGTCCTGTAACGGCCGACGGCGATCCTGGTGACGTGCTGGCAGTTGATCCACCATGACCACAACGTGGGCACGACGTGAACCTCAGAATGAAGTTCCCAGCCATGCTGACCTGGTCCTATCGACCGAATTGTCCCGGCGGCCCTTTGACAGAACTGCCGTCTTCGAGTGGAGACGGTTGGGGTGCCCAGCGGAACGCTGTCAGGCCGATCCAGGACCAGCGGCGGCTCACACGGAGATTCGCCCTCCCGGAACGTTGATTCCAACCGGGAATGCGGTGTATGGCCGGACGGCAAGCCCCCTCTTCCGGCCTGCGGCCACCTTCTCTCCCTCAGGGGAAAAGGATTCGATGCAAGCCTGCCTACTGACCTCGGGGCGCATTTCCACCAAACCAGCCGCAGCGGCGGCTCGTACCGAGGGTCGGCCTTACCAGCGAGCCTCGGGTCGCAGGGCTCCTTCTACATTTCGCATGAAAATGTTTCGGTGAACGCGTGCGGCGCGGTATGATTCTCGAACATCGGCTGAGTCTTGCATACTGCTCCAACACCATGCGGCCACCATGAGCTTGTTCCCGGACCGCCATCTCAAGTTTCCCGCCGGGCTCTGGCTGGGGGTGCTGGCAGCACTCGGATCGGTCTGCCGCGCGGCTGAAGAATCGCCCGTCGCGCCCGTTCCCTCCGCCCGGCGTTGGGGAGTGATCCTGCAGGGGCTGCCGGGGGATGCGCCCCACGCCCGCCAGTTTCGCAAGGTGACCGGCGAACTCCGCACCTGGCTGGTGGATTCGCTAGAATTTCCCGCCGAACAGGTCATCTCGCTTCCCGAGTCGCCCGGGGGCGAAGCGGAACAGGCTCCCCCGCTGACCGCCGAGCAGATCCGGAGCACCCTCGCCCAACTCACCCCCCAGCTGCAGCCCGACGATGCGGTGTGGATCTTCACCGTTGGGCATGGCAGCCACGACGGGCAGCGGGCCTGGTTCCACGTCGCGGGCCCCGATCCCTCGGATGTCGATCTGGCCGACTGGCTGGCCGCCCTCCCCTGCCGCGAGCAGGTCCTGTGGCTGACTCATTCTTCCTCGGGCTGGCTGGTGAAGCCCCTCTCCCGGCCCGGCCGCATTGTGATTGCCGCCACCGCTGCGGATGACGAACCGAACGAAACCGAGTTTCCCCAGGCGCTCGCCAGTGTCGTCCGTCGACCTCCCCCGCCGGCTTCTCCCCAGCCCGAAGGCGAGGGTGCACGCGACTGGAACGTCGCCGCGCTGTACACGGCTGTGGTGGCCGAAGTGGGGCGCCGGTTTCGGGCCGACAACCGCCTCCCCACTGAACATGCCCAACTCGATGACAATGGCGATGGGGTGGGAACCGAAACTCACAACCCCTCTCCTCCCGACGATTCCACCGCCGGCACGCCTTCAACCGACAATCCGGCGACCACATCCCCGCCGAAAGGGAGCCCACCCCGGCGCGACGGCGCACTGGCCCGGTCGGTGATTGTCCCCGATCGCCGCCGAGCCCCAGCGTCTGATCCAGCATCCGCTCCAACGTCGGACCCGTCGTCATCGAAATCCTCTCGCGACTGAACTGGCCGTTCCCGTTCCCTTTTCCGTCACCAGCATGCCCAACCCCGCCTCCGGTTCCAATCCTCTCCCTTCCCCGGCCGTTGGGGGAACGGCTGCCGACGAACAGGCTGTCGTCCGGCTGCAGCAGGCCCGCGCCCAGCTCCGCCAGGAAATGGCCAAGGTGGTCGTCGGACAGGATGAGGTGATCGAATCGCTGCTGATCACCCTGCTGTGCCGGGGACATGCCCTGATGGTCGGCGTACCGGGTCTCGGCAAAACGCTGATGGCCAGGGCCCTGGCGCGGTCGCTGCAGATGGAGTACCGACGCATCCAGTTCACCCCCGACCTGATGCCCTCCGACATCACCGGGACCGACGTGTTGATGGAAGACTCCGAATCTGGCCGCCGCCGGCTGGAGTTCCTGCGGGGGCCGCTGTTCACGAACTTCCTGCTGGCGGATGAAATCAACCGGGCTCCCCCCAAAACCCAGGCGGCCCTGCTGCAGGCGATGCAAGAGCTGGAAGTCACCGTGGGCCGGCAGACCTATCCCCTCCCGCCGCCATTTTTCGTGGTCGCCACGCAAAACCCCGTCGAGCAGGAAGGAACCTATCCGCTCCCCGAGGCGCAGCTCGACCGGTTCATGCTGAATATTCCCGTCTCGTACCCCACCCCGGCCGAAGAGGCCCAGATTGTCAAAACCACCACCACGAATACCGAAGTTTCCGTCACCCCCATTCTGACCGCCGACGAAGTCCTCAAGCTGCAGACGCTGGTCCGCGGGGTTCCCGTGGCGAATGATGTGGTCGATTATGCCGTCGCCCTCGTCGGCTACTCGCGTCCCGAAACGTTCATCCAGGCCAATCCGCAGATCCACCGCTTCATCCGCTACGGCGGCAGTCCCCGGGCCTCGCAGTATCTCGTGTTGGGAGCCAAGGCGCGGGCCCTGCTGCGGGGTCGGTTTCATGTTGATTTCGAAGATGTGCAGGCGCTGGCGGTTCCCGTGCTGCGGCACCGCCTGGTGCTGAATTTCCAGGCCCGCGCCGATGGTCTCGATACCGACGAAATCATCCGCCGCATTGTCGCGCAGGTGCGTCCGAAATGAGTTCCCGCGCTCCGGTCACCCTGCGCGAACTGGCGGCCCCCGAACTGCTGGCCTCGGTCGACGATCTCGACCTCGTCGCCCGCTGGGTGGTGGAGGGATTCATGCACGGCCAGCACCGCAGCCCCTATGTGGGCTTCTCGGTCGACTTCGCCGCGCATCGCGAGTACATCCCCGGCGATGACCTGCGGCATCTCAACTGGAAGCTGTTCGCCCGCCACGACCGGCTCTACATCAAGCAGTACGATGCCGAGACCAACGTCGATCTGCACCTGGTGGTCGACATCTCGGGCTCGATGACGGTGGGGGAAGGAGCCTCGTCGAAGCTGCGCTACGCCTCTCTGCTGGCGGCCAGCCTCACCCACCTCGCCGCCCATCAGCGCGATGCCGTGGGATTGACCCTGTTTGCCGACCACATCGTCGAGCACCACCACGCCCGGGGAAGTCTCGATCACCGGCTCAGCCTGCTGTCTTCGCTGGCCCGGGTGCGTCCGCATCCGCGGGCCGATTCGGTCCGGGCGCTGCACGAAGCGGCCGAACTGCTTCCCCGCCGGGGGCTGGTGGTGTTGATCTCGGACCTGTACCACGAACCGGCCGAACTGCTCGCGGCACTCGATCACTTCCGGCATTTCGGTCACGACCTGTTGGTGCTGCAGGTGCTCAGTCCGCTCGAACGGCGGATGCCGGCCGACGGCGCGGTGAAGCTGCGCGATGCCGAGACGGGCGAGGTGGTCGAGACACTGGCCCACGAAATCCGCGAGGGCTACACCCGGGCGGTCGATGCCTGGCTGGCCGAGCTGGGCCGGGGCTGCGGTGCCCGGGGCATCGACCATCGTCAGTTCACCACCGACGAGCCCCTCGACCGGGCGCTGGCCGACTACTGTCTGAAGCGGTCACAACTGTTCTGAACCTCCCGGCCTGTCTGTCCTTCCCCGCGGCTCCACCATGCTCGGCCTCAGCCTGATTCACGCCGGTTTCCTGGCCGCAGGGTTGGCGGTGGCAATTCCCATCGTCATCCACCTGCTGTTCCGGCAGCGGGCGCGAATCGAGCCGATCGGTTCACTGCGGTTCCTGCGGCAGATTGTGAAGGAACATCAGCGGCGACGCCGGGTGCGGCAATGGCTGCTGCTGGCGCTGCGGATGCTGGCGATTGGACTGCTGGTGCTGCTGTTCGCCCGACCCTATTGGAATACCGCCGCACGCCGGGGACGCGAGCAGGAGATCGTGCTCCTGATCGACCGTTCCGCCAGCCTGCAGTCGCTCGAGCCAGGCTCGGCAACCCTGTTCGAACAGGGAGTGGCCAAGGCCCGGGAGGAACTGCGCCGCATCGATGACAACGCCATCGTGCATCTGGCGTTCTGCGATTCCACGGCGGTCAACGAAGTGGCGGTCGCAGAACTGGACCGGGCCCGGGTCTCGAATGCGGCGACCGATTACGGCCTGGCGCTCGACTGGGCGGGTGAGCTGCTGGCGAATTCGTCCCGCTCCCAACGCCAGATCGTGTTCTACACCGATCTGCAGCGGTCGGGATTGCCGCGCGGCCGGGTCACACCACTCCCCGCGGGAGTCGATCTGCTGGTGAAGCCCCTCGGGGGTGCCATTGTCCGCAATCTCACGGTCGAGTCAGCCGAGGCGCTGCAGACCGAACTGCGTCCCGATCGCGACGTCGTGGTGCGCGCGGTCCTCCGCAATCAGGGACCGGCTCTCCGGCGACAACTCCCCGTCGAGTGCGAACTGAGTACGCCGCAGGGTCCCGTCACCCAGCGATCCGTGGTCGAGCTCCCTCCCCAGGGACGGGTGGAGGTCGATTTCTCCTTCCCACTGACAGAGGATGCGTTTTACTGGGGATCTGTCCGCATCGATGGGGAAGACGAGTTCTCCCTCGACAACCACCGGTTTCTGGCGTTTGAGGCCCGCCACCCCGAGCGGGTGCTGCTGGTGGATGGGCAGGAGGGACGGTCGGTCTTCACCAATGAGACCTACTTCCTCGAAACCGCGCTCCGGCTCACCACAGACCAGACCGAAGGCCGGCTGCGCTCCTTCGAACCCGATCGCATGGTCTGGGAATCGGGCGAGGGGTTTCCCAATCTCGCCGGCTTTCGCGTCGTCGTCCTCGCCAACCTCCGCCGGCTGAGTTCCCAGGATGGAGACCGACTGCGGCAGTACGTCGAACAGGGGGGCAAACTGCTGATCTTCGCCGGCGATCAAACCACCCGGGAAACCCTCGAGCCGCTCCACGCGCGAAACCTGCTGCCTGGCCGGGTGGCTTCCCGCTCCACCGCCGGACCCCTGCGAATCGATGCCTGGGATGAGTCGCACCCCGCCTTCGCCCCGTTCCGCGATCCGCAGCAGGGTGACTTGCGACGCATCGCACTCGACCGGGCCCTGCTGCTTGAAGAGCTCGCTGCCGAGGGCCGCCCCCTGCTCACCTCGCGGGAACGCATCGTGTGTGCCGAGCGACGCGTGGGCCAGGGCTCGTGCCTCTATCTGGGAACCACAGCCGACCGCGATTGGACCGACCTCCCGCGAACGCGGCTGTACGTCCCCCTGATGAGGCAACTGCTGGCCCATCTGACCGACCAGCTCGGCAACGAAGGGCAGATTCTGCACCGCACCGTCAGCTCTTCCAGTGAAGAACCTGGTGCGAAGTTCGTGGACGAACAGTGGCAGGTCATCAATCTCGATCCGCGCGAGTCGGACCCGCGGCGTCTCGATCCCGACGAATTCCGGCAGGCGTTCGGCGGGGGGACCTCGGCCGGCGAAGACCGGGAACGGGAGGCCGCCTGGGCCGAGATTCTGCCCGCCAACCGCGAACGCCCCGACGAACTCTGGACCGCGATTCTGTGGCTGGTGTTCGTCGTCCTGGCGGCCGAACTGCTGCTGGCGTCGCGGGTGCATGCATGACCCTCACTCCGCCATCACGGGCGATGCCCTCCTGTTACCCCACTGTTTCCTCCAGAGGCGGCGAACCCCGCTTCGCACTCCGGGCGGCGGTCGGGTACGATGAACTCACGTTTGACTGCAGATTCTTGTGAGGTGGATGAACCATGTCGGCTTCCTCTCCCGTCGTCACAGGCTCGCCTGAGCGTTCGTCCCGGCCGTTGATCCGCGCGGTGACCGAGCGGCTGCAGCAAACCCGTCAGCGGGTGCTGCGCATCCGTCGGCTCACTGCCCTGGGTGTGTGGGCGGCTGTGACCATCGGGGTGCTGGCCACTCTGTCCTGGACCGATTACGTGTTCGAATGGCCGTTCGGCGTACGGGCTGGGGCCTTCGCCACCTTACTGCTCGGGCTGGGGGGGAGCCTCTGGTGGTTCGTCTCGCGCTCACTGGCCCAACTGACACTCGCGCGGACGGCGGTCGAAACCGAGTCGCAGATCGGTGAATTCGGACAGCGCCTGCGGACCACCCTCGATTACCATCAGTCGCAGTCACAGCCCGCCGCCGCGTCACCGCGTCTGCTGGAGGCGTTGCAGACAGAGACCGCCGCAGTCGCCGCGCGCGTCGACTGGGACGCGGCCATCGACGACCGGCCGGCCCTGCTGGGCCTGGGCGCCGCCGCCCTCGCCCTGGTCGCCTGGGGCATTCCGCTGGTCCTCGTCCCCGAGTACCGCACCGCCACCGCCCGCACCCTGCTCTGGCCGGCCGAATACTCGCAGGTCGACTTCTCCCCCCGCGAACAGACCGTCGCGTACGGCACCACGGCCCACCTCGAGATCACGATCTCTGGCCGCCCCCTCCGCTCGGGTCTGGTCCGCCATCGGCCGGTGGGGAAGGGACTCGATTGGACCAGCATCGATCTGGCCGAACTGGCCGAAAGTTCCCGGAACAAGTCCCCGGAATCGGCCTCGGCCGGAAACTCGCCGACAGCCCCCGCCACCGCCTTGACGGGGACCTTCACTCCCCGGTTCGAACAGCTGGAAGACGACCTCGAAATCGAGGTGCTGGCGGGGCCCCGCGCGTTGCCCCGCGGCAAGATCACCGTGTTGCAGCCGCTGAAGCTCGAACAGGCCTCGGCCCAGATCACCCCGCCCCTCTACGTCGGCCGCCCGGCCGAGACCGTCACCGGACTCGAGTTGCGCGTGCTCGAAGGGTCGCTGGTCGATCTGCGTCTGGAATTGAACCGCCCCGCCAGCGAGGCCGCGCTCATTCCGCTGCAAGACACAGCCCCTCCCGCCGAAGCGGGTGTCGCTGCACCGCCCCCCGCGACAATCCCGCTCTCGATCTCGGGGGTCACTCTGGCTGGCACGCTGGCCGACGTGCGCCACACTGCGGCGTATCGCGTCGAGGCCAGGACGGCCGACGGCATGTCGCTCGATTCCACAATCGTCCGCATCCGGGTGCAGGCCGATCGCAAACCGGTGGTCCGATTCGTCGCTCCGTCCGAAGAACTCACCGTCACCCCCACCACCGAGGTCCCCATCATCGCCGAAGCGTCGGACGATCTGGGGCTGCGCGCCGTCGGTATACAGTACCAGGTCAATGACGGCGAACTGCGCACGCTCTGGGAAGGCTCGGGCGATGGCTCGACCGAGACGCTGCGGAGCCTGGCGACCGTGCTGCTGGAAGACTTGAATGTCACTTTTCGCGATTCCATCGCCTACTACGCCTATGCTGAAGACGACTATTTCGGCCAGCCCCGCCGCACCACGACCGAGCTGCGGTTCATCGACATCCGGCCCTACAAGGTCGACTACGAGCTCGCGAACTCCCAGGGGGGAGGAGGAGGCGGGGGCGGGGCTTCCGACGGCAGTTCGGCCTCGCTTGAAGAACTGATCCGCCGGCAGCGCAAGAACCTCGTCGCGGCTTTCGCCGCCCAGGAAGAACAGCCTCTCTCGGTACAAACCCTCGAGACCCTGCGGCAAGGCGAAGCCGAGCTGCAGCAGACCACCGACCGGTTCGCCCAGGCGCTGCAGGCCCAGTTCGGCCCCGTTCCCAGCCTCGGCAAAGCGACCGCCGCCATGCAGTCGGCGGTCCAGTCGCTGGGCCGGCAGGACGTGCCCGGCGGGGTCGACGCCGAACGCCAGGCGCTGGCCCACCTCATGCAGGCCCGGGAAAACCTCCGGCAACTGCTGCAGAATTCCAACAGCCAGCAGGCGAGCGCCTGCCAGAGCTTCGACCGCGAATTCCGCCAGAGCCTGCGGCTGCCCGAGCGAAAAAAGGAGACCCCGGAAAGTCGCCTGGCCGAGGCCCGCACCCAATTGCAGCAACTCGCCCAGCGCGAGCGGAAATGGGGTCAGCAGGCCCGGCAAAGCTGTTCCTCCCCCAGCGCGTCGTCGAGCTCCAGCTCCAGTCCAAGTCAGAGCCAAACCCCCAGCCAAAACCAAAACCCGAATCCGAACCAAACCCAACCGGCAGACCCGCAGCAGGCGGCTGCCTCACCCCCCTCCAACACTCCCCCACCGGCGTCGTCCCCCAGCGAGAAGGGGGAACCGCAATCGCCCGCGAAGTCTCCGTCCAACGCCGCGAGCGCCTCATCCCCCAGTGGTCCTTCGGCGGAAGAGTTGGCCCAGGCGCAGGCCAAACTGCGGCAGGAACTGGCCGATCTGAAACGGCAACTGGCCGACCTGAAAGCCGCCGGGCGGGCCGCCCCGCAACAAGCTGACCACGCCGACGAGGCGATGCAGCGTGGGCTGGAGGAACTCGCGGCCGGTCAGGGAGACAACGCCGCCCAGGCAGCCGAAGACTCGGCTGGACAGATCGAAGAACTGGCCGACCATCTCGCGGCCCTCGCCACGCGCGATTTCGGACAACGGCTCGACGACGCCCACAACCAAGCCCGCCAGCTCGCCCGCGCACAAGCCGACCTGGCGCGCGATCTCGGAGCACCCCAATCGTCCGTACGGCCTGGTGCCACCAACCCGTCCGGGACCGAACCCTCGCCAACCAATTCCTCCGGGACGCAGTCCTCCCCAACCGGTTCGTCCCGGGCCACCGTGGCCGCCGGCCCGGGGGATGAACGCTCCAACTCCCCCGCGCCAGCGGCAGGGCAGGCCCCCACCGACCCGGCCCGCGCCCAACGGCAGTTGGCCACGCGGATGGAAATGCTGGCCGAGGTGCTGGACGCGTTGCGCACCGAGGCGGCCGCCGAGTCTCCCGCGCTCCGTCGCCAACTCGACACCGTCGCCTCCGAGACTCCGCCCGACCAGATCGCGGCCGAGATGCGACAGGCCGCCGAAGCTCTCGCCGCCCAACGCCCCGCCCAGGCCGCCCGGTCCGCCGCCGACGCCCGCGATGATCTGCGACAACTGGCCGAGACCCTCGGCACAGCCCGGGGAGAATTCGCCCAACCCCAACTCCAGGAACTGCTGGCGCTCGAAGAACAACTCGCCCAACTGCTGAAACAGGCCGAGCGGACCGACGAACCGCGCCCTGCCGGCCTGCCCCAGAAATGGCAGTCCCTGGCCGACCGGCTCGACCGGCTCGCCGCCGGCGATCGCCGCCTGGCCGAGGCACTCGACAAAGCCTCCCAACCCCCGGTCAACCCCGGCGAGTCCGACCCGTCATCCCCTTCCAACAACGCATCCCCAGAGAATCAACAGGGTTCCCAACCGGGAGGGACGGCCGCCCCCCCCGCCGCCGGAAACCCCCGGCCCGGCGCCGGCCGGGCCCTTCCCAACGGCCCGCACGAGGTGCCCCCGGGACATCACGTCTGGGTGACCCTGTGGAACGGTCAGGGAGCCCGTGAAATCGCCCGCGTGCTGCAGACCAAAATTCAGGAAGCGATTCTGGCCGGGGCCCTGCTCGATTCCGATCAGCCAGTCCCCCCCCAGTACAAACCGCTGGTGGAGAAGTACTACAAGACCCTGTCCGACGATCTGCGCTAATCCCCAACAACCCCGGCCGCATCATCCCCCAACCCGCTCCCCCGCGTTCCGCAATCCCGGCTTCGTGGATGCCCGGCTTCCCGTCCTCCCCCGAATGGCCCCCCGATTCGACCCTCGGGGCCGGTGTGAGGGGTTGGGAACTCCGGTCACCGGGGCTCGGCCCCACAACGTCTCTCTGGTGCCTGGTGGCAAGTCATGTTTGATTGGTCAAGCCCCTACCCCGCCTGGATCTACCTGGTCCTCGGGGCTGGCTGTCTGGCGCTGATTCTGCTGGCACGCCACTGGGCGATCTCGCTTCCCCTGCGCCGCTGGACGTTGTTCATCCCCCGGCTGCTGGTGCTGGGGATGCTGCTGTGGATTCTGCGGAACCCGGTTCTCCGTCAGGAACACCGGCTTCCCGCACAGCCCGCGCAGATTCTGTATCTGCTCGACAGCTCGCGCAGCATGGGACTCGAAGAGCCTGCCAGCCGGGCCAGCCGGGTCCGCCAGCTGATTGAAGAAACCGACCGGCTGCTGACCACCGCCAACCCGCGCCCGCGTCTTTCGATGTTCCGATTCGGGGCCGGTCTGGCCCCCCTCCCTGACTTCAGCCAATTCCGTCCGACCGACGACGCCAGCGAACTGGCCACGGCCCTCGAGCAGTTGCCCGCCCGGTTCTCCCGCGAGGCTCCCCGCGGGGTGGTCGTCTTTTCCGATGGAGCCCTCGATGATGAAGGCCAACTGCCACGCGCCGCGCAACAGTTGGCCCAGTTGCAGGTCCCCGTGCATGTCTTCCCGGTGGGGGATCGGCGCATTCGCGGCGACGTCGGCATCGAAGATCTGGTCATTCCCCCCCGGGTCGATGCCGGGGCGAAGGCGACCCTCCGCGGCATCGTCCGCGGCACCGGCTACACGGGCGAACGGGTGGTCGTCGCGATCCGTTCCGCCGACCGTCCCGAGGCCCCTCCGCTCGCCTCGCTCCCCCTCACGCTCACAGATCAGCCGCAGCCATTTGAACTGCTGGTCGACGCCACCCCCGACAACAACAACCTCCTGCTCGAGGTGCCGCCGTTGCCCGGCGAGGCGACCGAACGCAACAACCGCGTGCGGTTTCAACTGGGCAGCACCCGCCGCAAGCTGCGCGTGCTCTACATGGAGGGAACGCCCGGCAACGAATACCACTGGGTGCACGACGCCCTGAGGGAAGACAAAGACATCGAGTGCGTCTCTCTGGTGGCCGACAACCAGTATGTGCAGCGCCCCCGGCTGGTGCGCGTGAACGACCAGCAGCGGGGCTTCCCCACCACCCGCGAAGAGCTGCTGCAGTTCGACTGCGTAATCTGCAGCGACATTTCGCTGGGGGCCTTCACCCGCGAGAATCTCGACTGGGTGGTGGAACTGGTGGCGGAACGGGGGGGCGGCTTCGTCATGGTCGGGGGGAACACCAGCTTCGGAGCCGGCGGGTGGGACCGCACCGTCTGGGATCAGCTCATCCCGGTCGACATGCAGGGGGGACCGCTGGGGCGGGGGACCACCTGGACCCCGTTCCATGTGCGGGTCCCCGCCAACGCCACCACGCATCCCATCTGGCGGATCGTGGACGATCCCGTTGAGAACGAACGGATCCTCAAGGGCATCCCGGTGTTTTACGGCACCAATTACATCGAACGGCTCAAGCCGGCCGCGACCGTGCTGGCGACGACGGTCGAGCCGATCCCCAACATCGGCCGGGAGATGCCGATCTTCGCCGCGCAGCCGTACGGCAAGGGGCGCACGTTCGCCTTTTCCCCCGACACCACGGCCGATTGGGGGCGCGACTTCGAACGGCTGTGGGGCGAGGGAGACAACCGTTACTTCCGCCGGTTCTGGCGCAACCTGGTGCGCTGGCTGTGCGAAAACTCGCAGGCGGGGAGTCGCCGGGTGCTCGCCGGGACCGACCGGGTGCTGCACCGCGCCGGCCAGCCGATCGAACTCACGGCCCGCACGCTCGACGAGCAGGCCCAGGAGACCACCGCGTACGAGGTCTCGGCCGAGCTGCAGGGACCGGGCCCGGGGGCAGGTCGCCGGCCGCTGTGGCAGGTCCCCCTGGGATTGAATGCCAGCGGCAAGGGATTCGCTGCGACGCTCGACTCGCGGGAGCTGGCCGGGCTGTTGGACGGAGCGTCGGCGGGCTCCGAGACGCTGGCGGCGGGAACGCTCGACGTGGTGGCCAGCCAGCAGGGGCGTGAGGTGGGCCGGACTTCGGTGTCGCTGCAGATCCTGCCCGACCTGCACGAACTGCTGCGGCCCCAGCCCCGCCCCGAATCGCTGAGCCCGCTGGCCGAGCAGACCGGCGGCCAGGTGTTGACCACCCCCACCCAACTGGCCGACCTGCTGCGGCAACTCCCCGCCACCGACGGCGAATCGCTCGTCAGTCGGCAACCCCTCTGGGACCGCCCCTGGGTCCTCGCCACCCTCCTTGGCCTGCTGGCGGTGGAATGGTCGCTGAGACGACTGGCGGGGTTTGGGTGAGGCATTACGGGAAAGCCGTCCGTCAGCCGGTCCTGGGACAAGCTCTCAACCCGAGCCCGGTTATTGAACCCGGTGCAAACGCCGGACTCACCCCCATTTCCCGCCTCCTCTCTGCCGCCGCCCCCCTTCCTGAAACAAACATTCCGGATTGGCGAGGCTCCGTCCGAACCACCGCTGGACTCATATCCGCCCCACACCATCCGCAGGTGCCAAGCACAGGGTGGCGGGGGGGCGGACCTCTGTCTTGCGTTTGTGGTGACAGACCTCCAGGTCTGTCAGTCCCCTGCATGCGACGCGGCGAATCGACCTGTCTTCTGATTGCACAACTCCGTCCACGCGACGGTTGGTCGTGCTGTTGATCCACGCTTCTTTGACGAACAGGCTGACAAGCCTGTTCCACAACCGCGCGGACCTCTGTGTCCGCTTCGCTGGGCATTCATCCGGAGGCAACCGGTCCAATGGGCAGCCAAAGACATTGGATCGGCCAAGAGCCACCCGGTGACAATTGGCTCTCTTCGCGCAAACGGCATCCATCCAGGCCATGTCCTGAAGGGACATTCCTGGATCGCCCAGGGTTCGTGCGCAGCACGACCCTGGTCTATGGACGATTTCCCCTTCAGGGAATGGCTTTCGCGGATGTCGGCCTGTGCTCTTCTCGTGATGTTTGGCGGTCGAATGCGCATGGGTTTCGATCCAGGCGGATTGGACTGCCCATTGGGGCGGGGGTTTGCAGAGGGACGTCCAACGGAGCGGACACGGAGGTCCGCCCCCCCGCCACCCGGGTACCCGCCCCTTGCGAAGGGTGTTCTCATTGGCGCGCATATGGGGGTTTCTGATGAAGGTCTGTTGGCGGCCCATTGGGGCGCGTGTTTTCAGAGGGACGTCCAACGGAGCGGACTCGGAGGTCCGCCCTCCCCCGGTTCGAGTTGGTGACACGTCTCCGGGGTCCGTCGTGCCGTGAGCGAGGAGGCGGGGCGGTTAGACTGCGTGGGGAGGGGACTCCACACCCCGGCCGGAGCGTGCAACTTGTACCACGCGTAAAAAGACATCGTCCGGCGGCCGATCGTGTCGCCCAGCGGCTCGCCAATCAGGATTTCGGTCAAAACACAGGGCATCCGCAAGACGCCCGGGAGCGGAGAGGGTGGGATTCGAACCCACGGTGCCCTTTCAGACACGCCGGTTTTCAAGACCGGTGCATTCAACCGCTCTGCCACCTCTCCGTGGGGAAGATTTTAACCCCGGCACGCCCCGCTTGGGTAGTGCAGCGGCTTCACGACCGATGTCTGGGTGATGTCGGTCTTGTGGACGTCGGCAAGGCCACAGGGGAAGGAAGGCAGGGTTTGACGTTATCGACGGACGCCCGACGGCTCTGCCGTGCAGTGCGCTCTGGGCCCCCCTCCGTCTCTTCGCCCGATTGATGTCGGGCGATCGGCCGGGAGAAACCTTGGCTCGCCGACATTCCTCCCCGCAACGCCAGGCCGAAAACCGCCCAGTTCGCCCGGCTTGCCGAGGTTCCAAACGCCTCTTGACCCGCGCGGCGGTTCCGGGGTATCAACCCCGCCCCCTTCTCCCGGCGGTCTGGGAGGTTTTGCCGGGCCCGTGCTGCACGGCCCCGCCCGGCTCTCCCGGCCGAATCGCTTCGCCCCTCCTCCCCGGCTACGCCTCTCCAAATGAACCCGTGGTCGAATTTCGCCACCCAGGTGCGGCAACGGCTGGGGCTGCTCTCGCTCAAACAGCAGGCCGCATTGGGAGGCGTGATGGGCCTGGGACTGCTGGCCGGGGGTTGGTACTTCGCCAGTCAGCCCGCCACTCCGGCTGCCGTGCCCCTGTGGGGAGGTCAGGCCCTGCCGACCGCCGAGATCCGCACTGCCCAGGCGAAACTCAAGGAGGCGGGAGTCACCGACGTGCGGGTGGTCCGCGGGCAACTGCTGGTCCCCCCCGACCAGGTGGCCCACTGCGAAAGCGTGCTGCAGTCGCTCGCCCCGGCCAGCGAGGCCCCCAGCAGCCGGTTCGAGAAAGCGCTCGGTCAGGCCGCCTGGTCGGTGAGCGAAACCCATCGCCAGGAATTGCTCGATTCGGCCCGCGCCAGTGACCTGGTCGCCATGTTCAAGAAGGATCCGCACATCGCCGACGCCCGGCTCATGTGGAACCGCAGCCGCAAACGGAGCTTCCAGTCCGACGCCCGGATGACGGTGGTGCTGAACATCACCCCCCGCCCCGGCAAGCGCATTCCCGCCAGCCTGGCCGAGTCGCTGAAGACCGCCGTCGTCAGCACGTTTGGACTCGCCAGCCCACAGGATGTGTCGCTGATCGAATTCGGTCCCGACGGAGCCCAACTGGTCCGGCATGCCGAGGCCCCGGCCGTCGCCGAGACTCGTCCTCCACGTTCGCTGGCTGACCGCAACGACGAGGTCGAACTGGCCGAACATTCCGTCAGTCATCCCGGTTCGCCGCGCACGTACGCCGCCGATCCCCCTGCCGGACGCGAGGCCGCCCGGCTGGCGACCCTCACTGCGCCCACCGTCTCGGACACTCCCCGCCCGCTTGCCGCCCCGCGACGCGCTCCCAACCGCACTGGGTCGCGTGCGGTCGCCGACCCGCGTGCCAAACTGCAGACGCGTCTGGAACAGCAGTTGGCGTGGATCCCCCAGGTGGAGGTCACCGTGACAGACCGGGCCGCCGAGCGGCGCGACGCCGATCTGTTGCCGTCGGCCGTACCCCTCGACCAGCCGCCGCAGGTGACGGTGCTCATCCCCAGCGTGGTCACCCGCTCGCTGTTGCAGCCGGGGGAACGGCCGGAGACAGCCACTGGTCCTACAGGCAAGCCGCGGCGTTCGCGCATCGATGTGCGACGCAAGGTGGAACAACTGGTCCGCAAGGAACTGCAACTGGGGCCGCGTGTCCCGGCGCGGGAGTTCGTAACGGTGACATTCCAGGAAGACCCCGTGGCGGGTGATGACCTCTGGTCAAATCCGATCACCTGCTACCTGACCGCGCTCGATTGGCGGCGGGTGGGTCCCTGGCTGGGGGGAGGCCTGGCGGGAATGGCTGTGCTCGGCCTGCTGGCCCGACGCCGGTTTCGCCGCCAAGCAGCCGCGACCATACCATTTGCCACACCGCCTGCGACGTCCCCCGCCCCAGCAGGCGGCACGACGACCGGCACAATCAACAGCACAAACACGGGTGCGGCTGCGGCGACACCCCGGGGGGAAGCCGACGGGAAAGCCGAGACCGGTGAGGCCGCCGCGACCCCGGCGGGTAGTCCGCGTCGACGGCCGGCCCCCGCTGCCGCTTCGGTTGATGAGGGGGAGGAAGAGGCTTCGCCCGCAGCCCCTGGCTCCCGCGGAACAACCGGGTGGACCGAATCTTCGAGGGCCCCGCGCCATCGCAGCCCGTCGGACGAGGCGGCTGGCGACGAAGCGGCCACCGGGTTCGACCTCGATTCGATTCGTCCGCCACGAGGGGCGTCCGCCAAAGCGACATCGCGGCGCGGAGCGGGCTGGGACCCCGCCAGCCCGGCCCCCGCCAGCTTCGCCCAATTGAATGACTGCTCGGCGGAAGAGTGGCACGAACTGCTGGAGGATGAGCAGCCGCAGACGATCGCGGTCATTCTCTCGCAGTTGCCCGCCGCCCAATCGTCGTTTGTGCTGCGGATGATGCCGGCCGCCAACCGGCTGGATGTGGTGCGGCGGATGACCGCACTCGAGACCCCGGCCGCCGCGGTGCTGCAGGAACTCGCCACCACTCTCGCCACCCGGCTGAGGCAGGTGCGGGCCGCCCGGGCCAGCAGAGAAGTCGGTCTGCCCGGTGGGCTCGGAACCCCGACGCTCCATCCCCCTCATGGCACTCCCCCTGCCCCGCGACTGCGGCATCTGGCGATGTACGCCCAACCGCCGGCGGGGCTCGATCGCGGCCCCATCATGACTCCCACTTCGGGAGCGGGACTGCCACGTACACGGCCCGGAGACCTGGGGGCTGCTGAGACGCCGCCTGCGGGCGTTGGTCCGGCCTATGGCGCACTGCCCTTGGCGGAGGAAACGGTTGGACGGGGGGGACGCGAGTCGCCGGCTGGCGGCGCCCGTCCCCAGCCTGTGACTTTGGCGGGTGCCGACCGCGAATCGAAATTCACCGACCTGGCGATGCTGGATGACAATTCGCTGCGTGAGCTGTTCGCCCAATTCGACAGTGAGCACTGGGCGGTGGCGCTGCGGGGGGCCGATGAGCCGCTGATCGCCAAGCTGGTGCACGCTCTCGCCATGGGGGACGCCCAACACCTGTCCGGGGCGCGGAGTGCGCTGGGTCCGGTGCGGCTGGGGGATGTTGATGCCGCCCAACGGGCGATTGCCGAGCGGCTGGCCCCGCTGCGCTATCGGGGCCGGGCGATTCCCTCGCGCTTTTCGCCAGTTCCACCCGGGTTTGAGGAGCCTGCATGAATCTGTTGCGCACGACCGCCCACGTGATCAAACGGGGCCGGGTGACCGAGCTTCCGGAAGACAGCTCTCCCGCCAACAACCCGCGCGACTGGAATGCCGGTGTTCATCCCCACTGCGCGGAAGGGGTCCCCGAGGACCCAGACGACATCGACCGCTTCGTCCGGGCGGCCGTCGGCATGCAGCTCTCGGGGCGCGAGCCGGGGGAGCTGGACGCTGGCGAACCGGCCGAGGCCAACCCACACCTCGACGTCACAGACCGGCAGGCGCTACAGCAATTGCGCGACGCGGCCCAGGCCGAGGGGTATACGGCTGGGTGGGAGCGGGCGCAGCAGGAGGCGGCGGTCGAGGTTGATCGCCTCGCCCGCGAACGCGCGGTCGAGCTGGCCCGGGCGGAATTCGGGCAGGTACTTGACTCGGCTCGAAAGCTGGTGGACCAACTCGAACGGCAACAGGCCGAGTTGCTCACCCGGTGGGAAACCGACCTGACGGTGCTGGCTGCGCAGCTGGCCGAGCGAATCCTGCAGCAGGAACTGGCCCGCCGTCCCGCGCAGAGTGCCGCCTTGGTGCGCGAAGCTCTCATGCTGGCGGCGGGGCTGCCGGTCGCGTCGTTGCGGCTGCATCCCGCCGATCTCGACGCGCTGACCACCCAGGGCAGCCCACGCCTCACGGGGCCGGGGTGCGAACTGATCGCCGACGAGCACCTGCAGCGCGGTGGGTGCGTGGTGGAGTTGGCGGGTGGGGAAATCGACGCCCGGATCGAAACGCGGCTGACCCGGCTGGTCGAGGAACTGACGGGTGAGTGACGACCTGCGACTGCGGGACGGTATCAGACGGCCCGGGGGCCAAACGGCACGACGACCAGCTGCCGTAGGAGACCACGTGGAACTGCGTGAGACCAATTTCGCGACTGACTTCCCGACATGAGCCTGACACGCACGCTGTTTTCCCGCCGCTCACTTCTGGCCGACGCTGCCCCGGGGCCGCCGCACAAAGTCGCCCGGCCACAGTCGGCCCGGGGGGAGCTGCTCGATCGCGTGCTGCCGTTGGGACTGACGGGCAGCGTGACGCGGCTCTCGGGGCTGGCGCTGTCGGTGGCGGCGTTCCCGGCTCCCCTGGGGGCGTGGTGTCGGGTGCAGCGCCAGGGGGCCTCTCCCCTGCGGGCGGAAGTGGTGGGGTTTCAGGATCACGAGGCAGTCTTGCTGTGCGAGGGGGATCTGGCCGGTGTCCGCCCCGGGAGTCGGGTTGTGCTGGAGCGGTCCGCACCGACACTGCGGGTCGGACCGGGGCTGCTGGGACGGGTGCTGGATGGCTCGGGGCGACTGCTCGATCAGGGGCCGGTTCCGCACCTGCCCGACAGGGTGTCGTTCCAGCCAGCGCCCGGCTCGCCTCTCGACCGACCCCGCATCGACACACCGCTCGCGACCGGAATCCGGGCGCTCGACGCATTTCTGACCTGTGGGTTGGGACAGCGGTTGGGGATCTTCGCTGGCTCGGGGGTGGGAAAGAGCGTGCTGCTGGGGCAGATTTCGCGGCACAGTTCGGCCGATGTGAACGTGGTGGTGCTGATTGGCGAACGCGGCCGCGAGGTGCGCGAGTTCCTGGAAGACAATCTGGGCCCCGAGGGACTGGCCCGGTCGGTGGTGGTGGCGGCGACCAGTGACGAATCGCCGCTGGTCCGCCGCCGGGCGGCGAGCGTGGGGGCGGCGCTGGCCGAGTATTTCCGCGACCGGGGTCAAAACGTGTTGCTGGTGGTCGACAGCATCACACGGCTGGCGTTGGCCCAGCGGGAAATCGGGCTGGCGGCGGGGGAACCTCCGGCGACGCGCGGATTTCCTCCCAGTGTGTTCGCCCTGTTGCCGCGGGTGTTGGAGCGCAGCGGCCGGACCGCCAAGGGGAGCATCACCGGGTTGTACACAGTGCTGGTCGAGGGGGATGATCCTCAGGAGCCGATTGCCGACACGGTACGGGGCATTCTCGACGGCCATGTGATGTTGTCGCGCAAGCTGGCCGAGCGGGGGCACTTCCCGGCGATCGACCTGCTGTCGAGCCTGAGCCGGGTGATGGGAGATGTGGTCCCGCAGGAGCACCTGGGGGCGGCGGCGGGGGTCCGGCGGATTCTGGCGGCGTACGCGCAGGCCGAAGATCTGATCTCGATTGGTGCCTACCAGACAGGCAGCCGGCGGGAGGTTGACATGGCACTTCGGGAAGAGGACAACATCAAAAGGTTTTTGCTGCAGGGTCGCGATGACTGGACAGACTGGGTTACCCTGCAGAGGGAACTGGTCACGCTGGCCCGGCGACTGGAACCTGCCGACGAAAAAAGGGGTCAGGTCCATTTTTCGCGGTGATGCACAACGATGGGAACTCGTCCTACCGGGAAGCCTTCCTGACACAGGCAACCCCCGTCCAGGAACTCAATCATGCAAAGACGCCAGTTGTGCCTGTGTTTCGCTGTGGTTTGCTGTGGGGCGGTCACCTGGGCCGGACCGGATGAGCCCTTCCAAATCGATTTGTCCGGACAACTCAGTGTTCATGTGGAGAAACTGGAGGCGCTGACGCGCATCACCGAGACTCCGCATCGCATGGCTGATTCGACCGCGGCATTGTGTAAAGTCGTCACGCCGCAATACTCCAACAACAATATTCACGAGGGGAACCTGGACCCCGCCTGGTGCCATGTCTATGTGACGAAGAATGCGAAAGAGACGATCTTGTCGGGCCAGGGGACCTACCCCGAGGGGGCGGTGATCGTCAAATCAAAGCTGGGGAGCAAAGAGAGCCCGAAGGCGATTCTGTATACCGTGATGCGCAAGCGGGAGGCGGGGTATGACCCCGAGAATGGTGATTGGGAGTATGCCGTTCTCGAGGGGCGTTTGAACCGCGTTTTGTCGCGGGGACGAATCGATTCCTGCATCGACTGTCACCAGACTTACAAAGAGACCGATCACGTGACCCGGGCCTATCTCAAAAAGAAATAACAGGAACCGGTGCATGTCGACGAACTGGACGGTGTTGATCTCAGTGCGCGAACAGGAGCGGGACCTGCAGATGCAGCGGCTGGCTACGGCCACGCTGCAACTGCGGGACGGTGAGACCGCCTGTCAAGACGCCCGGCTCGACCTGCAACGGGCGCTGACGGAGGCGCGGGGTGCGGGATCCACCGGCGCGCTCGATGTACGCCGCCTGACCGCCCAGCGCGAACACATCCACCGGCTGCAGCAGACCCTCGACCAGTGCGAGGCGAGCCTGTCTGCGGCGTGTGAGCGTGTCGACAACGAACGCCGGCTGTTGATGACCGCCGAGCAGCGGCTCGAACAGTTGGAGCGGCTCGCTCGGCAGGAACTTGAAGCGGCGGCAACCAAAACAGCCCAGCGTCAGCAGCGAGAGCTGGAAGAGATCTGGCAGGCTACTCACACCAACCGTCGGTCTGCCTGAGTCACTTCACGTCGGTCCTATCAAAAGACCCCACCAACCTCTCGATAGCCTGCAGATCTGGTTCACCTACCGACACAAGGTCGGTGCGGTCTGTGTGCTCAATGACCGTGTCGATTGTCCGTCTGGGATTGGATCGACGGACTCGGTACGCGTATAGGCCGGCCTGACTCGTCAGTCGTCTGGGAGATGCTCGTCGCAATAGTCCAGTACCTCTTCGGCATGGTCTTCTTCGATGAGTCCGAGGGCGAGGTGGGTGGCGAGGTAGCCTAGGGCGAAGGCGAGCGGCGGATCGCCGGCCAGCGGCGCGTCAGGGTCGTCCGGGTCGGCGTTCTCTAGCACGTTGGCCAGGGCGACTTCCGTCACCCGCTCGGCCTCGGGGCCCGCTTCGGGGCGTCCCCGGGCCCGCAAGGCCAACAGGGGAGCGAGTTGATAGAGCGTCTCTTCGGTCAGAGGATGCCGGCTCCCCTCGGTCTCGGGAATGCTGTCCCGCGCCTCACCCCAGGCCCGGGTGATCTCGGCCAGCCACTCGTTTGGTTTCCGGGGGAGCTTCGGTTTCATGGTGGAGACGCAGAGCAGAGAGAAGGCGCGACACGGTGGCGATTCCACCAGCCCGTTGCCGCTTCGACGTTCCGAGGAGGGCACTTGCCGAGCGTGGCCTCAACCGGCCGCAGGGAAGGACCAGAGCCGGGGTGAAGTACGGCTGTCGTGCCCCTGATCCTGCGGGGAGAGGGGGCACACAGGCAGCAGACCGGGAGGTCGACTCCACGGCATGTCGACGACCTCCCGGTCTGCATGGGTTCCAGACGCCGGACGGTCAGTGACCCTCTTCGTGCTCGCCCATCTGCGACTGCAGGTAATTCTGCAGGCCGACATCCTTGATCAGCGAGAGTTGCGTCTCGAGCCAGTCGACGTGCTCTTCGGACTCGACCAGGATCGAGGCCAGCAGTTCGCGGCTGCCGTTGTCGACCATTTGTGTGCAGAGCTGGATCGCCTCGTTGTACGCCTTGACCCCCTTCGACTCGAGAACCAGGTCGTTTTCAAACTGCTCCTTCACGTCGGCTCCCACCCGGATCACATCGTACCGGGCGATCTCGGGAACTCCCTCAAGGAACAGAATGCGGTCGATCAGCTTCTCGGCATGCTTCATCTCACCGATCGACTCGGCATAGTGCTTGGCCGCGAGCTTCGAAAAGCCCCAGTTCTTGCACATCTTCGCCTGGCAGAAGTACTGGTTGATCGCGGTGAGCTCGATGGTCAGCCCGGCGTTGAGGGCGTCGATGACTTTTTGATGGCCTTTCATGCCAGATCCTTGCAGGTCGGTGGAGAGGTGGGGGTCGGCCATTCGCGGACAGGTCCCCCGAAGCAAAAAACGCCGCCCGCGGGCGGCACAGAGTGCTTCAACGTTGGCCACCGAAAGTGACCACCGCAGCACCAGATACAATCGATTCTAGGTGTCTCACGCGACGCTTAGAAGGCAGACGGCGGAAGTTGATTGGTCCTGAAGATTCTCCGAGCTGTGGAAAGGTGTCCGCTCCACAACCGGGGCGGTCCATCTCGGGTGGCCAGGCATTGCCCGCGAATGATGGCAGCAAAGGATTCCCAAGTCTGGTTCGCTCCCCCGACCATACTGTCGTCCGCTCCCTCGGAGGCGCCGGGAACTCTGTCGGGAGAACGCCAGGGCTCGTACCTCGCAACCCGTCCGCGTCGGGTCGCTCGGGATTCAGTCACTTTTGTCAGATTTCGGCTGTGATTTCGTGGCTTTGCCCCGATTGCCGAAATATGTCTTGATGCCGTCAACATACCCCGGGGGAACCTGTTCCTGCTCAATCGCCTCTTGCAGTCCCTGCTCACCCTGTTTGAGGATCTGCTGGAAGCGGGCCTTGTCGTCTCCCTTTTCCCCCAGCCCCTTCCCCTTCATGGTCATCAGGGTTTTTCCCTTGGTGATGGGGGAGCGGGAGAGTTCCGTCCGGAAGTCCGTCTCGATCGAGTCGTCTTCCGGGGCCTGGCCCCCTCGACCCCGACCCCGGCCTCCCAATCCCGGACCGTCTCCCTCACTGTCTGAGTCCCCCTCGCTGTCTCCATCTCCTTCACTGTCGTCACCCCCCTCGTCGCTTCCCTCCCCTTCTCCCTCGCCTTGGCCCTGACCCTTTCCTTTTCCTTTTCCTTTCCCCTTACCCTTGCCCTTGCCTTTCCCCTCTCCCTCTCCGTCTCCGTCTCCGTCTCCGTCTCCGTCCCCTTCACCCTCTCCTTCGCCTTCGCCTTCACCTTGGCCTTCCCCCTGGGCCATTGCAACCTGGTTTTCGTTGGGAAGACCCAGTTCCTCGGCCAGTTGCTGGTAGTACTCTTCGTAGTCCCCCATTTCGCTGAAACCTTCGGTCTCTTCCCCGTCGAGTTTCTCGCGCTGGTTGAGCTCCTTGGCCATCTGGACCATCTTCAGGGCTTCTTCGAGCTTCTCGAGGTCGGTCACCTGCTGGGCGACTTCCTGCAGTTCCTGCTTGGCGAGTTCCATCGACTCGCGCAGCGCCTCCGACGCCTCTTCGGGATCGAGCCCTTCCATCTTCGACATCTCGAGTTGCTTCATCGCACGCTGAAGGGCGGCATTGAGGGGCTTGGAGTCGACCCGATCCTTCGCGAATTGGTCGAGTTCCTTGAGCCGTTTGCGAATCGACTGCTCGATCTGGCTCTTTTCGACCGGGTCCTGGGTCTGCATCAACCGCTGCAGGTCATCAAGCGCCGAGTCGAGTTCCTTCTGCAGGCTGGCCGCCGATCCCTCTTGCATCTCCTGCGTCCACTTCTGCATCTTCTCGCGATTGACCGCCGAGCCCAGGGTCTGTTCTTCGGCCGACCGGCGGAACAGTTCTTTCAATTTGTCATTGGCCAGTTGCCGCCACTTCTCGCCCAACTGCTTTTGCTGGGCCGCGAGGGCCTTGGCGTTCGCCGTCTTCTCGAGCGGCTTCATCTTGTTCAGCGATGCCTTCAGTCCCTCAATCGCCTGCTTGACTTCTTCCGACGCCTCCCCTTCTTCCAGCTCTTCAGCCGTCTTGAGTTGTGCCTTCCGGGCGGCGGTGGCCTGCTGGCTGTCGGCCAGCGCCTGTTTCTTGTCGGTCAGCTTTTGGGCGGCGGCCACTTCGCCAAACGGGTCAAACTGCGGGAAATACCCCACAGCCAAGGCGGCCGCCAACACCCCTCCTGCCAGGCGGGCCAGTGGTTTTTCGAACGCAAAGGGAACCACCTTCGCGGGGGGAATGCGGGGGGCGGTCTCCTCGGCCGATTGTGCGACAAGCGGTTGGTACTCACCCGCCGCCCGCTCGAGCAGCGCCGCCGTCAGGAACAGGTCCTTCGTGCCCCCATACAGATCGACCGCACGGGCCGCGTCGAGCGGGGTGGGCCGCTTGTGAAACAGCAGCCCCAGCAGTAGGCCCAGCCCAGGAACCATGGCCAGTGTCCAGGGACTGAACAACGCCGACCCATATCCGGTGCACCGGCTGATCAGCAGCGCCACGGCATACAGCCCCAGAATGACCCCGGAAAACCACAGGAAGCTTTCGAAGATGGCCGCCACATCGAGCCGGAGGGCAACCCGTTTCAGCAGCCGGGGGGTGGTGGCGAGAGGAACCATGCGATCACCGAAAGGATGTGGTCGAGGGGAGGCTGCGGAGGGGGACATGGTCTGGACGCGACTCGCACCCGTCAGCCTGAACAATTGTAGGTCTCGGCCAGCGAGCCTCGCAACCAGAAACACGTGAGAGTTCGGGCGCTGCCCTCCAGATTCGGTGGCGGGACGGTTTTGTCTGCCCGGCCAGACGAATACGATGGGATTGAGGGGACGTGTCAGTTGGCCTGTCCCCATGCCGAACTTCGGCAGCGGCCCCCTGACCCCATCCGACGCGAGCCCATGGGTTTTTTGATCACACTGCGAATTGCCCTGCGGGCCCTGGGCAAAAACAAGATGCGGGCGGGGCTGACGGTGCTGGGAGTCGTAATCGGCATTGCCGCCGTTACCACCATGGTCTCGCTGGGGCAAAGTGCCAGCGGGCTGGTGCAGGGGCAGTTCGAGCAACTGGGCACAAACGTCATCGTGGTCTTCCCGGGCTCACGCCGGCGGGAGGGGGTCCGTGAGGGGACAGTCCCCACCTTGACGGCCAAGGACGCCGCGGCAATCAGCCGCGAGTGCCCGTCGGTCCTCGCGACCAGCCCGATCGTGGGATTCGGAGGACAGGTCATCTATGAAAATGCGAACGCCAGTCCGCGTGAGATCAGCGGGGTGGGGGCCGATCACCTGATCGTCCGGAACTGGAACCTGCGGTCCGGAGGGTTCTTCACCGACCGGGACATTGCGTCGGCGGCGAAGGTCTGCATCATCGGGCACACCCTGGTGGCGAAACTGTTCCAGACCGCCAACCCGGTGGGAGAGACCGTGCGGATCAAGAACATCCCGTTCCGGGTTATTGGTGTGCTCGAGCGGAAGGGGGCCAACATGGTGGGGGAAGACCAGGACAATGTCGTCCTCGTTCCCTATACCACCGTCCGCAAACGTCTGTATGGCTCGGAGTTCGACAATGTGAACGTGATCCTCGCGTCGGCCCGTTCGGTGGCGGTGGCTCAGCAGGCGCAGCAGGAGATCACCCAATTGCTGCTCGAACGGCACCGCATTCCCCCCGGCGAGCAGGCCGACTTCACCGTGCAGGACACCGCCGAGATCGCCAAGGTGCTGGGGACCATCACCGGGACCCTGACGCTGATGCTGGCGGCGATCGCGGCGATCTCGCTGGTGGTCGGCGGCGTGGGAATCATGAACATCATGCTTGTCTCGGTCACCGAACGAACGCGGGAGATTGGCATCCGGATGGCGGTGGGGGCCCGCTCGGGAGACATCCTGCTGCAGTTCCTGGTCGAGGCGGTCATGCTCTCCTGCATTGGGGGGATCATCGGATTTTCGCTGGGGGTCTCGGCGTCGCTGGGGGTCACCGCGCTGATCAACTCGTTCACCACCGGCACCAAGTGGCCGACCGTGATCTCAATTCCCGCGGCGATCGTGGCCTTCATCTTCGCGGCCTGCGTGGGAGTCTTCTTCGGCTTCTACCCCGCCCGCCGGGCCAGCCAACTTGACCCGATCGAGGCGCTGCGGTACGAGTGAGTCGGCAGGCTGGGGTGCAGCCCGTGTTTGTTTCCTGTTCGCTGCGGCGTGATTTCGCAATCGTCATGAAGATCGACCCTCCAGAATCTTCTGACCATCGGGCAGGTCTCTGTCCCAATTTTGAAGAGTGGCGCCCCCTCTGGAAGACCCTGGTCGAGTCGTCGTCGCGAGAGCTGGGAGAAAATCTCCCGGGCGAGTTTCGCCTGGTCACCATCGACGGCCAGATCTTGCCGATGCTGATCCCTCACCCCCGGCAACCAGCCGCCGACGTCTGTTCGCCGGTCTCGCGCTACTCCCACTATCCGCTGGTCGAAATCCGCAAGCGGGCCCCATCCTGGCGGACCCCGCTGTTTGCCGCCGCCGCTACGGCGTGGGCGGGGCTACTGACTGGTCTGCAGATCGACTGGACCGTGCAGCTCAACAACCACCTGCTCACGACCAATCCCGCTCCCCGCCTCACCGAGTCGGGACTGCGCGGCTGGATCCGCGAGATGCGGGCCGAGTTTCCCCGACACACACTGCTCTTCCGGACCGTGATCCCGACACTGGAATCGCAACTGGCCGAGACGCTGCAGAGTTCCGGCGCCAGGATGGTCCCCACCCGCGTCGTCAACGTGATTGACCCCACCCGCTCCGACTTCGAGCGGCACGCGAATGTGCGCCGCGACAGGGCACTGCTGCGGCAGACTCCCTACCACATCCGGGGACTTTCCCCTGGTGCCCCGATCGATGCTGAGCGGATCGTCGAATTGTATCGCACGCTGTACCTCGACAAGCACGGCCCCTTCAACGCCGCCTTCAACCGCCGGTTTTTTGAAGCGTTGCTGGCCACACCAGCCATCCGTTGGGCGTTCTGGGAATCTCCCGCGACAGGACGCATCGATGCCTTCTCGTCCTGGTTCCGCAGCGGCGGCTCGCTCACCAGCATGCTGGTGGGATACGACCGTTCGCTGCCGGCGAAACTCGGTTTGTATCGCATGGCATTAATGTATCCAGTCTTCCATGAGGCTCAGCCTGCCGGACTGCCGATCAATCTCAGCGGTGGTGCGACTTCCTTCAAGCAACTGCGCGGAGCCCAAACGGTGCGCGAGTACGATGCCGTCTGGGACCGGCACCTTCCCGCCTGGCGGCGTCTTCCCTGGCACCTGGTCACCTGGGAAGGACAGCAATTTGGCCGGCGGGAATTGGCCGCCTCTCCCCCCGGGACAGACTGACGGCCGTTCCCCATCCCGCCACCCGAACACCCTTATCCCCGGGCGATGGCGAAGGCTTCGATCTCAATCAACAGGTCTTCAAACGCGAAGCCCGCCACGCGGAAGGAGGTCGAGACCGGTCCCGGCGTCGGGTAGAACTCGCGCTGGACGCGGTCGATGGTGTTGCGTGTGGAGGCGATCTGGTTCCAGTTTCCCTCGCCGTGGTAGTAGATGAAGAGCTTGATCACGTCCCGCTCATCCAGCCCCCCCTCAGCCAAGACATTCCGGATGAACTGGAACACGTTGCGGGTCTGCGTTTCCATATCGCTTCCCACCGCACGGGCCCGATTGTCGGCCGAAATCTGACCGCCAATGAATGCGTACGGTCCAATCTTCCAGCCCTGCGTGAACTGCGTATTGGGAATGCTCCAGTCCCAGTGATTCGCCGGCTGCAGCCGTTGTTTGTCGTCTCCCAAGGCACCGATTCCCTCGACCTGAATCAACTCTTCGGTCTGTGGGAATCCCTGGATCCGCAGACCCGCCCCGGCAGCCGAGGGGACCGACATGTACCGCCGCCGCACATTCGTCATCTTCTCCCAGTAATCGGTCACCTCGCGCCCCTGGCCGAAGAACCGGAAGTAGGTGTTCTGTTTCATCAGGCTGTGCCGGTCACCTCCCCCGGCCCGCAGCAGCGTGTCGAGATTGCGGAAGGCGTGATCGGTCTGAATCTCAATGTCCCCTTCCCCCAGCACCCGACCCTGGTCATCGAGCGACCGCTGCCCGCTGATGAACAGCAGCCGGCCGACTTTCCAGCCCTGCACCCACGGTCCGGGCCGGCTCCAATTCCAGTGCCCCGGAGGAGCCAGTTGTTCGCGGGGTTCATTCACCACCGCCCAGGCATCGACCTGGATCAAGGCCCCCTCGACATCCAGCCCGACGCGAATCTCGGTGGTGGTGGGACCGGGATTGGGGAAATAGCCGCAGCGGATGGCATCAATTTCGGACAACGCCTTCGCAACCGACGCAGGATCTGACGCCGAGTTGTAGCAGACGGTGTGCTTCACGACGTCGGACATCGTCGCCCCAGCCCCGGCGAGCACGCGACGCAGGGTGTCGAAGACGAAGCGGGTTTGTCCGGCCAGATCGGACGCCACAAGACGCCCCTGACCATCGACCGGCAACAGACTGCCGACGAGGATGAGGTTTCCCACCCGCACCGCCGCCGCCCCCTCACGACGTACCGTACCCCCCTCCGCCGGCCAACCCACAAACTGCGTCTGCATGACTCTGCTCGCTCCTGGTGAACTTCCCCAATGTGTGCTGCGATAACTTGCATCGTAGAGTTACGCGACGACGAACGGGAGGGATTGGCCGGAACCCTCACAGCGCATTCGCAATCCAGTCCCGACCCACGGCGAATCGTCACCCCGACTGCGCGGGCGTCAACAGCCCGCGGGACGCAGGGCGATCAGCGCGAGCTCGCCGACACCGCTCCCTTTTGCCGGCGGTAGAAAGCCGCGAGGCTCTCGGGAGACTCTCCCCACCAGTACCGCAGCAGCACCAGTTGATTGATGAGCGTGGTCCGGCCGACACCCAGGTGCTGCCACCGGCGGGCCGAGGTGTGGACAGCGCCGGGGGCCAGGGCAATGGGACCGTGCCGTTTCATCCGCTGGCAGAACTCGAGATCCTCGAGCAACGGCCAGGGACGAAAACCTCCCAGCCGATGAAACGCCTCGGTCCGCAGGAACAGTCCCTGATCGCCATACGGGCACTGCAGCCAGCGCGACCGGAGGTTGGCTCCCCAGGCCACTCCCCGCAAGCCCCAACCCGGCGCGTCGATGCGCAGTCGGAACGCTCCCATGAGTGCCCCCCCGGCCAATGTTTCCGGAATGTCTGTCCGGAAGGTGGCGGGAAGCCGGGTGTCGGCATGCAGAAACAACAGCCACTCCCCCCGGGCGAGCGCCCCCCCGGCGTTCAACTGGCGGCCCCGCACCGGCCGGGTCATCACCACCCGGCACCCGAGTTCCTCGGCCACCTCAACCGTGCCGTCGTCACTTCCCCCATCCGCCACAATGACCTCACACCCCGCCTTGTGCAGGGGTGGAACCGTCCGTGGGAGAGTCTGGGCTTCGTTCCTGACCGGAATCACCACCGACAGCACGCCCGGTTGCGGCTCGGGCAACACCGGGGGAACGGCCAGTCCCTCCCGGCGGCAAACGAGCAGATCCTCGGGTTCATCCACATCGGCGAGGGGGGCAAGCTGGTGCACGCGCAACCCCAACCCCCGACACTTCTCGAGGGTCTGGGCCAGCACCCGCTCGGTCCCCCATTCGATGTGGGTGAAGAGCACGGGCTGCGGTTGCCGCAGGGCGATGAGGTAATACCCCCCATCCTCGGCCGGTCCCAGGACCACGTCGTGTGTCAGCAACCCCTCGGCCGCCTGCCGCAGTGAACCAGCCGTCAGCCCGGGGCAATCGGTGCCAATCACCACCACTCCGCCCGGATCATTGGCACAGGCCGATGCGATGGCGCGGATGAGCCGGTCTCCCAAATCGCCCGTCCCCTGCGGCTGCGGCAGGAAGCTTGCCCCCTCGGGAAATGCGGCCACCGGAAACGTCTCGGCTCCCGTAAACCAGATCTCGGTGGCCCAGCCCACGTCGCGCGCCTGCCGCAGGGTGTGACGCAGCAACGCGTCATGCAGCTGACTGGCCCCTTCTGGACCCAAGGCGGGAATCAGGCGGGTCTTCACGCGTCCCGCCTGCGGGATGCGGGTCATCACCAGCAGACGGGGGGGACGACTCATGGGGTTATTCCAGGCTGCCGCCGCAACTCGATCCCGCCCCGGCGGTGCAGCCGTAGCAGTGCTGGGCGGTCTGGATTGGCCGGCAGGCGAGACGTTCGAGATCCGCGAGGGTCAGGTCGAACACCGTGGTCGGTTCCCCGGGGGCCACCGGCAGATCCAGCATCTGGTTGAAGTCGCAATCAAACAGCCGCCCCTGCCAGTCGACCGACAGAGTCGTGCGGCACATCAATGCGTCGATGGTGCCTGGATTGAAGGCCTGAACCAGCTTCTGCAGATACTCTTCCAAACGCCCCTGAGACAGCAGGTCTTCGAGAAACCGGCTGATCGGCATATTGGTGATTGTGAACAATCGGGTAAATTCGATTCCGTACCGCTCTCTCAGTTCCCGCCGATAGTCGGCCTCCAGCTTCTGCTGCGGCGGAGGGAGCGAGGGACCGCCGGGATTGAAGACCAGGGTCAACGTCAGTGGACTTCCGGGCCGTCCATACCCGAGCGAGTTGAGTCGACGCAGAGCGGCCAGCGACCGTTCGAACACCCGGTCTCCCCGCTGCCGGTCGACATTCTGTTCCAGATAACAGGGGAGCGAGGCGACCACCTCGACCTCGTGCTGCGCGAGAAAACCGGCCAGGTCGGCATACCCCGGTGCTTCGAGAATGGTGAGGTTGCAGCGGTCGATGATCCGCCGCCCCAAGTCGCGGCCCCCCTCAACGAGTCGGCGGAACTGCGGATTCATCTCGGGGGCTCCCCCCGTGATGTCGAGCGTGGTGAACGGGCCCCGGGCCAGCAGATCGAGACAGGCGGCCGCAACCTCGGCCGTCATACTCTCGGCCCGATCGGGACCGGCATCGACATGGCAGTGCCGGCAAGTCTGGTTGCACACCCGGCCGACGTTCACCTGAAGCACTTCCAACCCTTCCGCACGCAGCGGACCGGATTGGCACTGGGCAACGCGGGCGGCGAACGGCAGACCGCCATTCGCCCCGTCGAGCCGCGCGAGCTGTTGGCGGGGATCGGCGAGAGGATGACCCGAACGAAGCAGCGTGAGCACGGGAGGCATGGGGCGGTCAGCGGTGAAAAGAGAGAAACAAAAACACCACACTCAGCCGCAGCACGAACTCTCGGGACCGCAACACGACTCGGGAGCCAGCGTGGTGAGGGAGAAGGAGGCCCCCTTCGTGTCGCGCGGTGTGCGAATTGCTCCGGGTGCTTTCTCAAACGGACGGGCCTGATCGGCGGCGACCGCGACGCGGGGAGAAATCAGGTCGAACAAGCCGGTATAGGGAGCCTGCTGCAGACGCTGGAACGTCGCATCCCCCACCGCGATCCGCTCGCCGCGTCGGTAGATCTGTCCGTGGTCATCCTGGACCTGGGCGAAGGGGCCGCGGTAGATGACCGCCTGCCTGCGATCGAGTTCGGGGCTGGCTGTCCCCTTGTACGCGACCACGGTGACCGAGCGGAACTCGATACCCGCCACTGTCCGCCACGGTTCGGCCTGACGCTTGGTGATCTCGATACCATGGAAACCCGCCTCGGCAAACGCCTCGAGAAACCGGTCTTCCCGAAAAGCCCCCGAGATGCAGCCCGACCACAACTCGGCGTCTCCCTGCAGATGCGCGGGAACATCTTCATCGGCCACGATATCGCTGATGGCCGCCCGGCCTCCGGCTCGCAACACGCGGAAAATCTCCCGGAACAACTGCTGGCGATCCTGTTGCCGCACGAGGTTCAGCACGCAATTCGACACCACGCAATCAACCGAATCGCTGGCAATCAGCGGATGCTCGCGCCGCAGACGGTCCTCGAGCTGCCGCAGTTCGAGCCAGGCGGCGGGATCGCGCACCGGGCGGGCGGCAAGCTCGTCGGCCAGGCGGTCGAGATCGAGCGACAGATCCTGGATCAGCCCGTAACGGAAATCGACATTGGAGTAGCCGAGTGTGTTGGCCACCTGTTCGCGGTACTTGCGCGCCAGGGACAGCATCTCGCGATTGCAGTCGACTCCAATCACCCGCCCTTCGGGTCCCACCACCTGGGCGGTGATGTAGCAGAGCTTGCCCCCACCCGACCCCAAATCAAGCACGGTGTCTCCGGTGCTGATATGCGAGGTGGGATCGCCACAGCCGTAGTCGCGCTCGAGAATTTCCTGGGGAATGATCCGCAGCAGTTCGGTGGGATATTCAAGTGGGCAACAGAGCGATTCCTCGCGCGCCTGGGCGGCCGCCGAGTACCGCTGCTGGACGGCCAGTTCCGGATGAGAGACCGCGGACGATGTCGACATACACAAGCACCAGGAAAACAGGAGTAACCGGGACGGGATTGTCCTCTGTACGTCAGGCATGGCCAGAGACAATCCCTGTTGGGACGAGCCCCCACTCTAGAACAGCCGCGATTCGCCTTCGTTCTCAGCTCCATCCGGTTTGGCCGTCTTGCGACGGGCGGGCTTCGCGGCGGGGGGAGCCGCTTCGGTGAAGGTCGCCTCGGCATCGAAGGGCCGGGTTTCAAGCTGGGACGCTGCGGGGCTGCTGGTGAGAATCTCGATCTTCCGCTCGGCCGATTCGAGCAGGCCCTGGCAGTTCCGCAGCAGGCGGACTCCCTCTTCAAACCGCAGCAGTGAGGCCTCCAGACCCAACTGCCCCTCTTCCAGAGCTCCCACGATTTCTTCGAGCTGCGCGAGCGACTCTTCGAACGAGGGGGCGGACGGTTGAGTGGTTTCGTTACTGGTCATGCTGTTCCTCCACCCGGCTGATCAGACGCCCCCGGGTCAGGCGGGTTTCGAGACGGGTTCCAACCGGGGCTTGAGCCGGTTCGTGGACCACCGGTCCCCCATCGGCGACCCGGGTTACGGAATAGCCGCGGGACAAGACCTGCAATGGACTCAGTGCATTCAGCGTGGCACTCTGGGAAGCCAACCGGGCCTGCAACTGGTCGAGCCGGGTCCGCAGACCCCGCCGAAGACGGGCATCGAGGTCGTCGACACGCCGAGCCATTTCGTGCAGCCGTTCGTGGGGGCGGGACAGGGCCCGGCGGGCGGCCAGCCCCTCCAGCCGGGCACGGGCGGTGCGGGCCTGGTGCCGCAAGCCGGCGGCCAGGCGTTCTCCGGCCCGCGCGAGATACTGCCGAAGTTCCTGTCGGTCGGGAGTCACCAGAGTGGCGGCTTCGGTGGGAGTGAGGGCCCGGCGATCGGCGACGTGGTCGGCGATGGTGACGTCGACTTCATGCCCCACGGCACTCACCACCGGAACCTGGCAGGCGTGAATCGCCCGGGCGACCACCTCGGTGTTGAAGGCCCACAGATCTTCGAGGCTCCCCCCACCCCGGCCGGTGATGACCACATCGACGCCGGGCAGGCGGTGCACATCGCGCAGGGCGGCGGCGATCTGCGGCGCCGCCTCGGCCCCCTGCACCGCCACGGGAACAATCACCACCGGAGTCGCCGGCCACCGCCGGGCCAGGACCTGCAGCATGTCGCGCACCGCCGCGCCGGTGGGACTGGTCACCAGGGCGATCCGGCGGGGGAACATCGGCAAACCCCGCTTGCGGGCGGGATCGAACAGTCCTTCGGCCTGCAGCTTGTCGAACAACTGGCGAAACGCCAGTTCCAGTCCTCCCATCCCCAACGGCGCAAGGCGATTGACCACCAGGCTGTAGCTGCCGCGGGCTTCGTAGACCTCCACCGCCCCGGCAGCAAGGACCTCGAGCCCATCGTGCAGATCGAACCGCAACCGGGCGGCTCCCGAGCGCCACAAGATGGCCGCCAGTTGCGCCTGCGAATCTTTCAGGGTGAAATAGAGATGCCCCGAAGTGGCCCGTTTCAGGTTCGAAATCTCTCCCTGCACCCAGACCTCGGGAAAATTCCCTTCGAGCGAGTCCTTGATCTGGCGGGTGACCTCGCTGACGGTCATGACGTCCGGATCTGCTCCCGGTCCCCGTTGCCGTGCGGCCATGCGCCTGCCCCCCGTGTTGCGAATGTCTGGACGCCGAAATCTGTCCGATGGAATTTGGCCGCCGTGGTCCCCTCTCGGGACGGTCGACCGGACTACAGGTGAATCGACTGGAGGTAGCGGATGGCCCGCTCGACATCGGCCCCGCGATCAGACCCCTGATTGCGAACCGCCGTCACCCACCCGCTAAACCCCGCCTCGAACAACAGGGCCAGCAGTTCGGTCCAGTCGACCATCCCCTCTCCCAACGCCGTCTCAGCCGCCATCCCATCAAGGCTGCGTACTCCATCCCGGGCCTGCACGTGGACGATGTGGGTGTGCAGCGTGCGGAAGGCGTCGGCCACCTTCAGTCCCGCACAGACAAACGCACTGGGGTCGAAGTCGATGCCGATTGGTCCCTCCTTCACCTGGGCCAGCAATTTCTGATAGACCTCCGCGGGTTCTCCCGAGGGGGTGATCGCGAGAGTCACCCCCACATGATTGCCGTGCCGGGCCAGGTCATTGAGGATTGTCACCAGCACCCGGCGAGCTTCGCGGGACTCTTCAGACGGAATGGGGCCGAGGCGGATGGTCATCACCCTGGCCCGCAGTTCGGCCGCGAAACTCATCGCACTGCCGACAGCGGTCACCCGCTGATCGATCTGCTCGGGATCATGCAAGGCCCGGCGGGTGGGAAAGAAGGGCGGGGCGAGCGACAGGCCCTGCTCGGCCAACCGGTGCAGAAACTGTTTACGGCCCGATTCGCTGAACAACTCGGGACGCAGTTCTTCGCGCAGTTCGAACTGCACACCGGTCGCGCCACAGGCAGCCGCCCGACGGAGGGCCAGGTTCAGAGGCTGGGCGAAGGCCCGGGTCGCAACAGCCAGGGTGGGTGAAGGAGGCATACCCCCGATGATAGACAGCGGGAAAAGCTTCGAACAATCCACCGGGCATTGGCGAAATTCGCCGGGGGCTCGCTATTCTTAGGACCACGTGAGGTGGGGACTGGCCCGTGGAGTTCCAGCCCATCCCGCGCGATGCCGACTCTGTCGCCTCAGGTGGCCCCCCATGTTGCCAAATTCCCGCCGATCTCACCGGTTCCCGGGCACTCTGCTGATGGCCAGCCTGCTGCTGGCGTCGATCTGGGGAGTACCGGGCTGCCAACAGGCGGCCCCCCCCACCGCCAGCACCCCGGCCAGCAGCTCGGCCTCGATGGAACTGCAACTGGAGGCCGACGGGTCCACCAGCCCACCGGCAGCACCGAATCCACCCGCCGGCGAAGCCCCGCCGCAATCCCCTGCCCCTCCCCAGCAGCAGCCCCCGGCCGCCGATGAAGCGAAAGCCGGAGCCGCCGCGGAACCGCTGGATCCGGATGTGGCCGGCGACGACCAACCGGCCGTGGCCGACGCCGACTTCCCCGAAGGAACGATCGCCGACGACACTCTGGCCCTGGCCCAGGCTCCCGGCCGCAAGGGAAAGCGGGAAGACCGGACCAGCGGTGGCCGGTACAAGTTCCGGACCAATCACGACCCCAACGGCACGGGCAAGTTTTACATGGGACGTGAGATCGCCCACGTGATGGGCTTCGCCGGTGCCCCCTGGCTCGAACGCCCCGAACGTGAACGGGAAGAAGCCACCTCGAAGATGATCGAGGCGCTCGAACTCAAGCCCGGGATGGTGGTGGCCGACATCGGCGCGGGCTCGGGGGTCATCACCCTGCGGATGGCCGAGAAAGTCGGGGCCGAAGGGAAAGTCATCGCCGTCGACGTCCAGCAGGAGATGCTCGACCTGCTGCAGAACAAGCTCAGGCTCAACAAGATCGAGAATGTCGAGCTGCTGCTGGGGACAGAAAAATCCCCCCGGCTCGATCCCGAGAGTGTCGACCTGGCGATCATGGTCGACGTCTATCACGAGCTGGCGTACCCCTACGAGATGATGCTCGAACTCTCCAAAGGAATGAAGGTCGGGGGCCGGGTGGTCTTCGTGGAGTTCCGCCTCGAAGACCAGGAGGTTCCGATCAAGCTGGTGCACAAGATGTCGCAGGCGCAAGTCAAGCGCGAGATCAGCCCGCCCGAGCTGAATCTCAAGTACCGGCGGACCATCGACTCGCTCCCCTGGCAGCATGTGATGGTGTTCGAAAAGGTGGGACCCGACGGCGGGTTCCAGACCGTCCCCGACACCCAGCCCGAGACCACCCCACTCACCAAGCCGGAAGAGGCGCTCGGGAAGGTGCGGGTGCCCGAAGGGTTCCAGGCGACCCTGTTCGCCGCCGAGCCCGACGTCCGCCAGCCGATTCACCTCACCACCGACGAGCGGGGCCGGCTCTGGGTGGCCGAGAATTACTCCTATGCCGAGAGCGCGGTCAATTTCGTCACCACACAGCACGACCGCATCGTCATCCTGGAAGACACCGATGGCGACGGGAAACATGACCAGCGGAAGGTCTTCTTCGATGAAGGGCGGCTGCTGACCAGCATTGAGCTGGGCTACGGCGGGGTCTTCGCCCTCTGTGCCCCGCAGTTGCTGTGGATTCCCGATCTCGACCAGGACGACATTCCCGACGGTCCCCCCGTGGTACTGCTCGATGGATTCGACGATGGGCCCGTCCGGCACAACATCGTCAATGGCCTCAAGTGGGGCCCCGATGGCTGGCTCTATGGACGCCACGGCATTCTCGCCACCTCCAACGTGGGGGCCCCCGGAGCCACCGAGTCGCAGCGCACCCGCATCAACTGCGGGGTCTGGCGCTATCACCCCATCGAACGCCGGTTTGAAGCGGTCGCCCACGGCACGACCAATCCGTGGGGACACGACTGGGATGACCATGGCGAACTGTTCTTTATCAACACGGTCATCGGCCACCTGTGGCATGTTGTTCCCGGAGCGCACTTCCGCCGGATGTACGGCAGCGACTTCGACCCGCACGTTTACCAGCTGATCGAACAGACCGCCGACCACTTCCACTGGGATACCCGCGAGGCGTGGAGCGACATCCGCAAGGGGATCACCGACACCACCTCCGCCGCCGGTGGCGGACATGCCCACTCGGGCCTCATGATCTACCTCGGCGACAACTGGCCCAACCAGTACCGCAACGGCGTCTTCACCGTGAACCTGCATGGGCACCGGTTGAACCGTGACCGGCTGGAACGCGATCAGGCCGGTTACACTGCCCGGCACGAACCCGACTTTGTCTTCTTCGACGACCCCTGGTTCCGCGGGATCGAATTGATCGCCGGGCCCGATGGGGGGGTGTTCGTGGCCGACTGGAGCGACATTGGCGAGTGCCACGAGAACGACGGCGTCCACCGGGGCTCGGGGCGGTTGTTCAAAATCACCCACGGCACTCCCGATCCCGCCCGTTCGCAGCCCAACCTCGGCGAGAAGACCTCGATGGAACTGGCCGAATTGATGCTGAACCCGAATGAGTGGCATGTGCGGACCGCAACCCGGCTGCTGCGCGAGCGTGTGCAGCGAGGAGATGACGCGGCCGCGCTGCAGCCGGCGCTCGACCGGCTGCGCGACATCTCTGCGAACCACACCGACGTCACCCGCCGGCTGAGGGCGTTGTGGGCCCTCTGGAACATGCGGGCCCTCGACGAAGCGGCGCTGCGGAGCGGGCTGGCCGATGCCAGCGAGAATGTCCAGGCGTGGTGTGTGCGGCTGCTGGTCGACCGCGGGGCTCCGTCGCCCGAGACGGTTGCGGCATTTGTCAAACTGGCCCGGACGGCGACGGGGGGCCTCCCCCTGCTGCACTTGGCTGGGGCGTTGCAGAAACTGCCGCTGGAGCAACGGGGCGACCTGGCCCTGGCCCTCGCGAAACGGGGTGAGTTCGCCGGGGATCGCGCCCTTCCGCTCATGGTCTGGTACGGCCTCGAACCGGCGGTTCTCGACCAGTTGCAGGCCCAGCGTGAGCCGCTGTTCCGCGAGACGAAGCTGCCCCACCTGCGGCGGTTTCTCGCGCGGCGGCTGACCGAAGAACTCGAACGTCGGCCTGCGGATGTCGACGCCCTGGTGGGATTGCTGAAGACTCCCACGGCCGAGTCGGCTGCCGGGCTCGACGATGCCGCCCGGCTCGAGGTGTTGACCGGCATGGCCGAAGGACTGCGCGGCTGGCGCAAGGCTCCGCGCCCCGCCCAATGGGATGAGATCGCCCCGGGTCTGGCGCAGTCCGAGAACGCGCAATTGGCCGCCGTGACCCGCGAGCTCTCGGCCCTCTTCGGCGACGGCCGGGCCGCCGACGAGTTGAAGGCGATTGTCACCAACAACGCCTACGATCCTCTCACCCGCCGGCAGGCGCTGCGGGCATTGGCCGAGAGTCAGCCCGAGGGACTGGCGGCGCTCTGTCACTCGGTCCTTACCGACCGGGCCGTCGATATCGAAGCCATTCGGGCGTTGGCACTGGTCGAACATCCCGAGAATGCCAACCGGATCCTCAATGTCTATCCCCGGCTCGATCCCGAGACCCGACAGGCGGCCATCGGGACGTTGACGGCGCGGGCCTCGACCGCCGCCGCGCTGCTCGAAGCCATCGCGGCCGGACGTGTGCGCCGGCAGGAGGTCTCGGCCTTCCACGCCCGACAGATCCGCAGCCTGCAGGACGAAACGCTGTCACAGAAGCTGACCGAAGTCTGGGGCGAGACGCGGGAGTCTCCTGCCGACAAGCAGGCTCTGGCGGCGAAATTGAAGGCCCAATTGACCCCTGAGCGGCTGGCCGAGGCGAATGTCTCGCAAGGACGGGCGCTGTTCCAGAAAACGTGCGCCACCTGTCACGTGATGTACGGCCAGGGGAAGAACGCCGGTCCCGACCTGACGGGGGGGAACCGCAAGAACCTCGACTACCTGCTCGAGAACGTCGTCGATCCGAACGCCGCGGTCGCGGTCGACTTCCGGATGTCGGTGCTGGCGCTGAAGGATGGGCGGGTGCTCAACGGTGTGGTCGTGGGGAAGACCGACAAGGTGTTGACCGTACAGACGCAGACCGAATCGGTCTTCGTGGCGAAGGACGACATCGACGAGATACGCCAGACCGATGCCTCGCTGATGCCCGAGGGCTTGCTGGGCACACTCACCGAAGACCAGATCCGCGACCTTGTCGGCTACCTGCAGACCTCGCAGCAGGTGCCGCTGCCGACGGAGTGAGGCTGACGACGGGGTTGGGTTCGTCCAACCTTTACCGCCGCGGAATCGGCCGGGCGTGGAACAGATCGCTGATGCTGGTCCGGTCGTGGATCGAGCGGATCGCCTGGGCGAACAGCGGGGCGATCGAGACGACGGAAATGTTCGGCGGAAACGGCTCCATCCGGTACTCGATCGTGTCGGTCACGAACATCTGCCTTATCGAGCTGGCCCCGATCTTGGTGGCCGCCCCACGCGACAGCACGGCGTGCGTCACCGCGGCGTAGATGTCGTTCGCGCCGCGCGACTTCAGCACGTCGGCCATCGCGATCAGCGTTCCCCCCGTGATGGTGAAGTCGTCCACCAACAACACGTTCTTGCCGCGCACGTCGCCGATCAGCTCCAGCACCACCGCCTTCTCGTCGTGGGCCGGGCGGGTCTTGTGCCCAATCGCCATCGGCACCCCCAGCAGATTCGCGAACGCCGCCGCGTCTTTGGCGAAGCCAATGTCGGGACTGCACACCACCAGATCGGGAATGCCCAGCGACTTGATGTGCTCGCACAGCACATTCCGGCTGTAGAGATGGTCGACCGGGATCCGGAAGAACCCCTGGATCTGCGGACTGTGCAGGTCCATGGTCAGCACGCGGTCGCAGCCGGCCGCCTCGAGGGCGTCGGCACAGACCCGCGCCCGAATCGACACCCGGGGCTCGTCTTTCTTGTCTCCCTTGGCATAGGAGAAGAACGGGATGACCGCCGTCACCTGCTGGGCACTGGCCCGCCGCAGGGCGTCGATCCAGAAGAGCAGTTCCATGAAGTTGTCGTTGACGGGGTAATGCACCCCCTGAATGACGAACACATCCCGCCCGCGCACGTTTTCGAGCACACGGACGAAGACGTTCCCCTCGCTGAAGTACTGGGCCTGTCCCGGCGAGAGGGGGACCCCCAATTCGCGGGCAATGGCCTGGGCCAACAGAGGGCTGGCCGAGCCAGCGAGCAACGCCAGATCTCCCTGGGGCGACTGAAACGCCAGGGGGCGCGGACCCCCCGCGGAGGACGGGAGAGCGTCGGAAGAAGACATTCGTAAACAACAACCGGCGGATGAAGACTGGGTGAAGGTCTATGATAATGGGTGCCGGGAACAACTCAACGCCGACCGACTGTCCGCAGCGACCCGGTTGCAACGGGCTCCCGACGACAAACCGCTGTTTGACAAGTTTGACGGGGGGGTGTCAAGATGCTGCTTCCCCGCAATCCGCAGTCCCCCGCACCCGGAGTCCTGGCTCGTGAGCGACGCCGATTCTTCCCTGGCCCCCCCCGCCGAGGCCGATCTCGATTCCGTCCGCCGCCTGGGTGAGGCCTACCAGCGAATCCACTCGGAAGTCGGCAAGGTCATCGTGGGGCAGCAGCAGGTGATTGAGGAAATCCTCATCGCCATGTTCGCCGGGGGACACTGCCTGCTGGTCGGTGTGCCCGGGCTGGCCAAGACCTTGCTGATCCGCACCCTGGCCGACTGCCTCGACCTGTCGTTCAGCCGGGTCCAGTTCACCCCCGATCTCATGCCGGCCGACATCACCGGAACCGAAGTCATCCAGGAGGACAAGACCAGCGGGACCCGTGCCTTCCGGTTCCTCCCGGGCCCGATCTTCGCCAACGTGGTGCTGGCTGACGAAATCAACCGCACTCCCCCCAAGACCCAGGCCGCCCTGCTCGAGGCGATGCAGGAGCATCAGGTGACGGTCGGCGGCAAGCGGCACCAACTGCCCGAGCCGTTCTTCGTGCTCGCCACGCAGAACCCCATCGAGCAGGAGGGAACCTACCCCCTCCCCGAGGCGCAACTCGACCGCTTCATGTTCAACGTGCAGGTCGATTACCCCAGCGAAGACGAGGAGTTCCAGATCGTTCGGCAGACGACCGCCGACCTCGCTCCCCGCACCTCGAAAACCCTGTCTCAAAAGGAGATCGGGGCCCTGCAACATTTTGTGCGTCGGGTGCCGGTTGCCGACCATGTGATCCGCTACGCCATGCAGTTCACCCGGCTGACCCGCAACCGCGGTCCTGAAGTGCCCGACTTCGTGAAGAAATACGTGAGCTGGGGGGCCGGCCCGCGGGCCAGCCAATACCTCGTGTTGGGGGCCAAGGCCCGCGCTGTGCTGCATGGCCGTCCTTACGCCGGGACCGAAGACGTACGGGCAGTCGCCGCCCCCGTTCTGCGCCACCGTCTGATGACCAACTTCAATGCCGAGGCCGAGGGAATTCGCCCCGACGACATCGTCGCCCGCCTCGCCGCGATGATCCCCCAGGATCCCCAGTCGCTGGCACCGGGCAAGTCGTTCGAACCGGTCTTCAAGACGGCCTGACGGTTGATGGAAGCCCACCAGCGGTATCTCGACCCCGCGACCCTCGCGAAGCTGAATGGCCTCGACCTGAAGGCCCGGCTTATTGTGGAAGGGTACGTTTCCGGTCTGCATAAAAGCCCGTTCCGCGGTTTTTCAATCGAATTCGCCGAGCACCGCGAGTACGTTCCCGGAGACGACCTGCGTTACGTCGACTGGAAAGTCTTCGGCAAGTCGGACCGCATCTATCTCAAGCAGTATGAAGAAGAAACCAACTTCGCCTGCTGGTTCCTGCTCGACACCAGCGAGTCGATGAGTTATCGGTCCGACGGCGCGTCGCTGTCGAAACTCGATTACGCCCGTCATGTTGCGGCGGCCCTCGCTTATCTCGTGCTCAACCAGCAGGATGCCGTGGGCCTGGCAACCTTTGACCGCGGCGTGCGCAGCTTCGTGCGGGCCGCCGCCCAGCCAACGCACCTGAAGCAGCTCTGCCATGTGATGGAGGCCGACGGTACAGGGGACGATACCGCCCTCGGTCCCATTCTGCATGAACTGGCCGAACGGATCCGCCAGCGCGGGGTGGTGGTTCTGTTGAGCGACCTGTTTGATGATGTCGAGGCGCTGCGGCTGGGACTGAAGCATCTGCGACACCGTCGGCAGGAAGTGATTGTGCTGCAGGTGATCGATCCGGCCGAACAGGATTTTCCCTTCGCCGATCCCACGCTGTTCAAAGGTCTCGAAGGGCTCCCCGAGCTGATGACCGAACCCCGGTCGCTGCGTGAGGCGTATCAGCGCGAGTTCGAGGGCTTCCTCGGCGAGGCGGGAGCACTGTGCCGCGATCTGCAGATGGACCACGTGCTGCTGCGGACCGATCAGCCGCTCGATCTGGCGTTGCGTACGTTTCTCTCGGCCCGCGCGCGGCGCCGGTCAGCCGCCCGCTAGGCGAGAAAGTTTCCCGCGATGTTTCCCTGGCTCGCCAACCTGTTCGCTTCTCCCTCGCTCTTGTGGTGGGTGGGGCTGGCTGGTGCGCCGCTGGTGATTCACCTGCTGTACCGCCGGAAGTTCCGAGAAACCCCCTGGGCGGCGATGAGGTTTCTGCTGGAGGCGGCCCGCAAGAATGCCCGCCGGCTGCGTCTTGAGCAACTGCTGCTGTTGGCCCTGCGGATGCTGCTGATCCTGCTGGCGGTGCTGGCCCTGGCTGAACCACTCGTGAAACAGGCTGGGAACTTCTTCCAGGCCGGGCTGCCTGTCCACCGGGTGCTGGTGCTCGACGCCTCGGCCAGCCTGGGAGCGCAGGCCGGGGACGAAGAACTGTTCGCGCGTGCCCGGCGGCTCGCGCGGGAAATCATCGAGCGGTCGAAGCCCGGCGATGCGCTCAACCTCGTGCGGTTGTCGAGTCTGCCGCCGCGTGTCATCGTGCAGACCCCCTCGTTCAGCTCGGCCTCGGTGCTGGAAGAGCTTGACCGACTGCAGGTCTCTCCTGCATCCGCCGGGCTGCTGGCTGGGCTGGAAGAGACCCTCCCACTGTTGAAGTCAGCCCCCGAAATCTCACGCAAGGAAGTGTACCTGCTGAGCGACTTCCAGCGGGCCACCTGGGACCTGGGGGCGGGGGACGACGGAGCCCGATTGCGGGGAGTCCTGAAAAAAATCGGCGATGCGGCCGAACTCGTGCTGATCGACACCGGCGAACCGGGCCTGCCGAACGTGGGGATCACCGGGATCGAATCGCTGGAAGCGGTGCCGATTGTGAATCGTCCCGTGCGGGTGCGGGTCAGCCTGCGGAATTTCGGCAGTGAGGCGGTGTCTGACCGCGACCTGCAGTTGCTGGTGGATGACCGCCTGGTCGACCGCCGCATCATCTCGCTGGCGGCGGGGGCCGAGACCTCGGAACTGTTCACACCACTGGTTGACAGTGCCGGGCCGCACCGGGTCGAAGTCCGGCTGGCGGACGACTCCCTGCCGTTCGACAACCGCCGCTGGCTGACCCTGACGGTGAAAGACCGGGTGCGGGTGCTGTGCGTGAATGGCCGGGGAAGCGGCCGGGGCACCGGGAAGGGGACCGACTACCTGCAACTGGCCCTGTCTCCACAGACCCGGCGGGGAGGGCTGACCTCGGGCGAACGCAGCGTGCTCGAGCCGGTGATCATCAACGACACCGACTTCGGAGGACAAGACCTCTCGTTGTTCGACTGTGTCTGGTTCTGCGATGTACGGCGACTGACCGAGCGTGAAATCTCCCTGCTGGAGGTGTTCGTCCGACAGGGGGGCGGAGTGGTCTTCGGCATGGGAGACCAGGTTCAGGTGCGCGATTACAACGATCTGTTGTATCGGGACGGTAAAGGGCTGCTTCCCGCCCGATTGGGAGACCGGCGGGGAGATCCCACCCTGCGCGACAGTATTTCGCGATTTGACCCGGGTGACTTTGCCCACCCCATCGTGGGGGCCTTCCAGGGAAATCCGGATGCGGGGCTGGAGAGCACGATTTCGTACGCACGGCTTGCTGTGACCGGCTGGGAACAGGCCGGTGGCCGGGTGGCCCTGCGGTTCGATGACGGAGTCCCCGCCATCGTCGAGAAGCCCGTGGGACTGGGTCGGGTGATTCTGGTGACGACTTCGCTCGACGAGCAATGGTCACTCTGGCCCCTGTGGCCGAGTTTCGTCCCGCTTGTGCAGGAGATCACGCAGGTTGCCTCGATGGGGCGGGGAGGACAGCGTGGGAGACTGGTGGGAGACAGCCTCGATGCCGCCGTCCCCGTGGCGGTGGGGGATGCCTCGATCGAGATCCAGCGTCCCGGAGGAGAGCGGGACCAGGTGCGGGCGACGGTCGCAGGGACGGAGGCGGGGTTTGTGTTCGGCCCCGCCGTCGAACCTGGGATCTACGAAGCGCGCATTCCCCCGCCGTCGTTGAAGACGGAACTGTTCGCGGTGAATTTCGACACGTCCGAAAGCCGGTTGGCCAACTTCACCCCCGAGGAACTGCGCGAAGGCCCCCTCGCGGGTCTCGATGTGACTCTGGGACGGACGGCGGTTGAACCTGAAGTGCAATCATCCTCGGCGTTCCGGCCGGCTGCCGGGGGGCTGACCCGACCGCTGTTGTATCTGCTGCTGTATCTGCTCTTCGTGGAACAGGCGATGGCGTGGAATTTCCAGGCGGGGCTGTGGCTCTTGTGCCCTCCGCTGGCCGCGCTGCTCTGGTGGCGCCGCTCGCGATAATCACTGGTGGTGACAAACCCCCAGGTTTGTCAGTCACCAGCGTGGGGGGACGGCGTGAGTTGCAATGACGTGGCGGGATTGAGAAAGCAGGTTGCACACTGCAGGCTGAGAGCCTCTTCCACAGCGTGGTCCCCAACCTTCAGGCTGGTGAGCCCCGGGAAGAAACTGCGAATTGGGGCTCAGCTCCGGCCAGCCGCCAGGCAGAGTTCGTCCACCACCCGGGCGGCCGCCTGCGGGTGCGCGAGCTGTCTCAGATGGCCGGCGAGTTCTTTCCGGGCCTCGGGGTCCGTGAGTAAATCGGTCAGCGTCTCGGCCAAACGCCGGGGGAACGGCTTGGCCCCCTCCTGTTCCACCACGACAGCCGCGCGCTGGACGCTGTAGGCCCGGGCATTCGCCCGCTGATGGTCGTCGGCGGCTTGCGGATACGGGACGAGGAGGCTGGCCACACCGGCACAGGCCAATTCCGCCAGGGTGGTGGCCCCCGCGCGAGTAACCACCACAGCGGCCTGGGGGAGTCGCCGCTCCAGGTCCGGAAAAAAAGCGGCCACCTCGGCCGAGAGGCCCGCCCGCAGATAGGCGTCCCGCAACTCGTCGGTGGCGGTATCGCCCGTCTGGTGCACCCAGTGAAAGTTCTTCCAGACGGCAGGAGACTCAGGCAGTTGTGCCAACAGCGCGTTGTTCAGCGGCTGGGCTCCCTGGCTCCCCCCCAGGATCAAGACGGTCGAGGGATTTGTCACGGGTCCCGATCCGACTTTGGCCAGCGAGGCGAACGCGGGACGGACGGGGTTCCCCGTCAGGCGACACCGGTCGGGATGTGGCAGCAAGTCGATCGTCTCGCGAAAGCTGACACAGACCCGGTGAGCCGACCGCGCCAGCCAGCGGTTGGCCCGCCCCGGAATGACATTTTGCTCCAACAGCAGCGTGGGAAGACCGGCCTGACAGGCCGCCCGGATCAGAGGAATTGAGGCCAGGCCCCCGAGGCCACAGACAACGTGGGGCCCCACCTCCGCCAGCAGGGCGCGGGCCTGGCGATGGGCCTGCCACCACGCCCAGGCAAACCGGGCGGGGGACCGCCACGCGCTCCGCAGCGGCAGGGGAGACAGCACCCGCCGTTCCTGGCCAGCCAGGAGCCGCTGGTCGATGGGACGGTCGCTGCCAACAAACACGACCCGGGCGTCTGGTGCGCGCTCGCGAAGCTCGGTCGCGACCGCCAGTCCCGGGGTCAGATGGCCCCCGGTCCCCCCTCCCGCCAGAATCAACGTCAACGGGGCAGTCATACGGACTCAGGCCAAACGGGGCGGGGAGATCCGAACCGGAGGAAAACACGTCGAAGCGTGCCAAACTCGCGTCAGTTTAACCGCCCAAAACATCCCGCCCGTGAATTTCCCCAAAAAATGGTTGACTCATCTCCTAACATGAACGTTGTGAACGAATTTTCTCATTTTGGAGACAAACGCATGGCTGGAACTCGCTGGTGGACGGCTGCGGTGGTGTGGGGTTGCTGTGCGGGGAGCCTGCTGGCCGGAGACAAGTCTCCCGTCGCGACCTGGCCCCAGTGGCGAGGTCCATCGCGGGATGGGCAGATTCCCGCTGGCAGCATCTGGCCCGACACGTTGTCGGGAGAGAGTCTGCAGCAGGTCTGGAAGTTGCCCCTCGGCCCCAGTTATTCCGGCCCGATCGTCGCGGAAGACCGGGTCTTCACAACCGAAACCCGGAATGAAAAAGAAGAGGTGGTGCGGGCTCTCGACCGCCAGACTGGCAAGTTGCTGTGGGAGGTCTCCTGGCCCGGGGCGATGAGCATGCCGTTTTTCGCAAAAGCGAACGGCGATTGGATTCGGGCGACTCCTGCGTACGATGGCGAAAACCTCTACGTCGCCGGGATTCGCGACGTCCTGGTGTGCCTGGATGGGAAGACGGGGGCCGAAAAGTGGCGGGTGGACTTCCCCAAGCGGTACAAGAGTTCTCTTCCGGCGTTTGGATTCGTCTGTTCGCCCCTGGTGGTGGGTGAGGCGGTCTACGTTCAGGCGGGGGCGGCCTTCTTCAAACTCGAGCGCCAGACGGGCAAGGAAATCTGGAAATCGCTGAATGATGGTGGAGGAATGAACGGCAGTGCCTTCTCGTCTCCCACCCTGGCGACCGTTGGAGGAGTCGAACAGCTGCTGGTTCAAACCCGGACCAGGCTGGCGAGCGTCGACCCCCAGACGGGATCCGTGAACTGGGAGCAAGAAGTTCCCGCTTTCCGGGGAATGAATATCCTGACTCCGCTGGTCTGGAACGATGGCATTTTCACCAGCAGTTACGGGGGGAAATCGTTCCTGTACCGGCCGGTCTCGGGGGGGGACAAAACCAGGGTGGAAACCGCCTGGACGAACAAGGTTGAGGGCTACATGTCAACGCCCGTGATCATTGGTGACTTTGTGTATCTGCATCTCAAGAACCAACGGCTGACCTGCATCGATTTGCGGGATGGGAAGTCGCAGTGGACCACCACACCCTACGGCAAGTACATGAGCCTGGTGGCAAATGGAGACAAGATCCTCGGGCTGGACGAGCGGGGTATCCTGGTGCTGTTCAAGGCAAACCCCGAAAAGTTTGAGCAACTGGACTCGCGACAGATCAGCGAGGATGATGCCTGGGCACACCTGGCAGTCTGTGGAGATGAACTGTTCGTACGTGAACGCAAGGCTCTGGTTGCGTACCGCTGGGCACCCAACAAAAAGTAGCATCTGAAGTAGAGCTGAGTTCGTGGGGGCCGGTCGTTGCTGAGACGACCGGCCCTTTTCGTTGAAAGTCCTGAAATAGCGATTAAAACGAAGGTAACGATTGTACGGCCAAGCGAAAAAACTCTGGCGCAAAAAACCAAAGTGTCCAGCGAACGCTTTTTTACCCTTACAGTTCCTCAATATGGTTCCGTGGAAAACATCAAAATCTTCATGATTTCCTTAGTAAAAGTCGTCGACATCGTATATAAGATACGCGTGGGGACGGACCACCCACGCGTATTCAACAACTGAGGCAGTCGGCGGACCACGTCGTCATCCCTCGAAGCCGTACCGCCGGCTGCCAAAGTTGTTGTTTAAACTCTCTTTCTGAGAGCCTGCTGGACTCTCTCGGTATGCCTCCTGGAATCGCAGCGACTGCTGATTCCCTCTGCATTCGATCAGAGTCCCCACATGATCACACTTCCACCTTATGACTGTTCAAAAAACACCCGTAAATATTCATCTCAGCAGGCATAAACAAAGTGAAATTCTCTCGGCATTCAGGTTGAACGTGCGGCTGCCAGTTTGATTTGCACCGGGATGGTCCCTGAAGCCGGGAGCGGAGTCTGAGTTGAGCTGCTGCCACAGGGGCGGCGCCTTGGCTGGCTGCTCGTCTCGGGAGTGTGGGGCAAGAGACTGCCCGCTTCGGACGGACGGCCGGGACTCGCGGTTGTTGCCCTCTGTCTGCACGGGAGAGATACTGCAACCCTGGCGCTCCCGGAGAGATTCCGGGGGGGCCTGCTGTGACCCCTCCCGCTCCCCCGTCTCGCCCCCGCCACCGTCCATGTCTGTTCCCCACCTGCATCGTGACCAGGCTCTCGACCTCTACCGCCGAATGCAGGTCATTCGCCAGTGTGAAGAACAGTTGGCCCGCTCGCACCAACGCGGGCTGGTGCACGGGGCCTGCCACACCTATGTCGGGGAAGAGGCGATCGCCACCGGGGTCTGCGCCCATCTCACCCGGCGGGATGTTGTCTTCAGCACCCACCGCGGACATGGTCACGCCCTCGCCAAAGGGGTCCCCCCCCGGCAGTTGATGGCCGAATTGTTTGGCCGGTCGACCGGTTGCTCGCTGGGACGCGGCGGCAGCATGCACCTGTTCTCTCCCGAAGTGGGGATGATGGGCACCAGCGGCATCGTGGGCCCCTGCATTCTGCAGGCGGCCGGGGCGGGCTACAGCTTCAAGCTGCTGCAGACCGACCAGGTGGGAGTCGCCTTTTTCGGCGACGGAGCCGTCAACAACGGCGCGTTTCACGAGGGGCTGAATCTCGCCAGCATCTGGAAGCTCCCGGTGTTGTTCATCTGCGAGAACAACCAGTTCGCCACGGAAGTCCCCTTCTGGTACTCGGCGGGAAATCCCAACGTGGGAGAGCGGGGCAGCGCCTATGGCATGCCCGGGCAGACCGTCGACGGAAATGATCTGCGGGCCGTCTTCCAGACGGCGGGCGAGGCGGTGGCCCGCGCCCGCGCCGGCGAAGGTCCCACCCTCATCGAATGCCGCACCTACCGTACCCGGGCTCATGCCGAAGGCATGGGGGACTTCACCTACCGCACCCGGGAAGAGGTGGAGGAATGGAAGCAAAAGTGCCCAATCCAGCGTTTCGCGCGGTGGCTGATCGAACAGCGGCTCGCCACGCAGGGAGAGCTCGACGAGATTGTCCGCGAGGTTGAAACACAGATTGCCGAGGCACAGGCCTTTGCCGAAGCGGGCCCCTGGCCTGACCCCGCCACCGCCTCCGAGCACATCTACGCTCCCCCGCGGGTGGTGACCGAACCAAACGTTCCCTCACCCACGCTCCCGTCGCGGGGGCAGCCGGCGCCGGCCGGGGTTCGGCAGTTGACGTTCATCAAGGCGACCCACGAAGCGCTCGCCGAAGAGATGGCGACCAATCCCCGGATCTTTGTCCTGGGGGAAGGGATTGGCAAACGAGGGGGGAACTTCAAAACCACCGATGGACTGTACGACCTGTATGGCCCGGTGCGGCTGTGCGACACCCCGATTGCCGAACGGGGGTTTGTCGGCCTGGGGGGCGGGGCGGCCATGACTGGCACCCGGCCCGTCATCGACTTCATGTTCGCCGACTTCATCCTGGACTCGGTCGGCGAGGTTGTGAACCAGATTGCCAAGATGCAGTACATGAGCAGTGGCCGGCTGAAAATGCCGATCCTGCTACGGGGCTGCATTGGTATCGGACACAGTGCCGCAACGCACCACTCGGGAAACTACTACCCGATGTACGCGAACATCCCCGGCTTGCGGGTGGTGGTTCCCTCGACCCCGTACGACGCCAAGGGGCTGTTCAAGCACGCCCTGCGCTGCGATGACCCGGTGATGTTTCTCGAACACCGCGAGATTCTGCAGTTCAAGGGACCGGTTCCCGAGGGGGACTACGAGATTCCGTTCGGCAAGGGAACCGTTGTTCGGCAGGGTCGCGACGTGACCGTGGTCGCTCTGGCCCGCATGGTGCACCTGGCGGTGGAGGCGGCTGACCAGTTGGCCGGCGAGGGAATCTCGGTCGAGGTCATCGATCCCCGCACCGTGCTGCCGCTCGATGGCGATCTGATTCTCAACTCGGTGGCCCGCACGGGGCGGCTGTTGGTGGTGGACGAAGCGTTCGCTCCATTTGGTTTCGGGGGCGAAGTTGCCGCACTGGTGGCCGACCGGGGCTTCGACGACCTCGACGCCCCGGTGCGGCGTCTGAATGGCGTCTTCACCCCCACTCCCTACAGCCCCTCGCTGGAAGGTACGGTCGTCCCCAAGACAGCCGACATCGTGGCCGCCCTCCGCAGCCTGCTGGCCGAGTAGCAACGCCGCTTGCCGGACCGATCGCAGGCTTCCTCCTGCCCCGTACGGGCGGGTGCGGCGAGCGGAAGGTCGGTTGCAGTACGGTCAGCCCGGGTCGACTCAGCCCAGTTCGACGGGCCAGTGCTCTCCCAGGGCGGCTCGCTGGCGGGCCTGCAGCTGGGCGATTCCCTCGGCCGCCAGTTCGAGCTGGGCGTCGAGTTGCGCCCGGGTGAAGGGACGCCCCTCGGCTGTCCCCTGCACCTCCACGAATTCTCCCGCCCCCGTCATGATGATGTTCGAGTCAACCTCGGCCCGACTGTCTTCCGAATAGTCGAGATCGAGCAGCAGTCTCCCCCCCACCAGTCCCAGGCTGACCGCCGCGACGCTCGATAGAAAGACCGGACGCGGGGGGCTCCCTTCCACCGGAGGGAGCGAGCGGACGGCATCCACCAATGCGATGAACCCCCCGGTGATCGACAAGGTGCGGGTGCCGCCATCGGCCTGCAACACATCGCAGTCAACGGTGATCTGCCGGGGCCCCAAAGCCGCCAGGTCAATAACCGACCGCAGGCTGCGGCCAATGAGCCGCTGGATCTCGGTTGTCCGTCCATCCACCTTCCCCGACCGCTCGCGCGCTTTCCGAGGAGTGGTGCTGCCCGGGAGCATGTTGTATTCGGCGGTCACCCAACCCCGGG
>Ga0315904_10000797_pt1 | contig 49809 bp, 58 predicted proteins | sample LakEriMetagenome_6_FD_203529 | JGI IMG/M metagenome (GOLD analysis project Ga0315904, IMG submission 203529) | Freshwater fungal communities from buoy surface, Lake Erie, Ohio, United States - Buoy 12 MA120 | ecosystem: Environmental > Aquatic > Freshwater > Lake | place: USA: Lake Erie, Ohio...
CGGTGGACGGCATTGCGCTTCGTTGGGCGCTGCTGGGCTGGAACGGCACGGCGGACGCCACCACGCGCGATGTGGTGAATGACTGGACATCAACCAACTTCACGCCGTCCAATTTCTTCCTTTCGACCGTAACCGTTATCGCGGCGGGGTCGATTGGCCTTGCGGCAAATACGTGGACCAGCCTTCCCGGCGTGTCCGGCGTCGTGCCGTCCGACGCCAACAACCTCGTCGCGATCATCTGGACCGACCAGACGCAGGCCCAAAACGCCACGGTTGATTTCCGGCTCAAGGTGGAACCGGGCGATCTGCCGTCAACGTGGCGGCAACCGCTTCACACTTTGGAAGAGGAAGAATGCCAGCGGTTCCTTGTCTGCCTTGGCGGGCAAACAAGCATCACCATTCCGGGCCGAACCACGTCTACAACCAACTTCGAGGCGGCGCTTCGGTATCCGTCCAGAATGCGCGCCACGCCAGTCGTCTCGGTCGTCAACGTGACTGACATCGCGGTCAATGACGGCTCGGTCCAGAACGCGGCGTCGGCGCTCGGCTCAACGCTCATGGCGGCGGATAGCGGGCGGTTCAACGTCACGTCAACGGGCCTGACTGCCCACAGGCCTGGATGGGCGACATGCTCGACCGGAACGGGTCGCTTCGACATCAGCGCGGAGCTAGGCGCATGAAGACGCAAATGCCATCCCTCTTTCGCGCCATGGCGCCGCGCATCATGCGCGACCTCATTCGCGACTTCGACATTCGCCCGCGTGCGGCCGCGGCGGTGCTGGGCAATATCGGGCACGAGTGCAACGGCTTCCGCACCATGCAGGAGGTCAAGCCGGTCGTGCCGGGTTCGCGCGGCGGTTATGGCTGGAATCAGTGGACCGGGCCGCGCCGCAGGGCGTTTGAAGCATGGGCCAAGGCCCGAGGCCTCAAGCTGGACAGCTACGAGGCCAATTACGGTTTCATGGCGCACGAGTTGCGCACGGCGGAGAACGCCGCGCTGCGCGTCCTGCGCGGGGATCACCCGCTGGAGAAGCTGGTCGAGTTGTTCGAGCGGGCTTATCTGCGGGCGGGCGTCATCCACCTGGACGGCCGGCTCAGGTACGCGCGCTGGGCCGTCGAGGCCTTCGACGCGGAGACCAGGCCCGCCAACCCGAAGCCGCTGGCGAAAAGCCGGACCATGCAGGGCGGCGGCGCGGCGGCGGGCGGCGGCGCGGCGGTTGTCGCGCAGAAGACCGCCGAAGCCGTCGAACAACTTGAGAAGGCGGACGGGTACTTGCAGGCCGGAACGGCCATCGGGCTCGTGCTGGGCCTGCTCGTGCTCGCCGGGGCGCTCTACGCGCTCTACGCGCGCTGGGACGACGCGGGCCGGCCGTTGCCGGGCTGGTGGCCGGGGGCGAGCAATGACCCCGCTTGATCTGCTTTGGCGCTTTCGCGGTTACGTCGCGCTGGCGGCGTTTCTGCTGACCGCGTGGGCCTGGCACCACGTCGCGTTGCGAGAGGCCTACAGGGCCGGCGCTGCGGCGGCGCGGGCCGAAATCGACGCGGCCAACCGGGCGGCGGCCGAGAAGGCCGACGAGGCGGCGCGGACGCTGGCGGAGTGTCCGTTGGATAGGTGGAGCAGGGAGACGGGAACATGCGCGCGTTGATGGCGGGTCTGTGTGTTTTAACGCTGGCGGCTTGTCAGCGTACGTCGCCCGTCGATCGCCCGTGCGGCGTGATCGTCGACAGCCTGCGCGACGTGCGCGGCGCGACGCCGGTCATGAATCGACGCATTGACGTTCACTTTGAGCGCGGCGTCGCCGCCGGATGCTGGAGGCGGTCATGAGCCCGCAACTCGATGTGGATCTCGCCACGCTGAAGGCGGAGTTCGCCGCCCACCGCGAGCGCTACGACCGGGACCACGAAGCGGCGGCGCTGGACCGCGCGGCCATCAAAACCGATCTCGGCGAACTGAAGACGCTGCTCCACCAGGTCAAGGGCGGGCAGAAGCTCGCCAAGTGGGTCGCGGGCGCGGTGCTCGTGCCGACGTTCACCCTTTTCGGTTTCCCGAAGGTCGCGGCGCTGCTCGCCGCGCTGGGGAAGTAGCCCGCGCCGGGCTTTCGGCGTCAAGGAGTACGCGCCATGCGCTTCATTTCCCGTTTGGTCTGTTTCGTTTTCTGGCTCGGCGTCGTCGCGCGAGCGGCGATAGGGCAGGAGGCCTGCATGTCGCTTGACGCGGCGATTGTCGCCGCCGAGGCGACCAAGGCGCAGGGCGCGCAGGTCGCTTTGCTGGACGGCCCGCGGGCGGCCAAGGCGCTGCGCATGGTGACGGACGCGGTTGGGCCGCCGCCGCGCCCGCTCTCGCTTACCGGGGCTATTCTCATGGTCACGCCGACGGGCGGCGTGCTTGCGCTGATCGAGCACACGCAGGTTTGCCTGGTCGCCAATCTCGGCAGCGCCATAAGCGGCGCGATCTGGGAGGCGGTCGAAGGGCGGGCGATCTGATGGCTACGCCCGCTCTGCCGCAGGAGTTGGCGAAGCAAGCCGTCGATGCGGTCAACGCGTCGCCTACAAAGCTGGCCGCTGCCGCCGCGCTTAACCTGTCGCGTGGGGCGCTGGAAGGTCGCTTGCGCGCCGCCGCGCGGCTTTACGGTCTGCACCCCACGCCGCGGTCTGTCCCCGCTCACGGGTTCGAGGTTGCGTCCGAACACCTGTTTCTCGACGCGGACGGGGCGGTCAAGCGCCGCACTGTCCACACAAGGCCGGCGCGGGAAATCGATTACGCCGCTCCGGAAGGTCATGTCGTCAAGGGCGAAAGCGTCCTTGTGGACAGCGAGAACCGCGTCGTTCAGCGCTGGGTCAAGACGAGCGCCGAAGCAGAGGACGCGGCGCGGCGGATGAAAGCCGTCGCCGAGGCCCTGAAGGAGAAACTGCCGCGGGCCGCGCCGGTCAAGGCCCCCCGGCCGGTCAACACGGATCTGCTCAACCAGTTCACCATCACCGACGTTCACTTCGGCATGTTGTCGTGGCGGGAAGAAACCGGCGCGGATTACGATCTGGGAATCGCGGAAAAGCTGCTGACGGACTGGTTCTCCGCCGCGATCGAATTGGCGCCGCAGGCGCACACCGCCGTTCTGGCGCAGCTTGGCGACCTTCTGCACCATGACGGGCACGAGAGCGTCACGCCGACCCATGGTCACGTTCTCGACGCCGACAGCCGGTTGCAGAAAGTTATCAGGGTTGTCATCCGGACAGTCCGGCGCGTCGTCGCGGCGCTGCTCGCCAGACACCAGCACGTCCATATCATCATGGCGGACGCGAACCACGATCCGGCCAGCGGCGCGTGGCTGCGCGAGATGTTCTCGGCCTTCTACGAAGACGAGCCGCGCGTGACGGTCGACAGCACCGCCAGCACCTACTATTGCTACGAATGGGGCGATACGTCGCTGTTCTACCACCACGGCCACCGCCGCAAACCGGCGGATGTCGACAGCGTGTTCGCCGGCCGGTGGCGCGAAATCTACGGCCGCACAAGATTCAGCTACGCGCATCTCGGCCACCGGCACGCGGACGAACTGCGCTCGACGCCCCTGATGAAGGTCGAGCAGCACGAGACGCTTGCGGCGCCGGACGCCTACGCGGCCAACGGCGGGTGGCTCAGCGGCCGCAGCGCCAAGGTCATCACCTACTCGAAAACGCGCGGCGAAATCTTCCGGTCGATTCTCTCGGCGGAGATGGTCGCCAACATGGCGGAGGCCTCGAAGTGAACGCATCTGACGCGCCCCGGTTCTGGTACGTCGCGACGCCGTACACCAAGTACGAAGGCGGGCTTGACGCGGCGTTCGCTGACGCCTGCGAGTGGACGGCGCGGCTGCTGGCCTCGGGCGTTTCCGTCTTCTCGCCGATCGTGCACAGCCACCCCATCGCCATGGCGGGCAGGCTCGACCCGTTGTCGCATGACTTCTGGATGCGCGTTGACGCGCCGTTCATGGAGGCCGCCTACGGCTTGATCGTCGTTCGCCTGCCCGGCTGGGAGGACAGCAAGGGCGTTCAGGCCGAAATCGGGTGGTTCAAGCAGCGCGGGCGGCCTATCCGTTACGTGGGGCCGGAATCGTGAGCGCCAACGCCAAACAGCAAGAGGAATTGCTGCGCGCCGCGCGGCGGATGCTCGCCGTCAAGAAGGCGGCGGACAACCTGCTTGACTTCATGCGGCTGACCATGCCGGACCCGGAGGACATCGAGGACGTTTCGCGGTCCCGGTACGAGGTCACCCCGCAGGCGAGGCTCCTCTGCCAGATCGTCGAGAAGGTGCAGCAGCGCAAGCTGAAGCGGGTTTGCATCTCGATCGGGCCGCAGTTGGGCAAGAGCCAGATTCTCTCGCGCGGCGGGCCGGCGTGGATGCTCGGCAAAGATCCGTACCTGAACGTGATTCTCGGCACGTACAACCAGCCGTTCGCCAACGAGTTCGGCGACGCCGTGCGCGAAATCATGAACTCCCCGGCGTATGCGCAGGTGTTCCCGCGCGTCTCCCTGCGCAAGGGTGGGCAGGCCAAGGATCTGCTTATCACCGAGGCCGGAGGCCGCGCGGCGTTCGTCGGCCGCGGGGGCTCCGGCACCGGCAAGCCGGCCGACGTGTTCCTTGTCGACGACCCGCTCAAGGACGCGATCGAAGCGCAGTCCGACGCTACGCGCGATGAGGTCTGGGAGTGGTTCAACAAGGTGGCGCTGACGCGGTGCCATGAGCGCAGCGCGATTCTCGTCGTGCATACGCGCTGGAACCAGGACGATCTGATTGGCCGCCTCGCGGACCCGGACCACCCCGAGAGGCACGGCAAGTACGCCGGGATCGCCGATCGCTGGACCTACATCAACCTGCCGGCGGTCATCGAAGACCCGAAACTCGCGGCGGCGCTTGGCCTGACGCTTACCGAGCCGACGGACCCGTTCGTGCGCAAGATGTTCGGCGTCAAGCCGATGTCGGCGTTGTGGCCTGGGCGCAAGGGGCTGGAGTTCCTGGCCGAGGCCAAGCAGCAAGACGCTTCGGGCTTTGGCGCGCTCTACATGGGCCAGCCGTCGCCGGCTGACGGCGACTATTTCAAGGCGAGCGATCTGGTCGAGTACAATGTCGACGATCTGCCCGAAGAACTGACCATTTACGGTGCGTCAGACCACGCGGTCGGGCTGAAACAGCGCAACGACTCCACGGTGCTTGGCTGCGTCGGCGTTGACGCGCAGGACGATATCTGGGTGCTTCCCAGTCTGGTGTGGGGGAAGCTTCCGACCGACCGGATTGTCGAAGAACTGCTTGCGCAGTTCCGGAACCACAAGCCCGAGACGTGGTGGATGGAAAGCGAACTGATTTCCAAGTCGTTCGGCCCGTTCCTCTTGAAACGCATGGCGGAGGAGCGGCTGTACACGCCGATCGAGCCCGTCATTGTCTCCAAGGACAAACTAAGCCGCGCCCGGTCTATCCAGGGCCGGACGCAGATGCGCAAGGTTCGCTTCCCTCGGTTCGCGCCGTGGTGGGAGGCCGCCAAGCGGCAAATGCTCATGTTCCCGAACGGCGCCAATGACGACTTCGTGGACTGGCTGGCGCATATCGGCCTCGGGCTCCTCAAACAGGTTGCCCCCGAGGAAGGAAACGTGCAAAATGTGAAAGAAAGTGCGCGTACGGGTTCTGTCGAGTGGCATCTGCAACGCACTTTGCTCCGTGTGCAGTCTGAACCGGCGAAAAAGCAGGCAGTGGGATGGTAGACTACGACAACCCGGCCGACGCGCAAGAGACGGCCCAGGCCGCCGTCAACGGGGCTGCCCCGCCGCCGGAGATCCCTGCGGCCGAAAAGGCGCTGGTCAAACGCTGGCTGCGCACGATCAAGGGCGACGCGGCGCACTGGAAGGACGTTTTCGCTCGCATGGAGAAGTGCGAGGAACTGGCGGCCGAAGGCGCTGACGAGCAATACCTGAAATCGGACCAGTATGTCGTGCCGATCATCACGCGGCACATCAACCAGTCTGTCGCGCAGCTTTACGCGAAGAACCCGCGCGCCGCAGCGGCCCGCCGCAAGCGGCTGATGTATCAGCTTTGGGACGGCAAGCCTGAATCGATCCAGAGCGCCATGCAGGCGGTGGCCCCGCCCGTGGACGCGGGCAGCGGGTTGCCCTATCCGCCCGACCCGGTTACCGGGGGCATTCTCGACATCAGGACCGGGCAGCCGTGGCAGCCAGACCCGAATGCGGTGGCGCTGCTTGAGGAGGTCCAGGCGGTCGCGGCGCAGAACGCGATGTTGGACAAGCTCGCGACCACGCTGGAACTTACCTGGGATTACTTCACCAGCGAACAGGGCGCCGGCTTCAAGGAGCAGATGAAGCTGCTCGTCCGCATGGCGAAAACCTGCGGGGTCGGGTACGTCAAGCTTGCGTTCCAGCGCGAGCTTCAGCCGCGGCCGGAACTGGCGGCGGGGATCGACGACGCGACGACGCAGCTTTCCGCGCTCGCGCAGTTGCAGGAGAAGGCGAGCAGGCCTCCGGGCGACGGCGGCATGGAGGCCGATTCAGCGGACAGCGCGCAGAAGGGCTTCCTGGAGCGGCAGCTATCGGAAACGGAATCGGTCATCGCCCGCGAAGGTCCGGTGTTTGATTTTCCGCATCCGACGGAAATTATCCCGTCGAAGAAGCTTCGCCACCTGAAAACATGGACCGGAGCGCCGCATCTGACGCGGGTGTTCCACAAGACGCCGGACGAGATCCAGGCGCTCTACGGCGTGGATATTCGCGGCCGGTACACCGAATACGCCAAGTCCGAGGGCGGAGAGACCAAGGAAGAAGGCTACGCCTGCGTTTACGAGGTCGAGCACAAGGAGGCCGGGCAGACCTTCGCGGTGTGCGTCGGCTATCCGGGGTTTCTGCGCCAGCCGGGGCCGCCGGATACGCGGCTTGAGCGGTTCTATACCTACTTCGCGCTCGTGTTCAACGAGCCGGCCAGCAAGCGCAAGCCGTTTCCGCCGAGCGACGTGTGGCTTTTGCGCCACACCCAGGCGGCCTACAACCTGTCACGGGAAGGCCTCCGCGAGCACCGGCGAGCCAACCGGCCGAAGTATTTCACCAAGAAGGGCAAGCTCAGCCGCGAGGACAAGAACAAGCTCGCGAATGCGGAAGCCCATTCGGTCATCGAGTTGCAGGGTCTCCAGCAAGGCGAGGACGTGAAGACCGCGATTCAGCGTCCGGACCTCGCACCGATCGACCCGGCGATGTACGACACGCGCGGTTACTTCGAGGACATGCTGCGCACTGTCGGCGCGCAGGAGGCCAATCTTGGCGGCACGTCGTCCGCGACCGCGACGGAAAGCTCAATCGCCGAACAGAGCCGTTCCGCGTCCATGGCGGACAACGTGGACGATCTGGACGACATGTTGACGGCGCTCGCCAAGGCCTTCGGGCAGCTTTGCCTGCTCGAACTGAGCAAGGATACGGTGACGCAGATCGCCGGCCCCGGCGCCGTATGGCCGGACGCGGCCATGAGCCGCGAGGACATCGCTCGCGATCTGCTGCTGGAAATCAAGGCGGGGTCCAACGGGCGGCCGAACCGCGCGGCGGACATCGCCAACATGGAGCGCGCCTGGCCGATCCTGTCGAACCTGCCGGGCATGAACCCGCAGCCGGTCGCCAAGAAAATCGCGCACCTGCTAGATATCGAACTGGAGGATCTGTACGTGGAAGGACTTCCGTCCTTCACGGCCATGAACGCGCTCATGGGCAAGCCCGCCCCCATGGGGGCTGAACCAACCATGCAGGGGCCGGCGGGCGCGGCCAATGCGCCCCAGCCGCCGGGCATGAACGCCGGAGGCCAGCCGGCCTACCCGGCGCTCGCTCCGCCGATTCCCGCTTGACGGCGGCGTTGCAAAATGTGAAAAGAGCGCTTGCGGATTTGCAATCCGCGTGACAAGGAGACGCTAATGACCGGCTCGTCCCCGGAACCCAATACGTCGGTTGAGAAAACCGAACAGACTGAGACGGACGTTTCAGCAACTTCGGCATCGTCCCCCGAAGAACAAAAAGGCGAAAAGTCTCTCCTTGAATCGGTTCAGGCCGCGCTCAAGGACAGCAAAGCGGAATCCTCGCCGGATTCCAGCCCGGAGCCGGACAAACCTGGCGCCGTTTCCCCCGACAAGCCCGCTACCTCTGTAGCAGATGAACCCCTCGGCGATCCAACGCCCGAGGAGCTTAAGACGTACACGCCGAAGACCCGGCAGCGCGTGCAGCAATTGCTGCGCGAGCGGCACGATCTGGAGCAGCGAGCGACTGCGGCCGAAGAGAAGGCCGCTCGTTTCGACCAGATCATCGGGTACACCGAAGCGAACCGCCTGTCGCATGACGACGTGGCGGCGATCTTTGAAATCGGCGCGTTGGTCAAGAACGACCCCGAGAAGGCCTACGACAAGGTGCTGCCGGTTTTCGTGCACCTCTCGAAGCTTACAGGGCGCGTTCTTCCACCGGATGTGCAGGAGCGGGTGAACCTCGGCTACCTGCCGCAATCGGACGCTCAAGAGTTGGTCCGTCTGCAAACGCAAGCGACGCTGCGCGAGCAGCGCGCCGCCGAACAGGTCAGGCGGGCGACCGAGACCGAACAGCGGGTTCGGGCCGAGGAAGTGAACCGTACGGTTCAGGCCGCGGCTGTCGACTGGGAGACGAGGCAGGCGCAATCCGATCCGGATTGGTCGTCGAAGAAAGACCTTGTGCGGGACGCCATGCAGGCGGCTGTCGTGCAGGAAGGCTACCCGACTGACGCGGCGGCGGTAGGCAGGCTCCTGAACGGGGCGCTCACCAAGGTCAATGCGCAGTTGGCGCACTTCCGGCCACGGCCGAAGGCCATGGCGCCGGTGTTGGGTTCGACTTCGACTTCTGCGCTTTCCGAGCCCAAGACCGCCCTCGAAGCAGCGCGGCGCGCACTCGGAGACGCAAGGTAGTTCCGAAGGAACCTCCAATGCCTCTGTCCCTAGCCCAGGTTGAACTTATCACCAACAACGTGCTCGACTTCTACAAGAAGGGCACGCCGCGCGATCAGCATATCCAGGAGCGCCCGCTTCTGGCGAAGATGCGCGCCAAGCAGAAGACCTACCCCGGCAACAAAGGCCGCGTGGATATGCCGGTCGTGATGGACACCTCCAGCACGCTTCAGGGCTTCACCTACGACGACACCGTGAACTATGGCAACCCCGCCAACGTCAAGCGCGTGTCCTATCCGTGGAAGCTCTTTCACATCGGCATTCAGGTCACGCTGCACGAGCTCCTGCACGACGGAATCTCGATCACCGATTCCACCACGGGCAAGAACACGTCCGAGCACACCGACCGCGAGGTCGTGGCGCTTACCAACCTCCTTGAGCACAAGATCCGTGACATGGAGGAAGGCTACGAGCGCGACCACAACACGATGATGTGGCGCGACGGCACACAGTCGGCTTACGCCTACCCTGGCGTGACCTCGATTGTGGTCGACAACCCCTCGGCTGCGGTTGTCGTCGGCGGCATCGACCAGTCCGCGAATGCGAAGTGGCGCAACCGCGCCAGCCTGACCATCGCGCTTGGTTCGTCTGCGGAGTCGCAGGCTGTCACGCTCACGCTCGACCGCGAGATGCGTCAGCTTCGGCGCTACGGCGGCCGTCCTGACTTGTTCCTCGCCGGTTCGGACATGATCGACCGTCTCAACCAGGAGCGCCGCGCGAAGGGCACCTACACCCAGACCGGCTTCTCCAACGGCCAGGACATCTCCGCCGGCGATTCGATCTACGACGGCAAGCAGATCATCTACGACCCGACGCTGGACGATCTCGGCTATTCCAAGCGCCTGTACGTGCTCGACACGCGCCGGCTCTACCCGTTCGTCGTCGACGGCGAGGACGGCAAGACCCACGCGCCGGCCCGTCCGGAAGACAAGTACGTCATCTACCGTGCGAAAACCTGGGTGGGCGGCCTCGCCTGCGACCAGCGTAATTGCCACGGCGTTTACGCCTTCGCCTGACCGGAAAGGATTCAGCAAATGGCAGTCGATATCGTTTCTACGGTCCTCTCCGCGGCGGTTGCGAACGGCGGGACCATCACCTTCAGCTATCCCGCGGGCAAGGACGCGGGCAGTTACCGGGGCGGCTACAACCACTCCCTGATTGCCCGAGGCCTTCAGTCCCGCTTCACCGAGCCGGCGAACTTCACGATCGCCTTCGGCTCGTCTGTGGTCGTGACCTACAACGGGTCCACGACCATTCCGGCCGGCACCCATGTCAGTCTCGAACTGAATACCGTGGGCATGTCCGGTGTGGTCGAGCCGATCGCCAATACGACGCAGCGGCTCTCCAAAATGGAACTGTTCCACGTTGACTTCGGCGCGGTCGACACGGCGGACGCTGACGGCGTGATTGCCTCCCAGGCGATTACCTCGGCCAGCGGCCCCGCGACGGGCATCAACGGCGCGCTCGCCAGCGGCGGCGTCGCCACGTTCGATGTTCCACGCAACGTGGTCGCGGCGTGGACCAACACCGCCGTCATGACGGTGACGGGCACGGACGAGTACGGCGTGACGGTGAAGGAGTCTTCGGCTTCGGGTACTTCGTTCACCGGCAAGAAGGCGTTCAAAACGGTAACGGCCGTGTCTGTTTCGGCCGACGTGACCGGCGCGACCGTCGGCTCCGGCGTGGTGCTCGGCCTGCCCGTCTACATTCCCTACGCCGCCGGCTCGGTGGTCAAGGAAGTGCAGGACGGCGCGAACGCCAGCGCGGGAACCGTGGTCGCGGGCGTCCGCACCGCGGCCACCGCCACCACCGGCGACGTTCGCGGTACGTGGGCTCCGAACGGCACGCCGAACGGGACCATCAACTTCGCCATCACGCTCTGCATCGACAATCCGAACTATCGGGGCGTCACGCAGTTTAGCTGATGAATGACGGGCGGGGCGCTGTTGTCCCGCCCGTTCCTCCCAGAAAGGTGCTACGTGAAGCTACACACATGCAAGGTTCGCCTCGCCGGACAGGTTCAGGATCAGGTCGAGAAGACCGCTGTCACCGCCGCCGAGATGCACGTTCTCCGCGTCATCCACGGCGAGGATGCGATCACCGACATCGTAGAGACCGGCGACGTAGACCGCTCCGAGGCCATGGAGCGCGACCGGCTGGAGTTTATCTACAGTGAAGATCTCATTCGCCGGGTCTTTGGGGCCACTGTCGCGCGCATCGGCGACGGCGTTGCGCCGGCCAGGGTGGAACCGCCGCGCCCTGCGCGCCCCAAGGCGCCGCTTACGGCGGTCAGCGTGCTTGAAGGCATTGCCTGATGGCCCGCGGGGTCCAACTTCTGCAACTGACGACGCGCCTGCGCGCGGAGCTTGGCCGTTCGACCAGCGCCGCGCTTGGCGCGGCAGACGTTCCGACCCTGCACCAGGCCATTAACCGCGCCTATGAAACGCTCTACGAGCGCCCGGTGTGGCCGCATCTGCGCCGGGAGTTCGCCAAGATCAGCCTGGCGGCCGGCCAACGCTACTACGACCCGCCCGCCGAAATGGACACCGACGGGGTTGAGCGCGCCGTAGTCTGGTGGAGCGGCCATCCCTACCCGCTGACCCGAGGCATCAGCTTCGAGCAGTACAGCGCCTACGACAGCACGATCGACGAGCGCACAAGCCCTGCGTCGCGCTGGGATGTGCGCTGGACCGGCGTTACCGACCAGATCGAGGTCTGGCCGATTCCTTCCGACAACAACCAGCGGCTTCAGTTCATCGGCCGGACCAAGTTCACGAGGCTGGTTAACGACGACGACCTTTGCCGGCTCGACGACGTGCTTGTGGTCCTCCATGCGGCGGTGACGCTCGCCATGGGCCGCAAGGGCAACGACGCCGCGATGTTCCAGGCGGCGGCGCAGCAGCGCTACGAAGACCTCCTTGCCAACGGCCATGCGGCTGACCCGGTGACCCGGATCGGCCTTGGGCCGGGCTTTGAACCCGAACTGCCTTCGCAAGTCGTCGTACGGGTGCGCTAGTGCCCTACGTCCTGGTCGACAGTTTCCGTTTCGGCGTCGATCGCCGGAGGCCGCGCTACGCAGCGGTGCCGGGAACGCTTTATGCCGGCAAGAATGTTCACATTTCACGCGGCGGCGATATCGAGCGCGCCAAGAAGTTCGTGAGCCAGTACACGCTGCCGGCGGGCACGTTTGGCCTCGGGCAGATCAACAGTCAGTTGTGGGTTTTCGGGTCTCTCGATCTGGCGGCGTCCATGCCGCCGAACGTGCAGTACCAAAGGCTGCAACTCGGCAGCGCCAACATGACCCAGGTGCTCTCGCACCGCACTTTCGACAGCAAGCATTATGTGGTCGCCGAGTACGACACCGGCGACATCGCGCATTTCTACAATGGCTCGCGCATAACGGCCATGGACGCGCAGGCGGACGCCAATTCCAGCTTCACGACGCTTGCGGATTATCTGGCGCGGAAGCTGTCCGCCGACTCGACCGTCGAAACGCAGGTTTCCGGCGGGTCGATCCTGGTTGAAGCAGTCACGGCGGGAGTCGCTTTCACGCTCGCGGCGAGCACGACAAATGGCGGGGCGGCGACAGACCAGACCGCGACCGTCACTTTGCTTCGGGCGAACGCCGCCGCCGTGGCGGAGGTACGCGCGGCCGGCAGCGTCACGATCACCGGCGGCTCTGCTTCGGCGGGGGTCAACACGGTAAGCCAGGTGACGGTCAACGGCACGAATCTGCTTTCGGCGCCGGTCGACTACATCAGCAACAACAACGCGACGGCCGCCGCGCTTGCGGCAGCGATCAACAATAACTCCCTCGCCAGCACGTATTCCGCCGTCGCCGCAGGCCCGACAGTCACCATCCGCGCGCTTCCCGGTCTCGGAGCGACCGCGAACGGCCGCGTCGTCGTCGCCACGACCACCGGCGATGTCACGGCGTCAGTGGTGGGTCTGGCGGGCGGCGTGACCGCAACGCCGGCCGTGGCGCAGATCAGCCAGGTGGCGTTTGGCGGGACATACGAGGCGACGGACACGTTTGTACTGACGCTGAACGGCGTGGCCTACACCGCCCGAGGCCGCGCGTCCGGCTACGGCACTTTCGCCAGCGTTTACAAGCGCCGGGTGTTCCAGACCGCCAACAGCCTTCTGCGCTATAGCAAGCTGTCCGACCCGCAGGACGTGACCGACGCCAGCCCGTCCACGGGCGCGGGGTTCATCAACCTATCGAACGATTCGGAAGGCTCCGAGCGGCTGGCGAGCATCGGGCCGTACCAGACCTACCTCGCGATCTTCTCGCGCCGCAACGTTCGCGTCTACGACATCAGCACCGACGCGACGCTGAACGCTTTCCGGCAGGAGCTTGAGAACACCGGCACTTTCGCGCCGAAGTCGGTCACCACCTACGGAAACACCGATGTCTTCTATCTGGACGACACGGGGATTCGCTCGCTTCAGGTGCGCGACGTGTCCAACGCCGCATTCGTCAGCGACGTGGGCTCGGCGATCGACCCGCTCATGGCGGAATATCTTGGGACGCTGACCCGCGACGCCCAATCCAAGGCCGTTTCCGTCATCGAGCCCATCGATGGCCGATTCATGTTGGCGCTTGGCCCGCGGGTGTTCGTCCTGTCGTTCTTCCCGAGCTCCAAGGTCAATGCGTGGAGTTGGTACGAACCGGGATTCACGATCACCGATTTTGCGCGGGTGCAGCGCCGCCTGTACGCCCGCGACGCGACCACGATCTACCTGTACGGCGGCCCTCGGGGCAACGTCTACCCGGAAGCGGGGGAGCAGTCGCCAGTGGTCGAATTGCCCTTCATCAACGCGCAGTCAGCCCCCGAGTTCAAGCGCTGGGAGGGCATGGACATGGGCGCGACCGGCGTGTGGCGAATGGAGATGCTTATCGACCCGCGCGACGAAACCAAGGTCGTCGACTGCGGCAGCATTGACGGCGTGACCTACGGGCTGCCGGAGACTTCCTTGATCGGCGAATTGCCGATGTTCGCGCTCAAGCTCACGTGTACGTCGGCGGGCTACGCGAGCCTGTCGAATCTTGTCGTGCATTATCGCGGGAGCCGCCCCGGATGATACGTGTCAGGGCCGCGACGCTTCGCGATGTGGACTTCATTCTGGAAGATCCTTCGTCAATCACGGCGCGAGAGCTTGAGGCGTCCGGCGTCACGACGTGGCAGGCCTTGCAGATGTTCCACGCCTCGATCCAGAAAGGCTTCGGGCGGACGCTGACCCGCGACGGCGTTCCGCTGTTCGTGCTGGCGCTTCGCCCGTCCGGCGAAGGCCTTCAGACGTGCTTTGTCGCGTCCGAGGCCTACTGGCGGCTGGGCGCGTCAGGGGTGCGCCTCGGGCGAGCCCTGGTGGCGTCGATTGCCGAGAAATTCCCAGGGCGGGCGCTTGTCGCTCGAACCTGGAGCGCGCAGCCGCAAGTTGCTCGCTGGTTCGCTTTGCTCGGGTTTGAAAAGCAATGCCATCTCGGGCTGAGCACGGTGTTTGTCCGCCCTCCAAAAGCCGAATTTTGGGGTGACAGCCGCCGTGGAAGCAGCTAATATGTGTTAGATCGGGCGCGCTCAGAACTGGTCTCGCCGAACCAGCAACCAGACAAAGCCACGCCCCATGTGCATCCCTCAATTCACCAGCGGCTCGGCGGGCCGCAACCAGGCCATCTGGCAGGCGCAGCGCGACGAAGAGATTCGCCAGCAGCAAGAGCGCGAACGCATCGCCGCGCAGCAGGAGATGCAGCGCCGGCTGGAGGAACAGCAAGCGCGCGAAGCGGCGATTCTCGCCGAGCAGCAGCGCGTAGCGCGGGAGGCCGAGGCGCAGGCGAGGGTAGACGAAGAACGCCGGCAGGTCATGATCCGGCACAACCGCAGCGCTGTCGACGACGCCTTCGCCGGCTTCAATGACCAATATTTTACGGACGCGGCGTCGCGATTCGCAGCGGCCAATCTTCCGGCGTTCGAGGATGATTATCGTCAGTCGCTCGACAAGCTCAAGGCCGCGCTCGCGGGCCGGGGCGCGCTCGAAAGCACTGCCGGCATTAACCAGATCGCGGACCTCGATCGCCGGGCGGCGACAGAGCGCGCGACGATCGCCTCGAAAGGCATGGACTTCGCCAACTCGCTCCGCGAAAAAGTCGGCGCGTCGCGCAACGCGCTCTACGAAGCGGCGGGCACGGCTGCGGAGCCGCAGGGCTTCGCGGCTCGCGCGACCGGCGAGGCCACCAACCTTGTCAACCTGGGCGGCGTCGTGCCGTTCGGCCAGCCCACGGCGTATGGCTCGCAGACGCCGGGCAGCGGCGTTGCCCCGCCGAACACCTCCAGTGTGTTCGGGGCTATCCTCGCGCCGTTGGTCAACGCCGCGAACGCCAACATGGGCGCGCCACGCGCAACAAACTCCATTGCGTCGGCGGTCAACGCTCCCATCACGGGGGCGGGCACGTCCAAGGTTCGTAACTGATGTGCGTTGACCCAATCTCCCTGGCGCTCACGGCAGCCGGCGCGGGCGCAAGCGCGCTCGGCACGAGTATGCAGAACAGCGCCAACAAGAAGGCCTATCGGCAGAACCTCATGGCGGAGGCCATGGCGGACCAGCGCAATCGCGAGATTGACGCCCGGAATAACGCGCGCGTCAACGAAGACATCGCGAAGGCGGAGCAGATCCAGTATCAGGCGCTCCTTCAGAACGCCGAGGAAGCACGGGTCCGGAATGAAGTGCTCGCGGATTTCACCGCGCGCCAGAGGCAGGTCGCGGAGCGTAACGCCGCACAACTCGCGGCCGGCGCGCAGGCGCAGGGAGCCGAGAGCACGAAAGCCCGGACGGCTGACGCCGCCCGTGTCCGTTCGGATTTCGCGGGCGCGGCGATCGACGGCTCGGCGCCGGTTGACGCCAACTTCCGCGGCAGCACGCCCGATGTCGTCAAGGACACGCTGGCCCGAGCCCTGGCCGACAGTCGGCGCACGGCGCGCGAGCGCTCGGACGCCAGCGCCGCCGTCAGCGCGTATGGCGACGCGGGAACGACGCAGGGCCTCGGGCTCGCGGACATCATTGGCGGAATCAACTTGAACAACGACGCAGCCAAGGGCGATCTGTCGCTCCTGCCGGCTGCGCAGGAGCTTCGCGGTTCGCTGGTCCGCACGCCGATCTACGCGCCGCCGCCCACCTTGCTTGAGGCGAACGTCGGCCGACCGCAGCAGATCGCCGCGCAGCCCTCCATGATGGCGGACGTGCTCAAGGGTTTTGGTTCGCTCGCGGGGTCTATCGCGGGTTCGGGGCGTGCGCCGGGCATGGCCCGCTCCGTCTCAAGCTGGTTCGGAGGCTGACGCCATGCCCTCGCTTCTTGGTCGCCGCATTCCGACCAGCGCTATCATCGCCAGCGCGCCCCGCGCGCCGCAGGCCGCTTCGAGCGCGCCACTTGCGCCCGCCGCCGGCTCGTCTGGCATCGGCGAGGCCATTGCGTCGCTCGGCCGCACGTTCCAGAACGGCGCGCAGATCGCGCTGCGGCAGGAGCAGTTGCAGAAACTCGCGAACGAGAATGAACTGACGCGCATGGTCGCAGGGGCGATCGGCGCGGACGGAATCATCAACAACCCGCAGGTCGCTTCGATCGCCGCCTCGCTCGGAGCCATGGACCCGCAGCGCTATGGTCGCTTGCAGGCGATCCAGGCCGCGACGACCGGCGGCGTGGATTCGCCCAAGGCGGCGGAGTTCCTGACCGGCCTCGGGGAGTACCGGGCAACGCCGCTGTACGCCAGCCGCGACTTCGCGAACCAGCAGCAAATGCAGCAGATGCAGGAGCAGACCAAGCTGCGCATGGCCGAAGCGCAGGAGCAGACGAAACTGCGCATCGCCGACAACACGCTTGAAACGGTCATGACGCCGGAAGGGCCTAAGTTCGTGCGCCGAAGCGCGGCGGTCGGTCAGGCCCCGGTGCTGACCACCGACCAGACCAAGGCAGTTGTGCAGAGCCAGCTTCTCCCGACCCTGCCGGAAAACCGCAAGGCCGATTTCGCTTTCGGCGCGCAGAGCCCCGGCGAACTCGGCAACGTCACCGTGGGCGGCCGTACGCTGCCGGCGTTCGCGCGGGCGGACGGTTTCTATGCGCCGGGCGGCGGAAAGATCGAGGGCGACGTTACGTCCTTCGGTAAGCTGACCGCCGCCAAGGCGGACGATCTGAGCGGCGACAGCGGCGTTGGCAAAGACGTGCTGACCGGGCGCATTAACACCGAGCGCGCGGTCGGCTTGATCGACAACCTGACAGAAGAACTGACGAAGCCCAACGCGGGCGTCAGCGTCGGCTTCCTCGGCAGCCTGTCGCAGACCGCGAACAACATCCGTTCGCAGTTCGAGGCCGGCGCGCGAGCGCTTGGACAGATGGGCGCGAAAGACGAACTTCGCGCGCCGGAAGTGGCGACGGCGCTCGACAACGTGATGCGCGAAAACAGCGTCATGTTCGCCGCGCTTCAGCGGCAGGGCATCGACACCGCCCAGGTGCGCGCGTTGATCGAGGATCTGGCTTACGCGCAGGCCAAGGCCAACGACCCGAACGGGCGTGTCAGCAACCAGGACGTTGAACGCGCCGGCCGCCAGGTCGGCATGGGTCTCGGCGATCCGGTCGCCATGCGCGCCGTCCTGTCCGATCTTCGCGAGCGGACGATCAGCGGGCAGGAAATCAGGGAGCGCAACGCTTCGGCGTTCCTGCCGCGAGGCCAGACCTTGCCGGCGTGGAACGCGCCGTTCATGCAGGGCCGGCAGCGCCCGGCGCAGGGGGCGGCCCCCGCGCAAGGAACGACGCCGGCCAGCAACCTGAAACAGAAATACGGGCTTGAGTGATGTCCGACATCGCCCGCGTCAAGCGCAACATCCAGAAGATGATCGATCAGGGCGCTCCTGAATCGGACATCGACGCCTATGTGGCGGAGGAGGGCCTGACGCCGGAAGCGCTTCGCGCCGCGCCGGTCGCCGCGCCTGCGGCTCCGCCGGCCCCTCCGTCGCTTGGCCTGCAATCGGCGCTCGACGCGCAGGCGGGCAAGGTTACGTCCGAGACGCCGAAGTACGGCTTCGGACGGGGGTTGATGCTTGGCTCGCAGGCTGTCGGCAAGGGGCTTGCTGACGTTGCGGGTCTCGTGCCTGACCTTTCGACCGCCGCCGCGAATCTCGCGCTGGCCGGCGTGGACACTGCGGCGTCGGTTGTTGGCGGAGGCGTCGACTACCGCTTCCCGCCTAGCGCGCTCGGCAGTGAGGCGCTATCGCGCGCAGCCGGCAATGCGGCGGAGGCCGCAGGCCTCGAACTGGTCGAACCCGAAAACTCGCGCGAGCGGATGATGTACAACATCAACCGTTACGGCACGCAAGGTTTGGCGACCGGCGGCCTCATGGCTCGCCTCGGCGCGGCAACCGCGCCGTCGAACACCCCTCGCCTTCGCGATGCGTTCCTGAAGCCCTACGCAGACGCCCCGGTCAAGACCGTGATGGGCGACGCCGCCAGTGGCGCGGGCGCCGGCGTGGCGCTGACCGGCTCGCAGGAGTACCTGCCCCAACAAATCCGCGACTACGGCGGAGGCCTCGGGGGCACACTGGCGGACTTCCTCGCCATGATGGCCGGCGGCATGGCCGGCACGATCGGTTACGGAACGCTTGTGAACGGGCCAGGCGACATTCGCGCAATGGCGACAGCCAAACGGCCGGCGGCCGACGTGGCCTTCGACCCGCAGACTGGTGCGCCTGTCACCAACCGCGCGTTCGAAAAGGCGGCGGTCAAGATGCAGTCGAAGGCGGTGGACGCATCCGCCGCCGTCAAGGCGATCGATGACGCCATGGAACAGGCGGGCGGCCTGCCGCTTCCGACAACGGGGCTGATGACCAGCGATAGCGGCCTGATTGGCGTCGAGCAACGGCTGCGTACGTCGATGAGCGGCGACAGCCTGGCGGAGGGGCCGAACGTCGCTCCGGCCACGCAGCGGAACTACTCGTTCGTCGAGCGCGACAAGGCCCTCCGCGACGCCGCGGTCGAGAAGGTAAACGCCATGCGGCCGCCGGATGCGGACCCGGTGGCGCTTCAACAAGCTGCGGCTGCGGAAACCCGCCGTATGCGCGAGGAAGTGCAGGCGGCTAACGAGGCGGAACGCGCCCGGCGGCAGGCGAGGGTTGACACCGTGGAAGGCCGCGCCGAAAAGGTCGAAGCCCTGCGGCGCGAAGACGCGCTGCCGATTCAGCCCTACACGAAGCCTGGCGCTGACGTAGAAGCCAGCATTCGGCTTGACGACGCCGTGGTCAACCGCAGCTATTTGCCCGATCGCGCGAACAAAAACGCGCTGTACGACAACGTTGACCCCGCCCGCGCCGAAATGGTGGACATAGCGCCGATGGCGGCCGCAGCGGCGAAAGTACGCGAGCAGATCAACCAGCTAGGGCCGCAAGCGCAACAACTACCCGCAGAGTTTGTGCAGCGAGTCGAAAAGCTGGCGCCGAAGATCGAGCAGCAACCGTCGGCCATTGTCGGGCCGGACGGGGGCCTCATCATGCGCGAGGTCAACACCGGCGGAAGTGGAAGGGCCGCCGTTGGCGACATCGTAGATCTGCAAAAGTACACCGGCAAAGCCCGCGACACCGCGCGCCAGACAGGCAACTTCGCATTGGCGGACAACTTGGCGGAGCTTCGCGCCGGAGCGAACGAGGCCATCGAGAACTCGCCCGCCGCAGCAGCGGCCAACAGTAACTATCAGGAGAACTTCGCGCCGAAGTACCGCCCTGGACCGGGCGACGAAATGGCGAAGTTCACGAAGGACATTGACCGGGACGGCACACGCAGCACGACGCCGCCAGAGAAGACCGCAGCGCGGTTCCTTTCCAGCCCGGAAAAGGCAAAAGCCCTTCAGCGCGTACTCGCGGATTCGCCCGCAGGCGCGCAAGGCAACGCCGCAGTCCGCGACTATTTGCTATCGGATCTTGCGGGGTCGGGTGTGCTCGACAGCCGCAGCGGTTTGGTACGTCCGGATCGCTTGAAGGCCTGGCGCGACAGATACGGCGCGCAACTGGACGCACTGCCGGGGTTCAAGGAAGAGGTTAACGGCCTGCTTTCGCGCGCTGAAAAAGGCGAGCGCGTTTCAGGTGGCCTCGCGAAAAGCATCCGTGACGCACAGAGCAAATTCAGGGAGAGCGAGCGAGCCGCTGGCCGCGCCGAGCGCGACATTGAAGCCGCGATCAACAAGAGCGCGCTGTCTTCGGTCATCGACGCCGACGCCGACCGCGCGGTATTCTCGATCATGCGCGATCCGGACAGTTCGCAAAAGAAAATCGACGAGCTTCTGCGGTTGACGCAGAACAACACAGACGCGCGCGACGGGTTGAAGGCCTCCGTCGCCGATTACTTCGCGTCGAAGGTTTCCGGCGTCGCCCCGCAGAACGTCAGCGAAGGCACGCAGAGCATCAACTTCGCGCAATTGACCAAAGAGTTCGAGCGGCACCGCCCGACGCTCGCGAAGCTGTACAGCCCTGAAGAAATGAACAACCTCCAGCAAGCGCAGACGGTGCTCGCCCCGCTCGCCAAACGCGCGCAGCAAGCGACAGAAGGCTCGCAAACAGCGGAACGCAGCCAAAGCTTCTTGCGGGCGCTAGAGGCCGGATTTAAGCTGTATTTCGGCATGTTGAAGGGCGGGGGCCTCACGCGCACGGCCAAGCTTATCCTGGAGCAACTGAACGACGGCAGCGCCCAGGCCGCTGAAAGGTTGATCGCCCGCGCGATGTTCGATCCCGCTCTGGCGAAGCAGCTTCTCACGGCGAACGTCAAGCCTCCGGCCGGCGCGCTTCGCGGCCCCGCCACGGGGCGGCTGCTTCGCGTCGGCGAAGTCGCGCGGCAAACGACCGAGGAGGATTGATTTTTTACTGGCGGCAATAGCGCAAAAAAGATAGCTAGAAAGCGCTTGCGTTGTGTAAATAAGTGTGTTTATTGCTCGCGGTGTTGAAGCAGGGAGGTCCACCGCCACCAGGGAGCAAGGACATGGATGACGAACTGAATAGCAGGAAGCGCCGGGCGCTTGAGTTTTCAAAGCGGCTGTTGGCCCTTCGGGTAGACAAAGGCTATAATCAATCGGAGCTTGCGATTCGGGCAAGCGCCTACCTTCCAGATCGCCGGTCATTTTCAAGGGCGAGCATATCGCGTTACGAGATGGGCGAAAACATTCCAGGCCCAAACACACTAGCGGCGCTCGCTCAGGCGCTCGGGGTCGAACCAGCAGAATTGCTGCCCCGCACAATCGGCGCCGGCCAACGCGCGCCAGTCTTCCTCGAAGCGGATTCGGAAGGCCACGCCAGACTGTCGCTGGACATACGGCTCCCTTACGATCTTGCGCTCAAGATCATGGCAATGCTGCCTTCGCGTTCATGACCTCGGGAGAGTTTGCGAACCTCTGCGGCGTGTCCTTGCGGACAGTACAGCGCTACCTGGCGGACGGGCGGTTGAAGCCCGCTTACCGCACCGCAGGAGGCCACGCCCGTTTTACGCCAGATCAAAAAGAGAGATTGCCATGCCCCGACCCGTCCGCACCGTTCCCTGGATCGAGACCCGCAACGGCGTCCACTATGTCAACTGGTACGCGCCGCCTGCGGATTCAGCGGCCAAAGGACGGACGGAGCGCCTTAGCCTTCGCACGCGAGACGCGGCTGAAGCGCAAGCTCGCTTCGCTGCCTTCCTCGCTGAAGGCCCCGCTATTTTCGCGCCGAAAAGTGTGCAAGCTGTCGTAACTGTGCCAGACGCGCTTGATCGCTATTTCACCGAGCACGTCGTCCCGAATGTTTCGAGCCGGATTCGACAGGAAATCGCCATCCGGCACCTGAAAGCCTACTTCGGCGATACGCCGCTCAACAAGGTGGACATCCCCGCCTGCCGCGGCTATGCAGCCGCGCGCCGCGCCGGGGCTGTCGGGGGGCATGTCTCGGGCAAGCGCGCCGAAGGGAGCGATTCCACCATTCGACGGGAACTGACCGTTCTGCGGGCCGCGGCGGGCCATGCGCTCAGGTGGAAGCGCCTGTCGGCGGCGGACGCGCCCACCTTCGAGTTGCCCACCGAGAACCAGCTTGACGAAGACGCCATGTGGCTGACGAAGGGCGAGCTCCTGCGGCTGCTCCGCCGCGCCGACGGCGATCTGAAGACCTTCATCGCGATATGTTACTGGACCGGTTCGCGCCGGGGGGCGATCGAGACCTTGACGCTGGCGCAGGTCGAGGCCGACCGAGGCCGCGTCAAGCTCGCCAAGCCGGGGGAGAAGCGCACCAACAAGCGCCGGCCGCCAGTCCCGATCTTCCCGCGCATGAAACCCTACCTGGTCCGTCAGATGAAGGCCGCTGAAGCCGCCGGCCGCAGCACGCTCTACGCCTCGAACATCGACTTCTACAAGGCCTTCCGGACGCTCTGCGAGGCCGAAGGCCTCGGGGAGAAAGGCTTTCCCCACATCCTGCGCCATAGCCGCGCCACGCACATGCTGATGGCCGGGGAGAGCATCTACAAGGTGGCGAAGCTCCTGGGCGACACGATCCGGACTGTCGAGACCCGGTACGGTCACGCCAGCGTCGAATTTCTCGCGCAGAACTGACCCGCCGTTGCGGCGCGTTACGCGTCAAATTCTGTCGTAGATATTGAACGGAATCGTTCTAAGTCTCTGATAATATTGCGTTCACCATTCGCACACTCTTCAACTCTCTGCCCTCCGAAGGCAAAGGTCACACGTTCGAATCGTGTCGGGTGCGCCAGTAACCCCCTGAAATCGTTAAGTTGTTCATTTGTTTGATTTGGCGTGAATGCCTGTTTGGCGCGTTACTCTGGCGCGTTATTTCCGGTAGCGCTTGCCTTCCCAGCCGTCAGCGGCGATCGGCAGACCGTCCATCCAGGGCCTCGGCTGCTTCATGAGCCCGACAAATTCGTCGAACGAGCCGAAACCGACAGGCGCTTCGGCCACTACCTCGTCGTGGATCGTCAGAACGGGCGTGTAGCCCGCCGCGTCGACCGCCAACATGCTTTCAGCCATGACATCGCGCGCTGCCGCCTGGACGGGGTTCTGCACGGCCAGCCCGCCGTAGAAATGCTGCTTCGACCATTTCTTCGTGAAGCTGTCGACCGCGAAAAACGACATGCCTTTTACCTTGGCGGGCTTGCCTTCGTCGTCGGTCCAGGGCGCTTCGCGCCAGTCGATCGAGGGAAAGGCGTAGGCGATCAACCTCCCGCTCGGCAACCGGCAGAACAGCCACGAACCGTGCTTGCGGTAGCGGAGCCGGCCGGCGTGGGTGACGAGCCCCGGATTCTCGACCGCCTCGACCGCCGCCTGATTGCAGGCTTTCCAGTAAGCGACTGTCGCGGGGTGGCTGTCGCGCCAGCCGAGCTTGACGACCTCCGCCGTTAGCCAGCGCCGCTGCATGACCCCGCTCGCCTTGCCCCGCGCTTCCCACGCTTCCTCGGCCTTCCGGATGTTGGCCGCCGTCGCGCTCGCCATCACGGCGTCGTGCGTGTCGGCGATGTCGAGGCGATAGTTCTTCGCCATTTTCAGGAGCGCCATCGCGCCGCCGCCGAATCCGAAGCTGAGGTCGCTGACCTTGCCGACTTGCCTTCGAGGATCTTCCTTGGAGATGCTGTCCGGACTCACACGGTAAATGCCCGCCGCCGAGACGATGTACACGTCCGGACCGGCCTTGTTGTCGGCGTCGACGAAGGCCTTCAGGACATGCTGCTCGCCGGCCAGCCACGCCGTCATGCGGGCTTCGATCTGGCTGTAGTCGGCGGCGAGAAGGCGGTGGCCTGGTCCGGCCGTAATCATGGAACGGATGCAGTCCGACACCACCGACAGCGCGGACACCGGCGGTATGTTGGCCTCCGGCGGGAACGTCTCGCCGTACAGCATCTCCAGCAGTTCAGCATCGCCGAGCATGAGGTTGTCGAGAACGGCGGGCGTCACCTTCAGCGCGGGCCGCGGTAGGTTCTGAAGCTGCGCGCCGCGCGCCGCCCACCGACCCGTCGTCGCGCCGTGATACTGAAGGTTCCCGCGCATCCGGCCGTCCGCCTGGCGCGTTGCAAGCAGCTTGGCGATCTTGGCGGTGCTTGTCTTGGCGCCTTCTTGCCGGATGTTCAGCGCGCGCCGCACGTCGGGCGGCAGATCATCGCGCACCAGCAGGTCGGCCAGTTCGTCCTTCTTGACCGATTCCGCATCGACGCCGCGCTCGCGACAGAACCCGACCAGTTCGGCGACGTTCGAGACGCCCCGGACATGAAGATCCGTGACGCGGCGCATCTCCTCGTCCAGGCGGGCCTGCGCGGCCTCCACGACCCGCTGGCCGGCCAGGCAGAGCGCTTCGTCGACATAGACGCCCCGGTCGTTCGCGCGTTGGTCCAGGAACCACACCCGCTGCTCGGAATCGGACAGGGGCGGAATTCGGGCGTCGATCGCCGCTTCGGCGCGAACGTCCGCCTTGCAGTACTCCCCGAGGCGGGCCAGCTTCTCCGGTTCATCCCACCAGTATACGCCTGCGGGGTCTTCTCCCTTGCGCGCCTTCCTAGTTTTGCTCATCCGGAGCATAAGGGCCTTGCCCTCCATGTCCTTTTCCTGCGCCAGCCCGATCGCGGGGGCGCATTGCTCCAGCTTGCCCGGAAGGCCGACAGCGTACGCGGCCGCCATGACGCAGCGGTATTGCTCCAGGTCGGGCTCGGGCCAGCCGTAGCGAGGCGTCAGCAGCCTGCGCCAGGCAAGCCGCTCGAACGCGACGTTCCAGCCGTAGACAAGACCGCCGAGCAAAACGTGCTCAGCAACACGCAGCGGGACAGGCTGGCCGGGGAACCACAGTTGCGGCTCCTCGTCGTCGAACGCCCACGCAAGCAGCCATATATCTGCGCTCGGATGATCGAAGTAGACGTAAGCGTTCGCTTTCGGCAGGTCCACGACGCATCGGGTTTCAACGTCGATATGCAGCTTCACCGCCGCCTCTTGCGCTTTAAGGCTTTCCAGTGCGGCGGTTCGGAGAAATCATCGCCAACGCCAAGGTAGTTCTTGTTCGGCTTCGTTGGGGTCACCGTAACGACGGTCTCGCCCTCGATCAGAAGCCAGTGCCCGTCCGGTAGCGGAACGCTGCGCGCCTTTATGGCGATGTACGGGTCCGCGATCCTCTGAAGCTGGCGACGGTGGGATTCGACATCGATTCCGCAGCACCGCTCCATGAAACGCAAAAGCGCATGGTCGCTAATCCGTCGCACGGGAGACCTCCACGGCAACGTATTCAACGGTGAACAGATCGTGCTCAAGCCAGGCCAAAGTCCAGACCTCCGCGTCGCTTCGCGTGGGGAACTTCTCGGCTTCGCGGGGGTCGCGACGCCAGACCAGCGGCCGCCAGCCTGTGCTTCTGTCAGTGGCCGGCCGGGGCGTCGGATTGACCGCCACGTACTGACCCTCCACTTCGACGGCGTAAAAACCCTTCATTTGCGGCGGTTCCGGGTTCGGCCCCGGCCTTGTTGGCGGCTCAATCGGAAAACCATGTCGAGCGGCGCGCGGGGGCCGTCGTGGGTGCGGTGGCCGCGATACACGGTTCGCGCCAACATGTCCGCGTGGCATTCCAGCAGTGGGGGCTTCTGAACCGACTCAATGCTGGCGCTCCAGTGCGCTTCGCAATAACTGCGGCCTTCTTTCTGCGGGTCGCCGCAGAACAGGTATGGCGCGCGGTCGCCGATCGGCCAGCGGCACTCCCCGCGTTTCAGGTCGAAAAGGGTCTTCAATTGGTTGTCGCACATTTTGTCCTCTCGGTTCAACTTTTTCACGAGCGAGGCCGCGCGAGAGCGGCCCCGCCCGCTGGTTTACGACATGGCGCGGCGGTAGAGATCGAGGATTTCTTCCTCTGCCGCCAGTTCATCCCGATCGCGCTTGCGTTCGGCGATCAGCTTGCGCATGATCTTCGGAGCGAACCCGTTGGCCTTTGCCTCGGCGTAGACATCGCGGATGTCGTCGGCCGTGGCCTTCTTCTCCTCCTCAAGCCGTTCGACGCGCTCGATCAACGCGCGCAGTTGCGGATTGAAGTTGGACCTGGGGGCTTCGTCCGTCATAGCGCCCCCACGATGTTCTTGAAGTGCCTCTCAAGGCCGGTCAACGCCCTGTCCGCCTGTTTGAGGCGGTTGATCGCGCGGTCTATGTCGCCGTTAACCGTGTCCGGCGCAGAGGGCTGCGCGTCCCACGCAACCGGCCCAAGCAGACGCTCGTGGGTGTGCATCGCCCACTCCTCAAGCGCCTGGACGCGATCGTTGAAAGAGTTGATCTCCGCGAACAGCCCTGATGACTTACTGAGCTCCACCGCCGCCCCCTTCACGAGAAGATCTCCTCGGTCACGTCGACCGGCTCGAACTCCTGCGCGGCCGTGATCATGCCGCCGCCGATACGCTCGTCGTCCTCAAGAAGCTGCACGTTCTGGAGGTAGACGCCGACGCCTTTCTGCTCGCCGTCGTAGGGCTTCACGCGCACGGTCACGAACGCCCACCGGCCGCCGTAAACCTCGTGCGCCTTGTCATCGCCGCACACATCGCCGTTGGCGAAGACAACCCCCGGCTTGTTGCGCGAATTGAGCCGCAGGAACACCGAGTAATCGGCGGCAAGCTCCGACATCCGGGGCTGGTCTTCGGTCTTGAGGAACGGCTTCTTGACCTTGACCTTTTTCGCGTAGTCGGCGCCCCATTCCTCCACCGCGGCGGCTTCAACCGCGTCGGTCAACACCTTCATGTTGACCCCTCGGGGGATCAGCACCGTGGTCTGGAAGCGCGCCTTGTCCGGATTGTTCGGTTCCTTGCGGTTCGGCTGCGGCTTGAAGAAGTGCGGGTAGTACAGCCGCACGCGCGGCAGCCTGATGTTCCCGCTCGCCATGAGCTTGCACGTCATTTTATCAGACGACATCTGGGTCACTTTCGTTCGAGGTTGCAAATTCCGACGCATCGGCGATAACCGACGGACGGGGGTCATCATCGGGAGCCAGGACGGTCCCCGAGGATTTCTTGACGGTCAGGTCGGCGAGCGCCTTGGCGCGCTCGGCCTTGTTCCTTCCCGGCATAAGTTTTTCGATCTTGGCGGGAGAGAGCAGTTCGGGCTCGGTCCAGATGTCCGTCAGCCCGCGCGCCTGAAGCGCCTGGGCGGCCTCCTGCTCGTTCCGCCATTCCCTTGTCGCCCGCCGCGCCACCAGCTTGTAGCCGGTCGGAAACCGGCCCTGCGCGGCCTCGGCGTGGGCGAACTCGTCGATGCGCGCAAGCCAAGACGTGATTTCCGTCCGCAGGCGCAGCACCCGCGCGATTTCGTCGGGGCTCATCGCCGTGACGATCGGCAGGGTTGGCTTCTCATCGTAGACGCCAAACTCGGCCTTCACGATATCGAGAACCCGGTCCCGCTTGGCCGGGCAGATCGCCTCGGCCTTGCAGAACTTGCACCAGTCGCCAGCCCGTAGCGGCGCGTCCGGCGCTTCCGAGGCCTCCGCCGCCCGCGCAAGATCCACCTCGAAGTCGAGCAACGTCACCGCGTCGGCGACCCACCTGCGAACGGGTCCGTCCTTGTGGCCGCAACGCGGCTGAACCACGATAAGCTCGATGTCGCCGACGCCCCGATTGTGGTACCGATTGACCACGCCGAGCGCGTAGCAGAGCAGTTGCGTGTTCTCGGACGGCTCAACCGCAACGCCCCGGCCGTATTTCAGGTCGGCGACCACAACCTTCTGCGTCGCCGGATCGTAGGCCATGAAGTCGGCGGTCCCGCCCTCCATACCGGAGACGCCGGACAGATCGACCCACGTCTCGTAGGAATGCTCGACTTGCGGAGACGCCGCCGCGAGAACGCCCGCGCAGGTGTCAAGGTAAAGCTGGACGCCATCCACCATCTCGGAATCGACAAGGAACGAGCGGCCGCCAACGGGGGCGATCGTCACGCGCTGCGCCTCCGGCGCGTCCAGGTTGACATAGAAATCCGCAAGATCTTCCGCGCGGATTCCTTCACGCGCGCAGCGCTCCGCCAGTTCGTGCGCCGCAGTGCCCTCGTCCGCGAAGGACGAGCGCCTGTCGGGGATGTGCTCCTGCATCCGGAGGCTTCCAGGGCACTCCATGACGCGCTTCGAGCCGGACGGGCTGAAGCGCGCATGGCGCCGGGCGACGTGGCCGCTCATGAAAGCACCACGGCGGAGACAAGGATCGCCGCAACGCTGGCGATCACGACAAGCAGGGAGCCAGGGAACAGAAGCGCTGCCCCGACTGAAGCCGCAGCGCAGACGCCGCTCAAGACGGCGGCGCGAACATGCCTGTCGAGGCTCATGCCAGCCCCCTATGCTTCGCAATCGCGGCGATGAAGGCCTTGCGGTCGCCCGGCTTGATTTCGCTGATTTTCGCAGCATTGAACTCCGCCAGAACCTCGCGGCACTTCGCGCGGCCGTCCGCCTGCCTGCCGAGGTCGAGCAAGGCGTTGCGGGCGTCGTCCTCGGTGAACTCGGTTTCCGAGTTCAGGGCGGCGATCGTCTCGACCGCGGCGGCCTCGACCGTCGCAGGCTTGCTGGCCTCGGGCTGCGGGGCGGGTTTCTCGGCGGGGTCAAGCGCCGGAACCGGCTCGACCAGCGCGGGCGACTCGGGGGCGCGCCTGGCGCGCTTGCGAGGCGTCGCCTGCGGCGCAGGCGACGAAAGCTGCGCGTCATCGATCTGGTTCCCGATCGCGGCGGCCAGCGCCGCCAGTTCGTCCAGGGCTTCCTGCGCGGCAGCCCCCGTGATCGTGATATTGACAGGCATGTGCGTTTTCCCTTTCAAAAGTTGCACATTTTTCGACACTTCAGGCGACAAAATTTTGGTTGTCGGCGAATTTCGCACCGGCGCAGAACCGCCGGTCTCTTCACCGAGCCGGAGCCAGCCCCATTGCGTCTTCCCGCTGCGCGGCGCGTCCGCCGGCTCCCACACCAACCAGCACCAGTCAGAAGACCCGTTACCGGCCTTATTCCCTGCGGCCAGATAATCCCCCGGCGGACAGGACACGCGAGGCGTCACGACCCAAATTCGATCCGGTGGGAAATCGTGATAGAGGCCGTTTGCGCGTTCGCTGCTCGCCAAAAACCGAACATCCACAAACGCAGCGGTTTTCAGCCCGGTGGCGAGCGCCTGTCGAATGGCAGTTTCCGTCCCCTTCGCCTTGAAATATGGGGGGTTCGTGATAATCGCGCCTGGGGCGAGATGCGGCGCAACGCCATCCTGCAAGAAATTACGCTCCCCCTTGAACCAAGGGGTCTGCGCCGGGACGCGCCGGACCAAATCACACCCGAACGCCTCGATCCCGGCCGCCCGACAGGCGGAAACAATGTTCCCCCCTCCGCAGCAAGGGTCCAGCACCGGCGCGGCGAAACGCTCAACACGCAACAAAGCCGTCGTCGCAATCACGGGCTCCACGTACCAATCCTCGGAGTGGCGCTCCCAGATGTGCGCCTTCTTCACACGCTTCGTAGATTCGACCACCTCAAGCTCCAACGGTTTCGAGAAGCGCGGCGAGGACTTCCGCCGCGACTTGCGGAACGATTGCATTGCCTCCAACGCGCCAGAGATCCACTCGTCCGGGAAGCCCATCAACCAGAAGGCGAAGACCGGGTTTGGTGCGCCGCGCTTTTCCGTCGTGGCAGATGATCCATTCGTGATCGGACCAGTAAGAGCCGGAATAGTTGTGCCCTGTGCTGCGTGTTCCATTGCTATGTTCAACGGAGTCCCCATGCGCCGGCCATGCTTCGCCACAACTCGCGCCTGTCTCGCCTCGTGCGTCTCTGGTGTATCCCCGCTCAGCGAAGCCGATACGGTCGGCCAAGTCGCCAGTTCCGTTGCGGCCATCTGGCGGGGCAACTGGTCGAGTCGTGAGCGGTCGCCTGCTTCTGTCGCCATCCCCACGCTGTCCTTCCAGTCTCGGGCCGAAGGCGTCACCCAGGGCGACGCCTTGTGCATCTGCGCCGGCAGCGGCATTCCGCCCGCTCCGAAGCTCATGTTCGGCCCGCCCTTCTCCCCGTCGCTCGCACGCGGCGTGCTCCAGGTCATCAGTCCGTTCAGCAGCGGCTCGTCCGCCCGCGCCCCGCTGCGCGCCTTCCTGCCGCCCTGCACGTCCGCCACGGTCGGCGTCGGCCACGGCGACCCAATACAGCCGGTTCCGTTGGTGTGGCGCGTCGACGGCGAGAGCCGGGATATCGACCGTCCGGCTGGCGTAGCCTTCGCCCTCCAGATCAGCGCGGACTCCGTCGAACCAATCGTAGCCAGCCGCTCCCGCAGCCTGTTCTCCCACGAGGACAGGGGGCCTTCGGGCACGGGCGAGCCGATATACGTCCGGCCACAGATGCCTTGGATCATCGGTTCCGAGCCCTTTGCCCGCCGGGCTGAACGGCTGGCAGGGGCAAGAGGCGGTCCAGAGGGGCCTGTCGTCGGGCCAGCCGGCCATTCGGGCGGCGACGGACCAGAGGCCGCCGCCAGCGAAGAGGTGGACTTGGGTAAATCCTGTGAGGTCATTTGGCGTCAGGTCCATGATTGAACGGGAGTCGACAACGCCCGGCGCGATGACGCCCCGGGCAATCTGCTCGCGCAGGATGGCGCAGGCGGCTTCGTCGATTTCGTTGTAATAGGCGGTCATCGCGCCAACGCCCAAATGATCAGCCAAACGGCATCCAGGAGCATCGCCGCCGAGACTGCCCGGCTGATATCGATCTCCGCCTTCGCGCCGCGCCGCGCCCAAAGCACCAGCGCCGTTCCGGCGAGCAATCCGAAAGTAATCATGTCCGTTTCCTCTTCGCAGGTTTCCGCGCGCCCCGTTCCAGCCGCTTGACCGGAACGCTTTCCTCGGTCGCGTAGCGCTTGCCGCACTCGTCGCATTGCCGGCGGCGAAGAACCGCGAGCCCTGCGGGCTGCTTGCGCAGCACCCACGACTTTCGCGAGCCGCACTTGGGGCAAGGCGTCATGCGAACAACTCCCTTGTCGTCGCCAGCTTGTCAGCGCACGCCGCCTGAATGCGTTCGTCGTACGACCCCGGCACAGTCGCGAACCACGCCTGGCAAGGCCTCGTCTTGAACAGGTTCACCACGCGCATCGCTGCTTGCTCGTTGACGCCCGGCGTCCATGAACTTTCGGCAAAGACAAGCTCGTCGGCGGCGCTCAAGTCGATCGCTTCCCCAGCCGTATCAAGGTTGCCGACGAAGACCCGGCACTCCGGATCGCGCGCAAATCTCTCAACCGCTTCCCGCCGCTCCCGCGCGCTCGAACCGCCATAAAGCGAAACAGCCCCGAACGCCCGGAGCGCGTCCCGGTAGCTTTCAACAACTTCAACATGGTGGGCGAACAAAACGAGCTTCGACCCGCCGTCCTCCAGGCGCTCGAATGCCCAATCCGCCACCGCCTTGACCTTGGCGAGGCCAGTCAGACGCCGCAGTTCGCCCTTCGACGCCGCGAGGCTCGACAGCGCAGCAACGCCGGAACGATCCAGCGCGGCGTTGATTTCCCGCACATCGTCGGCGACCGACGCCGGAAGCCGAAGGCCTCCGGTCAGCGGCAGGATATCGACAGACAGCCGCGGGAGATCCGGCGCGATATCTTCCAGCGACCGGCGAAGCACGTAGGGCTCCATGGCCGCTTTAAGCTCAGCCAGGTTCTTGCCGCCGGTAATCCGGACATGGCCAAGATAGTTTTCCTCGGTGCGACAGTAGCGACTGACGAACGTCCAGTAGGACAGGGGATGGCCGGGACGCGACCCCTTGACCTTCCCGCCGGGAATAACCCCCGGCATGATCGCCCGCAGCATCGGCCACAACTCCGCAGGGTGGCTTGGCGCAGGCGTGCCGGACAGGCACCAGACCACCGGCGCGCATTCCGCGAGGCCTCCGGCGCGGTCCCACTTCTCCCCGTAGGCGGCTTTCGTCCTGCGCGCGTCCCGCGTCTTCAGCCGGTGGCTCTCGTCAAACACGACCAGATCCCACGGCCGCTGGAGCTTTTCGCGCAGCGAGCCCGAGGCGAGATCGTAGCTGGTGATGTTGACGCCTTCGCCGGGGTCGGACGCGCGGCTGACAAGCACTCGAACCCCGCGCGGTTGCGTCTGAAACCCGATCCACGCCTTCGCGTGCTCGACCGTCGCCGCGCCGCGCGTCAACCAGAGGATATTTTTCGCGCCGACTCGATCTGCTCCGCCGATCGCCGAAGGCGTCTTGCCGACGCGCATCTTGTCGGCCAGAAGGGCGGACGGGCGCTCAGCCAGGAAGTCAGCAGCGGTGATCTGGTGCGGGCGAAGCGAGCGAAGCGGCATGTGCATCCCGTGAATCTGTTGCTAATACCCTACACACAATTCAACAGTCCGCGCAAGCGGAAAGTTGCCTGGATCGTCGCTATTTTCCCTCCAATGCCGCACGGGCGCGGCGCAGGTCGGCTATCCTGTGCTCCAAACGTTCAATCTCGGATTGAGCGTCTTCAAACTTGATACGCCTTAAATTTCGATCCAAGAGTTTTCGCAATTCGACGTAATCTTTTTGCGCCAACCCGCCGAATATATCGAAACTCTCGTACCAATAATGTTTGCTCGGGCCGACTCGGAACCTTATGCCCGCACCCGCCAATTCGTGTCCGTAGAAGGTTATCTGGTAGGTGCATTCATTATTGCCGCCCACCATGTCGTCGTTTATGCTGGGTTTTGGGGCAAAAACAGTGCCGACAGGCGGGCCGCTTATCGTCGCTTGCATTTTATGCAGAAACGTTTTCATGTTCCCTCCAATGCCGCACGGGCGCGACGCAGAACGCCGAAGGTCAAACTCATTTTCTCGCCGTTGCCGTACCATCCAACATGGTCGTTATCGTCGTGGTCGTCCATTCCAATATCTTCGTCATGGTGCGCCATTACCTGCGCTAACGCCTCCCGCAGCTTCGCGTTCTCGGCCTCCAGCGCCTCGATCTTCGCCAGCGCGCATTCGTAGTGTCGCGGTCCCCAGGTATGGCAGTCGCCGGCATGGGTTGACCCATTGCCCTTGGCGTCCCGGTCTTCCTGCCAGCGCAGGGCGGCGCGAAGGCGTTCGATTTCGGCGGCGGCTTTCTTTGCAAGCGGCATGTAGACGCCGGACGGTGCATCGCCGCCAGTCGCCAGCGCCTCAAGCCTCTTCACCAGATCATTGCTCATGTCGGCTCCTTCATGGCTCGGATGACCTCCGCTATAAGATAGGCTTGATGCTCCGCTGTCCGCTTGGAGGGGTAATCTGCATACGAAAACCCATGACCTCCTGCCTGCGTAGCCACCTTCGCCGCTTCCTCAAGCGCTGCGTTGCGAACGGCGGCTTCCGCGCTGGCAACTCGCGTTTCCGCGTCCAGTCCAATCAGCGCGAGGCGGCAGAGTTCGCGAACGGTAGCGGGGTCGAGCCGGGCTATATGCAGCGCATCAGCCACCCACTGCTTATGGCGTGTGCTTCTCGCCGAACTGTGTGGATAGGGACCCAACGCGATCCGTGACCACATCCCACCGTCCGGATCACCGTAGATAGTGGTAGCTTCTAGCCGCCATGATCCGGGCGTCACTCCCTCGCACCCCGCTGCAATAGCTTCGATCTGGTCTCTGGTCATGGCTTGTTCTCCTCTTTCGGAGGGAGGGGAAGGGGACGCCAGTGCGTTGGTGAGACAGGCCAGCAGGCTTCCGTTTCTTCAGCGGTTTCGTACCAGCCGGGCTCGAAAAGTTCCTGCTCCTCAAAATCATCATCGATGTCAGTTTGTGATAGCCAACAGCCGCGAAAGGTGCGCCAATTGCCAAGACGATTGCGCAGCCCCAGAAGGATTGTTCTGCCATTCTTTCGCGCGCTGTCCATCGGTTGCCACATCGCCGCTTCGTAGGCGTCGATGGCGGCGCGAAGCTTGCTATTCAAGAAGGCCCGCGCAAACTCTTCGCCGTCAGCTCCTCCTGCCGCGCAGAACCTCAACATCTGAGGGTCAAGCATCGCGGTCATCGCCGCCTCAAAAGCCTTCTCTCTGATTGCGTCAGTCATGACGGGTAGTCTCCTCCGTTCGCAATGCGCAGGAACTCGGTTGTTTGCGCCTCGCGCTCGGCTTCCATCGCCGCCGCCGCCTCCGCCGCCCCCACCGCTGCCCACGCCACCGAACGCTGCGCCGCCGTCGCCGCCGCCCCCACCGCTGCCCACGCCTCCCCCGCCTCCGCCGCCGCCCGCGCCGCCGCCGCTGCCCACGCCACCGAACGCTGCGCCGCCCCCGCCTCCGCCTCCGCCTCCGCCGCCCACGCCGCCGCCGCCGCCACGTCAAGCTCCTCGGCCGTCGCGCGCCCGTTCGCGTAGCGCTTGGACACGTCGTTCGCCGCTTTGACTCGGGGGTCGGTATTCAGGTACTCGACACGTCGCGCGCACCAAACCGCGTACAGTCGAACTTTCCGCTCGTACCGGGGCTCCGCCCGCAGACAGTACAAAGCATCGTCAAGCCCGTTGCTTTCGACGATGACCGAGAACGGCAGCGGTTCGTCATCCGGGCCCGTTTTGCCAAGGTGCCTGAGAAGTTTCGCCCAGCCGTCCTGACAAGGACCATGCGCCCGAATGCGGTTGAGGGTGGTGGTCATCGGTTCAGTCATGGTCATCTCCCGACAATCCAAAACGCGGCGGTTCCGAGCGCAGCGACAAGCGACGCGAGAACCGTGGCGATGATTGCGGCCCATGTCGCTATCCCGCGACCGCGCGGCATGTGGTCGTCTTCACGAAAGGGATACATGATCCCTCCTGGGGCGGGGTTGTGGGGCGTCAGTCATGGGCCGCCGCCCCCGTCAGAAGCGCCAGCAAGCCTTGGCGCAACCGACGCGCCACATGCGCCCTGTGCGCCAGATCGTGATACTCCAAGGTGTTCATCTCCCGGTGGACCTGGGAGGAGTAGAGAACGGGAATACGGGCGTCGGCCCCAGTCGGAAAGTAGCGGTCCATAACGCGATCCCACTGTGTTTCCGGGTCGGTCTTTTTCGTCAAGTCGAGCGCCTTAACATCGTCAGCCATGAGATATCTCCGTTGTTGTGTTCGCGACCGCACCTGTGGCGCGGCGCACCCGCGATAAATCCTCGGCATGTGCGTGCCACCTACGCCCGTCCGCCGCTTCAACGTGAAACTGCCAGCCGGACAAAGTGACCCCGCTGTAGAACCACCTCGCCGTAACCACGCCCTCAAAGGACGGTATGGCGCCAATCGCGCGCCGCCGTACGCGATCGCCCACACGCGGAAGCCCGCTATCCGAGGACGACGGCGGACGTTCGGAAACCGGCGGAAGCGCGTTCATCCCGCTTGCCCCGTGGCCCCCACAAACAGCAGCGGCTTTACCGGAACGCCCAGGACGAACAGCAAGAGGCCCAACGCATCCGCCTCGTCCTCGCTCCCGCAGGCGTACCCCGCGCGTTCCAGCGCCAACAGCATTTCCACCTTCGAGGCGTTGCCTTTGCCGGTGACGTGCTTCTTGATCGGCCCCACGCCAACGCCGCGATACGGAAGGCCTTGCGCAGCGCACCAGGTCTGGAGGTGCGACATCAGCCCCCCGTAAATCTGGGCGGCGATCACGCCCTTGTGCCGGCGCACTTCCTCGAAGTAGACGCGCTCGAAGCGCAAGTCCTCGCGCAGCCTGTCCAGGTTCTCGACAAGCCGCGCGTATCGCGCCGCGCCGTCGTCGAAATGACGGCGGCCAGTCGCGTCCCTGCGCGTAAAACTCAAGTCCCAGGCGCCCCGCACGACTGCCGCAGGGTTCGCCGCGAAAGCCCAGCCGGTTTGCGTTCCCAGATCCAACGCCAACGTCCTCATGTGTTCTCCTTTGCTCTTGTGATTACCCCCCATGCGCACAACGCGTACCCGACAATATCGACATGGCTGTCGTAGTGGTCCGGCGTCTCCGCCAGACGCGCCTCCTTGACCAGCCGCATCAGCGCGGCGACATCGACAGGCGTCAGCCCGCGCGCCGTCTCAGACAACAGCCCAATGTTCACGAGGTGGGCGTTCCAGAGGCGGGCGATGCGCTCGAAGTTACGTTCCGGTGGCCCGTAGGCCTTCTGACGGGGACCCTGCACAATGCGGATGGCGTCCGCGACCAAAGCGGCCTCGGGGGATTCCCCAGGGGCGTCAGTCATGACGGGTAGTCTCCTCCGTTCGCGATGCGCAGAAATTCGGCTGTTTGCGCCTGGCGCTCGGCTTCCGTCGCCTTCACCTCCCGCGCCGCCCGCGCCGCCCCCGCCGCCGCCAGCGCCGCCGCCCGTGTCGCCACCCACGTCGCCGCCCACGTCGCCGCCCACGTCGCCGCCTCCGCCGCCGCCTTCGCCTCCGCCTCCGCCCACGCCGCCCGCGCCGCCGCCCACGCCGCCCGCGCCGCCACGTCAAGCTCCTCGGCCGTCGCGCGCCCGTTAGCAAAGCGCTCGGACACGTCGTTCGCCGCTTTGACTCGGGGGTCGGTATTCAGGTGCTCGGCACGTCGCGCGCACCAAACCGCGTACAGTCGAACTTTCCGCTCGTACCGGAGCTCCGCCCGCAGACAGTACAAAGCATCGTCGAGCCCGTTGCTTTCGACGATGACCGAGAACGGCAGCGGTTCGTCATCCGGACCCGTTTTGCCAAGGTGCCTGAGAAGTTTCGCCCAGCCGTCCCGACAAGGGCCAAGCGCCCGAATGCGGTTGAGGGTGGTGGTCATCACCCCGGAGTCGTAAACCTGCTCAACGCTCATGTCTGTCACCCCCTTGCCTGTGAACGATCAATGTGAAATCTTGTCAAACGGCGAGCAGCAAAAGCCGTGCAGGCTATTTCTGGCTCCGAACGAACTTCCGGCCGGTAGCGATGAAATCCAGCGCATGACGAATCGTCGACCGCCTGAAGTTCCGACCCTTCCGCATATTGAAGACGAAATCGGCTTGCCCGACCGCATCGAGCCCAAACCCGTCGATCCGGCAGCCGGTCGCGCGAATGTAGCTCTCGACGGTCGGCTCTATGGCGTCCATCGCAGCGCCAATCTTCGCGGCGTTGCTCCTGATTATTTCCAGTTCCGACACGCCAGCCTCCTCGGTGAAAGTCTCGTGAATTGCGTATGGACAATAGAGCATAGGGAATGCTAGATAGTCAACAGGTATTTTCACTCTTTTCGACACCCCCGAAAAAAAAAATCAGCAAAAGGCCGCAGCCCATGCCGCAAGACACGCCGCCGCGCTCGATCGCGGAAAAGCTTCGGAGCGAAGCGATCGCGCTGGCGAAGCAGGGATTCAGGGTTTTTCCGTTGCAACCCGACGGAAAGAAACCCGAGTTCGAGGAGTGGCAGGCGCAAGCCAGCGCGGACCCGGAACGGGTCAAGGCCTTGTGGAGCGACCCGTTCGGCGAAGCGCAACCATGGAACATCGGCGTACGCACCGGCGACGGCCTCACGGTGCTGGACGTGGACATGAAGCACGGCCGCCCCGGCGCCGAATCGCTGGACGACCTCGCAACCTTCGCCGGGCTCGAACTCCAGACGTTCACCGTCCGGACGCCGACGGGCGGCCTCCATATCTACTACGACTCGACCGGCTACCGGCTGAAGAACAGCGTCGAGACGGTCGCCCCCGGCCTCGATGTCCGGTCGGAGGGCGGGTATGTGGTTGGCCCCGGCTCGACGATAGGCGACAGGGCCTATTCGACGGAAACCCGCGCGGCGCTCGCCCCGATCGCCGCCTGGTTCGCCGCCCGCTGCGGCCACGCCGCGCGCAAGAGCGAACAGCCCGCCATCGCCGACATGGACACCCCCGAAGCGCTCGCCCGCGCGAGGGAATGGCTGGCGAAGCACGCGCCGCAGGTCGTGGCCGACAGCGGCTCAGGCGATCATACGATGTACCAGATCGCCTGCCGGCTGAAGGATTTCGGCCTCTCCCAGGCGGAATGCCTCGCGGCCGCGCTCGACAGCTTCGACAGCCTGAAAGCCTTCCCGCCGCAGGGCGAAACGATCTGGGCGAAGAAGATCGAGAACGCTTTCCTGCACGGCCAGAACCCGCCCGGCGTCCTGCACGCATCCGCGGAGTTCGATCCTGTCGAACTTGAAGCCAGGAGGCCTCCGGCGGGGCCGGCGGCCGGAGCGACGGCGACGGCGACCCCCCGCCGGTCGAAGCTCAAGGTCGTCAAGGGCTACGATTCGCTCGGGCTCCTCGCGCAGCATGACGAAAAGTTCGTGGTCGAGGACGTGCTCGGCGTGCAGGAAATGAGCGTCCTGTACGGCCGCAGCAACACCGGAAAGACCTTCGTGTGGCTGGACGTGGCGCTCCGTATCGCCGCCGGCATGGAGTGGAACGGCCGCAAGACCACGAAGGGTCCGGTCGTGTACGTCGCGGCGGAAGGCACGTTCGGCATCCATGCGCGCGTCGCCGCCTGGGCGAAGCACAACAAGGTCGACATGCGCGATGTCTGGTTTTCGACCGTGCCCTGCCCCGTGGATCTCCTGCGGCCCGACGCGGACACAAAGCCGCTGATCGAACTGGTGAACGCCGAAGCGGCCTCGTGGGGTGACGGGAGCCACGCGGCGGCCTTCGTCGCGCTGGACACGTTTTCGCGCGTCCTGGCGGGCGGCGACGAAAACTCAGGCGTCGACGTGGGGACGGTGGTGCTGCATATCGACATGTTGCGCGCGGCGACAAGGGCGCACGTCGGCGTGGTGCACCATAGCGGCAAGGATCAATCGCGGGGAGCGCGCGGCTGGTCGGGCCTGAACGCGGCGACGGACGTGGAGTTCGAGATCGCCGACGGCGTGCTCACCAACACCAAGCAGCGCGACCGCGCGCAGATCGAACCCCTGCCCTTCGCGATGCAGGACGTGGCGCTCGGCGCCAACCGCAGCGGCAAACCGATTGCGTCGCTTGTGCCTCTCTACGGCGCGGCGGCGGAGGAGGCGGACGGGGGGCTCACCGAGGAGCAAATGCGGTGGCTGACAGAGCTTCGAGCCGGGGCGGCGGCCATGGCGGAAGAGGCCGGCCTGAAGGCCTCGCGCCAGCCGTTGACGTGGCAGAACGCGAGCGCAATTTTCAGTGACATGGCGTCTCCAAAGCGCGCTACGGTTGTAAAAAGACTGCGGTTACTCACCGAGAAAGGACACCTGTCAAAAGGCAAGGAAAACCAATGGTTTATCGCACGTCTTTAACGTGCTACCTTAGAAGCAAAAAACAGGGCTCGTGTTACCTCTGATGACCAATAGGAAAAACACGAGATGTTACCAATATAGGTTATTGTGGGTAGCATGAATTACGTAATGATTTCAAGGCCTTCGTTGTTTTGTGTTACCTGTGATACCTTAGTGTTACCCTAAGTGTTACCGACCACGCCCCCGTAGTGTTACCGTGTTACCCCCACTATATAAGTGGGGGTAACGGTAACACGGGCCTGAGAAAGGGGTGGTTTCAGGGAACCCGAAAGCCGGGGTTCGAGGCGGCGGAGATCGAGGGGCGGAGCGTGTGGGCGAGGGCGGGCGGCGACCCGCGATCGCGGGAGGCCATGCCAAAAAATCGCCGCCGCGCCGGGGTGAAATGGAGACGGAGAAAAAGTCCGAAACCGAAACGGATTTTGAAAATGGCGAATCGGAAAATTTTGGCAAATCCGTCAAAAAACAAAAAGAAGACGCGGAGGCCTGTCGAGCTCCGGTCGGCCGACCGCAGCCTGATAGAGCGCATGGGGTGGGGCCTGGCGGTGGTGCATTGTCCGGCGGCGACGCGAAAGGGCGGATGGTTGCGCGGCGGGCGGCCGCCTACGCGGGTGTGGGGCAAAGCGCGCGAGCATTCCCGCCGGCCGGCCGGGGCAAGATCCTATGATAAGGTGTTGCGTGTCATGGCGCCGGGCGAACTGTATCGCATGAAGGATATAGGCGCGGCGGCTGGGTTGGAAGGAAGCCCGCTCAAGGGCACGATCGCCTGCGTTCTGGTGCGGATGTGCTATGTCGAGCCAGTTGATGCTCAAGCGATAGCGCGAGCCGGTCCGGCGGCGCTCCGTGTGCGTTTAAAGAGGTATAAGAATTTGTGGCGATTGACGCCGGAAGGCGAAAGGATGCGCGCGGCGGTATTGGCCGCCGACGCGCGGGAGGGTTGAGGTCAGCGCGGGCCATCCTGTGTTTTCCAGATGATCTTGCCGCTGATTCTGGGGCAGTCGCGTTCAACCGCGTCGATCTCTTGTCGGCTCTGCCCGTCATGGATGACGCCGACGATATCGTCGCCAGTGGTATAGGCGATGTAGCCGGATTGCCCGTCGCTGTCGTGCGCCCATTCATATCGGCGGCGCTCGCCGCCGATATGACGGTCCAATGCGTCGGCGTAGGCGAGCGCGAAATCGTGCGCGCTGTGCGGGTCCATGTCAGGGTAGAGCTGCCGCGCGTCGTCGAGCGTGAACAGCCCGCCCTCGTAGTCGGCGCTGTCGCCGTAAATGTAGCCGGAATATTGGTCAATCAGGATAATGCGCATAGGATGCTCGCCTTCTGTTGATGGTGATGATGGTGACGCGGACGCATGAAAAAAAAAAAAAAAAAAGCCTGCGGTCAGCTTTGAAGCCGACCACAGGCCAGTCACGAGGGGTTGACCCTGGGCAAGGTCGATCCGCGCCGGAATGGCGCGGACGTTGAAACGTGTGCGCGGCGATTGTGGCGCATTTCAGACCTGCCAGAGCAATAGCGCAAAAAGCCCGGTCGCCAGGCAGGCGGCCGTTTTTGAGAGGATTCGGATGACGTGGGTCATGCGCTGTAAACCTGTCCGTTGTCGCCGACGTATAGGTCTATTTCAGGAAACGATGTGCCCCGGCCGCAGAGTGTAGATAGTTTTTCACCTAGATCCGGTGACAGGGCCTCGCGGTCCCAGAATCCGACGCCGTGCCCGTTTCGCGTAAACCAGAAATCGCGGCCGGCTTGCGTGTCATCATATTCGTCTGTCGCGTAGGCGGCGTCCAGCAATGGCTCGGCCGCGCGCTGGAAGGCCTCGCAGTCCGCGAGCATTTGCGCGAGCGTTTCAGACGCCAGGTCGGAAAACCCATGGTCGGCGGTGAGCTCCCCAGGCTCACCGCCCGTTGATGAGAAAAACGCCGCCTCGATGTAACCCTGAACAAAATAGGGCAGTGAGCGGAATCGAGTGTGGTCGATAGGAGAGGGTCCGATGTTGAGTTCAAATTCTGGCACGGTGGGCCTCCTTTACGGGGTTTGCATTGAACATGTCCGGAGTGTCGGGGCAACGATAGAGCTCCTGAAACGTTTCGCCGCGTTCCGCGACACCCTCCCCATTGCTGAAGGCGTCGTTGTCGGATTTGACTTGCAGGTAAAACAACATCACGCCTCCCCTTTCTCGATCACGACAAGCACGGTTGAAACGCCGGTTCCGGACGCCCTGAAGGAGCCTTCGGGCAGTTCGTACTTTTCGCCGCCGGACTCTTCAAACCACATGCGGAACGAGCGCGACCGTTCATCGCTGCGAAAGAATGGGCCGGGCGACATGATGGCGACCAGCCGCCCGCCGGGCTTGAGATGTGCAAACGCAATCCGAACGTGCGCGGCGTCCTGGCCGTTTTCGAACGGCGGATTCATCAATACACGGTCAAACGTCGCTTCCGGCTCGCGTTCCGTGAAGTCGCATTGGTCGACCGTGTAGCCCTTCGCCTTCAGGATATCGGCAAGCGCGCCGTGCCGCTCAAAGGCGGCCAAACGCGCGCCCGGATGCGCCGCCGCGATTTCGTCAAGAATCGCGCCAGCGCCGGCCGACGGCTCAAGAATGAGCATCCCTGGCTTGACGTCCGCATGCTCCAGCATCGTTGCAACCACGGCGCGCGGCGTCGGGAAAAAACCCGGAATGTTGGCGAATTGCAGCGCGCCGATTTTGGCCCGCAATTCGTCCGCCTTTCTGTCGGCGTCGCTTCGCGGCGCGATCAGCGTCCAAAAGGCGCGCGCCGCCGGCGTGTCAAGCGCGGGCTTGTCGGTATCGTGTCCGGCGTCATAGTAGCCTGCCCTGCTGTGATCGATGAACGATCTGGCAAGGTCATAGGCGACGCGCTTTGAAGTGACGCCGCGCAAATCGCCCGGAAGCGTGCCGGCGTCAATCGCGTCCGCCATGGCGCGCAATCCGGCCTGAGTCCGCTTGAGCCGTCGCCACTCGATCCGCATTGCGTCCGCCTGTCGCTTGCGCTTTGGCGTATTCGCGAGCCTGTCGCGTCCGGCGTTGTCGATCTCGGATTGCATGTCGTTCGCCATGTCGCGCAGATTGCCGGCAAGGCGCGCGTTGGCGTCCGGGGCAGGCGCGGCGGCTGGCGCGTCCGGCGCGTCCGTGTCGGGCTTGTCGCCGCCGTCCGGGCCGTTGCCGCCCGTCATGCCTGCGAAGGCGCGCGCCGCCGCTTCGCTCTTGAACGCGAACCCGCCTGGCGTTCCTGCCCATGCCTTGCTATACCAGCCGCCGCGCGCCTTCGCTTCGCTCAAGAGCCGGTCATATTCAGCGCGGTCAACGCGATTGAGTAGGACGACAAGCCAGAAATCAAATCCGTGTTTCGTATGGTGGTGTTTCTCGATCCGCGCCGCGCCGGACGTGAGAGATTGCGCGGCGTCCGTGGCGTCCGTGGCGCGCGCCTTCGAAGCCTTCGCCACGTCCGGCGCAAGCAACCATTCGCCCTCCGGTATGGAATGCGCCGGCCTGTCGCCATAGAGCCGGACCTTGCGCACCGTCCAGCCGGTCGAATACCGGCCGGACGCCTTGAGATAGTATCCAGCGCCCATGCTCCATTTTTCGCGATGTTCAGCACTGTTTGGAGCGTCTGCGAGGTGTGCCGCGTCCGGAAAATGCCGGACGGCTTGCCGCAATTCCGGAAAAAGGTCGCGACCATGTGGCGAGAACGCGAGAATTACGGTTCTGCCTGTTTTCGTGTTGAAATAGTCAGACATGGGGTCGGAGTCGTCGATCTCCATTTGCGCGACAATGACCGCTTTCGCCCATGTCGGAATACGGCTCTCAGCGTCCGCCTTGAACGCTTTGGAGCGTTCCGCCGCGTGTTCAATCGTTGACACGTTCATGTCTCAAGCTCCTATGGGTTGCATATCGGGGCGCGCCGCCGCGATTTCCAAGGCGATGGCGGTTGCGCGATCGTCCAGGATGCGGTCGACCGTCTTTCGCGCCGTATCAACCGCGCCGTTATCGTTGATGGCTGAAAAGACATAATCGGGCGCGATTCCCCATAGGGAATCGCATTCCTCGATTTCTGTCAGGTTGTCGTCTTCATCGCGTTCATAGATGGCGGCTGCGTAGCCGACGGCTGATTCCTCGCGTAATTCGCGGAAGGTGGATTCTTCACGCGTCAATTCGGCGCGGGCGAAAAGCCAAGCGTCGCTGCGTGCGTAACCCCGTTTGCGCGCGTGGCCTAGCCGTTCATGCCATGTGCAGTGGTGGGGTTGATAGTAGAATTGCTGGTCGGAAAGACGTTCGTCATCGGGCGCGTCGCAGCGCAAGCCGTCAACGCAATCGCGATATCCGCGCGTGTCATTTTCATAGCCTAGGGCGACGTATTCGCCGTAGGAGTCGCCTAGGTCTAGGGGTAGGTCATCCGGGATTATCTTTACGCCGATGATCAGGCCGCGATATTCCAGCGTGTAGCCGGCCGCGCCGTGGTTTCGCTCACGGCGCGACAGGATTGAGTCGTCACTGTCGAGATCCTGTTCCAGCCGATTTGCAGCGGCCATGGAGCGCGCGACTTGCCAAGCGGTTTTCGCGCCATGATACGTGCGATATCGGTCGACGGTTTTGCGCTGGTGGTAATCGAGGCGCAAGCGCTCGATCGCGCGGGCGAATGCGGCGGAAGTGAAGGGCGCGATGAAGCGCGCCCCGCGGCCGATGTGGTGGGTTTTCATGGCGCTTCTCCCGTCGCTTTGGCGATGGCGGCAAGAATAGGCTTGAGCGCAGAAGTCTTGCCGCTTGCAAGGCTGTCTACGGATGTGCCTTCTTCATGAGCATACTGACATGTTGTCTCGATCCACCACTTTGCGTGCTCAAGCGCCTCAAGCATGTCCGGCGCGGCGGCGACCAAACGAGCGTTGGCTTCTTCGTCGCCGCTTACATCGTCCGCCAACCAACGGTTGCGGCAATCGGCTAGGACTGTCCAGTCGCCGTATTGGTCGCGCACGGCGACCAATACAGCGCGCGGGTCTTCGTCGTCGCCGCCGTTAGGTACGGCTGTCCAAGGCCCCGGCGTGTGTTTCGCGCTCATGCTCCAGCCCTCGCGATAAGGTCGATTGTGACCCAGCCTGCCCAAAGCAGGCCGATGAGAAAGAAGAGGAAAGCGAAGGGGTTGCCGGTCATGGCGCGAACCCTTTCTCGATTGCCAGATTCCACGCGTCGGCCCATAACGTCGCCTCAGCCTCAGCCGCAGCGCATCCGGGCGCTTCGCCAAATTCAAGCCCTAGGCTCGCCCCAGCATCGTCCATAATCAGATTAGCATCGCAAAAATCGTGCGAGGCGCAGCATCCGTCCGCGTATTCTGGCGACGCGTTGCGCTTGTCGATTTCTCGCAGTTGCTCGCCAGAGAGAGTCGCGCGCATCCTCGCGCGGAAGGCCTCGCAGAGCGCGTCAGCGCTTGGCAGGTTGAGCATAGGTCATTCCTCCGATTCGTTTTCAGGCCAATACCCAAGCAATGCGCCGTCGTCAGGATGTAGCCCGAAATAGAGATATGGTTGGGCCACCCCTTTTATGCGCGCGGCTACCGTTGTTTTGCTGGTTAATTCGGTCACACGATCCAACATGCCGTTTAATAGCTCGCTCGCTTGCTCAGACTCATAGATAGTGCCGTCGTTAAAAGTCCATCCGGCCGCGTGTAGCGCGGCGACTGCACGGGCTTCAACGGCGAGGCGGTCGTAGGGGTTGTGGCGCTCTAGCTCGCGCAACGTGGCGCGCATCAGATCCTCGGTGCGCAATGTTCCGGACGACACGGGACCGGGTTCGGGAAAATAATCGGTCATGGTGTCGCCACCCACGCGACCAACCAGAGGCCGCTCACGATTGTTAACGTGATAGCGTCGGCGATATGTTGCATCTGTGTTGCTCCTCGCTGCGTGTGATATGCACTGATATACACGGTTATTCACAATCTGCAACAAGCAATATCGCAAAGCATATTTTGCGTAGTTGCAGCTATCGTGTTACGCTGCGAGGTCATCGCTAGGTCAGAGGCTGTTAATGCGCGCAGTTGTTGCAAAAAAGTCACTCACGCCACAAGAGGACCGTCTAGCACAGTTGCTGGCGTCAGGTATGGAGTTAACGCAAGCGTTAACTTTAATTAGTTATACCCTTGATGAGCATAAGGCCCGAAAACGCATAGCTGAGCCGATATTCATGCGTGCGGTAGAGCGGCATATGAGGTATGCGCTACACGCAGAGCTAGCGCCGTTTGCCCTAGCGACTCTGCGCTCGATCGCCGCTGACACGACCGTTTTACCGGCTACCCGGCGCGCGGCTGCGCGCGATATACTAGACCGCGCGGGTTGGGTTCCGCCCAAGGCGGCAGCGCAAACGCCGCTAGACCAGAGCATCGCGAGCATGACAATTGATGAGCTCGCGGCGTTGGTAGATCGCACTGAACAGGAGCTCGCTGACCGCGCAACGGTCATTAACGCGACAGATGACGCGTCTAGGGGTGACGATCTATCTGATTTACTTGAATAATCTTTGCCTTGATAAGGCAACGCGGCCGATCGCCGGCCGGGCCGCCCCCCGGCGCCCACCCCTTTCTCTTGCCCCACAGCGGGGGCCATGCGTTCACACCAATTTTTCAATTTTCAAAATCGTTCACCAAACGCCAATCATCTGCTACTCTCCCGGCCGCACACCCACCCAGGCCCGCTTCGCATGAGCGCACAAATCGCCCGCCTCCTTTTCGACCGTCTGCGCGCACAGGGGGTTCCGCCCCTGGCCGCCGCAGGCCTTCTGGGGAACCTGCGCCTGGAGTCCGGCCTGAACACCGGCGCGCGTAATCCGGGCGACGGCCGGGACGGCTCGGACAGCATCGGGCTCGCGCAATGGAACTCGACCCGCGCCGCGGCGCTCAAGGCGCTGGCGGCGGAGCGTGGCGTTGACTGGCGCGACCCCAGCCTGCAAGCCGATTTCATCGCGCGGGAGCTTCAGACCACCGAAGGCCGCGCCGCCAGGGCGCTTCTGGCCGCGAAGACGCCTGAGCAGGCAGGCGCGGCGGCGATCGGGTATTTCAGGCCTGCCGGTTTCTCGTGGGATAACCCCGCCGGAGGCCATAACGCTGACAAGAGGATCGCCGCGGCGCGCGAATACGCGGCGATGTTCGACGGCCAGCCTGCCCCGGCCCGAGCGGCGGGCGTCGCGCTGCCTGCGCTGGCGCTCGATCCGTCCGGCGGACAGCCGATCGGGGCCGGAGCGCCGCTCGCCGGGCCTTCCGAGCCTCCGCCCGTCGAAGCGCCGCCCGCCGATGCGGGCCTCGCGCAGGCGCTCGCCTCGCTGGTCGAGGTTTTGGGGCGCTCCGGGCAGCCGCAGGCTTCATGGCGACCCTCTCAGGCGCAAAACCAGCCTCAAAAACCTCGAAAACCCGATGTGAAGGTTGCGTTTGCGCCTGAAAGAGGCGTCTCTGCGCCGGCCAGACCCGACATGGCGGCCATTTTTCGCGTCTGAACTGTCGAATTTGTTGAAATTCGATTGCACGAATGCAAGCAGTCGTGTACTTTTCGCCGTGAGCGGGTTGGGCCGCTTCTGGAAGCGGATTCAGCATGGCGCAGCCCGTTCCTTACGACCGTCAGGCCAATTTCTCGGACGAGGAAACCCTTAATCCGGCCGGGAAGACGCCAGGCGACGACCTCGACAGCGAGTTCAACGCGGTCAAGGCGACGCTCGACCAGACGCTCTCGAACCTGGCGCTGATCCAGCGCGACGACGGCGCCCTGAAAAACGGAATCGTCACTTCGGATTCGCTGGCGTCGTCGCTTTCGATCGGTTTCACGCTCACGGGGCCGTGGGCGGCGCCGGTGAACTACCGCGCGGGCGACGGCGTGACCCACGCGCAGAAATTCTGGCGCGCGAAGTCGAGCCACCTGTCGGTTGTCGGCCAGACGCCCGATGTGGCGACGACGCTTTGGGAGTCGCTGGTCGATTTTTCCGATTTCGCGGCGGTCACGCCGGCCGACGGCTCGGTCACGGCGGCGAAGATCGCTTCCGGGGCGGTGACGGCCGCCAAGTACGCGGACGCTTCGATCAATACCGCCAAGCTGGTCGACGGTTCGGTGACCAGCGCGAAGATCGCCGACACGTCGATCGGCGATTCCAAGCTCTTGCAAGCGCCGTTCACCTACGACACGCGCGCGGCGGCCATCGCGGCGTCGGTGCCTTCCGGCGTCACGAGGCTTCTGCTGCTTGGCTGGAGCGCGCGGGGAGACGGCGGCGGGGCGCTGTGGGTCAAGGTCGCGGCGCAGCCGTCGCACGGCATGAAGTTCCAGACGGCCGATGGGGCGTGGTGGGAACTGGCGCGGGGCCAGGCTTACGATATCCGGATGTTTGGCGTGGCCCTGAGCGCGCATGGCGCGACGCCTGCGGACAGCACGGCCGCCATGGCGAACATGATTGGCTACGACCCCGGCGACGTGTTCGTTCCGCCCGGTATCGTGAAGGGCAACCTTGTCGTCACCAAGCGGTTGCGGCTTGTCGGCGCTGGCGGAACCCACGAAGGACTTACCGACGTGACCGCCCTGTCCGGCGGGTCGGTGATAATGGCGCATACGCTGACCTCGCCCGTGGTCGATATCCGCGCCAACTCGACGAATCTTGAAGGCGTGCACCTGTACGGCGGTTCCGGTGGCGGCGTGGTCATTGGCTCGGTCGTCTCGGGGGTCGCGTGCTCGACGATTTCCGGCAGCCTGACGATCAACGTTCCGGGCGGCGGCATGACTGCCGCCGACGTAGGCAAGTCGATACGCATCGAGACCTCGGGCGGGCCGGCCTATCGAACCATCATGACGGTCCCCTCGGCGACCTCGATCACGGTCGACAGCGCCGCAGGCCTTTTGTCCGAGACGATCACCATGTCCTATGGTTCGGTCGTCACGCATGTTCGCCTGGAGGACGTGTCTACCAACTACGGTTGCGCGCGGGGCATAGACGTTCGCATGGCGGGAAGCTACCACTTCCTCAACTGCTACGCCTGGGGCTACGCGGCGGCGCTCTATCTGGACAACGTGCTGAATCCGGATACGGGCGACAGCGCCGTGATCGGCGGCGTCTTCAACTCCGATCCGACCACGGGCGCCTGCGTCCACCACATCGGCGGCGGTTCTGTCCGGTTCCAGGGCATCAAATTCGCGCAAGGCCAACACCACTACCGGATGCGCTGGACGCACGGATCTTCGGCGTCGGTGGTGTTCGTCAACAACACCTGGGAAGACTGCACGGGCGCGTCTATCCACGTTGAGAACACCTATCCTTTCAACCGTTTTGTCGTCGGGTCTGGAAACAGCTTCGGCGCGATGTCTACTCCGGCCATCTTCTTTTCCGACGTGCCGGGCGTCGGCGGCGTGGTGCGGCAGATCATCATCGACGGGTCGGTCTTCGACCAGACCGGCGGCGCGGTCGATCTGATCCATCTCGGCCGCGTGGACGGCGTGATTGTCGATAACTGCTTCTTCAACCATGTGAACACCGTCCGCTCGGCCGTCCGCACATCGTCCAACGCGCTCAATGTGGTCGTCGGCGCGGGCAACAACTTCAGCAACATTCCGGCGGGCGGCTATACGGTCTGGGACCAGTCCGCGTGGGGGCAAACCACGGTCATTTCCGCGACGGGCGGCGACAACCGCCTCGTCAACGGCGATGCGATGATCGACCAGCGCAACTCGGGCGCGGCGGCAACGGTCTCGGACGGGGCGTACGGCGGGCCGGACATGTGGATCGCCCTGGCGCAGTCCAACCCGATCACCATGACGCGACTCGCCGCGCCCGGATTGGGCCTTCCGTTCGCCATGCGCCTGACGCAGGCCAACGCTTCGGCGCAGCGGCTCGGGGCCTGCCAGATTATCGAGTCCACCAAGGCGCGGGCGATGCAATCGGGCCGCGCGAACATCAACGGGGCGGTGCGCTCCTCGGTGGACGGCATCGCGCTCCGGTGGGCGCTGCTCGGCTGGAACGGCACGGCGGACGCAACGACGCGCGATGTGGTGAATGACTGGACATCGACCAACTTCACGCCGTCGAATTTCTTCCTCTCGACCGTAACCGTTATCGCGGCGGGGTCGATTGGCCTTGCGGCAAATACGTGGACCAGCCTTCCCGGCGTGTCCGGCGTCGTGCCGTCAAACGTCAACAATCTTGTCGCGATCGTCTGGACCGACCAGACGCAGGCGCAGAACGTGACGGTCGATTTCCGGCTCAAGGTGGAACCGGGCGATCTGCCGTCAACGTGGCGGCAGCCGCTTCACACCCTGGAAGAGGAAGAGTGCCAGCGGTTTCTGGTATGTCTTGGCGGGCAGGCGAGCATCACCATTCCGGGCCGAACCACGTCAACAACCAACTTCGAGGCGGCGCTTCGGTATCCGTCCAGAATGCGCGCAACGCCAGTCGTCTCGGTCGTCAACGTGACTGACATCGCGGTCAATGACGGCTCGGTCCAGAACGCGGCGTCGGCGCTCGGCTCAACGCTCATGGCGGCGGATAGCGGGCGGTTCAACGTCACGTCAACGGGCCTGACCGCTTTCAGGCCGGGATGGGCGACATGCTCGACCGGAACGGGTCGCTTCGACATCAGCGCGGAGCTAGGCGCATGAAGACGCAAATGCCATCCCTCTTTCGCGCCATGGCGCCGCGCATCATGCGCGACCTCATTCGCG